>Ga0210393_10003519_pt1 | contig 12564 bp, 17 predicted proteins | sample IncBWC27OmetaG_FD_160068 | JGI IMG/M metagenome (GOLD analysis project Ga0210393, IMG submission 160068) | Forest soil microbial communities from Barre Woods Harvard Forest LTER site, Petersham, Massachusetts, United States - Inc-BW-C-27-O ... | reverse complement strand
CGCCTTGGATGCTTGCTGCACGCATGCGTAATGCGTAACGCAACCCGAAAGGGAAAAAGAAAAGAAAAAAAAAACGTCATCAGCGCGCGCTCTTCAGTCAGGGGAAAGAAAGAAAAAAAAAAAGGGAACGGCGATGGTGGTAGCAGCAGTAGTAGTATATGGTAAGTATAAAAGCTAATATACGCACCGCCTCGTCCCGCAAGCCCGCGAGCTGCCGATTTGAGCGGGGCGCGCGTTTCCGCGCGATGGCCGCACCCGAGTTGACCTTGCCCCGTTTATGACCGTGTCGCGTGTCGCGGTGTCCTTCGTTGCCGTTTTCGCCATCGGCGTCGACGTCCATTGTCCCGTCTTCTCCCTCTGAGGCCCAATCGTCGCCGTCGCCGCCATCGTCACCATGGCCATCGGCGTCGACGTCCATGGCGTCCTCCTCGCCCTCGTCGCGCTTGCGCTTGCGCCCCGCGGCGCGCACCTTGGCGATCATCACCGCGCGCTCCTGCACGCGGCTCGGATCGATGCCCGCTTTGGTCAGGTCGGCGGTCAGGTCGGAGAGCGTGCGAAGGCCCGCGGTGCGCGGAAGGCGCGCCTTGTTCTTCAGCTTCTTTTTGCTCTGTGCTTCCAGCTTGTGGCCGAGCGCAACCTTCGCCGCTGCCGCCTCACGCTCATCGTCCGAATCAAACTGTAAACGCAAAGTATTAAGAAGTCGATGAGAGGCGGCCCACTTTGAAGAATAACGCAAATTCCTTGGGCGCGGGAACTCACCATATCATCGTGGTCGTTGTAGAAGCCTTCGGCCTCGAGCATCTCCTCTTCTCGCTCAAGAGCTTCTAGCTTCTCCGCGATGTCAGGATCAATGAAATCGGCAATATTCTTGCCATCCATGATTTCCGGAATAATGTCGTTCTTCCACTCGTCATCCGCGAGGATGTAGTCCTCTGTGCTACCCTTTAGTACCACGAAAGCGATGAAAAAGGATCTTACTGTTGAGGCTGATATTGTATACCCCGGCGCCGCCCTCCTCCAACTCAACATCTCTCGCGAGCTTCCGCCGATTAGGATCATTTTTGTCGTACTTTTTGCGTAGCTTGACCGCTTCTGGGATGAAAGGTTCACGGACAACCTCATCACGCGGCTTCGGTTGAGCGACATGAATACGGTTGATGATAGTGTTGATCTTGTTGCCCTTGAGCTTTGCATCGACGCGCTGCGCAAGGAGGGAATCGCAGGCCTTGTTTTTGAGGTCCATGACACCTTCGTCGGAATGACACGACACTTGCACGCATTGCACGCCCTCGGTATCAATGATTTCTTGCACAAGCGCGCGGTTATCCGGCGTAAGGTCTTCAAGCCGTGTGACATCGATCTTGTTGATAACAAGCATGGTAGGCTTGCTTGCAAACAAGGGTTTGATGGAATGGAATAATTTACACTGGAAACCGGATCCATTAAAGAGTGGACCAGGACGAACACATCGTGACACACCTGAGCTTCGACGGTATACCCACATTGTTCACTGAGATCCATGAAATACAATACACAACTCTTCAGATGCGCCAACGCCGTGATGCTCTGCATCTCGATCGTATTCATCTCTTCCAACGGGTGGTCAAGGACCCCAGGCGTGTCGATGACCTGCCATCGAAGGTACTTGTAGTCCAAGTGCCCCACAAAAAGCGATTTTGTCGTGAACGCGTACGGCTGGACATCGACGTCCGCGCGCGTGACCTTGTTGATAAACGACGATTTACCGACGTTCGGATAGCCGCATATGAGGAGGGTGCGCGTGTTCGGGTCGATCGCCGGCAGACGCGATATGTGCTGTCGGACCTGCTCGAGGTACGCTAGGGGATCTTTTTGGCGGCGCATGATAGTCGCCATTCTATGGATGGATTTTTCGCACTTTCATTAAGGAACCTTTCACGGGAGAGGGAAATGGAGCGCACCGGCCTAGAGCCGCCCTTTTCAACTGTTTGCACCGGTACAAGCTGTCTCCAAACTTCAGCAGCCGGACGTAATCTTTTGCAACCTGGTCGATGAGGTGCCGCGCGGTGCGTAATTGGCCGAGGGCAAGCTTGTAGTGATTCTTGTCGTACAATACGTTCATCAGGGATGACAGGAACGGATGCAGGTCCTATATACGTCGCTGAGTTTGACCAAAGGCGAGGCTTAACACATGAGGGAGGACATACGTCGAGCATCGGAAATTCCGAAAGGATTGCACTAAGCTTCTCATCAAAAGAATCTTGTGTGAACTTGACCTTGCGCATGTAGAAGTTGCGAATGCGACTAATCTTGAAGTTTTTGTGAATGACCTGCTGTGGGTGTCGGTATAGGTCTAGATGCGGACGATCACCGTGAACATACGGTGGGTGTTTTCCGCTGGGTCTTGGATAGCACAATATCCAAGAAGTCAGCTGCGGTTGGCACCGGAGCGATAGCCTTGAGACCGCTGGTAGACATTGTTGCAAATGAGGTGCGGACGGGTGAGCCGAACCCTACATTTCTCGGCCAAAAATTTGGGCTTAAGAATATTCCCACGGTGGGTGAGCATAGTAACTGTATTACGGAGTGGAGAATACAACAGCGATAGCAAGCAAAAGCCGGAATAATGCATGTAATCAGACTGTTACATGTGTGATAAACTGCCTTGTCCGAAACAGCCCTAACCCCTCGAATGATGATCGATAGCAGTGAGATGACAGATAAATGGGAGTCTTGTGATGCGATGAGTGTTGAAGAAGGCCGTGCTGACTGGACCCGTTCATGTAACCAACATTGACTGACCGAGGTATGATTTGATGATAGCTTCGTTGACTATGAAACAAATCAAAGGTTCACCTAATGACTGCCAACAGAAGAAGCAGCAAGACCTACTATCGACAATGATTTTCTGAGTGGCACGAATATCCTGGCAGGTAGCAAAAACGTCACTTTGTGAACACCGGTTGGATTCAGAAACTCACGAGCATGGATGTGAAATGCTACAATAAAACGTGTTCACAAGAGGCGCAGCGCATGGAGATGAACACTTACAACGTATAGTTCTTGTTTGTGTACGCCCTTGCGCTTGTGAACCTGGGCGAAATGTGCGCGGAAGTATTCTGACACTTCTTCGTACCTATTTTCGCGCTCGCCGTATGAAGTAATGCTATTGCGACGTGGGATGAGTGAATAAGGTGATTAGAGTTGGAACACTGCTGTTGGAACTAACTATTTTTTGACCATTACGCCTGCTTGAAGCTTTTTCTTCAAGATATCGGTCTGGTTGCTCACTCAATGAGTGACCGATATGCCCTCCAGCGCTGAATGTCACCCACCTTGTTCAACATTAGAACCATGGAAGAATTTTTTAACAATTTATTGGAGCACGTGGCTGTGAAGAGTTGTAGAGAGTCGTCGATGCGATTTGTGCGTGGATCTTCTTCCAAATACTATCAGTAGGGCGTTAGCGCCGTCGAATTGTCTGGAGGGCCCACATATCCGGTCACTGGCTACGCCTGCTCACCTGGTCGAATGCGGAGATAGGCGCTAGGAAAATAATGGCAGTAGCTGGACAAAGAAGGGCATTAATTCCGATTAAGATCAGACAAATGAGGTGATAAGGGTTTAAATTGGTTCCATGCTTCGACCCCTGTGCCTCTCATACGAGACAAGACCGCAAAGAAGCGGAAGCGGAGCCTTCGCAATGTGGCAAACGGGACAATACCTACCGTCTTCAAAGTAAGGCACCCAGGCATGACGCTGTGGTAACAGAGTATAAGATATGTCGGCGTTTTGTCGTCGCTAGGTCTGGCTGCTTACCTGGCCTCTCTACCAGGAATAAATAGGACACGTCAACAAAAACTGGGTAGAGACAAGAATGGTAGCAACTTACAGCGCCGCCGACATCATACAATATCCACGTATAATGGTTTCCAGCAATGTTGATGTCGAAAGAGTGTTCCGTGACCCCCAATGTCTGCAAACGTACATGCAAGATATCATCTAGCACGGAAATTAAACACGAAGGAAGGACGGGTGCTTCATTGCGCACCTGTTGTCGGTAAATAGTCGGGTTCGGCAAGTCGATGGATCTCATCCAAGAAGCTAGCGGACAGAAGTGAGAATAATCGCCAATAAATTAAAGGGACGAGCGAACAATGCTGCCGACTCTTCCAAACGTAGCCTCCGGGTTCGAAGAAGAGTCTTCACCGCGGGGTGTTGCCATAGTTCAGCAACATCGTATTGTAACTCTGCGAGCAGCCGAGCGGCCATGGTGGCCACGACGCTTTGGCCGGAGGTCGTCCCGCCTTGCATGTCGGCGACCGGCCATGATCGCGTCGAGGTTACGACGGACTGCCAGCCGGCGCGAACGAACACGCCCGAGCGGCCGCCGGCGACTGTGACACCACCGCTGAGTTCGGAAGCCAAGCTATCCTCGATAGTCACTAATGGGAGGAGCTTATGGCGTATTCTGGAGATCTGGATTGGCCAGTTGGGGTCAATATAGGCCTCGTCTTCCCGATTGACATGGTTGGCAAAGTCCCAGTCGAGTTCATCCAAGATGGTACGAACGGCCTTGATGGCATTGAAGTAGACGATTGGACGCCACGACGGACGCTCGCGGTCTAACGTCGGAGGGGCGTGGTATAGTTGGAACTGCTTCTGTAGCGTGGATTTGCCCGACTCTGCCTGTCCAAGAAGCATGACTAGGAACGAGTGCTAGTCAGGAACCGCGGGAAGTGGGGCAAATAATAAAGGCAGGGGAGGAACTTAAGGACAGGGAGGTAACACACCCTTGACATCCCTTCTTTGTTTTTGCCTTTTCTTGATCTGTTCTCTTTCGCGCTGTTGAGGGGGGGGGAGTCAGATAAAGCGCGTGTGTAGTCAAGAAAGCAGACTTTGATATCGTCGTCAATGGACTTGCTAATGCGACGGGCTTGGTCGTGATCAACGACGCCGGGCATTGAGAAAGCGGTAGCGGGTAGGGGGGGATGATATGGGGAGGGGGGAAAAAGAGGGGGAGTGTCAAAGGACGGAGTAGGGATATATCATGAAAAGGTGAGGAGCTGGACAAGAGGGAAATCATTCCCAAGGACCAAGCTGAGGGAATTGTCCCCTTGACGGACCCGTTTCCCGGTTCGGGAGTCCAGACAAGCGGCTCGTGTATTGATACAGGCCACGGTACAATATACCTCTGCTCAGGCTCAAAACACCGCTGACGTGCTATAGAATGTATACGCTCTCCTGGAATTCGACAAAAGTCACGCGGGCATCCCCAAGCATCCTCGCGAGCGGCACGGCGTGTGTCCATCGCCGAGTCCTCGGACACAGTCAGTGCGCATTCCACATATGTACAAATGAACGCGCTCTCGCCCACAGGGGAAACATTGATTGCGTGAACATGACAAGGGCACATTAACCCTCCACATGGCCCGCGCGATTCCACACCGACAGTCCTACATTTCTCGTTACGGCTCTTGACATTCGAGCGTCTGTAATTTCGTGAAAAAGGTCTCCCTTCCAGTTTCAGGGACAGAGACTCGTTTCGTGACGAGCGCGCACAGCAAAAATAAGCACCTCAGGTGTACAGTCGACGACTAACGTTATGTAATCCATCCACGGACGTGTTCACGTGAAAGTGAAAGTCAGTGCCCCTGGCATCGTTCGACCTCCCATCCCACCACGACGAAAAGATGAGTCAATTGCAACAAAACAAGAATTCAGTTGCTTCGCGCACGGCCTTTGACGTTCTCACCGTCGAATCAGGGGAGCAGTCGGATGACGATCTCGTGTCGGAACGCGAAGAGCCAGTCATTCCTTCGGTCGTGTGTGTAGAGCGCCATCATCTCATCGTTCCCACCGAGGGCTCAATTTTCCTGATCGCAGAGGGACTCCGTCCAAGCCTTCTAAATCTGCCACTAAGAAAGCAGCAAAGGCAGCTGCCCGTCAAGAAAAGAAACTGCAGAATCAGGTACCACCATCAGGGGGTGACACGTATGAACGACTATCTGCGGCGCCGGCTGTGCCTCTTACAGACACTGAAAACAGGCTATCTGCTCCATCAGACGAGAGCCCCATTGAGCCTCGTATCGAGCCCCCCGAACCCTTGCCTCTTAACCCCCCACGAGATGAAGTACCTTCATCGGTCTTAAATGGTTACTCCACCAATCCCGGCGAGGGCTTTCCTCGGCCAGCCCCTCCCGAGGTACCGCCAAGTCTTCCATATATTCCTCAACGTGCGAGGCCGACGACCGTTGATCTGCCGTCCGCTCAGTCGCTCCCTTCGAGTCCGCCTGCCAAACAGGCGCCCCCGCCTTCTGATTCCATTCCGAGTTCGTCGAATAACGTTAACAGGCCCGCTTCTTCTACTACTTCTCTGATATCCGGAACAGATGCGGAACCAGAGAAGGCTGCTAAGAAGGGCCACAATGTTTTGGTCCGCACTCTGTGGACCTTCATCATGCTCGGCGGATTTTTGGGTCAGCTGTACACCTTGTATAGAGCGACTCGTGGGGCTAATGCGCATCGTTTCAGGTTGCCTACTCATGGGTCATGTTTGCATTATCATTCTTGTATTTCTTTGCCAGACTCTTGTGTATCGTGAGGTCACTCGATTGTTTGCGCTCATGGATTCGAAACCCGTGGATTATGGAGGCAAGGATCCATGGAGCAAGACGTTGAGCTGGTATTTCTTCGCCACGGTAAATTACTTCTTGTATGGCGAGAGTATCATCTATTATTTCAAGGTATTTATCCATCGCGCCGTCTCTTATTAAACCCCTCACGATTTTCATTATAGCATGTCGTCTTTGCGGACGCGAACTTCCTACCGTTCGCCGCAAACCACAGGATCATCAGCTTTACGCTCTACACCATCGGCTTCGTGGGTTTTGTCATGTCCCTGAAGAAAGGTCACCTCAAACAACAATTCGGCCTATTCTGCTGGGTGCATATGACACTCTTGCTCATCGTTGTCTCCAGGTAGGAATCTGCGAACAAGGCTGTAAGGTTGTCCGGTCTAACGTGTGGTTCTCAGCCACTTCATCATAAACAATATTCTCGAAGGTCTCATCTGGTTCTTCGTCCCCGCGTGTCTCGTCATCTGCAACGACGTCTTCGCGTACATCTGTGGTATCACCATGGGCCGCACGCCACTCATCAAGCTCTCCCCAAAGAAGACAGTCGAGGGCTTCGTCGGCGCATTTCTGTGCACGATCGTCTTCGCCATCGTATGGGGCACACTCTTCAGCCAATTCAACTACATGATATGTCCCGTTCATGACTTGGGTGTCAACGCATGGAGTAATATGAAGTGCACGCCGAATCCGGCCTTCGTCTGGCGCGAATGGGTCATCTGGAAACCGGTCGCCAAATTTCTCTCAACCATCGTGCGTCGCCTCTCGCCTCGGTTATTCATGGCTTTGATTATGTACATTCCTTTCCGTAGCTCCCGGGCGAGATTCACACGATATCATATACGCCATATCAGTTCCATCTGTTGTCCATGGCCTGTTTTGCCTCGCTGGTCGCGCCATTCGGTGGCTTTTTCGCTTCGGGTTTCAAGCGTGCGTTCAATATCAAGGACTTTGGAGACAGTATTCCGGGACATGGCGGTATGACAGACCGAATGGATTGCCAGTACGTCGAACTATTCCCATGGATTGACGATCTCGCGCTGACAAGGGCAATGCCAGATTCCTGATGGGCGTGTTTGTCTACGTCTACTACAGCAGCTTTATTCGCGAACATCACGTCACCGTCGGCTCAATACTTCAAACGATCGTGAGTGGCCTCACGATCGAGGAGCAACTGGAGTTGGTCGACAACCTCAAGCACTATCTCCGTGGTCAGGGTATCACGATCTAAGAACTCATCGCTGACATGTCGCTGTGCTGCTATCGAAGTCAAAATTTTCTTACAGGCATAGTAAAAGCATATATCTCCAGTTCGCTATTATGTCGACTCAACATGCATCCCTCATTTTGGTACTTGTTCAATGACATCTCTACTCTGAAAAATGGCGCTCAGTGTGTGGGTTTATGTTTCATTCGGAAATGCATGGGGTTGCAACAATACAAGCTTGGCATATACCACAAATAAAAGGGAGCCACAGAATGACATGAACTTGAATTATGAGCGGGGCTTCTCCTAAGATCGAGCAAGCATTTTAGTAGCCAACTCGGAAGGACGGGACGTGAACCACGAACCTTCTTCTCTTTCCACAAGGCAAGAAGGCCCACACCAGACACCTTCACAACCTTGAATCGAACACCAGGAATATCACCCTTGGCCTTACCACGGCGACCGAAACCGGAGATGAGGACTTCATCATTCTCGTCGACAAAGTTAAGGCAACCGTCGTTCTGACGAGTAAAATTCCAAATCTGAGCACTCTAATGCATTCGCTACGGAGGCAACATAATATACGCACGGGAACGAAAGCGGTGACCTTCTTCCCGTTCTTGATGAGTTGCACACGCACACACTTGCGGATGGCAGAATTGGGTTGCTTCGCCTCGACGCCAACCTTCTCGAGGACGATGCCCTTTGCGTGGGAAGACCCACCTGTGGGCGATGTTTTGTAAAAGTTGCCGAGGGCGCGCTTCTTGTAAGATTTGTCCGCCTAAAATTTCGTAGAAGAGGGATCCCCGACCCCCCACAGACATGGCAGAAAATTCAGGGGATCTGTAATGATGCGGGTAGGCCGAGTGGGAAACGCACCCAACGGTTGTCCCGACGAGTATTCCTGAGCTTGCGCGCGGCTTGCAATCCGCGGGGTTTGTTGGCTGCGATATGGATATGAATAGCGATCAGTCGATTGGTGTGGAGACCGCTGCGGACGACGTACATCCCATTGTTGTTGCGGATACTGGGGTAGGATCGTTGCTGTGATTTGCTAGCGTATAACTTGGGGGGGTGGAAACGAGCGATGATGAACCTTATTGCTCATAACTGTTTTAGTTCTTTCCCACGAACCTTTACTCAAGCTAGCGATATGTTCGGGCGGATCCAGCCGGTCCGACCTACGATTGAGCTTCTGCCTTCCCAACTTCTACTTCTACTTCCCATTGATGTCTCACGTGTTAGATGCACCGTTGATGCAACATTAAATTGTTAGAAGACGACACGGTCAGGTGTTGTGGCCGTTGTAGCGTGAATGACCGCATAATTCCCCCCCATCGCCGAACTTTCGCCCTTTGCGGCCGCCTTGTCTCTCTGCTGGTTTCTTTGTTCTCCATTCTCCGCCGGGAACTATATCAAACTGCGCATGATCGATTAAGGTTGGTTAGAGGGCCCCAAATGTGACTGTTACTTACCGTTCTTACGGTGAGCTAAATCATCCGTGCATCGCGTTGCCGATGGACTTTACGCAGTGGATGACTTCAACAAGCGAGTTTACTTCAATATGCCCAGATAAGCCCTTTCTCGAGTCACGCCCCAATCCGGACGAATAACTTCATAGGAACCTCTGTCCTTTTCTCAGCGTCGATCTAAGCAAAAGTGGTTTCCGATGGTTCTCAACACTTGTCTCGAAGTTATCTTCTCCGTCGAGCACGCCAATACACTTAACACGCCTACAATAATTAAAATTATAGTGTCCACGACTACTATGATATTCCTGACAGTACAAACGTATTGTAAGTCCCTTTTCTTCACATCCCATGGAGGTTGGATTGATTATGGTGTCGATGCCTACATGAGCACTACCCCTAATCACAGCATAAAGGGGTACACATTGACAGCGGTGGACTTTCCTGTACAGTAATGCCTGTGATGAAAATTAGATGATATAGCAATGTCAATGTGAAACTCGCACCTTCTACTAGTAGCCATATGGGTTTGGAATTGACAAACCCGGGCTCAACTTTTTCGCTCTCCTGGAAAGCCTCGAAGTTTTCGGATGTTCCAATGTTGTCGATTCTTCGATTTGTAACTACCAAGAATATTGGCTCTTTATATGATGATCGCAGGCAAGCAAGCGGGTTTGTGAGATGGCTTGGCTACGGAGCCAGCGATCAACGACAACTGTGGTGTTTGGATCGTCATCATGATGGTCAAGTTGGCTCGACACCACTGAAGCACTTGGTCAAGGAAGGGTATGGAAAGATTGGGTGAGGATGTGACTAGAATAGGAGCAGCCATACAGTACTTGCGGCGGCATCAGAAAAGCGTGACGCTCATGTTTTTGTTGCGTCGCGTCTTATGCGGTGGTCCACCCAAACCATACCATGCACATCCCCCACGGCGCAGTTTGGCTACCCAGACTGGGCTTCTGGGTGAATTGACCTCCCGTGGCTTTATTTCCCAAGTTACAAAGTGAGTAGTCTTCACGAAACCTTCGGACCGTTCCGTTGAACCCATGTTGGTTCCAGGCCTGAACAACTCCAGAACTTTCTCCAGGATCAAAGCCGAGTCGTATACTCTGGCATAGATCCAACTTCCGACTCTTTACATGTAGGCCATATCCTACCAATGATGTGTCTGGTACATTTCCAGCTTCACGGCCACCAAGTCATTCCCCTTGTAAGCCGTGATAACTAGCTTTAAGCCTTTCCCTCATCTTTCTATAGATTGGAGGCGCTACGGCATTGATAGGAGATCCCTCAGGACGATCTACGGAGAGGCCTCACATGGACGAGGCCGCGACCGAAAAGAACATGCACGAATTACTGACTGCCGTCCTGAAGTTCTTTGGACGCGCTCGCGACTACGTGGGCAAGCGAATACCCTCACTGGACGCTTCATGTAAACCCCCACTCGTCATGAATAATATCGAATGGTTCAAGAATTTGGGTCTGTTAGAATTCATGCGTGTCGCTGGGACAGCCGCCCGAGTCAACAGCATGATTACTCGAGAAAGGCTGGTCTTATCATCAGATATTCTCTACACGTTCACTCACCTTCATGTAGCGTTCAGTCCCGGCTGAGCTCCCTGCAAGGCATATCGTTTTCAGAGTTCTCATACCAACTTCTGCAAGCGTATGACTTCCTTGTCTTGCACAAAAAGGTCGGCTGTACCATCCAGGTCGGAGGATCAGATCAATGGGGTAACATCATCGCCGGACTGGAACTAATCGGCCGTACGTGCGGGACGTTGGATGGAGCTGCAGAAAATCGAGAACGAGCATTTGGTATCACTACGCCTCTTCTCACAACGTCAAGTGGGGCGAAGTTCGGCAAAAGTGCAGGCAACGCCATCTGGCTGAATGAACAACTGACGACAGTGTATGATTTTTACCAGGTGAGCGATGTTTAGATGCGCTCCTATCATCGACGTAATACCATTTGCAGTTCTTTATGAAGACAAGTGACGACGATGTCGGTCGGTACTTGAAACTGTTCACTATGTTACCCTTAGAACAAATACAACAAGTTCTCGAGGACCATAGCGTGAGTCATACTTAAGACGCCACGTCTCCTTCTGATGGTAACCACAGAAAAAACCCGAAAAACGCATCGCCCAAACACTTCTGGCTGAAGAAGTAACGGAGCTTGTACACACAGGTGACTTCTGTCAATTATACGAGGTTTCCTTGGCTGAACCCCTTTCAGGTGATGGTGTTAAACGAGCGAAATTAATCACCAGAGTGCTCTTTGGCACGGACGTATCCGCGCTGAGTGCCGAGGAGGTTTTAGGAGCTCTTGCTGGTGATCAGCGTCTTTTTACCATTTCTGCCGATGATATGTACGGAACGACAGTCCTGAGGCTGACCGTTAATCATGGGGTAACTAAGAATGCTAGTGCGTCACTCCAAGACTTCTGGCTATTCGACTGCTTATCTTCAATAGGTGCCGCGAAATCCTTGGTAGCAATGCGTGGTCTCTATCTGAACGGCCGGACTGTCGATGTACATAGGAGAGTTCAACCGGGAGACTTGATTGATGGACGCCTGATTATTGTCCGAGCTGGTAAGGACAAACACGCGGTTTTCTCACTGAAGGCATAGCACCGCCCTGGCGACACCGGTCAATGGTTCGCAGTACCGTCGTTTAATCACCTGCACTTTACATGTTGGAGTTGCAGCCGCGCCTGCGTACACCACTACATTTTCTCTTTATGGTAATCACTTTACCCTTCCCTGTCTTGGACTTTCTTTGTCTACTCTCTCGTACGATTTCTTTGGCATTCATGCCTCGCGTTCATGTATAAATCGCCTCGCCTTGCTTCTTGTACCTCAGTCGTTATTTGTCCCGACTGAGGTGAGCTACCATCACCACTTCTCGTGCATCTTCTGTACCGCTTACGCTACCACCCAGCCGTGACCCCGTCACTTCAGGTTAGCTAACAATACTACAGTGTAAGTCAGCATTTCACATCACGTCTGCGGGGGGTTAAATATTGAGAGCCCGGCGGAGCCACTGAAATCTAAGCGAGTAAGTGGGCAAAATACCCCGATTCTGCGATTTCTGTTTCAAATCCTGGGGCAGGTTTTGCATTTAAGCGCGCATGTAGAACAAGCGAAATTGAGATTCAATCATCGATTTATTGTATTGGAATCGGAACTGAGGTCGAGCATTCCGCTTAATTGCCTGGACCGAATCACACGAGGCACTAGGCCTCGATGCTTGCAATCTCATCACAAT
>Ga0210393_10003518_pt1 | contig 12567 bp, 8 predicted proteins | sample IncBWC27OmetaG_FD_160068 | JGI IMG/M metagenome (GOLD analysis project Ga0210393, IMG submission 160068) | Forest soil microbial communities from Barre Woods Harvard Forest LTER site, Petersham, Massachusetts, United States - Inc-BW-C-27-O ... | reverse complement strand
TGGAATAACGCGATGCGGGGATCCCCGTCGTTCCCCGAAAGCATCCTATCAACTCCGCACGGGCGAGGACGCTTGCGCCTACACTTTCCCTCTTGTGCCCCACTCCCACATGCCGAACATTGCTTTCTGCGGTAAAGGGTGGCCCACTTGGCGTGCCAGCATGCAGACTTGGCCGCGATGGTGGGCGTCGTGGGCGATCAGATACCCGAAGAAACCGGCTACGTCGGGGCGGAATCCCTTGATTCGGCCATCGCTTTCGAGCGCCGACTTCAGAACCGCGCTGAGAGCTGTCCGGCTCTGCTCCAGGGCTTTCGTCGCTTGCGTGGGCGTCACGCGGGTGCGATCCAGTTGCTCGGGAATCTTACTGCCCTTGGCCGCGGCCTTCAGCCACATCACGCGGACGTTGTGCATGTGAGCGACGATGGCGGCGATAGTTCGCCCTTTGCCTTCGGGCGGCTCGGCGCGCCAGGCTTCGGCGGGCAGGTTTTCGATCATGTAGTGGTTGATGCGATCGTTAGTATCGAAGGAAGTCAGCAAGGCTTGGGGCGGTGAGAATGCGGGTAGCGCGGCTTTGGGCATGGCGGCCTCCGTCAGAGTTACGCGAGCAAGCTAGGCTGAGACCTGGTCTCGCCGGATCGCGTAGACGTAATGTAGCAAATTCGCTCTGGTTACTTCTTTCCAGATCGTCATACCGTTTTTTTCGGCGACACGGCGTGAAGCCAGATTCTCGGGGCGGATCAGGGAGATGAGCCGGCCAACAGCGAGATTCGCGAATCCGTGGTCGCGGCAGGCCTGGGCGGCCTCTGATGCGTATCCTTGTCCCCACAAGTCGCGGCGTGCGTGATAGCCGATTTCAATCTCATCGACTCCGTCGACACTTTGCCGTATCAATCCGCAGTCACCGATCAGTTCGCCGGTTGAGTTCAGGATCATGGCCCACAGCCCGAAGCCGTCGCTGGCGTAACGAGTGCGGTTGCGTTGGATCCAATCCGCGACAGCGGCGCGGTCGAATGGTGCAGGGTAGTAGCGCATGGTTTCGGGATCGGAGAGGATCGTAGCGAGAGCGTCTACGTCTCCGCTTTCAAATTCGCGAAGCGAGAGGCGCTGGGTTTGGAGCACCGGCATGGGAGGACAGTTTAGAACAAGCTGGCTGTTCAGGCGCGACTTCTTGCTTCACCGATACTTCGCGGGCGAGGGCGCCCGCGCCACACGATTCCGTTCGTCGCCTATAATCTTTTTCGATGGCTCCGAAAGACGTCGAGAAGAAGATCGAAGCGCTTCGCGAACGGATCCGGCATCATGAGTATCGTTATTTTGTTCTCGACGATCCGGAGATCAGCGACGCTGAATTCGATCAGCTGATGAACCAGCTGAAGAAGCTTGAAGCCGAGCATCCCGCGCTGATCACGCCTGACTCTCCTACGCAACGGGTTGGCGGCAAGCCCCGCGAGGGCGTGGTGAAAGCTGCGCACTCGTCGCCCATGCTTTCACTCGACAACACTTATAGCGTTGACGAGCTGCGCAATTGGGAGCGGCGGGTTCACGAACTCAGCGGGCGCGAGGACATTGACTACGTCTGTGAGCTGAAGCTTGACGGCATGTCACTGGCGCTGCTTTATGAGAATGGCAAGTTGGTGCGGGGCATCACGCGGGGCGACGGCTCGATCGGCGAAGATGTCACACTCAATGTGCGCACCGTCCGCTCGATTCCGCTCTCTATTCCTAAAGAGAAGCTCAAGGCAGCAGGCATCCCTGCGAACTTCGAGGTGCGTGGGGAAATGCTGATGCCGCTCGCGGCGTTCCGCAAGATGAACGAGGATCGGGAGGCCAAGGGCCTCTCACTCTTCGCCAACCCGCGCAACGCCACCGCCGGAACTGTTCGCCAACTTGAGCCCAGCATCGTTGCACAAAGGCGGCTCGATTATTTCGCCTACATGTTGCTGCAAGAGGGGCGCACCCTTTTTGACCGGCATTGGGAAACCCTGAACGCTCTCGACGCCGCCGGCTTTAAGGTCAATGCCAGCCGCAAGCTGGCGAAGAGTTTCGAAGAGGTCTGGGCATTCATCGAGCGAGAAGAAGTCAAACGGGAAACGCTCCCGTACGAGATCGATGGCATTGTCGTTAAGGTGGATCGGATTGCGCTTCAGGAGGAACTCGGGTACACCGGGAAAGCGCCGCGCTGGGCGATCGCCTACAAATATGCGGCTCGGGCGGGCATCACCCAGATCGAGGACATTCTCGTGCAAGTCGGCCGGACCGGCAAGTTGACTCCGGTCGCGGTGTTGAAGCCGGTGCCCATTGGCGGCACGACCGTGAGTCGCGCAACTTTGCACAACATGGATGAGATTGAACGGTTGGGCGTGAAGATTGGCGATTGGGTCGAAGTCGAGCGCGGTGGAGACGTCATCCCCAAGGTTACGCGCGTGGTAGACGACAAGGATCATCCGCGCGGGCACAGGTTATTCCACATGCCGGAAAAGTGTCCGGTGTGCGGCACCAAGGTGGTGCGCACGGAAGGCGAAGTGGACTACCGCTGCGTGAATGCGAACTGTCCGGCAAAATTGCGGGAAACCATTTTGCACTTTGCCTCGCGGGGGGTGATGAACATCGACGGCATGGGAGAAGCGTTGGTAAACCAGCTGACCGATCGCGGGCTGGTGAAAAATGTGGCCGATCTATACAAGCTCAACGAAGCTGACCTGCTATCGCTGGAGCGAATGGGCGAGAAGTCGGCACAGAATGTGCTCCGTGAGATCGAAGCCTCCAAGAAGCTGCCCTTGGAGCGCTTGATTTATGGCCTGGGCATGCGCTTCGTGGGCGAGCGCACGGCGCAGTTCCTGGCCGAGCATTTCGGATCGCTGGACGCGTTGATGCATGCGAGCGAGGAAGAACTCCAGCAGGTGAATGAGGTAGGTCCGCGAATCGCGCAGAGTATTGCAGAATTCTTCCAGGAATCGAAAAACCGTGAACTGGTGGAGCGGCTGCGCAAGGCTGGCTTGACCTTTGCCGGAATTAAGAAAGAACGCGGCACGAAACTCGCTGGGAAGACTTTTGTTCTGACCGGCACGCTGACTCGTCCTCGCGACCAAGTCAAGAAGATGATCGAGGATGCCGGCGGACGCGTGGCGGGTTCCGTCAGCAAGAAAACCGACTACGTGGTCGCGGGGACGGACGCCGGTTCCAAACTCGACAAAGCGAAGGAATTAGGGGTGAACGTGGTTGGCGAAAATGATTTGGACAAGCTGCTCGGACGCTGAGCTCCGACGAATTCTCCCTCGCAGCCCCCTACAAAAACTTACAAATTCTTGACATTCCTATGACAACCGCAATTCTATGTCGACGTAATCTCGCAGCAATTGGTTTAGTGCCGAAGGTCAGGTTGCGTATCGGGCCGTTTTCTAACGACCGATGGTTCGCACGGGAGAATCGGCAAACTTCTTTCCCTCACCGCTAAGTTTATGGAGATGCGCAAAGGCGCATAGGGAGCATCGCGGCCCGGTATTTCAGGTTCGTGATTGTGCGCTGTTGCGTTCGCGGCGTTCATCCTGGGTGGGGTTTTCGCCCTTCGAACACTCGCTCAGGATGACACCGCCGAATCCAGTGCCCCTTTGATCCTCTGGTAGGTGGTTTCCAGGCTTTCCGGCAAGACTCGCGTTTCTCCAATCACCGAAGCAAAACTTGCGTCCGCGACCCAGCGCGGCAGCACGTGCATGTGGATGTGTCCAGCAACGCCGGCGCCAGCGGCTTTGCCGATGTTCATGCCCAGGTTCACTCCGTCGGGAGTATAGAGCTGCCGCAGCACCCGTTCCATTTTCTGCGACAAATCCATCATTTCGTGGGCTGCGTCGACTGGCAGCTTCTGCAATTCATCGAGATGTGCGAAAGGCACCACCATGACATGCCCCGGCGTATAGGGGAAGGCATTCAGCACGATGTAACAGAGTTGGCCGCGGTGCACGATGTGAGCCTTGACATCGTCGCCTGCTTTGGGAAGATCGCAAAAAATGCAACCGGAGGTCTTCGATCCTGCGGTGACGTAGGCGTAACGCCAGGGTGTCCAAAGATAATCCATCGCAGGGCAGAGTAGCAGATGACGGCAAGTTTCGAAAACTCAAGTCTTGAGTTACTAGGGTTCGTACTCCCTCGTGCGAGTTCTGCCGGAAATCAGAAAACCTTAATTCCAAACTTGCGACGGCATGCATTAACTCGTTGAGCAGTTTCGTTCTGTCGAACGAGACGCGATCTTGTGGAAAAACTGGGCTTGACACACATGATAGTTTGCCAAGGTCAGAATGCAGGGTGCCTTAAATAATTCCTGCTTCTCCCACTGCTTTTTCTCTGCCAGGAGCCCCTTGCCCGATTGTGCGGGAGTGTGTGTCCTAGTTTCGCGACTCGACGCACTTCCAATTGTTGATTGTCGCAGCGAAAAAAATCGCTGAGTAGATGGCATCAGGCGAGCATTTTCGCGCAGTACTAACCGTTAGACCCAATGAGGGGGAACGCTTAACTGAGCGGGTGGAAGCTTTGCCGTTTCCGTCCTCCAACCCCAAACCGACATCATCCGATGTGACAAACATCAAGGAGAAGATTCATGAAGCGAGACCAGGTGTTGAGTGACAGCTTTCGCAGCGCAATGCCATCCAGCATGGCGAAGCTTGCGCTTTTCCTCTTAATCGTTGTTGCAGTGACAACAGCGAGGGCACAGATCACAGCGATTTATGATTTCTCTAAAACCGGTGATCCGCAAAATCCCGAGGTCGTCGGCGTAATCTCGCAGGGGCACGATGGCAACATGTACAGTACCGCCCCCTTCAGAGTTGCGAACGTCAATCTTGGGACGGCTTTTAAGATTACGCCGGGTGGGAAGTTGACGGTTACCAACAGTTCTACTGACCAGATTGCGAGCGGGTTGACACTCGGTACCGACGGCAACTTCTACGGAACGACAGATAATGGCGGCACAGGCGCCGGGACGGTGTTCAAGCTAACGCCCAAGGGTGTCTTGACCACGCTTTACAGTTTTAGCGGGGGAAATGACGGTAAGCAACCTCTCGCGCCGCCCATCGAAGGTACCGACGGTAACTTCTATGGAACGACCTACATTGGGGGCATTGACAATCTGGGGACGGCCTACAAGATGACGCCGAAAGGTAAGCTCACCACCTGCGTCCAATTCAACGGCTCCGACGGCGCCCTACCCGTCGGCCCGTTGGTGCAAGGCAGCGATGGCAGCTTTTACGGGACAACCCAAAATGGTGTAAACGGCAACTACGGGACGGTGTTCAAATTCACCTCGTCTTGCAACTTCACGCTGCTGCACGTGTTCACCAGCGGGGAGCGCCCTGATGGCGGTTTAGTTCAGGGAAACGACGGCAACTTCTACGGGACCACTCCACTGGCCGGAGCACACGGCCAAGGATTGGTTTACAAGATTACACCGGGAGGTACTTTCACGGATCTCTACGACTTCACTGGGGGAACCGATGGAGCGAATCCCTATGCTGGCCTGCTGCTCGCGACAGACGGCAACTTTTACGGAGTGGCGACGGCTGGGGGGGGCACCGGTTTCGGAACGGTCTACAAAATCAGCACCGGTGGCAAGTTCGTAACGTCTTGGGCGTTCAACGCATTCGACGGCGCAAGTCCCTCGACTCCCTTGATCCAGAATACAAATGGGACCATCTACGGGGACGCTAAAGTCGGTGGCGCGACCACCAACTTCGGAACGTTCTTTAAGCTCGATGCTGTGCATTTGAAACCGTTCGTGAGCTTGCTGCCCACGTCGGGCAAAGTAGGTGCGCAGATTGGCATTCTCGGCCAGGGACTCACCGGTACCACCGGGGTTTCCTTCAATGGAACGTCGGCCAAGTTCAACGTCGTGTCAAACACATATTTGACCGCTGTCGTTCCCACGGGAGCGACTAAAGGCTTCGTGACGGTGACCACGCCGGGCGGGGTACTGAAGAGCAACAGGAAGTTCCGAGTTACCAAGTAAGCCGGTTAATCGGTGCTTGAGGGAACAGGTGTTTGAGGGGAGGGAAGTATTCCCTCCCCTTGTTTCTTGAGTAGAAGAAGGAGGGTTCAGAGCTTGCGGAACGGGAACTTGAACCCCGATATCGGTCTCAAATCCAGACCAGATGAACTCCCGCTTTTAACACTGCTTTAATCAATCTCAATTATTCTAACTTTGGGGTTTGACACTGTTTGCAAGCGGTTGCTATAGTCGAGAGGTTCCCTTTTGGACGCGGGTTCGCTTTTTGGAAACGTCCGACCGCTGGGATTGTTCAGGTCCGTCCGCCAGGGCGGGCTCCACACAACCTAAGACTCACGCCAGCAGTCCGCTAGCAGATCCCGCATCCTTCGCGCACGCGCGAGTACACCGGAGAGGCGATAAACCTTGCTCGACGACAACACCACCCACAACATGGACTCAGCCACCACAACCTTAACCGAGAACACCGAGGCCGCACCAGAAGCCTCGACCGCGGACGCCTCCGTTGCCGAGACGCCCCAGCTCGTCCTGCAGCAGGACGAAAAGCCAACCAGCGTCGTCACCGAAGACTTCGCTTCGGCCCTGGAGAACTTCACCACGGAAAGCGAGGAGGCTGTCCGCGAGGACAAAGTCCTCAAAGGCACGGTGTTGAAGCTCACCGCCACGCATGTCGTGGTGGACATTGGCGCCAAGTCGGAGGGCATGCTGCCGCTGTCTGAAGTGCTGGATCATGAGGGCAAGCCCAGGTTCCAGCCCGGCGACGAAATCGACGTTATGCGGGACAAGGGTGAGACCGAGGAAGGCTATATCAACCTCTCTCACCAGAAAGCCCAGAAGCTGCGCGCGTGGGATGAAATTGAGAAAGCCTATAACGAGAAGAGGCCCATTCGAGCCACTGTGGTGGAGCGCATCAAGGGCGGTTTGACGGTCGACATTATGGGCGCGAATGCGTTTCTGCCTGGCTCCCAGGCCGACCTCCGTCCGACCCGCAATCTCGATGCAGTGAAGGGGCAAACCCTTGAAGTTGCCATCATCAAGCTCAACAAGAAGCGCGGCAACATTGTGGTCTCCCGCAAGCATGTGCTGGAGGGCGAGCAGCACGAAAAGCGATCCAAGACCCTGGAACATTTGGCCGAAGACTCGATTCTGACCGGTGTGGTCAAGAACCTCACTGACTACGGTGCGTTCGTCGATCTCGGCGGCATCGACGGTCTGTTGCACATTACCGACATGTCCTGGGGGCGGCTCACCCATCCTCGCGATCTGGTCAACGTGGGCGATCAGATTCAGGTCAAGGTGCTGAAGTTCGATAAGGACAAGCAGCGCGTTTCGCTGGGATTCAAGCAGCTCACGCCTGATCCTTGGCTGGATGCGGAACATCGCTATCCGGTGGGCGCGCACGTCGGTGGACGCGTGATCAGCGTTACTGATTACGGCGCCTTTGTCGAACTCGAGCAAGGCATCGAAGGATTAGTACACGTCAGCGAGATGACCTGGTCCAAACGCATGAAGCATCCGTCGAAACTGGTGAATGTCGGCGATCACGTAGACTGCGTCGTGCTGAGCGTGCACCCGCAGGAGCGCCGGATTTCGCTGGGCATGCGGCAACTCTCGGCCAATCCGTGGGACGCTTTGCACGAGAAATATCCGGTCGGCGCAACCGTCGAAGGCCGGGTGCGAAACCTGACCGACTTCGGAGCGTTTATCGAAATCGAAGACGGCATCGACGGGCTGGTTCACGTCAGCAACCTGAGCTGGACCAAGCGCGTCAAGCATCCCTCGGAGATTCTGAAGAAGGGCGACCGCCTGAAAGCCATCGTGTTAGCCATCGAGCCCGACAAGCGGCGGCTCTCCTTAGGAGTGAAGCAGCTTCAACCGGATGTCTGGGAGAGTTTCTTCAGCCAGCATAAAGCCGGCGACGTGCTGCACGGAAAAGTTCTGCGCGTAGCCAGCTTCGGCGCATTCGTCGAAATCGCCGAGGGCATCGAGGGCTTGTGTCACAACTCCGAAGCGGTCGACGCCAATGGCCAGCCTTTGACCCTCGAACCGGGACAAGAGCACGACTTCAAGATTATCAAAATGAATCAGGAAGAAAAGAAAGTCGGGCTCAGTATCAAGGCCGTCGGCGAAGAGGCCTCGCGTCACGAAGTCGAGGCCTACAAGCATCCGGTATCGAGCACCGGTGGTTCCACCATAGGAGAACTGATGTCGTGGAAGCGCGCCGGAAGCGAGAACAATTAGTCGGCTAGTGTGTCGCGGGCGCACGCGCACGCGAAAAGAATCAAGGGCCGCCAGCAATGGCGGCTTTTATTTCCGCTTAATGAAGCAGCCCAAACACTCCGACCCCATTGGTCGTGCCCACGTACACCTTCCCATTCGTGATCATCGGGGTGATGAACTTGTTGCCCGCACCGAACTGATCTCTTCCCCCGGACGCCTGGCTGCTGTTGTACAACTCATGGGAAAGATTGGTCGCGTCGTAAGCATGCAGAACCGCGCTGCCGCCGTTTTCGACGGCCCATACGATCGCATTGCTCGTCCCGTTCGCGGAGATGCTCGGAGTCGCGCCGGGATAACCAAACGTATTGCCGGTTTGCGAGGCGGGAGTGCTTGCTAACTTCGCACTACTGATGGCAAATGCCTTGATGTTGTCCCCGACCGCGCCGTAGTAAACCGTGTTGTTGAAATAGGCAGGCATGGAAAATGCCGAACCCGATAATCCGCCCTGGATTTCCTGATAGATGTTGTTTGTGTTCGGATTGAACTTCCCCATTGCGTCGCGGTCGACTAAGTAGATATTCGAGTCCTTGCCCGCGCCGACCGCAAGGTGTCGCGTCTGACCCGAGCCGTCCGTGAGATCGGGCAATACCAGCGCTCCCCCTGAGCCTAGATCCTCATCCGAACCGTTCTCCGCACCCTGATTGAACATTTCAAAATAGTCAGCGACAGCTAACCCCTGGTTCGCGGTTGAAATCTTGAGGAAAGCATTTCCGAAATCGCCCTGGCTTGGAAACCCATTCGCGTCGAGCGCCGAGTCAAACGTTCCGTTCGCATCCAGCAGAAAGATGTTTCCGGAAGAATCGGCGGCCAGTCCCGCGCCGCTCATCCAGACAGAGCCTTCATTGCCATTCGGAGTAAGGTTCAGCACGCTCACCTGCGCCAGGGTTGACTGGTTGAAGCCCATAATCCATCCGGTATAAGGGCGAAAGTCGCAATGGGAGCTCCATCCCGTGTACACCACGCCGTTCAGCAGCAGCAGGCTCGCCCGCTCTTCATACTGCCCGGGATCGAAGATTACGTTTCCTCCCGAGCTGTTGTCACCCGTTCCAGGGAAGGAAGCTTGGATCTCGCGCGGGCCGCTAAATTCTTCCACGCCAGTAGTCACATCCAGCGCATGCAGTCGCTGGTGATAATTTCCCGATGCGTCTTTCGACATGGCGACTACGTAAATCGTTCCGTGCGGCCCGGCTGTGAGATCGATGACCGGCGTCGATGTAACCCCGATTTCCGGCGTCACCTGGCTGCAGCCGTGATCGTCGCTGGTCGTCTCGCCCGCACCCAGCATCGAGGTTTGCCATAACGGCGAACCGTTGTCGGCATCCACGCCGTAGACACTCGCGTGTTCCGTGGCCACATACAGAACGTTATGCATCCCCTGGTTGGGAAGGCTAACTTGCGTGAGATAAAGCGGCTGGGCATCCACCTTTCCGTCCACGCTGACGACAAAGAGCTTGCCAAAATCTGAAGAGTTAACGTTGTTGGGCGTGAGAATGGTTTCGCCAGGATTCTGTCCGCTGCGCCCATTGTCGTTGTGGTATGTGGTCACGTTAACCCCGGAGTTCCCCGGAGGCGGTGGAGGTGGCGTGGGCTGCTTTGCCGGTGAGTTGCTATTGCAGCTGACCAGATGCAGCCCTGACACTGCAACAAGGAAAACTGCACCAAGAAGGCTGAAGCCGACAAATCCATGCCTTCGAAATAGACCTTTGAATACTGCCTGCACGCTTTTCGAGATCATCGTTCCTCGCAGTCGTGAACTCTAATGGTAAACCCGTCGAAGCAAAAAGCATGGTTCGACTGGAAGAGGCCTGCCGCCGCCGGTGCGAAGAGCATGCGACGCAAAACTGTAAACGTCCCCGAAACATCAAACCCCAAAAACGCTCCGAAGCACCTTGACACCGGGACGCTGGCGGCGGATATTGTCAGAACACCGTCTTCGTAAGATTGCGCTACGTTCGTGCTGGGAGTTCGCGTCCACCTCGTTGCTGAATCGGGCCCTGTTCCGCACTTTGACTGAGGAGGATTATCGTGAGACTTGCTTCCAAATTGCTAGTGCTTTTCGTGTGGCTGGCCGCGATGAGCGCCCATGCCCAGATTTCAAGCTTCAAACACGTCGTGGTTATTTTTCAGGAAAACCGCACCCCAGACAATCTCTTTCAAGGCCTTTGCTCCGCCCCCTATGGGGCATGTGCCGTACCTCCAACTGCAGTGGCGCCCTACGACATTCAAACCTCGAACTGGAAAACCAAGACCGGGACGATTCAGCCGACGCCCGTGGCTTTGGCCAACACCTACGATCTCGACCACTCGCACAAGGCGTTCAACTCGATGTGCGACGTTGTCGTCGGCACTCCTCCAACCTGCCTGATGGACGGGGCTGCCGGCATTCGTTGCACTCCGCAGATGGGTACCACGTGCCCTACGAACCCGCAGTTCAAGTTTGTAGACAATTCGACCGCCCTTCTGACGCCCTATCTCACGCTTGCGACCCAGTACGGCTGGGCGAACTACATGTTTCAAACCAACCAGGGGCCGAGCTTCCCCGCGCATCAATTCATCTTTGGCGGGACTTCGGCACCCAGTCAGATCGACGACACCAACGGAATTTTCGCCGGGGAAAATATGAATCCGAACAAAGCCGTGGCCGGGTGCAATGCTCTGCCCACAACGGTCGTCGAACTGGTTTCCCCCAATCCGACGCCGCCCCCGTACGGCATCGAAAACTCTTCGATTTTCCCTTGTTTCGAGCACCAGACCATGGCCGACCTCGTGACCGACTGGATGTACTACACGTCGGGCGCAGGTTCGATCTGGACCGCTCCGAACGCGATTAACCATATCTGTGTGCCCAGCGGTGGAACCTGTACGGGCTGGGGCACGCACGTCGTTCCGACCAATCCGGCCCAGGTACTCACCGATCTCGGAAAATGTGATTTCCACGACCTAACCTGGGTCATTCCGACAGGGGCAAACTCCGATCACGCCAGCATCAACGATGGCGGCGGACCATCCTGGGTGGCTTCCGTCGTCAATGCCATCGGCAACAGCACCTGTACCGACACCGTGAACAACAAGGTCCTGACTTATTGGCAGGATACTGCGATCTTTATCGCCTGGGACGATTGGGGAGGCTGGTACGATCACGAGGGACCCACGATCCTGGGCGGCGTGCAGGGCGACTATCAGTACGGATTTCGCGTTCCCCTGATTGTGGTTTCCGCATACACCGACTTGGGTTACGTGAATAACAACCGGCACGATTTTGGCAGCATTCTGCGTTTCATCGAGCACAACTTTGCCAGCCTCGGCCTCACAGAGGGCGAGCTTGGCTTTGCAGACAACCGGGCCACTACTGACCTGACACAGTTTTTCCACTTGAATCAGACCCCCCGCACGTTCACAACAATCCCCGCTCCCAAGGACGCGGAGTTCTTCATTCATGACCCCAGGCCGCCGGAGCCTCCGGACAACGACTAGGGCAAACCGGGCTTGGATCAACGCCCGCCAGGCAAACCGCATGTCAGGCACGCCCCCTTTTGGGGGCGCGCCTGCATGCTGACGTCCCGCACGACCCACGAACGACAACCCCTTTGTTTTTTCGGGTGCACGGGCGAGCTATGATTGTTTTCAGTCGAGGAAAAACCTGCTGGGCGCTCCTTCGTCAATTCGCGACTTAAACTATGTTGTTGGATCTGTCTGGCGTGATGAGTCCAACCGCCATGCGCGGCTGCGACGTCTGTTCCTGGCGGGAGGCTGGCAAGTCTGGAAGCGGCTGGTCCGAACTCCCGTGATCGTCCCGCTATTTAACGGCCTTCACTTTCGCGCGTATCCCGACTGTCAGGTCTCATCGGCGGTGCTTTACGCGCGGATCCCGAATTTCAAGTGTCTGTCGTTCCTGCGAAAACATGTTGAACGAGGAGTGCTCCTCGATATCGGCGCCAACGTCGGGCTGATCAGCCTCCTGCTTGCTGACAAGATTCAGCACGCAATCCTGTTCGAGCCGAACCCTGCCGCAGCGGCCCGTGCCCGCGAGAACCTCGCACTCAACCAGCTCGGTTTTGAAGTCCAGGAACTAGCTTTGTCGGACCAGCCTGGACTTGTTGAAATCGAGAATGCCGGAGGCGTGGACTCCTGCAACCGCACCGTAGTCGGCTTCACCACTTCCCTCCCAACCATTTCCGTACGACGCAATACTCTCGACCGCTTTCTGGAGGAGCACGGCGTCTTGCCGGCGCCCATTTCCGCGGTCAAGATCGACGTAGAAGGACACGAAAATTCCGTGCTGCGCGGGATGCTGG
>Ga0210393_10003517_pt1 | contig 12569 bp, 10 predicted proteins | sample IncBWC27OmetaG_FD_160068 | JGI IMG/M metagenome (GOLD analysis project Ga0210393, IMG submission 160068) | Forest soil microbial communities from Barre Woods Harvard Forest LTER site, Petersham, Massachusetts, United States - Inc-BW-C-27-O ... | reverse complement strand
GGTGTAGCGCAGGCCCGATGGTCGCGCCCAGGATGTTGGCGGCCTCGGCGTCGGTCAGCGCGGCCAGCTGTCCGATCGTGTCGATGCCGAGTCGATTCAGCTTCTCCTCGGCGACCGGACCGATGCCCCACAGCCGCCGCACCGGCAGCCCGGCCAGCAGCAGCTGTTCTTCGGCACGCCGGACCACCCGGACGCCGTCGGGTTTGGCCAGGCCGGACGTGATCTTCGCGATCTGCTTACCCGAGCCCGCGCCGACCGAGGCGATCAGGCCGGTCTCTTCGCGCACCCGCCGCCGCAAGTCCTCACAGAACACCTCGACGTCCTCGGCTGACGCCCCGGCAAGTTGGGGCGGTTCACCGAAACCCTCGTCGTAGGACAGTTGCTCGACGACGGGCACCACGTTGCGAATGGTGTCGAAGACCCGCCGGCTGGCCACCCCGTACACGACGCCGCGCGGCGGCAACACCACCGCGGTCACGCCGATCAGCCGGCGGGCTTGATGCATCGGCATGGCCGACCTGGCGCCGAACACCCGTGCTTCATAGCTCGCGCCGGCCACCACACCCCGGCCACCCAAACCGCCGACCAGCACCGGCCGCGCCCGCAGGGTCGGTCGGGTGAGTTGCTCGACGGAGGCGAAGAACGCGTCCATGTCCAGGTGCAGCACCCAACGGGACTCCACAACCCTCGATGCTATTGGGGCTGTTGGTCTACCGTCGTTGACTATGGCTATGAATCTCTGCCACAGGTTGTGCTGCAGCTCGAATCGCTGGGCGAAGGAAGTTGAAACCCACGTGTTGCCGACGGTGCTCGCGGACGTGGAATTGGGTGACAACACCCTGGAGATCGGACCCGGATACGGCGCTTTTTTGCGGGTGCTGGTCGATAAGACGCCGAAGCTCACGGCAGTGGAGATCGATACCCCGATGGCAGAGCGGCTGCAGCGGCTCTATGGCGATCGGGCGCGCATCATCAACGGCGACGGCACCGATACCGGGCTGCCGGACGACGAGTTCAGCTCGGTGGTGTCCTTCACCATGCTGCACCATGTCCCAACCGTGGAATTGCAAGACCGGCTGTTGGCCGAGGCTTTCCGGGTGCTTCGGCCCGGCGGTGTCTTCGCCGGCAGCGACGGCGTGCCGTCGTTGATGTTCCGAATCCTGCATTTGCGCGACACCTGCAATCCGATTCCGCCGGAGATGCTGCCGGATCGCTTGCGCGCGGCGGGTTTTCACGATGTGGACGTCAAGGTCGGCACGGGCAGGCAGCGCTGGCGCGCGGTCAAGGCCGCCTGATGGAAACCGAGATGGGCGACGCGCCGTCATCGCGATGGGCGCGACTACGCCACCAATGGGACAAGCGGCTCGAACCCGGCCAGCAGGCAACGGTTCTCGCCTGGGTGTCCTTCACCCTCACCTTCGTCGGCGTGCGCGGGCTCACCCACTGGATCCGTGCCGGCCACGGTCCAGCAGGCGGCGGTGTCAAACTGGGCGGCCAGCACTTCCACCACTACAACATCGGTATCGCGCTGCTGGCGATGGTGGCGGCGGTCGGCCTGCGCGGATCGGAGAAGCAACGGCGCCACCCCGCGGCCGCGGTCGCTTTCGGTGCGGCCAACGCACTGATCGTCGACGAGCTGGCTCTGCTGCTAGACCTCAAGGACGTCTACTGGGCGTCGGAAGGGCGTGAGAGCGTCGACGCCGCGGTCGCCGTCATCGCCACCGGCGCCACCCTGGCAGCCGGCATGCCGTTCTGGCAGCATGCCCATCACGCACTGCGCTCCGGCGGTAGTTGAGCACCTGCGTCGCTCACTGGAAGGTCATGCCGCGAAAGTGCAACTGCTGACGCTGCCTTTCGTAAAACATGTCGCCAGTTGCACTTTCGCGCTCAAAAAGGATATCCAGCGGTGCATAGGTCTTCGCGGATCCGGGCCGCGAAGATGTCCGGCCGGTTTCGCAGCAGGTCGGCGCTCACACGGATAATTCGCCAGCCGCGGCGCTCCAGCTCAGCGGTGCGGTCGATGTCGTTGGCGCGGATGCGCGGGTCAGTCCAGTGTTGGCTGCCGTCATATTCGACGCCGACGCGCCACTTTTCCCAACCCATGTCTATACCCGCTAGCACAGCGCCCCACTGGTTGCGCACCACTATCTGTGTCTGCGGTTTGGGCAATCCGGCGGCGATGATCGTGAGCCTGGTCTTCGTCTCCTGCGGATTCCGCGCCCGCATCCACCAGACCCAGCACTTGTCGTAGCTGCTTAATACCTCGAGCGCCGCGGTGGGCATCGATCAGCGGTTCGACATCGTCGACCGTTAGCGCCGTAGCCTTCGCCAAAGAATCAATAGCGATGACCGCGGATACCGGTCCGGCATGCCGTCCTAGGTCGAACGCAGTGCGACCGGGTGAGGTGACCGGCACCCCAACGACTTGCGTGGTCTCGCCGGGCAGCAACGTCTCGTTGCGGGTGACGATCAACGGCGGCGGACGTTTGTGATCGCTGATGAGCTCGGCGGCCCCATGCGGGTCGACCCATTCCGCGCCTAGCAGCGCAGCCGCGGAATTGCCGGCGACGACCGCCCTCTTTCCCGACCACAGCCAGGCCGCCACCGCCCGATCCTTTGCGGTCAAGCCGCTGTCGCGGCGTTGGTAGACGTTGGGGTAGATCCGTGTGCAGAACCGTCGCAGCTCACGTTCGGTGAATGTGCCGGCGTCGATCGCCTCCGTGCCGACGAACGGTGTCCCCTTTCCCATGGCCGGAGACTGCCACGGCCCTCCGACATGTCGTGAAAGTGCAACTACCGACGGCGGCTCTCGGGGAACGTGTCGGTACCTGCACTTTCGGGGCCGGGAGCTACGCCTTAGCGATCGCCACCCGCACGCCGTCGCCGATCTCGGCCGCTTCGGCGGGCTCGCCGAACTCGAAGCTGGTGGCCAGGATTTCGCCGGCGATGAGGTCGCGATGGGCGCGCGCCCAGTCGGCTCGCTCCGCGGGCACCGACATCACCACGCGGATGCGGTCGGAGACGTCCAGCCCGGTCGACTTGCGCAACTCCTGCAGCTCGCGGATCCGGTCCTTGGCCCAACCCTCGGCCTCCAGCTCCGGGGTCACCGTGCCGTCCAGCACGACTAGCCCGGCCCCGTCCGGTAGCGCCGCGGTGAATTCGGGGTCGGCGGCCACCAGCCGTGAGCTGTACTCATCGGGTTGCAGCACCGCGGAACCCGCGGTCAGGGTGCCATCGGCGTTGACGACGCCTTCGCCGGCCTTGACCGCCTTGATGGCGGCCTGCACATCCTTGCCCAGCCGCGGCCCGGCTACTCGGGCGTTGACGGTGAGCTCAAACCGGCCGTGGGTGTCGATCGCGTCGGTCAGCTCGACGCACTTGACGTTGAGCTCATCGGCGATCAGGTCGGTGAATGGCGCCAATCGCTGCGGGTTCTCCACTGCCACAGTCAGTTTCGGTAGCGGCAGACGCACCCGCAGATTCTTGGCCTTGCGCAGCGACGACGCGGCCGAGCACACTTCGCGGACCTGGTCCATCGCGGCCACGAGGTCGGGGTCGGCGGGCAGCACGTCTGGCTGCGGCCAGTCGGTCAAATGCACCGACCGCTGCGCGGTCAGGCCGCGCCAGATGATCTCGGTGATCAAGGGAAGCAGTGGGGCGGCTAGTCTTGCGGTTACCTCCAGCACGGTGTGCAAGGTGTCGATAGCATCGCTGTCTTCTTCCCAGAACCGCGACCGCGATCGACGCACGTACCAATTCGTCAGCGCCTCGGTGAACTGGCGCAGCTGCTCGCAGGCCCCGGAGATGTCGCAGATCTCCATCGACTGGCTGAGTTCGTCGCGCAGCACCGCCAGCTTGGCCAGGATGTAGCGGTCCAGCACGTGCGCCGAATCGGTGCGCCACGCACCGACTTTCGGTGCGTAGAGGGCCAGGAAGCTGTAGGCATTCCACAGCGGCAGCAGGACCTGCCGCACGCCTTCACGGATGCCCCGCTCGGTGACGATCAGATTGCCGCCCCGCAGGATCGGTGAGGCCATCAAGAACCACCGCATGGCATCGGAGCCGTCGCGGTCGAACACCTCGGTGACATCGGGGTAGTTACGCAACGACTTGCTCATCTTCTGGCCGTCGTAGCCCAGCACAATCCCATGCGCCACACAGGTTTTGAAGGCCGGGCGATCGAACAGCGCGGTGGCCAGCACATGCAGCGTATAGAACCAGCCGCGAGTCTGGCCGATGTACTCGACGATGAAGTCCCCCGGATAGTGGCCATCGAACCAGTCGCCGTTTTCGAACGGGTAATGCACCTGGGCATACGGCATGGAGCCCGAGTCGAACCACACATCGAGCACGTCGGGGATCCGCCGCATCGTGCTGCGCGCGGTCGGGTCGTCGGGGTTGGGCCGGGTGAGCTCGTCGATGTAGGGCCGGTGCAAATTGGTCGGCCGCACCCCGAAGTCGCGCTCGAGCTCGTCGAGGCTTCCGTAGACGTCGATGCGCGGGTAGGCAGGATCGTCGGACTTCCATACCGGGATCGGTGTGCCCCAGTAACGGTTTCGTGAGATGGACCAATCGCGGGCGCCCTGCAGCCACTTGCCGAACTGGCCGTCCTTGACATGCTCGGGAAACCAGGTGATCTGCTGGTTGAGTTCCACCATGCGGTCCCGAAATTCGGTGACCATGACGAACCACGACGTCACCGCGCGATAGATCAGCGGATTACGGCACCGCCAGCAGTGCGGGTAGGGATGCTCGTAGGTTTCGTGTCGGATCAATACCGGCTTGTTGACGGCCACCGGGCCGCTCTGGTTCTTCAGGTCGCGGATGATCTGGGCATTGGCGTCGAAGACATGCTGCCCCTGGTAATCCGGGACAGTGGCGTCGAAGCGGCCCTTGGAGTCGACCGGAGTGACCGGCACGATGCCCACCTTGTCGGTGGTGGCCATGTCGTCCTCGCCGTACGCCGGCGCCATGTGCACGATCCCGGTGCCGTCCTCGGTGGTCACGAAGTCACCGGGCAGCACCTGAAAAGCCTTGCCCGGATCATTCAGGTCCATGAAATACGGGAACGGCGGCAGATAGCGCATGCCCAGCAGGTCCGCGCCGCTATAGCTGCCAAGTACCTCCGGCTCTTCGCCCAACTCACGGGCGTAGGCCGCCAAGCGCGCCTCGGCCAGCACGAAGCGACGGCCGCCGGAGGTGACCTGCACATAGGTCACCTCCGGCTTGACGGCTACCGCGAGGTTCGACGGCAGCGTCCACGGTGTCGTTGTCCACACCAGCAGGTAGGCGCCGTCCAACTCGCTTTGTGGTTCGCTGCCGACCACCTTGAAACCCACCGTGACCGCCGGGTCCTGGCGGCTTTGGTAAATATCGTCGTCCATCCGCAATTCGTGGTTGGAAAGCGGGGTTTCGTCGCGCCAGCAGTACGGCAGCACCCGGTAGCCCTCGTAGGCCAGGCCCTTGTCCCACAGCTGTTTGAACGCCCAGATGACCGACTCCATGTAGGACGGGTCGAGCGTCTTGTAGTCATTGTCGAAGTCGACCCAGCGGGCCTGGCGGGTCACGTATGCCTGCCATTCGTCGGTGTAGCGCAACACCGATTCACGGCAGGCCTCGTTGAACGCGGCGATCCCCATGGCGTCGATCTGTGATTTGTCGGTGATGCCCAGCTGGCGTTCGACTTCGAGTTCGGCAGGCAGACCGTGGGTGTCCCAGCCGAACCGGCGCTCCACCTTGTAGCCGCGCATGGTGCGGTACCGCGGGACGATGTCTTTCACGTAACCGGTGAGCAGGTGACCATAGTGTGGCAGGCCGTTGGCGAACGGCGGCCCGTCGTAGAACACGTACTCCGCGGCGCCGTCGCGGCGGGCGATGCTGGCCCGGAAGGTGTCGTCGCGGGCCCAGTAGTTGAGGACCTCGAGCTCGAGTGCCGGGAAGTCGGGCGCTCCGCCGGCCAGCTTCGGATACGTCTTGACGTCAGCGTTATCGGTCACTGTGTGCGTCGTCTCCTGTGCCGCAGCGCCTTCAGGGCACTTCATGCCCTGAAGGCACTAGTCAGGCCGGGGACGACGACGCGCTACCTGCGCGAGCGCCGCGGTACCACCCCGCTTGCCGCGTGACGCGGCCGCTCATTGGAGGCTGTGACGGGCCTACCCGTTCGGTTCTACTGGGCCGGAATGGCTGTTCTTCCGAAGGCTCCCCGGTGATAGCCGGATCGGTGCCATTGCGTCGATTCTACTTAGGCGCCGCAAATCAAACGCTTCCGGCTCCAAGGGGTCGCTCGCTATCCATTGGACTAGTCCCGGACTTCGAGCACCCCGACACGCCACAGTGCCGCGTACACGTGACGCACGCCGATGCTCAGCAAACGAGCAGTGCCGTCCACCAGCGGGTCGCTGATGACGATGGTCCGGCTGTCAACGCGGCGTGTCACCTTCTTGGGCGCGGGGACCTGAGTTGGAGTTGCATCGCGCACCACCGTGAGCTTGCGGGCGGGCGCTACGGTTACCACTTCGTCGTACAGGGCTGCGGTCATGGTCGCCTCCTAGACGGAATTCCAAACAAGGACTAATTAGACTGACGTGTCCCATCCCGTAGTGGTTCCGATCCGAAAATGCTTGGCCGGTAAGCTGATTGGCGTTGGACGACTCAGCTGAGAACGTCGTGCCGGGGGCCGGATCGGGACGGAACACAGCCCGGACTTCGATCCGGACTATCGCTGGAACTCATACGTCCCTCACCTCCTCAACGCCACGACGCGTGCGGCTACCGCACGATCTGTGTGCACAAAAGGAGTACAGAAACCGACGACAGTCGGCGATCCGCACCCCTCTCGTCAGAGCTTTGGCACTACACGACGTGTCCGGTATTCCGGAAGCCACCTGGGCTCAACCCTTAAGCCGGGAGGAGCTGTCCTGACCCGGGGCGTCTTTCGACGTTCGGGGTCAGTGGCCTGTATTCGTGCAGCCGCCTCACCTAACGAGGTGCTTACCCGACCGATGATCCATGACCGCCATGACGCGGTCAATGTGATCTGGGCCCTGTTTCGGAATCTTTATGCGTTTATTACGCGTGTACACAGGTTTTAGCCAGCTTCAGGGCCGATGAGCTGGGCAAACGGGCTCATACGCGGTCAGGACCGGAATTTGTGTGCCTATCCGGCGCCCCGCGGGCGCAGCCCATCAAGAACTAGCGCAACGACGAAGTCGGCTACCTGAGCTGCGGTGACGTCGTCGTCGGTGCTCAGCCGCCGGTGCGCCAACTGCCCGACCAGCGCCGCCAGGGTGTACGCGACCATCCGGGGCGGCGCTGCCACCACCGCGCCGCGCTCTTGGGCGGCGACGATGCAGGTTTCGATGTCGTCGATGAAACGCTCATAGATCCCGCCGAGGTGCTTTTCGAATCGGTTGCCAAGCGCGTAAGCATCACGAAGCAGCAGTTTGACGGTGGCCTTGTCGGCTTCGAAGAACTCCAGCGTCGCCTGCACAGCGGCCCGGAGCGGCGCCTCTTCCCCACCGTTTTCCGAAGGCATGCCCCTCTTTGACGCCTGAGCCAGCGCCGCCGCGATATGGCTGCGCAGGGCACTCTCCTCGACCGCCATCAACGCGTGGAACAGCTCGTCCTTCGAGTCGAAGTACCAGTAGATCAAGCCGTAGGCGAGGCCGGCCCGCGTGGCGATGTCGGCGATGGTCGTATCGTGAAAACCCTTGCGCGCGAACACCTCTTTGGCCGCCGCCATGATTTCGTCGCGCCGCTGCGACTTCTCCTCGGCACTGACCGCGCGACGCCGGCGGGTCGTGCTGCTCACTTATCAACCAGGCTCTCGAGGCGCCCTATGGTATCGATGAACTCCTCGACCATGTCGAGCACTACCGCGCGCGTCGGGCGAACCCGATCAAGTGAACCGACCACCTGGCCGACGAAGTAGGTGGCCAGCTCACGAGCCTTGGCGCCCGGGTGGCCGGCGGCCTGGTTGATGCGCACCTGCGATTCGGTGATCAGCGCGGTCTGCAGCGGCATACCAAGGGGGTCGGGACTGTCGGGCCGGTCCCATTCGTCGGTCCAGGCCGTGCGCAGCATTCGCGCCGGCTTGCCGGTCATCGACCGCGACCGCACGGTGTCCGAGGAGCTGGCGGCCAGGAACTTCTCCTTGACCACCGGGGCCGTCTCGGCTTCCTCGGTGGTCAACCACACTGATCCGCACCAGACACCCTCGGCACCCAGCGCCAGCGCCGCGGCAATCTGGCGGCCCCGGGCAATCCCGCCCGCGGCGAGAACGGGCGTCGGCGACACCGCATCCACGACCTCGGGAACCAGGACCATGGTCGCCACCTCACCGGTGTGGCCGCCGGCCTCGGTGCCCTGCGCGACGATCAGGTCGACACCCGCGGCAGCATGCCGCCGCGCGTGTTGCGTGGTGCCCGCGAGCGCGGCGACCAGCACGTCGTGGTCGTGGGCACGCTCGACGAGGTCGGCCGGGGGCGGCCCGAGCGCGCTGGCGATGAGCCGGATGTCGTGGGTGAAGGCCACTTCGAGCAGCGGCTCGTAGCCCTTGGGCGAGATGTTGAGGCCGCCGCGCGAAGACGCGCGCGGCGGCTCGGTGGACGCCGGGATGCCGTAGCGGGCCAATAAGTCGTCGACGAACGCGCGGTGCTCCTCGGGCAGCAGCTCCCGAGCCTGCTTCGCGTCGATCCCGCCTTGCTCGGCGCCGACGTACTTGGGTGGCAACAGCAAGTCGACCCCGTAGGGCTTGCCCGCGGTCTGCTCCTCGATCCAGGTCAGCTCGTTCTGCAGCCGTTGCGGACTGTGCGCGACCGCCCCGAGGATTCCGAATCCGCCGGCATTGGTCACCGCCGCTACGACATCGCGGCAATGACTGAAGGCGCAGATCGGGAACTCAATGCCGAGCAGCTCGGCGGCTCTGGTTCGCATTGCACGACGCTAAAAGTTATTGATTGATACGTCAATCGATTACGGTCTGCGATCCATGGCCGAGCCGGGGACCGCACCCCTTTCCTCCAAAGAGCAGCGCGAACGGCGCATGGCACCGACGCCGACGGCAACATCGTCGCGCACGCCGTGCAGACCTACCGGATCGTATGAGCCCCAGGCGACCGGCCATCCGGCGGCCAGCTGGACACACCTTCTTCCAACGGGATCTGGAGGCTCTGCAGAATCGATGCGACCATGCGCCACGCACCGATGGCGGTGACGAGTTCGATGAGAACTGTTTTGTCGCTGTGCAATTCGCGTTCGCAGGCCGACCAGCTCTCAGCGCTTACCGCGCCGTCGCGCACCACGTCGTCGGTAGCGGCCAGTACCGCCCGCTCGGTGGGCCCGAACCCATTGTGTTTCTGCCAGTCGCGCACACCGAGCAGGTCGTCGGCCGTCACGCCCAGTCCGGAGGCGACCCGCCAGTGCCGCGTCCACTCGTAGTCGCATGCGGTGAGCCAGCCGATCCGCATGATCACCAGCTCGCGCAACCGTGAGTCGAGGGCGCCGTGCCACAGCATGGTGGCGAGCAGGTCGTTGACGGCACGCGCCAGCTGCGGATGGTTCAGCAAGACCTGAAAGATGGACAGTTCGGCCATGTAGTTCGGCACGGCCGCCTCGTCGGCGGCGGCTTTGGCCTCGCCGAGCGGCAGTCCGGGCACGCGGGCTGTTGTCATGGTGTGAGCACTCCGTGTACTGGCGGGACACCGTCGCGTTCTCCGGCCATGGTAGCCAGCAATTCCTCGGCGTCTTCGAGGCGCACGCAGCGGCGGGGCAAACTTTCGACCGGCTAGCGACCGGACGTCAACAGGTCAGGCGCGGCGCGATAGGCGGTGACATCTACGCCGAGGGCACCGATGACGCGCAGCTCCTTGACCACGAACATGTCCGGCGAAAACCCCGGAGCGCCACTGCCGAACCCCCGGGTGCCAGCGACAATACGGTCCCGGCGGGACGGGCCAGCGCGATCGCTTGCGCGAAAGCCGCTGGTGCCCTGGCGGTTACGTCCACGACCACATCCGCCAGCGTGCCAGTCGCTTTGGTCAACGCAGCGACCGGGTCATCGACGGCAACGTCAACGGCCAGGTGCGCGCCGAAATTCGACGCCAGCGCCAACCGATCGGCATCACGCGGGCCCAGCCCCGTCACCATCACGAACGCGGCGCCGGCCTCCTTAGCCGCCGCGGCCGCGCACAGCCCCCGAATTCCCGGGCCGAGCACCGCCACGACGTCGCCGACTTTGGTGTCGGGAACGGTTACTCCCCAACGTATTCCAGCGCCCAGTGGGTTGAACAACGTAGCCACCGCAGGGTCGAGGCCGTCGGGCACGGGCAACACCATTGAGTCGGGCGCCAGATATTGGTATTCGGCGTAGCCGCCCCACAGCCCGGGCTCGCGGTCGACCGGGATGAAGCCATACATGTCGGCGAGGCCGTGTCGTGTGCAGCGCCGGTACTCGCCGCGCAGGCAGCTATCGCACTCACGGCACGACTGGAATACCTCGACGGCCACCCGGTCGCATTCGCGCCACATCCCACCATTGTGCCGCCCGGGGTCCAATGGCCTCGATCGTCCCGACCGTCTCGTGGCCCGGAACAAAGGCGAACCCACCGGCGAGTTCACCGGTGTACTGCTCATGGTGGGTTCCGCACAGCCCGCAGGCAGCGACCCGCACCAGCGCGTCGTCGTCGCCAACCGCCAGCACCGCGAGCTCCCGGACGACCAGGTGGCGTGGCGGCCTCCAAGACCAACGCCCGCGCCACCGCGCCGTCAGACATATCGGCACGCTATGAGTTGTTGACTAATGAGTCAATCGCCCATCGAACCTGGCAGTTGCGCAATTCGAACGGGCCCAGCTTTCGGCGCTCACCACGCCGTCGCGCACCAGGAAGTCGGTGGCCGCCAGCACACCCGCTCGGTGGGCCCGAACCCGTCGTGTCCCTGCCAGTCGCGCAGGGCGACGCCAGAACGAGCTCCGCAACGCTGACGCCGCCACTGTACGTTCGAAAAGAAAAGTTAAGTAGCCGCCTGTCCTTCACGTCGTGCAGACAAAAGAGTGGGTCAGTTTGATCGTCGCTGACCCCGACAGCGGTGGAATTGGGGCGCCGTCGGAACACGCCTGCTGAAGGCGTGGACCTTGCCACGTCCCATCTCGATCCGAGAACACAGCGGCGATCGCCAGCGGCGCAGCCCGCGCGCAGCCGGTTTGCTGCCGGGGACTTGAGCGACGACCTACAGTTCCTCGGCGTCGTTGGCTTCCTGCGCGCGCGCTACCTGCTGCGCGGTGTAGCTGATGAGCAGCGCCACCCCGCCGAGCAGTATGACCACCCCGGCCAGCCACAGCAGGCCGTAGGTGTAGCCATGGTCCAGCGCATTCAACTGGGCGGCGTTCATGAACTTCACCGGCCCGGTGGTGCCGCCCAGGGATAGCGTGCGCGACGTGACGGCGACCTGGATGATGACCAGCACCAGCGGTCCGCCCAAGGTCTGCAGCATCACTGAAATCGCCGATGCGGGCCCAATGCGGTCGACGCCGACGCTGGCGATCAGCGATAGTCCAAGCGGGACGACGACCGCGCCGAGACCAACAGCGCCAATGAAGAGCGGCACAACAAGATTCGGGAAGTACGGCATGCCGCGGTTGAGGGTCGAACCGTACAGCATCGCGCCCACAATCAGGATGCCGCCGGCGATCACCACCACCCGCGGCGGGAACCACATCACCAGCTTCGGCGCCACGCCCATCCCGATGGCCATCGCGATGGCGAACGGGATGAAGGCGATGCCCGCGCGCAGCGGGCTGTACCCCATGATGTTCTGCACATACAGGGCGACCAGCACGGTCAGGGTGAAAGATACCCCACCGGTAAGGAACATGGCCGCGAACGTGGCCAGCCGGTTGCGGTCGAAGAACAAGCTGAACGGCACGATGGGGTTCTCGGCGGTGCGCTCCACCACGGCGAACGCCACGAAAGCGGCCAGAGCCACCAAGCCTGAACCGATCGTCGTGGCCGACAGCCAGCCCTTCTCCGGGCCAATCGAAACGCCGAACACCGCGGCAGTACAGGTCAACGTGGCCAGCACAGCCCCAGTGGCGTCGAGCTTCATCCGCTCCTTCTGGGTTTCCCGCAGCGTGGTGCGGGCCAGGTAGATCACCGCTAGCCCGATCGGCACGTTCACCAAAAACGCCAGCCGCCACGACACGTCGGTGAGCGCCCCGCCCGCCACCAGGCCGATCACCGCGCCGACACCGGACATCGCGCCGAGCACTGCCGTCGCGGCGTTACGTGCCGGCCCCTTCGGGAACGTGGTTGCCACCAGCGCCATACAGGTCGGTGCGAGGATCGCGGCGGCCACGCCGTGCATCAGCCGAGCCCCAATGAGGGCGCCCACGTCCCAGGCGATACCGCACATGGCCGAGGCGATGGTGAGCAGCGCCACCCCGAGGATGAAGGCGCGCTTGCGGCCGATGGTGTCTCCGAGGCGGCCACCCAGCAGCATCAGGCCACCAAAGGTCAGCAGGTAGGCGGTGATCACCCAGCTCCGCCCGGCATCCGACAGGCCCAACTCGCTCT
>Ga0210393_10003516_pt1 | contig 12571 bp, 10 predicted proteins | sample IncBWC27OmetaG_FD_160068 | JGI IMG/M metagenome (GOLD analysis project Ga0210393, IMG submission 160068) | Forest soil microbial communities from Barre Woods Harvard Forest LTER site, Petersham, Massachusetts, United States - Inc-BW-C-27-O ... | reverse complement strand
TGGCCGACCTCTTCTACCCAGTCGAACCACGCCGCGTACTGGGGCATCCGCGAGGTCAGCAGGACGGCCGACTCTCCGACTACCTCACGCCAGGCGGGAACCTCCTGGGCGATCTTGGCCAGGACCCGCATGCCGTAATCCAGGTCGTAGGAGGGCTTCTTCCAGTACGGCCAGCCGGTGACCCGGTCCCAGGCGTGCGACAGCGACCCGCCCTTGGTCCAGTCGTCCTTGACGTTGGCCTTGCGCCAGTTGAACTTCAGCGCCCCCAGCCCCTCACGGCTCAACCGCGGATAGTCATCCGGCTGGACAGACGTAAGGGGGACCCCGGCAGGGGTATCTCGAGTAGCCACGCTGCCACACCTCCGAGTTGCATTTCGTTATTGACTCTGGCATGAACGCTACACGGGACAAGGCGGCCCAGCAATGACTCTTTGAGGGCTTGCAGCCCGGCACCTGGCCTGACCAGGGCCGAGTCCCTTCGACGCTGAGGACGCCTCTGAACTGCGCGGATGTGCCTGGCGACGCCAGCCAGCCGCACCTCTGTATCCAGGTCCGCTTATACGACGAGACTGGTCCCATAAGCAGGTAGCGACCAAGACCTGGCGACGGCGCGCGGATCAGATGATGGATGGACGCGCCACCGATTCGGTTGCCCTTTCTTACTAACCTTGCTGAACGTCGCCCTAGTCAGCTCGCGCCGAATCGGATCCGGGTGCGAGCTGGAAGCGCTCTCCGGCCCTTTCACCCACAGGACTGGACGACGTCCTGGGCAACACGGGCCCGGGCATGCTACCGACCGCGCGGCCGCTGCGAGGCGGTGAGATGAAGCGCTGACGTCAACCGTCGATGCGCAATGCGCGGCCCTCCGAGGTGAAGGCCGCCGTGGGCGGCAGCGCTGCGGTTACAGTTGCCAGTCCGGCGACGGCATAGTCGACGACCTGATTCACCAGCTGAATAAGGTCGGCTCCGGTCGGCTCCGGCCCGAGCGAGCGGGCTTCGCGGCTGTCATACAGTTCTCGCAGTCCGGTCACTGCGGTGATGGCGGTCAGGCGCGGCGCGAGGGCATCGGGCTGGACGTGGAGGTCGTCGGCGATGGCCGCGGCCAGGATGCGTTCTGCGGTCGCATAGGAGGCGCGCGCCAGGCCGCGGAGCCGGTCGTTCTCCGCGATCAGCCTGGCTCGCAGCGCCCGGGCGCGCCAGTAGACGCTAGCGAGGTCGGCTCTGCTGGAGCTGATCTCGTCGATGGTCTCGATCATCCACTGGCGCAGCGTCTCCAGCGCCGGCTGCCCGGCCGGGCGGGCGGAGAGCCGGCGTTCCAGCCGGTCGGCGCCGAAGTAGTCGTCGTCGGCGAACAGCAGGTCGTCCTTGGCGGGGAAGTGCGTCGTCACGGTGCGCGGTGCGACGTCGGCGGCGTCGGCGATGGCCTTGATAGTCGTCGCATCGTAGCCATGGGTTGCGAACAGCTCCCATGCCGTCTCCCGGATCAGGGCGCGGGTTCGTTGCTTTCTCCGCTCCTGGCGCGTCATCGTCTCGATCATGCATCGATATTACCACACACGTAGTATTGCAGTCGTAGCAGTAAATGCTAAGATAGCAGTCATGCAGAAGATGCAGTCACGGCCAATGGTGCGGCCGGATACCGGAGAAGGCGCTCCGGTGATGCAGGACACGCCCGTCCGTGCACGGCGTGCGCTGCTGGTCCTGGCGGCCGGTGCTTTCGCCGTAGGCACCGACGCCTTCGTGATCGCGGGCATCCTTCCCGCCGTCGCGCACGGCGTCGGTGTTTCCGTCAACTGGGCAGGCGCGCTGATGACCGGGTTCGCCCTGACCTACGCGGTCGCGGCGCCTGTTCTGTCCGTTACGTTCAGCCGCCTCCCGCGCAGGGGTCTGCTCGTCGCGGCACTGGCCGGGTTCACCGTCGCGAACGCTCTGGCCGCCATGGCTCCGTCGTTCGCTCTGCTGATGGTGGCCAGGGTGGTCGCCGCACTCGCGGCTGCGCTGTTCACCCCGACCGCGTCGGCCCTGGCCGCTGAACTCGCCCCGGCTGGCCAGCGCGGCCGGGCGCTCGCCGCCATCGCGATCGGTCTCACTACCGCGCAGGTAGTCGGCGTGCCGCTGGGGTCGCTGGCGGGCAGCCTACTGGGCTGGCGCGCCAGTTTCGTGGCGGTGGCGGTCCTGGGCGGCGCCGCCGCAATCGGGACCCGGGCGGCCCTGCACCCGGTAGGTCCATCCGCGTCGGCGAGCCCGCTCGCGGCCCGGGTCCGCCTAGCAGGTAGCCGGAGCGTCTGGCCGGTTCTGGCCCAGACGACTGCCGCGACTACGGCGGGGTTCGCCGTGCTGACCTACATCGCACCCGTCGTGCACGCGGCGGCCGGTCTCAGCGGTACCTCCATCAGCGTCGTACTGGCAGGATTCGGCGCGGCATCTGCGCTCGGCAGTGCCCTCGGCGGTCGCTGTACCGACCGGCGCGGCTCCCTGCCCGTAGCAGCGGCGGCGCTGCTCGCCCTCACCGTCAGCCTCGTCGGCCTTGCCGCCGCCACCGGCTACCGCGCCGGACCCGTCAGCTTGGTCTTTATCGCCGCCTGGGGAATGGCCGGCTGGGCCTTCATTCCCGCCCAGCAGCATCGGCTGCTGTCGGCCGCTCCGCGGCAGGCCACCGTGCTGCTCGGGCTGAACAGCTCAGCGATCTACCTCGGCGCCACCCTCGGATCCATCCTCGGCGCCGTGACCCTGGCGATTTCGCCGGCCGCGACCGTCTCGGCAGCCAGCGCCATTGCCGCTGCCGCAGCCGTGACAGTCGCGGCGCGCGCCGCGCGGCAGCAGGCCGCAGCAGCGCCCCACGACAGTGACGCCTGACCGATTCCAGAGGAATCGGCTCGAGCGCCTCTGGACACCGCCATTACTTCTCCTGGTAATCGATACGACTGTTGTGATCTACAGAACAATTTAGGTTCGAAGAAGTAGGTAGGTAGCTGGCACGCAAACGCTCCGGCTGCTGCAGGAACTGTTCGCTGGAGCCTTCGTCGACGATCTCGCCCTTATTCATGACGTACGTGTGGTCGCTGATCCCAAGCGCTAGTTCGACGTGCTGCTCCACCAGCAGCACGCCTACTCCGCTATCGGTTGCTGCTCGACGCAGCACCGGCAGTAGCTTGTTGATGATGAGCGGTGCCAGGCCGAGGCTTAGCTCGTCAATGAGGAGCACTCTCGGCCGCGACGCGAGCGCCGCGCCGACCGCGAGCATCTGCTGCTCCCCACCGGACATGAGCCCGACTTGTCGCTTCAGCAGCGGGCGGAGCTCAGGAAGCAGATCCAGAACCTCCGCAACGGCGCCCGGACGGCCACGACAGATCCGCAGGTTTTCCGCCGTCGTGAGGGATGCGAAGAGCCCACGCTCTTCAGGTATGAGTCGCACCCCCCGTCGGGCGAGACGATGTGCAGGTTCCCGGGCGGGCAGCGCCGCTCCGAATGCGAATACCTGTCCGCTCGCGTACGGCGTCACCCCAGCCAGCGCTCTGAGCGTCGAACTCTTTCCGGCACCGTTCCTGCCGAGGAGCGTGACGACCTGTCCATGCTCAACCCGCAGGGAAGCGTCGCGCACGGCAGTGACGCCACCGTAGGTGACATGCAAGTCATGGCACGCCAGCAGATCCGTCACGGATGGTCTCCCTCCGCGGTGTTGTTCGCTTCGCGTCCCAGGTACGCCTCGCTGACTCGGGGGTCCGACAACGCCAGGGTCGTGTCGCCGTGGTAGATCACCGCTCCGAAGTCGAGCACGGTAACGTCGGTGCATGTTGCGCGGATCAAATCGAGGTCATGGTCGATGAGCAGGATCGCGACACCGGATTCGGACAGTGTTTGGAGCCTCTGGCCCAGCACAGCGGTCTCGTCCGAGTCGAGGCCGGCACCCGGCTCATCGAGAAGGAGCACAGCGGGTCGGCAGACCAGAGCTCGAGCAAGGGCCAGAAGCTTCCGCTGCCCATGCGTGAGGCTGTCAACCATCGCCGATGCCTTGCCGAGCAGACCGACTTCACTTAGGGCTTCGGCGACGGCTCCCTGGCGAGCTCGACGCGGTACTCGCGCCGATTGTTCGACGGCGACCATCACGTTCTCCGAAACACTGAGGCCGTCGAAGACGTGCGCTTCCTGAAAGGTACGAACTACACCTTGCCGTGCCCGCTCGTGGGGCGAGAGGCCGCCAATGTCAGCTCCGTTGAGGGTTACGCGTCCTTCCGTCGGCCGGTGGTACCCGGTAAGGACGTCAACCAGCGAGGATTTCCCGGCGCCGTTTGGGCCAATCAGCCCAGTGAGGCCTTCGCGCACGGATACGGTGCAGTCGGTCAGCGCAGTGACGCCGCCGAATCGCATCGTCACGTTGTGTGCTTCAAGGACGTTCTTCATGAGGTGCCCCTCGCCGCCGTGACTGGGGAGGGAATTCCCCTCGGTCCTGGGTCTCGCAGTGACGGCTTCTTCCGCGTCGGAATCGAATGCCCTGCAATCCCAGCCGGATTCAGGGCGGCAGTGACAATTACGCCGACGCCCGCGACGATTGGCTGGTACACCCCGAAGGTCACGAACTTGTCCACGAGGACAATCGCGAGCCCTGATGATGCAAATAGGAGCCCCGCTAGGTATGCGCCGGAGATTCGGGAGACCCCCGCGATGTACACGATCGCCAGGTAACCGAGAGTGGCAAAAATGCTGTATGAGTCGGCGCTGATCTGGATCTGCTCGTAGGCGAGCAGCGCCCCTCCGATGCCGGCGATGAAAGAAGAGAGCACGAAAGCGGCGAGCTTTGTGCGATCCACGGCGACACCACTAGCTGCGGCCGCGCGCTCGCTTCCGCGGACGGCGATCATCTCGCGCCCGACGCGACTCCGCCTGATTGCCGCGACGCCGAAGCCGAGCAGGCTCGCGACAAGTACACACACGAGGCCGAACCACACCGACGGGTACTTGCTTCCGGGCGGACCATCAATGCTGAGGTCGAGCCCCCCGATCGCGGGTCCGGACGTGCTGAGTCCGTTGAATCCGCCCGACAGTGTCGGGTTTTCGAACACGAGCCCGCCTATTGTTGCGGCGGCGCTCAGTGTCACGACAGCCAGGCTGATTCCCCGAACACGCAGCGCGAGAATTCCAACGAGGAGCCCGAACGGCACCGCGATGAGGCCGCCGAGCAATAGCGGAATCGGGAACGGGACATGGTGGATGTGGGCAACAGTGAAGCCGCCGATGCCCGCGAAAGCTACCTGAGCGAGCGACGTCTGCCCAGCAAAGCCGGTGACGACGACGATTGACAGGCATAGGCAACCGATCACGAGACTGCTGATCAGGCCTGCGCGGTACTGGCCCGTCAGCACAGCCATCGCGACGCAGGTGGCGGCGATCGCCGGCCCGGCAACGGCCCACCGAATGACTCCGCTGGAGGGAGGCGGGAGGGCGCGCTCGATCCAGGCTCCGCGGCTGGGCAATCGCTTCCCTCGAATCACAAGGACGACCACGAGAAGCGCGAACGGAGCAGCGTCGCTGACTCCCTGCTTCGGGAACCAGTTGTAGTCGGTCTGCAGCTCGAGCAAAACCGACTGCATGACGCCGAGCAGCAAGCCGTACAGGGCGGCTTGCGGGAACGACGTGAACTTGGCAAGTACCGCCGCAGTGAGCGCGGGAATGACGAACAGCGTGTACGAGGTCGGATCGAGATTGGCCAGCGGTGAGATGAGAATTCCGGCGAGGCCGGCGAGCATCGTTGCGATGATCCAATTCGTGAACGCTATTCGATCGGGCGCGATGCCAAACAGTGCAGCACTCTGCTCGTTCTCTGCCACTGCCCGGGTCTTCACGCCGAACGAGGTGAATTTGTAAGTCGCGCCGAGCGCGACTGCGGCCGCGATGGCTATCGCGGCGAGGATGAGGCGGTCGCGGGGGAACGTGACCCCGCCAATCGTCAGCGGGTCGTTCGGAACGATGGCGGGGCTCGACCTGGTGTCGGGACCAAAGTTGATGACCGCGATGGTCTGCAGTATCAGAAGCAAGCCGACCGACGAGACGACTTTTGCGACCGGGGACGCACCACGAAGTGGTCGGAAGACGAGGCCATAGATCAACGCCCCGAGCACGGCGGCGTACAGCAAGGAGATGCTGAACGCCGCCGCGAACCCGAATGGAGCGGAGCTGAGTTTCACGCTGTGCGGGATAAGCACGACAGGGAACACCAGTGTCCCCGAGGACCGGAGGACGACATACACGTAGGCGGTAAACATCGCGGTGGCGCCGTGCGCAAAGTTGACGACTCCGCTACATCGATGCTCCAGTAGTAGGCCGAGCCCCAGCATCGCGTATACCGCGCCCGCGCCAAGACCAAGAATGCAGAACAGCAGATAGGCGTTCATTTCTTACTACATATTCCTTAAGATCCTGAGCGGGCGGGGTGACGCCATGCGAGTGTGTAGATGCTCAGCCACCGAGGTACGGGCTTCCGTCGTACCACGTGGTGCTCGTCACCTGCGCCTTGCCGTTGACGACCTGGTAGAACATGTCGGCCGCGTTACACAGCGACGGCACAGTAGGGATCTTGCCATTGCAGAGGTACGGCTTCGCGAGGAAGTTCGGGTGGGTCTTCCCGTCACGGAAGTACGCCAGAATCTTCGTCGTGGTCAGGTTGTCCGCGCCAATTGCCGTGATCATCGCCGCGACATTCATGACCGTGTTGACGCCAGCTCCGGCGAAGTCGTCGAGCGGCATGCCCGACGGGGCGTACGTCTTCACGATGTGCAGGAATGTCTTTGAGTCTGCGTTTGAGCCGTCGTACGGGTCGAAACCCAAGTCGCCGTACGCCCCGTTGGCGGCGGAGCCGGCCGCCGCGAGAATCTGTTCGCTGAGGCAGGCGCCAGGGATCAGGATCTTCGCGTGTACGGACAGGGTCTGGTGCGCCTGGAAGACCGAGACGCAGGACTGAGGGTTGACGACCGCGATGATGACGTCAGGGTTCGTCTGGCTCGCCGCGGCGATCGCTGACGTGTAGTCCACCGTGCTGGGCTGGACATCGATGACCTTGACGTCGGTGATCCCCCGCGCCTTCAGGACCGGAAGGACGTACCGCTGAGCCGTCGTGATCCCGCTACCGAGAATGACGTTGATGACGGCGACCTTCTTCGCATGAAGAACATCGGACGCGTAGATCGCAAGGGCAGGCAGCGCACCCGCAGCGAATCCCGAGAACTGCACCGAGTTGCCCGAAGTGAACTCGGTCGTCGTGAGAGGGGCGCCACCTAGGTACGCCAGGCCAGCCTTCTGAATGATGGGCAAAGACGCGTAGGAGCCAAAGTCGGCACCACCGAGAAATGCGACGGGGTGGTCGGCGAGGAGCTCGTTCGCGCAAGTAGACGACCCTTCGGGCGTCCCATCACTAACACAGGTGTCGACCTTCAATGGGTGTCCGTCAACCCCACCGAGTTCTTGGTTGATGTAGTCGACGGCCGCCAGCGTCGCCTGGCGCATCTCGGGGAACGAGCCAACCTGTCCGCCCTCGTCGTTGATCTGGGCGAAGACGATGGCGTTCCGGGTCGGTGCCGCGACGCTGGAGCTCGAGCCCAGCTGCGACGAGGTGGCCGGGTGGTCCCCGCCTGACGAACTGGAGCTGCAGCCGGCCAGAGCGAGGCTGAGCGCCGCCGCCGCTGCCATAACCGGCGCGCCGATCCTGGGGCTGATTGTCATGACTTCGGTCCTGTCTGTTGGGCGGGGTTCAGGTCCGCGAGTTAATGATCGGGACACTCCTGCAATATGCAACAGATGATGTGAAAAGTAGGACTATAGTAACAGCCGTTGGCGGCTCGTCAAGAGCCCGTAACTGATCGGCGACCTGGAGTCGACAACGCCCGTGTAGACGCGGGACACGCGAAGGTCGACGTTCCCGTCGACCGTGCGTAGACCCAGCCTGGGCCCGCTCAAAGAGACCCACATGGGACGAGCCACGCCGAGCCGTGACGGTCGAGTGAGCGTAGTGCGCTGCGACGTTTACGTCGCAATGCCGGGCGGCGCGGTGTCACATCGCGTGTTCAGCCTCAGCCATCGCCGTGAGCGTCTTCATGTCGAACCCACCGATGCCAAGCAGATGATGTACGTCCCAGGGGATGACTTCATATTCGCGGTACCCGGCAACTATGAATGGATCGCGGCAGCAGATCGTGTCCACCTCATCCCGTGGCATGTGGCGGAACACCATGATCCCGAGCTCGCGATCGGGCGTCGGACCAGCGACGATGATGTTGCCTGCGAGTTGCTGGTCCCGCATCCATCTGAGGTGGTCCGCCAAGATCTTGATGGCTTCACCCCGGTCACCGATCCACCTGTGCAGCGTCAGGTACCACATTGCGTTCCTCCAATACCCGCTGTTCGGGCGGCATAGGCCGTAGATCGCGACCGACCTGCGGTTCTTCCCGTGAACGTCGGCCAGCGGACCCTGGAGATCGTCAGAGCTCGGCGCAGCCGGCTGCCATCGCCCGACTCATTTCCTCGGCGAACGGCGAGTCGAGGCGCTGGCTATCTTCGCGATGACATCGGGGTACTGTCGCCGACGCGAAGTCCGATCGCTAGTTCAATCGGAGAAGTTGATCTGGGAGCCAAGGCCTCGCGCGTCGGCCCACTGCCTGATCCATCCCAAGATCGGGATGTCCCACAGATATGGCCCCGCCAGTTCGTAGACGAGGGTTTCGGTCTCTGATTTCCGCGCTGGCACATTCCCGAGAATGACGTCGGCGAGCTGTAGGGCGTGCGGAGGCGGCGGCGGCGGTGCCTGCCGGAGGAATCCGCTGGAGAAGCCGTGGCCAATCAACTCTGGTCGTTCGGCGGTCGGTACGGCCATCCGGGCCCCGAGGCCGAGGAGGTTCAAGCCAGACGCGGTCATGCTGACGAACAATGCCCCGGGGCGAACGCTGGCTGGGTCGCTCACGGCGGGTTCGCCGCCAGCCAGGCGGCCCGCGGCGGTGACCACATCCGCTTGATCGACCGCGGCTTCGGCCGTCTCACACGCCGAGACATGCACGCCTTTGTGCTCGGCGAGTTCGGCCGCGAAGCGCTCCCGGTGTTCGGGAGTTGGACTCCACACCTGAATCGACTTCAGATTCGGCATCACGCGGGCAAATGTGCGGGCGTGGCTGCGTGCCTGGGTTCCGCTACCGAGGATGGCGAGTGTCGAGGCTCCGGCGGGGGCCAGATGGCGGACCCCGACCGCGGCCGGAACAGACGTCCTCAAGACGTTCAGGTCGTCGAGCGCGATGAAGCTGTCGATCTCTCCGCTCGAGCCGTCGACCTGGATTCCCAGCCACGCGTTTCCACGCGTGCCGGTAAAGCGGTTCGGAAAGATCCGCAGACAGGCGGGCCCGTGCGAGCTTGCGACGAAGTTGGTGGCCAGCTCGTCGCCGTTTGACAGGGCAAGGCCGGCGAAGATCGACTCGCCCGCGTCTCCGGCGTGACTGCCTAGTACCGACGCCTCCACCGCGTCGATCGCTCCGTCGAGGGCCTCGTCGCTCGCGGCAAGTGGCCGCAGATCGGATCGAGTCAAAAGCAACGGCATTTCTGTCCTCCTGCTTCGGCGCCGCTCACGGAGGGCGGGCTCAAGATGCCACCGCGATGGTCCTCAGATCCTTGACGTAGATGCAGGATTGTGAGGCCATGCTGGCGCGGCACAGTCCCGACTCTGGTGTGATAAGTCAGGACACACGACCTGTATAGCAGGACCAAGAGGCAACTTCAATGGTTGCCCTGTTGCAGGGTCTCGGCTCCCACGGACACGGCGTACCCGCCTCCCGTAGGTATTGCGTTATTCAGGATACTAGTCTTGAATAACAGGACGAGGACGACCCCATGAAGAAGTGAGGCACGGCCATCTTCACCGCCGATGGATCAGATACTCCTGATGACACTGGGCAGAGCGAGACCTCGCCTCTGCTTCGATTCCGCGGCGACTGGGGTGGCGTCAACCTCACCAGAACGTGCGGCTGGTTGGCCAACTGGGTGTGGAAGCAGACCCCCGATCATCGCCTCAGCGTCATCCACACTGGACGAGGTATGGGCGACAACCTTCGCGCGCTTGCTGCCGGCGAGGTCGACGTCGCCGTCATTACGCCAGGCTGCTTCGCGAAGCTGGCCGCCGACGGGCTCGGCCCGTTCGCGGACCGTCCGATGCCGGAGCTCCGCGGCATCGCCTCGCTGCCGCATCGCGACGCGATGCTCTTTGCGGGGCACGCCGACCTGGGCATCGAGAACCTCTCCGACCTCCAGGCACGCAAGCCCGCCTTGCGCCTTTCGATCGGCGCCAACGACCGGGACGGGTTCATGGGCCTCGGGGCCCGGATTCTTCTCGGGGCCGCCGGAGTAACCCTCAGCCACATCGAGGCATGGGGCGGATCGATCCGGTATCACGAAGAACCGTTCGGATGTTTGGAGGACCTTGAAGCGGGCCGCGCGGACGTGATCATCTCCGAAGCGATCATGACTCCTCACTGGGTCCGTCTGTCCCAGAACGTTCCCATTCGCTTCGTCGGCGTGAGCGACCAGGAAGCCGGTCGGTTGCGTGACGACTGGGGGCTAGGCACGGTGACGGTTCCGGCCGGCTACCTGACAGGCATGACCCAAGACGTCACAACTCTCGACTATGCCGATTGGCTGATCGTCACGACAACTGCCTTGCCCGATGAGGATGCGGCGCTACTCGCGCGCTCGGTTACCGAGAATGCGACGCCTCTGGAGATGGAGTACCGGCATCTGCCGGTAGAACGCAGTCCACTTAGCTACCCGATCACCGCTGAGCACGCGGCAGCTACATCGGTGCCACTCCACGCGGGAGCCGAAGCCGTGTACAACGCGGTCCTGAGCAAGTGAGACTGCGGCCGCGGCCAGTCAGCAGCGCCGCATCGGCGTGGATGATGACCTTCGTGCTCGCTCAACGGTCAACCGAGAGGGGCACTGAATACGCTCAATGCCCTAGCTGGCCGGAGGAACATTCCTCTGAGCCGAGAAAGCCGGAAGGAAGAGCCGATCATGACTCAAGTGCGTGAACACCTCGACGTGTTTCCGTTCGTGACCGCGCCGCGCGTCCTGCGCCGGGTGGAATCGAACCTACTGACCCGCGCGCAGCCCGGTCCGAAGGGTCCGCTGTGGAGCGAGGTCGTGCCGATCGACGTCGTCCACTTCGATCAGACGTACACGAAACAACCTTTCGCAGCTCCGCGGTTTCTCTACGAGGGCCTGCATGGACGAATCGAATGGCAGCAGATGGACTTCCGTCAGCCGTTCTACCACCGCAATCTCGACGTGGACGAGATGTCGTATCAGATCGCCGGAGATCGCACACTCATGACTGAGTACGGCACCGCCGAGCTGCGCACCGGCGACTTCGTCCGGATTCCCGTCGGTGTAGGTCACGATAACTGGGGCCGGCAGGAGAGTCACATCTTGTGGTACCTACCAGAGCCTTGCCTGGAGCGACTGCCGGCTCAGCGCACAACACAAGCGCTCATCCCGCCGTTCGAGGGTTGGCAAGCGGCCACGGTGAACGAGCTCATCACCGATTGCATGGGTAGCGCCGGCGGCCACGACACGGCGGCACAGCGCTCTGACGAACGTCTCATCCTCGAAGACGTCCTATCCCATAATGAACGCCTGGCCGTGGTTCGCCCCTCGTCGGAGGCCTCAACGGGCGATGGCCCCCGGAACATCGAGTGGATCTGGACGGGTGCGTCGTCGTCTATCGGCATGGTCAACTCCGGTGTGAGTGCCGGGCTTGACTACATCCGCCACCGCAACGCTGACGAGATCCAGTACCAGGCGAGCGGCCATCGGCTGCTCGTTACCCAGCACGGTGTCGTCGAGGTAGTTCCCGGTGACTTCGCCCGGATTCCGATCGGCGTCGCCTTCACGAGCATCTCGACCGAACCCAATCGGTACATCGCAACCGTCTCCTACCACCGGCTTCCCCGCGTGTACGAGGCTTCCCGGGAGAGTGAGTTGTGGTCTGCCCAGGACGTCGAATCCCGCCGTTCGGCGGTCCTTCAGTCCGCTCGCTGACGTTCACCTATCTAGTAGGATGTCCTATATGACAGGACAACTTGACCGACATGTGAGTGGCTATCGCGACCGGAACTCCACGGCCGACCGAGCGCTCGACGTGCTGCAGCTCTTCTCGGACAGCAAGCTCGTGTGGTCCGCAACCGAGGTCTCTGAGCGTTTCGGGGTCGCCCGATCGACCGGCTATCGGTACCTGAAGGGCCTCGTCAGCGCTGGGTTCATCGAGGAGTGTGACGGGGGCTTTCGGCTCGGCCCGCGCGTCTTTGAGCTCGCGCGTCTTGCGCGTAAGGGGCTCGGGTTGTCCGAGATCGCGAAGCCGGTCATGCGTGCGCTTGCCGATGAGACAGGCGAGACGGTGCTGCTCACGCGCAGATCCGGCGCCGCAGTGGTCTGTCTCGAGCTGGAAGAAAGTAGCCACCCGATCCGGCTGTCCTACGAGCGAGGGCACATCCTGCCGATCAATGCCGGTGCTGCGGCTCAGATTCTGCTCGCGTGGACAGCCGCAGAT
>Ga0210393_10003515_pt1 | contig 12572 bp, 12 predicted proteins | sample IncBWC27OmetaG_FD_160068 | JGI IMG/M metagenome (GOLD analysis project Ga0210393, IMG submission 160068) | Forest soil microbial communities from Barre Woods Harvard Forest LTER site, Petersham, Massachusetts, United States - Inc-BW-C-27-O ... | reverse complement strand
GAGGATGCAGCGGCTCGTTGCGGTAGCGATCAAGTCGCGTAACGCATCAGTGGCTGTACCCGAATGACAAAAGGGCGAACGGGTTTGATGACTCGTAATTCCGCTCTTGCCATGCACTTCAGGGTCGTCCCAATTCACTAGTGTTTCCGGTAAATGGTAGTAGGCGGCATATTCACGACTGTTGTAGGGTGGATCCAAATAGAGAATGTCGGCATCGACTCGTGAAACGAGTTCACCGGCGTCAATCAACCGCGCTTCGTTCAGCTTTGAGTTACTAGCAATTCGGAGGGGTTGGAGCTGGAGGTGTTTTCGCGCCTTCCGATAAAATCTCTTCAAATATGCGTAATATGTGCCAGCTGTATTTGCGACCTGATCAGCGGCATGGAGTAGCGAGCTGAGCAAATAGCAAAATTCTTTTCTGCTCAACCATCCCTTGTCGTTCCAAACGGCGATTTCGCTGCGAACGGCATCGATGCGCTTCGCATTTTTAGTGGAAAAGAATTTGCGCCGAGCCTGCCCACTTGGTGAATATGTTCGGGTTATGAAGCCATCTAAGCCGGGGAGCGAATTGAGGTGGTTCAGAACGGCGCTAATGCTATCTAACGCACTTCCTCTCTCGGCGCCGGAAAGATGGGGCAGCAGAGATTTGAAAGACGGGCGACGATTCATCTCTATATAAGCCACCTGCAATGCGTAACTCAGATTCAGAATGTCCCCGGTGTAGATCTGGTAGCCAAGACTCTTAAAGTGGCGCGACACCGTGCAGGTACCTGCGAAGGGATCGCAAAAGGAGCTATATTTCTGGACGGATCGAGATAGAGCTCTTTCAATGAACTGAAGTGAAGCTGCTTTTGAACCGATGTATCTCATGGGTTCGCGCAGATTAGCACACGTGATTCGTGTCGCGTTAAGAGTTCCCTTTCACTCCTCGGTATGCGATCCGCTTGCGTCCAGGGCCACAAGTTCATGAAACAAACCCCGCGACTTGCGCAGTGACCATCCGCCCAGACCTTGGAAAGGTCGGTGGCCGCTGCAGGACCGCGGATTCCACACCGAATTTGCCCATTCAGTATCGACTGCGCCTGGAATGCCTATTGGGGCATCGCTACGATACTCAAAATCTGGTTCGTTCGCGGCACCGCGGCGCTCTCTCGCTGTGTCGATGTTTTAATCCGAAACACTGTACAGCGCCAAACCGAGCCGCCGCGGCTTTTCTGCGCCCGCTGCCTCTATTCTGTTCGGAACGTCGAACCGCACGGCGTTGACGGCATCACGGCAAACGGTGCACTTGGAAAGCATCATGACCGGCTTGCAAAAGCACATTTCGCGCAAAAGACCAGATCAAGTTCGGATTGATCGATCAGTGCGGCGCTGTGAATCCAAGTTTTGTTTCGCCTAGCGCGGCACGACGTGCGCCGTGATCGCGCCGTCACGTCAGGCCGTTTCGGCCGTTGCGGTGCATGCGCCCGTTGGAATGACCATTCGTCTCGTGCACGATGTAGCGTTCGGGTTGCTTATATAGAGTGCGCCGCCCGACGCCAAGGATCTGCGCGGCCCGAGATTTGTTCCCACCGGCAAACGATATCGTTCGGGCAATCAACTCGTTCTCGACTTCCGCCAACGTGGAGCCAAGTCGAACCATGAAGCCGAGTTCCGGCCCCGTTTGAGAGCCGACGGCTTTCGACAAGTCACCAGCCGACAGCATCGGCGACCTGGACACGATGACGGCGCGCTCGATCGTGTTGCGCAACTCACGGACGTTGCCCGGCCAGTGATGGGCATTGAGGGCGTCAAGGCAATCCGGAGCGATCCCCCGAACTGCCTTGCCATGCTCCCGGTTAAAAGCGCGGATGAACTCTTCGGCCAGTAACGGCACATCATCGAGCCGGTCCCGCAGCGGGGGGAGTTCAATCGGAAACACGCACAGCCGGTAGTACAAATCTTCGCGTAGCCGACCCTCGCGGATAGCGCGCTCAGGCGGACGATTGGAGGCGGCCAGAATCCGCACATCGAGCGCAATCTCCCCCGAGCCGCCAAGCCGCGAAATCTTCTTATCTTCGAGAACGCGAAGCAGTTTGGCCTGCATCTCCGGCCGCATCTCTGTGATCTCGTCGAGCAGAAGGGTTCCGCCGTTCGCGCGTTCGAAACAGCCTTCGCGACGGCGATCCGCGCCGGTGAAGGCGCCGCGCTCGTGGCCAAACAGTTCGCTTTCGATCAGGGTCTCAGGAACGGCCGCGCAATTGATGGGGACGAAGGGCCGGCTACGGCGCGGCGATTTGTCATGGATTGCACGTGCGGCCAGCTCCTTCCCCGTACCGCTCTCGCCAGTAATGATTACCGGCACGCTCGTAGGAGCGGCTTCTTCGATCAGGCGTATGGCCTGGCGTATCGCTAGCGACCGACCAACCAATTTTCGCTCGCGAGTAAAAAATCAAACCCCGCCCCCGCACAGCCGAAGCGTACAGATAGTAGGACTGTGGATAACCTGTCAACAGATCGATTCTTGTTTTTGCCCCGCTGTTAACAAAACCTTAATGACCTTCCGGAAGGACATTCGCATGGTTCTGCCGCATTCGCATGATCTCAGGCGCCGAATGAAGAAGGGCGATTGTGCGCTGGCGAGAGCGAGCGAGGAGGCGACTCGCCCCTCGACCAACGGCAGTCCTCCAGTCCGCAGTGTGCCGATTTTGCACACTGCATCGGCGAAATCGCCGAATCAGCCAAGTTCCTCGGCAGCTTTTGGCCGAGTGTGCAAAAACTGCACAGGCACACTTTCTCTTGCGCCAAATGATCGCCAAATCTCTCCGCGGTCGGCGTGTGCACGAACGGATCGCCTCTGGTCGGTCGGCGTTCACGTGGACAGATGAACGGCACCGCCGTTGCTCAACAGTAGGTTGGATGAGTGCGGGGTTGCGGGGAGCTTCCGACTGTCGGGGGTCTTCTATGTCGTATCAAGCGCCGCACCAAGTCACGTTGCGGGCGACACTGTCGCCCGCAACCGTCGAGGAACTCCTCGCAGATCCATCGCGCACGAGAAGCTTGGTTCTCGAGTCCGTGCCCGAACTTCTAACGCAAGTTGCGTCGCGCGTCGCGTCGCTGAAAACACTCGAGGGCGCGCTGCTCGCCCTGATGCTAAGTCAGCGGGTCGCGAACGGCGGCGCCAGGAACGTCGGCAGTGCGCTTCTGGGTGCGGCGGAGCTCGCGAAACTTCTGGGCGTTCCAGAATCGTGGGTCAGGGAACAAGCGCGCCTCGGCAACCTGCCGTCCTTCAAACTCGGGCACTACGTTCGCTTCAGGATTGAAGAAGTCGAGCGCTTTCTCGCCCAACGCGCCAGCCAAGCCGCTTGACTTTCTAGATCATCGACTATACGATACGTATAGTCATGACTGGACGAGAACTCCATTCCATCAGACAGAAGTTGGCGCTGACGCAAGCTGCACTTGCGGAGGCAGTCGGTGTAACTTCGAATACCGTGGCGCGCTGGGAGCGCGGCGAGATGGCAATCTCCGAGCCGGCCGCTAGACTGTTGGAGAAGCTCGCCGAGGAACGTAAAATCGCCAGGCGAGGGAATTAAAATGGGCGGGCATATTCAGAAGACGGTTGGCGCACGCTGGCAAATAGACTATCGCGACGGCCAAGGCAGGCGGCATCGCGCAACCTTCGACACGAAGAAGGAAGCCGACAACGCACTGACGGACATCAAATCGCGAATCGGAAAGGGCGAGTATGTGGCTTCGAAGCTTCTGCCACATTTTCGCGAACTCGCGGAAGACTGGTTTCGATCGAAGGGCGATCGCCGTCCAGGAACGGTCGGCAACTGGCGCGCTCAGATCGATCTCCACCTGAATCCGAAATTGGGAGATCTTCGCCTCGATCGGATCGACGTCGTGCTGATCGAAAAGCTGCGCGACGAACTTCGCGCAAAATTGAGCGCCAAAAGCGTGAACGCTGTGTTGACCACGGCTGCGGCAGTCTTCAAGCTGGCGGTTCGGCGTAAACTTGCGACTGGAAACCCCGCCGCGGACGCCGAGCGTGCCTTCATGGGCGCAACTGAACTCAAGGATGAGGCGACGAAGGAGCAGCGCGGAGATGGTGTTCAGCCGCTCAGACCAGAGGAAGTTTTGGATCCGAACGAGATCCGCAAGGTGCTGGAAAAGGCTGAGCCCGGATATTATCGGACGCTGTTCCTGACCGCGTATTTGACGGGCATGAGAAGCGGCGAACTGTTTGCACTGCGATGGTCGGACATCGAGCTTAAAGGAATCGATGCGGAGACCGGCAAGGAATCCTCACGCGGACGAATTTTGGTTCGCCGCTCGCTCTCGTGGGCTCGCGTGAAGAAGGATGACGGTCCGGTCCGTCCGCGCTTTTTTCCGCCCAAAACAAAGGCGGGCGTTCGCACGTTGCCGATTCCGATGGAACTCGCGGGAGCGCTCCGCCGCTGGAAGCTCCAATGTCCGCAGAGCGAGCACGATGTGGTCTTTCCGATGCCAGATGGACAGCCGATGCATCGCAGTACGGCGCTGCGTTACGGCTTGTGGCCGGCGCTCAGCCGCGCCGGATTGCGGAGGGTCAACATGCACTCGCTCCGCCACTCGTTTGCGTCGGCGCTGATCATGGCGGGAGCACCAGTGACCGAGGTTCAGAGCCTGCTTGGACACTCCAGTCCGGCAGTCACGCTGAAGGTCTATTCGCATTGGTTCAAGAATGTCGAGACCGGTTCGGTGGACAGGCTGGCGAAGAGTCTGACGACAGGCTCCAAAAATCTTGGACACTTTTTGGACACTTTGGAGGTTGCTCCGACCGCGAATACCGCGTAAGTACTTGATTTTATTGAGCGGAGAGGTGGCCGAGTGGTCGAAGGCACCAGATTGCTAATCTGGCGTACTGGGTAACCGGTACCGAGGGTTCGAATCCCTCCCTCTCCGCCACCCAGTTTGGCATGTTTCTCTACATTATGGAGAAGCGATGAAATCGGCGCGTGGGGCGCGAATAAACGCGCGGCCGTGGAGCGGAGACCGCTCACGGCCGCGCCTAAACGTCGATTCACGGCCGTTTGTCTCTGTGGCAATGAAATTCGGTGCCACGACAAAACAGTGCGGGAATCGATGGTCGTGACGCCAGCGCGCCGAAAATGCTCTAGTTTGAGAGGAGTTGCTGCTGCGCATCCCATTCGATCGGGAGATTTAGCGTGGTCCTTCAGGCGCTCGGCAGAAAGGCTCACGGATTGGCGCCCCACGCAGATCGATTCAACTATCGCCGGCGCCAGAAGTCCGAGAGGGACCACATGGCGTACATAGCTGTCGCTGAGACCTTCTCTATCCGCGATCTGTTTGGTTGAAACGGCCCTTCCGGACGCCAGCTCACCAAACCATTGGTAGCCACGGACCAATGCTCGAAGCAGAGCAGGGTCCATCCGGGAAGCTGTGACCGCTTCTCCCGGGATCACCATGCGGGTCTCGACGCCTCGCCGTCGCAGTTGCATAGGGACCAATCGGGTCATTCGGAGGGGTGCTCCTCCATGCAGAAATTGATTGGGCCGGAGCATCGAGCCAAGGTTCAGGGTGATCTGCAAGCCATCCCGCTTTAGATCAACTCGCTCGATGATTGTTTCGGACTTATCCATCGTCCCGATCTGTCGGAAGGTTTTCACTTTGCTATCGATCGCCTCGACCGCCTGCTTCAACTCCGATGCAGAAAGGCCCAGGGTTTTGAGTGTGGAGGCCAAAGCGCCGCGCTCCGAGAGAATCTGTAGCGCGGCGACGGTCACGGCTTCTTCAGTTCGTCCGGCTGGAAGGCGCCACCCGCGGTCTTCCAGAATTTTGGATCCTCTGACGAGCTTCCGCGAGACGAAGTAGCGATAACGGCGCTCTCCTTTTTTCGCCCAGCAAGAATAGAGCGGCTCGCCATTCTCATCGAACAGTCTGCCCATTAGCAGGCTGGTGGTTCTGCTGACTGTCCCTCCGCGCGGATGAGCAGCTTTTTCATTGAGCATTTCCTGGACTCGCTGCCATGTGGCTCGCTCGACTATCGGTTCATGCTGACCCGGATAGATAGCTTTTTGTGTCGGATCTCGCCCACATAAATCGGATTCGCCAGGAGGTGATAAAGTGCACTACGACGGAACCGGAATCCGCCGTACCGTACACCTCCTCTCGATTCCCATTGCTTTGAGACAATCGACCTGCGGTCCAGCTCATCTCTGACCCGACGTAGGGTCTTCAGTTCAAGATACCGCTGGAATATCAATCGCAGTGTCTCCGCTTCCGCCGCGTTTACGACCAGCCGACTATCGCTCAGGTCATAGACGAGAGGAACGCCGCCACCCATCCACATCCCCTTCTGTTTGGAGGCTGCGATCTTGTCGCGGATGCGTTCGCCGGCCACTTCGCGTTCGAACTGGGCAAACGAAAGCAGCACGTTCAGGGTCAATCGGCCCATCGAGGTGGTGGTATTGAACGCTGGGTGACCGCAACGAACGACACTCCCTCGGCATCGAAAATTTCTACAATCTTCGCGAAATCCGCCAGAGAACGGGTCAGTCGATCGACTTTGTAGACGACGACCACGTCGATGAACTTTTCCTTGACGTATTCGAGTAACTCCTTGAGGGCGGGCCGGTCCATCGTAGCGCCTGAAAACCCCCGATCGTAGATGACCTGGCGCCGAGTTTCATCAAGCGGCGGGATTGCCGATGCCGCCAGTGTTTCAGTAAACGCTACGGCTCGGCGGCAAAGGCGAAGAAGGCTAAGGTCAGGAAGTAGTTTCATCACGATGTGACACGAGGCCGGGCTCGAAAGGGCTCGGCCTCTTCGTTTTTGAGCATGACGCGGATGACCGAGTGGCGTTTGTCCGACCCATCCGTCTCCGGGAGAAGAACCTCCTCCAACACCGGGGATGCTGCCAACCTCATCGAATGGCACACACCACTTTGTGCCGCGGCAATCGTTAAACCTAACGCAATTGCGTAGTTGGTCGGAGAGAGGGGCACTATCTCCGTTTGGTCGCGGCGCGGATTTCTCTCGAGTGGCCAGCGGAATGTCTTAGGTGCTGGCGGAAGGGAATCGCGAATCGGCGGGAAAGATGGTGTCGCCGACATCCCACGCGATCGGGTCAAAGGCTTCGAATTCATCTCGAAATTTGAAGATCGACTTCTCGATCAACAATTTAATCATGCCACGGCACGAGTAAGATCCGAATCTCGACTGCACAAGAACATTTTGTCTAATGCCGCCGAACACAGAAGTGACCATCCAGGATCGCTGAGGTCCTTTGGAGGAAAAGGAAAGGCTCTCGGGAGCCGTGGGACGAGCGGCGGCCACGGGTGCATGCCTGAACGGATACCTCGAATGCGCTGCGCTCGACGCTGCTGAGATTGTTTCGGAAAGGATACTGTCGTTGTCACCGCTTGATCCCAGTCACACGCTTCACCAGCCGAAAATTGGTTTCACCTCGATCCTCTGGAATCCGGCGCCCTTCAGCATGGCCGTGAGTTGCCGCCCTGAGTACTGCTGACCGGTAACCCATAGAAGCATCACGATGTTGAACGCCGTCTTCGTAGTACGACCAGGAAATCTACTTCTTCTCCCGGGTGGCTCATCAGGCGTCGATCGGGCCTCTGCTCCGGGTTTCGCGATTCTTTGCGACTAGCGATTCGCTGCGGTTGCGAAAAAGACCAGAGCGATTGTGATCAAGACCACGACATATGTGATCGGGTATAGTATTCGCGACATTGTCCGGACACGTGCGGCGTACTCTGGCCGGCTCCATTCATGACTCTGATGGACTGCGACCAGCTCGACAATGCAGGCGCAACTGAACGCAAAGCTCACGAGAAAGAACGCATCGATGAAGGTGAGGTAGGCCACTTTAGGCAGGCTCGAAGATATCGCGAATAGAAAGGCGATTTCGGTCAGGATGGCGGTCATGGTGATCGATATCTGAGTATAGTAGTCGCTGGTCTTTATCCAGAATGCCGAATACGCAATCGCGACCATCGCAAGCAGAGGCACAAACACTTTCCAAATGTAGTATCGGTAGCGCCGCTTAACGACCACATCGATTTCAAGCTCGGATATTTCCATTCCGGTTCTGGCGATGGCACGACGGTGCGACGTTCCATGCATGCCAAGAATCTTCCACTGCGCCAGCTCAACGAAGGGCTCGGTTCCTACCCCGGCGACCTGGGTGTCGTATTCCAGCGTTATCCTTTCGCGCTCATCGAGCAGCGGCTCCACGAACATTCCCAGCGATTCGGTGTCGAAGGGGAAGGGTTTCAGATAAAAGGAGTTCGTGAGCTCCGCCTTGAACTGTTCGAGGTAGTGGATAGTTCCGTCGGGGCTGCCGACGATGTTGATGTTAGTCTTCTCGCGTTGGACGGTGGCGTTAACCAGAAAGACGCGCGGCACCCAAATGCTATCGGGAGAGTAGGATCGATCCATGTGGCCTCCCACAGGACTGCATGCCAGCCGCGGGTCTTTCCAGGTCGGGTAGAGATAGCCCCTGATACGGAACGTCTCCTTGACTTCGTCAACGTCGATGAGGTTGGTAAGGAACATCCCGGTCTTTACATTGACCGGCTGGTGGTCAACCACCGGCGGGCTCGCAATCCTGTATCGGTCTCGACTCCCGCCGCCCGCGCCAGAGCGGGCGTTAGCAGACACAGCAGCGCCGCAACCACGCCCCAGGTTAGGTGACGTCGGGCGCAGGCATTTCGCCTGCCGCTCATCGCGCCGGGTATGCTGCTCTTGTTCTGGGCACCACAAGATCGAGTAGCCGCTGCTTATCACTGAGCTTCGTCCCGGAATCGCCACCAGATTTCGCAGAAAAGAACAGAGACCGAAATGATCGACAGCAAAAGATCATACCAAAGCCCTAGACTTTTCTCTGCTTTTGGAGTTTCTTACGAGCCACAGCCGTTGGTTGCGCGTATCCCCTGGCAGAGTGCCGCGAATAAATTCGGTCCTTCAACCTATTCGACGCAAACACCGTCGAGTCGACAGATTGTAGTTAATTTCGATTAAACGTCAGCTCCTAATACTGCTAGTCCTCGTTCTTACCGCGCCGCTTAATGCAAGTGCGGCCGGCCATACGAAGGGTCGCGCCGTTCAGCCGCTGACGCAGGACTTCAAGCCAGGGGATTACTTATGGCATCCTGAGATTTCACCCGCCGGGCCAGTCGTGATCATCGTCAGTCTTCCGGAACAGCGAATGTATGTTTTCCGCAATGGCGTCCGCATCGGTCAATCGACTGTCAGCACTGGGACAAAAGGCCATCCGACTCCCAGTGGTATGTTCACTATTTTGCAGAAGAAGGTCCGTCACGAATCGAACATCTACAAAGGGGCGAAGATGCCACACATGCAGCGGCTGACGTGGACCGGTATTGCCATGCACGCCGGTCGCCTGCCCGGCTATCCGGCATCCCATGGGTGCGTGCGGTTGCCAGTAGATTTCGCCGAAAAGCTTTATACAGTCACGCAAAACGGAACCAGCGTGATTATTACCGACGACAAATTTGCGCCGGGCGAAACCGCGGAGCCCGGGCGTTTGCTATCCGGGGAGACAGGCGTGTCTTCGATGCCGTCACAGCCCACGGGCAAGTTTGAGTGGCATCCGGAAAAAGCACCGAGTGGCCCCTTATCTATTATAATCAGCACGGCGGACCAGCAGGTTTACGTCTATCGCAACGGCATTGAGATCGGACGCGCCGCATTGTCCATGACTGGTTTAGGCCAGGGTCTTGGAAGCCACGTTTACTCGGCCTTAGACAAATTCGGCTCAGATGGGAGACGGGAATGGCTCTCGACCTCGAGCTTTGGCAGCGCCCCCGCGCCGGACATAAAGGAACTCGCCGAGCGTGTGACCATTCCGCCGGAATTTCTGCAACAGGCGCGTCCTGCAGTTTCGCCGGGTGCGACACTGATCATCACCGATGTGCCGGTTAGCGGCCAGACCCGCAGCGAGCCCGGGTTCAACATTTTGACGGATGAGTGACATACCCTACCTGGTCGTAGCTGGTGAAGCAGCGGCCGCGGAAGAGGCGGCGAGCGCCCGAGGAACCGTTACGTCTCGGCCTCTCTGCGCTTGAACCGAGGTCTTTGGTGCTGGCTTTGCGGGCAGCCTGCGCATGCCTCTTGCACCTATAGACGCTCGAGGTTGATATCGACAGATCCTTTGCGACTTCCTTGGCATGCTTGCCGCTGTACAATTCGTGCAAGACTTTGGTCCGATGCGCCCCTTTCGCGGGTTTAAAACCTAGTTTGGTTGTGGGTGAATCTTCGCGATTCTTGTAACGCATTTGCGCGGTTGGCGTCAGACTATGGTCTGATTTGCGTCGGGACACGTATGTGCAAGCATTTAGTGGCGAGAGATCGTAATGACGTGAACGAGAAACCCATCATCATTGTGATCGACGACGATCCGTCGATACTGCGAGCTTTGCGGCGGCTTGTTTCCGGGGCTGGCTTCGATGTGCGGACCTTCGATCGTCCGAGTGCACTACTGAATAGCGACTTACCAAAAACAGGAGCATGCCTGATAGTTGATATCGATCTGCCGGAGATGAACGGTGTGGAGCTATGCGCAACGCTCGCAGCTTCTGGATGCAAGCTTCCCGTGATCTTGATTACCGCGCACACAGATGAGGCAACCCGGCGGCTGGCGGACGGCGCTCGTCCGGTCGCTCTCCTCTTCAAGCCGTTCGGGCGCAAACTCTTGGTCAATTCAATCGAGAGCGCGTTGCTCGCTGGCCAAGACTGACCGTGATCAGTCCGACTGCACCCTTCGATACTCAGATCCAGATCGGTGTCGAACGAACACCAAAAGTCAGCGATTCTTCTTCTTGACACAAGGGCGGATTTTGGTCCTACTTTGTGCTGCCACACCCTGCAACCGGTGTCCTTCGCTACATCTCCTTGGTTGTTGACGATCGTTCGGAATCGATCAGCTGACTGCTGATTGACAAAAGGGACTGGTGCCAGCGATATGCGTACTCGTGCTTCGGCGCCAAAAATGATCTCCAGAAAACTCGACGCGGAGCGAGCGAATCGACAACCTGTTGCCGCCTCTCTGGAGGGAAGGAGCTTTGAACGTTTCATCGAGGAGCTATCGGCGTCATTTGTACGCTCACCGGTCGATGCAATCGGAGGCGAAATAGACCGTTGGATTCGAGAGATCGTGCTCGGTCTCAACCTTGATCGGGGTGCGTTGTCTCAGATCGATGCAAAAACGGGCAGGTTGACGGTACGGCATTCGTGGGGGCGCGACCATCTCGTCAAACTTCCGATTGGCCTCGAGCTTGCCCGACCCGCCCCCTGGTTTGATGGAATGCTGATGAAGGGGCGCACCGTTGCATTTTCCAGCGTGAAAGAACTACCCCCGGAATTCCGCGCTAATGACTGGATTACGTTCCGACGCTACGTCCCCAAATCGAATGTTTCGGTGCCGATTAGAATAGGTGGGGAAGTCGTTGGATCACTCGGGTTTGCCTCCTTGAAAAAGGAACGTACCTGGTCGCCCCGGTTGATCCGGCGTTTGGAACTGGTCGGAGAGATTATCGGACACGCGTTGGAACGAAGGCTTGCGGCTGAGCACAATGCCCTCCTCCGAGATGAGTTGAGCCACATGTCACGTACTGCGGTGATGGGCGAATTGAGTGCTTCGCTGACTCATCAGCTCAATCAGCCTATCGGCGCGATCCTGATGAACGCGGAAGAGATCCAAAGGATGCTTGAGTCTGCGGAGCCCGATCTCGAGAGCCTTCGGGCCGCTGTGAGCGATATAATCCAGGATGACCTGCGCGCGACTGAGACTATCAAGGGGCTGCGTAACTTCTTTCGCAAAAGCGAGGCAGAGAAAACCCAGCTTTATCTCAGAGAGGTAGTCGCTGACGTAGTTCGGATGGTTCGCAGCGACTCGATGTTACGAAACGTTTCGTTGGCTTTTCAACCTCCCGCTGAGCGGATACGCCTGGCCGGAGATCGAATCCAACTCCAACAGGTGATTCTAAATCTTGTTCTTAACGCCTTCGACGCCGTTTCGGAAAATCAGGACCTCCGCGAAGTCTCCATCAGCATGAGTGCGGATAAGGATGAGGCCAGGGTAGCTGTCCGTGATTCAGGCAACGGTATCGACCCGGTAGCGATAGAGCACATCTTCGAACCATTTTTTACTACCAAGCCTAAGGGAATGGGCATGGGGTTGGCGATCGCTCGCTCGATCATAAAGGCGCATGGCGGACGGATTTCTGCTAGGAGGAACCCCGATCGCGGTTCCACCTTCGAAATCGTCTTGCCCGCGTTGCAAGAAACAATCTGATGAACGCCAGCACAAATAAAACTGCTACGAACGAGAAGGAAGTCGTCGCCATTATCGACGACGACGAATCGATTCGAAAGGCGCTGGTTCGCACGCTGGTCGGGGCCGGACTGGAGGTCTTGGCTTTCTCGTCAGCCCAGGATTTTCTAGCAGCAGCCGAAATCGAACGCGTGTCGTGCGTGGTTTCAGATCTTCGAATGCCGGGCATTGACGGGCTGCATCTGCAGAGTGCGTTGGCCGAACGAATGCCGCA
>Ga0210393_10003514_pt1 | contig 12573 bp, 14 predicted proteins | sample IncBWC27OmetaG_FD_160068 | JGI IMG/M metagenome (GOLD analysis project Ga0210393, IMG submission 160068) | Forest soil microbial communities from Barre Woods Harvard Forest LTER site, Petersham, Massachusetts, United States - Inc-BW-C-27-O ... | reverse complement strand
CTCGATGAACTCCTCGCCCACCGCATCGGCGACGGCAAGGCACGCGTCCTATCGCGTCGGGGTGGGTCGCCCGATGCTGTGATGTCGTTGGCCTGATGCCGCGAATGATTGCGTGAACGGGCGAAGAGTGTGGCATCGCTCGGCTCCCCTGCAAGCGGCTTTCGCGGCAGAAACGGCCCGCTCCCCGCGAGGCGGGTCCCCTCCATTGCTTCCACGGTCCGCTGGCACGTGCGCCCATCCGCTCGCCGGCGCCAGACCCGTCACGCTGAAGTGACATTCGCAACATCAACTCTAGGAGATCACAGCAATGAGCAAGAACAAACAACCCACCGCCGCCGCGGACCGATTCGACGTGTACGTCGTCGACGATTACAAGGACAAGACGGGCGAGGAGAAGTCGAACTGGACGCGCATCGGCACCGCCTGGCCGCACAAGGACGGCAAAGGCTTCAATGCGGAGCTGCGCGCGCTCCCGGTCAGCGGCAAACTCGTCCTTCGTCGCTACGAGCCGCAGGAGCAGACTTAAAGCTTCACCACACGCGAATCATCGCGGGGGGGGGCCGAAAGGCCCCCTTCCTTTGTGTGTCTACGCTCAAGGACCAGGACGCGGGTCACGAGCCGAGAGTCGAGCGGGCGCAATTTTTTAGCGCGGTTTCGCCCACGAAGCGGCGTCGAGCGGCAACCGGCCGTCGGGGTCGTAGACCGGGGCGCTGAATTGATCCGCGAATTCCGGATAGAGAACCAGACAGCGCTGCGCAGGTTCGCGAGCCGAGCGATACAGGATACCGGCGATCGATGCCGCGCGCACGAGATCGCCAATGACCCAACTCGGCGGCTCGACGTCTTCGAGAAAGGCGAGTCCTTTCCAATTGCAATAGGCTTCCGCCCAGATCGGTGACCACTGCTCCGGCTTGTAACCGCCAGAGAAATCGACAACACGCGCAGCCGTCACTAGGTAGGTCGCGAGCGTGGCCGGAGGCAGCAGCGGCGACTCTTGTTGATATTCAGCAAGCGCGCCGGCAGCCGTTTCGGCGAGGTAGCGCGCTTCGATCCCTGGACGATTAAAGCGCCCCCCGACCGCAGCGGCGCCCGCACCGCTCGTCGGTTGATAGGCCCAACGAGGCGTGAGCGCACGGTAGAAAGGAACCTCCGGCCCGAGCCGGATCAGAATCATCCGCTCGAACCGGCGGCAATCGAGGTCAAGTAGCTGACGATGGCCTCGGTCTTACCCTCGGCCACGAGCTGCTCCGCTGTCCGATGCCCGAATTCAGGAATTGGCGAATTGCGAAACCAAAAGATCGACCGGTCCCTATCGTGCGTGAGTTCGTACGCCGCCGAGAGTGCGCGTAACGCTTCGCGCAAGAACCCCTGCAGGCGCGCATTCGCGGGCGTCTCGGTGACGGTGCTTCGATGCACCCCGGCGAGCGTCGCGAGATCCTGCAGCCGCAGATGCAGTGCCTCCGCAAATCGCTCGGGCTGAATCACCGGCTGATTGGGGGCGCGAAACTCTTCGGCGAATCCCATGAAGGGAGATGCGGCAACGGACATACAGACTCCTTAAATCGGCATGTCGATTATATGTTGTTCTACTGTCGGTTTCCAGTCTGTATTGGTGGTCACCGTCGCTATCGTTCCAGTCCTGAGTCGCCACCCTCCTCGCCTCTCCTGTTGACGGCCCAGGATCGCGTTTTCGGTATTTGCCGTCAAAACAAAAGCCGCCAACCTTCCAAGGGTTGTCGCTTCTTTTTCAGGTAGGCTTGCGAAACAAGAGACATCTCACTATGATCGCTCGCATTATGGTGGATTGCCCACCGATGAGCGCACATGTCCGTCACGCCGCAAGCCGCCCTGCCCCCGACCTCGGTTGAACCCGAGATCCGGCGTCGGGTCCCTCGGGCGAGCGCCAAGGAAATTCACTTACTCGCCGATCGCGCGTCGGTCATCCTCAAAGAGGCTCTGTCCGTCGCGCTTGAGCCTAGCAAGAAAAAAACACTCCGCAAGTGGAATCGCAAAGAAGTGGCCGAGATGCTGGGCATTTCGGTCAAGACCCTGGACCGCGGCATTGATGAGGGAAAGCTACCCACCGGGGAGCAAATCGGCCGCGGCCCTCGCCTCTTTACGCTCGAACAGATAAACGAGATTCGCGAGAAGCTCGGTCTTCGGCCCTGGCGAAATCCGGCGACCGATCCGGCCAAGATCATCGCCGTGGCCAATTTCAAGGGCGGCGTTGCCAAGACGTCGGTGGCGGTTCACCTAGCGCAATACTCTGCCCGTAAGGGACTTCGAACCTTGCTCGTCGATCTCGACGCCCAAGGCAGCGCGACCACGACCTTCGGCCTGAGACCGGACGCCGACGTGGAGAGTTCGCAAACACTGTCCCCTTGGCTGCACGGCAAGGAGCTGTGCGACGAGGAGGACTGGACGGGAACCCTCGCCACCGCGATTCAACCGACGTACTGGCCCGGACTCGATTTGATTGCCGCCAATCTGCAGTTGTATGGCGCCGAATTTGCGATCGCCGCGCGCCGCACTCGCGATTCGCAGTTTCTTTTCTATCGCGTTCTTGCTGACGGCCTGGAGACAATTAAAGATCGCTACGACGTGATCGTGCTCGATACCCCGCCCTCCTTGTCGTTCATCACGAGCAACGCGTTATTTGCGGCGAACGGCATCGTGATGCCGGTTCCGCCCGCGACCATGGACTTCGCTTCCTCGGTGAGTTTTTTCCAACTCCTGGCTGAACTCATGGATACGATTGATTCCATCGAGGGCGAGGCTAAGTACTTTGATTTTCTAGCTATTTTGGTTTCGAAGTACGAACCAAAGAGCGATGCACATGTGGCGATCCATGATTGGTTGCGCGAGGCGTTTTCGCGCCGCGTGCTGCAGCACCCCATGGCCCAATCGGCGGTCGTTCGCTTTGGCGCCGACATGAAGACGGCTTACGAGATCGACCGCTATGAAGGGGATCGCCGAACGCTGGTGCGTGCGCTCGAATTCATGGATGGCGTGAATGAAGAAATCATCCAGTTGATCTACGACCAATGGCCCTCGAAGCGCGAGGGTCCCGAGTCGATGCGCAAAGGCATCACGACGTGAGTAAGCGGGATATTCATCAACACGTGCTCTCGAAGCTGCGCGCGTTGCCGTCGGCCGATGAGGTCGCCCCAGTGGCTGAGATGCGGCGTCCGTCGACCTATATGGGCCAGGTCGGGGTCGAGCTTAAGACCGGCCTCAAATCCCGAATCGAGGAACTCGAAGCGCAGCTCGCGAGCGGCGAAGTCGTGCTGCAATTGGATCCCAAGCGCATTCGGGCAACGGCGTTTAAAAATCGCGATGAGCGCTCGCTGTCCACTGACGATGAATCCTTCGCGAATCTCAAGGCCGATATTCGCGCCGTCGGAAATCGCGCGCCGATCGAGGTCCGATCGTTGGTCGGTGTCCCCGACTTCGACTACGACATCATGTCCGGTCATCGCCGGCACGCCGCCTGCCTGCAACTCGATGCGGAGTTGGTCGGCGGCTTTCGAGTCCGCGCGCTCGTGGTCGATGCGGCGAAGGACCCGGTCGAGCTCGTCAAAGGCATGCATCGCGAAAACTTTTTGCGCAAGGACCCCTCGCCTTTCGAATATGGAACGCTGTACGCGGCGGCCATGAAGGCAGGCGTTTTCGACACGCAAGCCGATCTTGCCAAGGCCGTCGGAAGCAACCCCACCAGCGTGTCCCACCACATTCAGCTGGTTGAACTGCCGGCGGAAGTTCTTGCCGCCTTTGGTGATCCCCGCTCCATCGCCGTGCGCTGGATCAAGGATCTGACCCGTGCGTTGAAAGATCGGCCGGAGCATGTGATTGCGACGGCGCGAGACATCGTGGCCCGAGAGACGACGATTCCGCCGGACCAGGTCAAGGCAGAGCTTTTGAAAGTGCCGAGAAGCCCGCGCGCAGGAGCGTCACTCGGCAGCTATGAGCAGACCATCCGTTTGGGCGACAAAAAGACTGTCGGCGCCAAGCTTAAGCGGGATGGCCGAAACTTGCGTCTGAGCATTGGCGCCACCATCACCAGCGCGGCGCTGCTGCGAAAAATGACGGATCGCGTTGAGGCGGCGGTGCGCGAAGTGCTGCGCGAGGACGAGGAATCTCGTCATGCATAAGCAGAAATTTGCCGCGGCAAATTTGGGCCAAAGAGACCGCTGGAGGTGGAAATTTGCCGCGGCAAATTTGCCCGGTAAACCTCCCCCGAGACGCTCCCACAAGATGACACGAAGGCCGGCCAACCCGGCCTTCGGCACATCTGGGGGTCAGAGAATTTTCATCCGGGCGCGCAGGTCCGGAGATGACCGCGCCCTCCACCCACAGGAGGTAGTCGCCATGCGATCCGCACCATAAAAAAGGCCCCTATCGGGGCCTTTTCGTTTGTGCCGGGAGCCAGGGATTTAGAGCCCTAACCGCCGTTACGTGACAGTACGAAGGTTAGATCGCTCTTTGGGGCCGGTCAAGGCCAATCCCTGAAAACCCCCGGTTTTTAAGAATTCGTCGTTGTTTGGCGAGGGATTAGCTATGTCTATCGATTCACCGTTTGACCCACGGACCGCCCTGGTGCGGACCAAGTATTTCAATCAATATCCGCAGCCGCTCGAACGCTGGCTCTGGAGGCAGGGCCTGCCGCAGGCTGCGGAACGTGTGTTTTGGCTGCATTGGGCCGAAGGCAGGCGCAACGGCGACTGGTGCTCGGAGATTCCCATCAAGCGAGTTGCGCTCGAGTGCTGCGTGGATGCCTCCACGGTTACGCGCTCGTACCAGGTATTAAAGGCCAAGGGCCTGATCAAGCGCGAGGACCCCGGCCGAGATCCTGGCAATCCGTTCTGCCAGGCCACCGCGATCACCGAGGTTCGGCTGCCACGGGATTTTCTGACTGAGCTTTCCCGCAGCCCGAATCGGCCGATTAAAGACGCGAGTTCAGGCGAGCCAGCCGCGATTCCGGCGCCCGCCCGTGCGGCATTGATCCAGCCCGTTGCCGCGCCGGACGCTGCGCAAAACCCGCCCTCAACATCAACGATTTCTCGATCGTCGAGGCCGAGCCGCCAAGCCACCCAAGCGCTATGGTCCCGCGTGTCCGAGGCCGAGCGAACCCGCTTTTTCACGGCCTCGCGTGATCGAATGACCTGCCTGGAATTCGATGCGGATACTCGTCTCACGCCCGAAGATCGTGGCCAACTCCTGGCGCAGCTCGCGCAATTGGCCGCCGCCAAACCCGCGCCGGCCGCTCGGCAACCGAGCGCGGCCAGACTGTCTTACGCGGGGCCAAGGCGGCTCTCGGTGCTCGATCTTGCCCGCACGCGAAAGCGCATCTTCGACGCCGTGGCGGCGACGGCCGCGCCAGAGATGCTGCGACAGGTCATCTGGGCCGTGGAACAGGGTGCGCTACGACGGTTTGATTTAAGCCTCGCGCTCAACATCGCGCTCAAGAAAATCCGCGAGGGCGCCTGGTCGAAGCCGAATCGCATGCCGCCTAATTGGTTGCCGGGGGCGACGGCAGCGGAGCGTGCGCTTCCCGAGCAGTGCAGCGCCGCATAACGAATAAAGGATTTATTCCGAGGGAGATTTAGATTGAAGAGAGAACAGCTAGGGCCCGACGGCCCATGGGCGATAACAAAACCCGGAGGAGGGCGACCAGAAGCGCGGTGGGGTGCCGTGGAACAATATCGTGGAACATCATTGCGCATTATTGTCATCCTAAACAGAGACTTAGTCTTCAAAGACTCAGTGGCAATTGACAGTTTTTTGTGCGCTCGCCATCGCCCGGCTACCAATGGGAGCACGCTCCCATTCGAATCGTTTAGCGGTAGACTCGCCGGCAATGAACCAGGAACTCGCCGATCATCATATTCGAAGTACCTGTCGCGAGCTGATCGCGGGCGGTGGCCGGGTGACGGGCCGAGCGGTGCGTCGCGCGCTTCGCGAGCGATACGGTGCGGTAGGTCGAACGGCGCGAGTGTTTCAGATCTTGCGCGAGGAGGCGATCGAGCGATCAAGCCCTACGGTTTCGGCCGATGTTGCGGGCCTCGAGCGCAGGCTACGGCTCGCCGAAGAAGTGGCCGCCGAGAATCAAGCGCGCGCGGAGCGCGCTGAATACCGCGAGCAGGCCCACCAGGATCACTGGGCGATGGAGATTGATCGGTTGCGCGAGCAGCTGCGAGCGCAGCCCAAATACCACGCTGAGATTCGGGCATTGCAGGAACAAGTCCTTCGCTTGTCCGCTGAGTTACAAGCGGCGCGAAGCCTGCTGGAAATAACGACTCGATAAGCGCCCGCGCCACGATAGGGTCGGTGAGACATCGCATTGCACCCTGAGCAGGGCCGACGCCTCGCCGGTGAGCAATCCCGAGCACGCGGCCGTGCGACGGATCGGAATATCCCTTGCGCAATCGTCCTTAACACGATACAAAATAGTTGTCATATACGTGACAAGTATTTGGGTGGCTGATGACAGACCACAGGGAAGGGCAGGGCGGCGGGTTCAGTCGGCTCATGGCGGGTGCCATCGTGCTGCTGTGGAGTTCGGGCGTGGCCTTAGGGCTGCTCGCGGCGATCGCCACAGCGTCTTCCCTTTGGCCAGACGCCCAACTGTGTTTCGACTTGGCGCTGCTGTCGATGATGGTCACCCGAGGGCCCTCGTTGGTGCGCACATGAGCTCTCACTCAACGGAAAAAACTAGGGAAACTCTCGTGCGGACGGACCCAAGCAAAAGCGGGAGAATGCTCAAGCCAATTTCGGAGATTCTGCCGCCGCTATGCCTCACGTCCGTGCAGACGCTGTATCGCGAAGGGCGACAGAACTATCGAGTGCTTTTCGGCGAGCCCCTGCGTACACAGAAAATGGCGCGTGCCGAGGGTTACACCGTCAACGTGTTGGGATTCGTTCCGGGCGCCCGCTTTGCGCTCGATCTTTGGGCCTGTAACCAGTACGGCACGATCCGCTGGCGGTGTTTCGTGTGCGAAGCCATCGGGCCGGGCGAGGAGGGCGATCGGGTACCAATGGTGGCGCCGGCGGCCAGAGTTCTGCTGCACACCCAGGGCGCGGCGCAATCGCGACTCTTCCTTGCCTGGCTGCGCGAGTTGGAAGAGGCTGGCGTCGACCCCGTCACGTGCCCTAAGGAAACCTTCGAGGCGGCGCATTTTCGCATGCATGGATCGCGTGCAGATCGGACGCCCGCACGACGTTTGAGCGGTCGGCCTTGAGGATCAAATTGCGCACCCGCGTTCCCTTCATTGTGATGGGCCTGGTGGCGATCGTCGTATTCATCGGCGTGCGGGCGTGGAAGGCGTACGGACCCACCTTACTCATCAACGAAACCCCCTCTGAGCCGGTCGGTCTCTACCGATTGGTGGAACACCCCGAAGGGGAATTCCGCCGCGGCATGTTCGTCGTGTTTCCGGTACCCAAGGAACTTCACGCGCTGGTATACGGCCGGCGTTGGATGAAAAACGGCATTCCTTTTTTGAAAGAACTCTTAGGGTTAGCCGGCGATCACGTCTGTGTCTTAAGCGATCGATTGGAGATCAATGGACGATACATCGGCCCGGTATTTGAGCGTGACAGTGAGGGCCAACCGCTGCCCCAGCATCCGGGTTGTTTCGACGTGCAGGCAGGCACCTTTTTCGCCGCGAGTCAGACCCTGGATAAGAGTTTCGATGCGCGTTATTTCGGGCCATTGCCGCTCTCTCAATTGCAAGGAGAGGCGCGACCCCTGTGGACCTTTTAGCCCTCGCCGTGCTCTGCGGTCCGATGGTGGACCCCGCCACCACATTGCGCGTGATCGCGGTCGAGAGTGCAGGGCACGCCTTCGCCATTCACGACAACACCAACAGGAAAACCTACGACGCCACGAGCTCGCGCGCGGCGGCGAGCGTAGCGACTATTTTGCTTCGGGCCGGACATCGGATTGATCTTGGGCTCATGCAGATTAACTACGACGCGTGGCTTAAACCGACGCGTTTTTCGATCGAGCAGGCCTTCGAACCTTGCACCAATATTCGTTTGGGAACCACGATCTTGAGTGCCAATTATGCGAGCGCCTTGGGTCGATCCGGCACATCGCGGGAGGCGCTGTATCGCGCTTTGAGTCAGTACAACAGCGGCAGCGATTCCGGGTCCTGGGACTATGCCGAGCGTGTTCTCACCGGGCGCACGTCGATCAACATCTTTCGTCGCGGTTATTGATTTCGATGTTTCCCCACCCCGAAGACCCTCCGAGGACACCGGCAAACCGCCGTTCCTCGCGCGCGGCCACGCTGTGCCGAAGCCTTGAGGTAATTGACGGCGAAGGCCGGCATTACCTCAACGGTCCGGCGGTATTCCCGCCGGAGCACGTGGCCAGCGGCACGAGGCGAAGGATCGAGGTCTTGAGACAAGAGCGAAAACCAATGTCGGTGCTCTTTCAATGCCGGATTGGCGACTCTCGGGGCGACAGAGGAAACAAGCACTTAGGAAGGTCGAATCGGCTTCTTGAATCCGGACTGGTGACGAAATGCTCTCTGAACCTGGACTGAGTGAAAACTGAAATAGCAATCGACAAGGGAGGTTAATTGAATGGATGAGATTCAAGACCCTCCGGAGTTGTCCGCCATCGCGCCAGCGCAGTGGGAAGAGGCGCGACGGCGGGTCAACATCGTTCGACCGTTGGCGGAGAATGCGGCGCGTACACGCGCTGACGTGGTCGCCGCGGCCGCCGAGATTGGCCTTAAGCCGTCGCAGATGTATGAGCTTCTGGGACGCTACATAGCGGATCCACGACTCACGAGCTTGATACCCCGAAGCCGGGGCGGTGTCGTTGGACGACATCGGCTGTCGGCGGAACTTGAGACCCTGGTCGATCAGGCGATTGAGGCGGTCTACCTGACACGTCAGCGCGCCAAAATCATGGATTTGGTCATCGAAGTCCGCAAGCGCTGTCGTGCGGTAGGCTTGACGCCACCGAGCCGCACCGCGATCACCGCACGAGTGCGGGCGAAGCCTGCCAAGGAAGTGATATCCCGGCGTCAGGGCCGCAAGGCGGCCGAAGATCGCTTTCGTCCGGTGACAGGTTCCCTCGAAGCGGCGGCGCCGCTTTCGCTCGTACAAATTGATCATACGGTGGTTGATGTGATCGTCGTGGATTCGGCATCGCGCGCGCCGATCCAGCGACCGTGGCTGACTCTGGCCATTGATGTCTATTCCCGTTGCGTTGCCGGCTTCCATCTGTCACTCGAACCGCCGTCGGCGACTAGCGTCGCGCTCTGCATCGCGCACGCCACCCTACCCAAGCAGCCATGGTTGGCCCAGCGGAACATCGAAGCGGAGTGGCCCGCTGAGGGCCTGATGGCGCGTTTGCACCTCGACAATGCCAAAGAATTTCGTTCTGAGGCCTTACGCAGAGGATGCGAGCAATACGGAATCGGCCTCGACTATCGGCCGGTGCGCACGCCACATTACGGCGGCCATATCGAACGGCTCATCGGCACGATGATGGGGAAGGTTCACTTGCTCCCCGGCACGACATTTTCCAGCGTCGACGAACGAGGCGACCAGAACCCGGAAAAAGTCGCGGCGATGACGATCGACGAACTCGACCGGTGGCTCGGATATGCCATCACCGGTGACTACCATCTCTCAAGGCATCGGGCTTTGGGAGGCACGCCGTTGGCGGCGTGGAAGCGTGGGGTAGTCGATCACCCGACGGCGTCTCGACCGGCTCACGCACCTGTTGATGCCCGACGACTATTGATCGACTTCCTGCCCATTGAGCGACGCCTGGTACGCCGCGACGGCATATCTCTCAATTCGATTCACTATTGGTCCGATGTGTTAGCGACATGGATCGGAGAGAAGAAAAGGATGATCGTTCGCTATGATCCGAGGGACTTGAGCCGGGTCTTTCTCTTAGCCCCGGACAACCACTACTACGACCTCACGTATCGGGACCTGCGCCGGCCGCCCATCAGTCTGTGGGAACAGCGGCTGGCCCTCAAGCGGCTGCGGGAGGAGGGCCGCTCCCAGTACGACGAAAACGCGATCTTTCGCACTATCGAAGCGATGCGCACGATCGTGGACGAGGCGGTGAATGCCAGCAAGGCGGCTCGGCGTCAACGCGAGCGGCGCCTGCAGGTCATCCGCGGCGGTCGGATCGATCCTAAGAACGAGCGCTCCCGTGCCGATCTCACCTTGGTGAGTGACGAGGAGGAGGCGGACACCCGTCAACCTTGGGAAAACATGTTGCCCGTGGAGGAGTGGACATGACCGCCGAATACGATCACTTGCATCATTCGGTTCGGGCAATGGCCAACGAAGACAATGAGTCCCGAATTCGGCGCATTCGGTCCGATCGATGGATCAGCTACGCCCGAGCAGAGGCGGCGCTTGAGGCGTTCGAAAACCTGCTGTCTTTCCCTAAGCGCACGCGCATGCCAAACCTGTTGTTGGTCGGGCCGACCAACAATGGCAAAACTATGATCGTGGAAAAATTTCGGCGCAGCCATCCGCTCACCGCTGCGAGCGCCACGAGCCGTGGAGTCGCCAATATTCCGGTCCTCAAAGTGCAAATGCCGCCGGCACCCGATGAGCCGAGATTCTTCGGTGCGTTGCTAGAGGAACTCGCCTTCCCGCATACACTTTCCGATCGCGGTTCAAAGCGCCAGGAACAGGCGATGCGACTCATGCGCGATACCGAATTACGGCTTCTCATCATCGACGAAGTGCACAACTTGCTGTCGGGGTCGCGGTTGCAGCAAAGGCGCCTTCTGAACCTGCTCCGTTGGCTCGGCAATGAGTTGCAGATTCCGTTGGTGGCGGTGGGGACGGTTGAGGCGCTGCACGCAATACAAAGTGATGACCAGCTTGCGAATCGTTTTGAGCCTCTGGGATTGCCGCCATGGCGCAGCGGAAAAGAGTATCAATTGCTGTTGAAAACGCTGGAGGCAGTTTTACCGCTGCGGCGGCCTTCCGAGCTTGCCAAACCCGCGCTTGCCAACAAGATCGTTTCGGCCGGGGAGGGGATCTTGGGTGAGGTGGTTTCGATCGTCACGCGAGCGGCCATACGCGCCGTGATCACAGGCGAGGAGTGCATTTCGGTCAACACCATCGATGAGACGGGCTTCATCTCACCGTCGGAGCGCCGCCGTGTTGCAATTTAAGTCAACTGAATCGCTGGCGGCGATCCCGGATTTCTGGTGCAAGCCGCAGCTTCCGTTCTATGTTCAGCCTGAGGCCGACGAGGCGCTCTTGTCGTGGATTCTACGCCTTGCGGCGCGCTTGAACGTATCGGTACATGCGCTCGCATTGCGCTCATTTGGGGTGGATGACCGCGCCGGACATACGCAGTGGTGGTGCCGTCCCGATCCTTGGCTTCTCAACCGCATGAGCGATAGAAGCGGCGTTCCGGTGGAGCACTTGCGGCGCATGACCTTCCAAAAATGGGCGCCACGATATCGCGAGGATGACGCCAATGAACGTTTCGGAGGACGGCGGTTTGAGGGGCGCTCCCCACAGCATCGAGCCTTGCGATTCGCGCTTTGCGCTCAGCGTTTAGCTCAGGACACAAATCACTACTTGCGACCATCCTGGCTGATCGGTTGGATGGCGGTGTGTCCCAAGCACGAGACGAAATTGACGGTTCGATGTCCTCAATGCCTGGCGAAATTGAGCCTCCCGTCGTTCGCGTCCGCGGCGCCCTTTGCGCCTCGAAATTGCACCCGATGCGGAAGTGACATTGGCACGGGAATGAAGTCCTACGCGCACCCCGCGGTCATTCGAATCCAGTCGGCGCTCCTTCGCAGCAAGCGCGACGGCCTCACCAATTTTGAAAGTATGGGTGCGCTCAATTGGGCGACTACCGTGACCCTTGCGGATGTGCTGGTGGGCATGTTTTGGACGGGCACGACGCTCGCCGAACGACAACGAATTTACGATCAGTATGAACGAGAAAATCAGGAGACAGACAGCGAGGAAAGTAGCCCATACCACGGTCGTTATGGGGCGCTTAAATTCCTCGCGTGGTTGACTGACGGGTGGCCTGAGAGCCCGGGGGCGCGTGTTGGGATGGCTCTCCTCAGTGGTTGGTTGAACGGCAAGCACAATCGCATTTCCGGTCACCTCCGGGCGAAGCCGGCCGACTCTTCCAACCCTAGAACTCGCTGGAGCGAGGCGCGGATTCGAGAGCGCCTGGGCGAGTTATTGGCGTCCGCCAATCCGCACGAACAACCGTCTGTGGCTTTACAACCGAGGTATTCAATCCATGACTAACGCCGATCACGAAATTCACGGCCTGCGGCCGGCTCCGGCATTCAAGAGACGAGTCCGGATTCAAGAAGCCCAGTCCGGTCTTCAAAGAGCAACGACAAAAACGCGAAGGAAAGGCAGGAGCGAAGAGGGCGGAGGGCGAGATAAAAGGGTGTGTATTTCTTGGACTTAAGTCATTGGATCGCCTGGGTGTTTCGTTGGATACCACGGGATCGGTGTATCCGCGGAATCGTGCATCCGCCGGTACGGCCTCAAGTTTTTTTGTAGCCGTCTTATCAGATGCCTAAAAACACCGAGAAA
>Ga0210393_10003510_pt1 | contig 12575 bp, 16 predicted proteins | sample IncBWC27OmetaG_FD_160068 | JGI IMG/M metagenome (GOLD analysis project Ga0210393, IMG submission 160068) | Forest soil microbial communities from Barre Woods Harvard Forest LTER site, Petersham, Massachusetts, United States - Inc-BW-C-27-O ... | reverse complement strand
ATGTTAAGGGAAGAGACAGCGGTCGTTACTCGGCCATCTTTCGCGAGCAGCTGGATCGGTCGGAACTCCTCGCGACAATGGGTCGCATCGCCGATACCGTCAACTTCAAGGCCGGTGAACTGCTGATTGATATGCAGTCTTATCTCCCGCCGGAGGCGCTGGTCCGCAGTTTCTGCTTCCAGCGGCACGGCCAGGATTACCTGCTGCAACTGGAGAGCTGGGGTCCCCAGCCAACAGTCGTTTTCATGACCAGGAAATGGCGTAACCTCTTATGTCCGAATTTCCTCACCTGGTTTTACCACCTGCTGGGCGTCGAGGAATGTGTCGTTGACCTCCGGCACAGTTCGCTGTTTCGAGCCGAGCAGATCACCGAGGCCGATGTCGAAAGCTGGTTCACCTACCTGATCTCTGGATTTGATCGCGCCTTTACCCCGTCTATTCCGCAAGATCATGGCTTCCCCTCGTCGCGGCGCCTCGCAAATCAGACCGAACCCGTCGCTGAAGCCTGACTATCCCGATGCACATTTCGTCGAGGCGGGTACCCGACCGGGCGCGTTTCGTAACATCACTTCAAAATCCCCACCCTTGCCTGCGCAGAGTGTGGGCACCCTGAAAACCCAAAGACATTCACGCGGGCGGTGTGGAGGGTTCAGCCACTTGCCCGATTTCGATTCGACGACGCCCCCGCACCGCCATCGGCCAAATACAGATTTCCATGTATCGCTCTTTTTGATCGGCGCGGCTAACCTAGGGGAATAGCACGGGAGCCAGATGCCAAAAACGATACTGCTAGCAGACGACAGCCCGATAGTTGGCCAGGCCCTCTACAGGTTGCTTGCAATCGAGAAGGATTGTGAACTGTGCGCGCAGGCGGCTGACGGCTACGAGGCAATTTCTCTGGCCAAGCAGTGCAAACCCGATTTAGTAATAATGGACTTATCCATGCCCAAAATGAATGGGCTTGAGGCCGCGTGTGAGCTGAAGAAAATCATGCCCACTGTTCCCATTATTCTCCTCACGCTCCATGCCAGTACCGTCAATGAGTTGTTCGCGAAGGATTTGTGTGTGGATTTGGTCGTTCCCAAGGGGGACCTCGGGCGTTTGATGGACCATGTGCGGACATTGCTTTTTGCTGAAACAGGCGAGGCGACGGACGATTCGGCAACCATATGATCCGGAAGCCCCACCAAGATCGCCCAAGAACTGCGGCGCATCGCGCAATTCATCGCGGGAAGCGGTCGGCGCTCCTCGGGCGAGTGGCCGATCCTTCTCTACTACCCAAACAAACGCATTAGGAATTTGCGGGTTCTGACGCTGCGTTGTCGAAATCCCTCCGTGAACTCGCGCTTCTCGCTTCACGCGCATTCAACACGCCTTCGCCGAATCTCACGAACCTACAGCTGTCCCATTTTTCATCGCAAAAAAGTACAGCTTGCGGCTCATTTTTGGCCAGTTGGCACAAATCTATCCTGGCGTACAGCTGCCTTTCCATTGCCACAATGGGAACACCGCATGGAAACCAAAATATGAACCCGGAGAAACGATCGAGCGATGCACTCCGGCGCTCAGCGCTGATGGCCATTGCTCTGCGCCCCCCTCGCGTGGTTCACCGGTCGCGGGCCGTCGGTCACGAATCACGATTCACTCGTCACTGCCCCATTGCACGCGCGTTCTAATCGCTAGTTTTTCGGCTGTTTTCTTTGATTCGCTGGGGCAGGGTCTCGATCGTGCTCCACTATCTCTAATTGGCTGCACCGCATTTAGAAATCGGCGCTACCCATTGAAAACCAACGGAGAATTCCGATTCTAATCGGCCGACAATCGCATGTTTGGCGCGCACAATTTGGCCTGCGCCAAGCACAGACGGGATGCGCAGAGAGAGATCCCTGCCTGCGGCGGGCAGGCTTCGCCGGCTTCAGCGGGCTCAGGATGAGGGCGCGAGACGACCGGCGCCGCGAGACCCATTTTGGCGCATGTTTTCCTGGGAACGCCATTCTCCGGAATGGCGCTTTGCTCTGCGCCTGCTGTGCGCACCGAGGTGCACGAACGCCTGCGCCGCCCACGCGCCTACTGAGCGTCGCTGACCTCTCCGTTTGTAAGAATCACTTTCACGTCGGGAAAGTGACGAAGCTCGCGAACGTCCGTGTTCTGTCAGTCGCCCTGTTCGGTGATGAAGGCATCCACGGTGAGGACTGATGCTTGCGACGGGAAAACCTTCTCCGTCAGAACGCGGTGAACTTCCTCATCGGCATCGAAGCAGGCGTCTTTGAGGACGACGCAGCGGAAATCCAGGTCGGCGGCGCGCCGAACCGTGGAGAGAGTGATGCCGCTGGTGGAGATTCCGAAGAGCACCAGATTCTCAATGCCGCGAGAGCGCAGAATCAAGTGCAGCTGGTTCTCCGAAAAAGCGCCGACTCGCTGCTTATAGACGACGAGATCTCCGGGGCGAGCGATGGCGTTGTGAAATTCGTTGGAAGGGGTGCCAATTACGAAGAGATTGTTTTCTTTCACGAGCTTGAAGCGGGATTCCGTATCTGAAATTTCGGGATGGCCGGCGGAGAATCCCAGTCCCACGTGGATGATTTGAAATTGTTTTTTGCGCGCAAATTCCACGGCTTTGGACGCGTTGGGGATTATGCCATCAGCAGCGGGGATGAATCCAAAAATGCCTTTCTGGAAATCAAGAGTAAGCAATGCTGTCTTCTTCGGATCAAGTTTCATGTGCCTTCCTTTCTGGTCTGGTCGATGACATAGAAAATCAGAGCGATGCCTTCCATCCGGGTCGCTCGCTCCTGCCATCGCCAACGCGAGCACCCTTGGACTCGCTGCCGGCTCTGCGGCCGCGAGTCCTCATTTACATCCGTTTGCCCTGCATGCGATACTTCACGAGCTGAGGGACGGAGGTACGTCCATGCGCAACTCAATATGTGCGGTTTGGCTCTTCCCGGCGGTTCTCACCGCAGCCCTCTCTTGCGTAATCGCGATCCCTGCATTTGCGTCGGGCGAAGATAAGCCCGCGGCGCCATCCACCACCGCGGCTCGCCCGGACCGCGAAAAGAAAGTGTACACCAACGACGATCTTGACCAGATGTGGCCGAAGCCGCAAGCGCTGGCGAGTGACTTGCAGACTTATCCTGAGAGCGCGTACACGCCGCCAGCGGCGCGGCGGACGGCTGCTGTTTCGCGGCCTCCGAGCACCGCGAGCGCGCCGGTGAGTCGCGAGAATAATCCGGTGTGGTATGCGGCGCAGGTTGAATCGCTCTACGCGGAACTCGACCGCGTCAACAGCACGGAAGAAAACTTGAGCGATTTCCGCGACACCGGAACGGACTCCGGGGTGACCATTGGGCTACGATTTGACGCACCGTGCGAGGGTATCACCACGGACAACGCGATTCAGCAGCTGGTGACGCGTCGGCAAGAAATCGAGCAGCAGCTCAACGATCTTCAGAATACCGCGCAGCAAAACGGCGTGCCGCCCGTTGTATTTCAGGACCCATCCGCCATTCTGCAAGCCGCGCGCAAACCGCTCAGCCCGGCACAGGAACGAGCGGCACTGATCGAAAGGCAGAGCGACCTGATAGGCAAACTCAACGGCGTCCAGAACGAACTGGCGGAAATGTCCAGCCAAGCCGCGGCGCAAGGCATTGTGCTTCAGCCACCCACGCCGGGATGGGGCGGCAACCTGACCACTAACCGGATCCAGAGCCTCGACAATCGTGCCAAACAGCTCCAAAGCGCGCTCGGCGAGAACGAAGATGCCGCGCGCCAAGCAGGCCTTGCGCCCTCCGCGCTGCCCTAGAGACGCCGTCTGTCCGCGCGGACAAATCGACCGCACGCGCGGTGCGTAATACATCGGCGGAGGCGAGAGTACTTGTTTTTATTGGACGGTTTTGAATCCTCCCCGGCGGACTCTCATTTCGTCTTCCAGCTTCCATTCTTGGCTTAGCGTCCTACAGCCCTGATGAGGCCCTTTTTACAGGGATCACCCGAGGGGAGATCCTTCTTGCGGCCACTATGATTTGGTTCGCCTGCCCAATTTCTTCGCGAGGTGGGTTGTGAGCAAAACTTCAGGGCTACGCTTTACGTCATTGTTCCTTTGCTGCGCCGCTTTCTTGATCATGGGCGGTCAGTCGAACCAACTCCGGGCTTCGGTTGCACCGTCAAGGTTCCTAATGGCTCAGCCCGGCGATGAACCCGCGGCTAGTACGTTTACGGGCAAGATCGTTTCGCAGAATGGCGACCGATTCATACTCCGCGATGATGTAAACGAAGTGTGGTACCACCTGGACGATCAGGCGCAGGCGCAAAAGTATCTTGGGAAGGATGTGCTGGTGACCGGCGTTTTGGATGGACGCTCGGATATGATTCACGTCCGGAACATCGTCATGGCCAAACCGTAAGCGACACCGCGGGCGCGGCGAATAAGGCCGTTTTTCGCGTAGCGCTCAGCGAGATTCGCTGGCATGGAGTGCGCCAGGGGGTGCAGTTGCCGGGCGGGAGTCGGTAGGGTCGGGCGGCGGTATCTGGTTAACCACCGTGACGCCCGAGGACGCCCATGCGAGACGGCCATTGCTCTTCGCGACTTCTTGGACAATTTTCGTGAACAAGCGATCCAGCATGATCGTGCGCTTGGTGTAGTCCACTACGTAGCTGACGGTAAATTCCAGCGAGGCGGCATTCACCGCGAGCGCGACGACGGGCTCGATGGGAGGGTTTTCCGTACGGTAATCGTCACTCACCGCGTTCCAGGAGTTCTGCGCCTCGACCAGGTACTCGCCAATCACTTCTGTGGCTACGCGCAGCAGCATGGCTCTGGCTAGGGCTGCATCGCTGGTAATGGTGAGCACCACTTTGATCTGGTCCCAGATGAAGCGGAAGCCTTGCGAGTAATTGAAAATGGAACCTTTCAAGACGGCGTTATTGGGAATGCGCACGATGCGGCCGCTGTACAGGTCGCGGCCGACCCAGCTGCCGACTTCCATCAAAGTGGTGCGCAGCAGACTGATATCAATCACGTCGCCGCGGGTATCACCGATCTGAACTCTGTCTCCGACCGTGTAGAGCTTCGAAAATCCGATGGAGAACGCGCCCGCAATGCTGGCCAGCACATCTTGCAGAGCGACCGCCACGCCAGCGCCGGCCACACCGAGGGCAAAGCTGAGGCGGCCCAGGCGATCCTCAAAGAGGATGGTGACGAAAAGAAGAATCGCTATGTATCCGGAAAAGACCACGAACTTGCGAACTCGATAGCGTTCATCAACACGGCCAAAGTGGCGGGGCAGAGTTTGTTCTAGTACACGAAAGCCGGCATGAATCAGTAGGATGCCGACAATCGCGGCGACGCACTTCCCAACCAGCCCGAGAGACATCGCCTGCTTGAATAGCTCGTTCATTCGTTCACCATCATACCCAGTTCGCGGCCACGAATGCAGGCGGCCTCAGGATTTCATTTTCTGCTTCTCCCAAAGCTCCAGGAACACCGCGACCGTCGCAGGAGCATGGCCGGCATAGTGGTTGTTCGCGTAGGCATACACTTTGACGCCGCGGCGGGTGGTTTGGTAACAGTAGTCCACCCAGCGGGATAAGGCGGGGCGGCGGTCAACAATGGTCTTGTCCCAAACCTTGGTCTGCGCCTCGATTCCTTTGCGGTCGCCCAGCCAACGCACGTAGGTAAAGTCGGAAGTGATGGGATCAAGGCGGTTGGTCAGCTCGGCAATTCCCGGCATCCAGGCCTGATCAATGACCGCCAGCGCAACGTTGTGTTCCCGCAAGGTTTCCGTGAACTTCTCATCGAGCCAATTCTTATTGCGGATTTCAACTGCAAACTGATGCCCTTGCGGAAGTTTCTTCAAGAAGGGACGCAGGCGCGCGAGAAACTCGCCGCCGGTTTTGAACTTCGTGCGATTGAAGTAGGGGAACTGCAAGAGCATCGGGCCGAGCTTGCCTTTTCCCAGGCCTTCGGCGGTGTCCACGAAGGTCTTGAATTCGTCGTCACAATCCTCGAGGCACTTTTCGTGGGTGATGACTTGGGGAATCTTCAGCGCGAATGCGAAACCGGGCGGGGTCTTGTTGGCCCAGCCGATGATAGTGGAGCGCGCCGGCGTGCGGTAGAACGTGCTATCTACTTCGACAGTATTGAATTTAGTGGCGTAGAAGCTCAGAAAATCGCGGGACTGCATTCCGGCGGGATAGAACGTGCCTTCCCAACCTGCAGCGGTGAACGCTGACGTGCCCACGCGAATGTCGGCTTCGGTATGAGGCGTCACGATTGCAGGAGCCTAACTTAAAGGTTGACGGCGGGGCAAGCAAGCGTTTTGGGCGGGCTGCATCCGCTGCTGTGATAGAGTTTTCACGCGTTGGGCAGGCGCCATGATTTCTCTGGAGACAGAACGATTGCTCTTCCGGTCACACGAGTCCGGCGACGAAGCGGATTTTGTGAGCATGCATACCGACGCTGAAGTCCGGCGCTATGTGGGAGGGCAGGCTTGGCCGGTGGAGAAGGCGCAGTCTCGCTTTCGGGAACAGTATCTGGGCAGGCCGGAGGAAACTTACGGTTTGTGGGCGACAGTTTTCAAGGAAGCAGGAAAGTACATTGGATGTTGCGGGCTGCGTGCTCCGGGCGAGGAGTTGGGAGCAAGTCTCGGGTACTATTTCGCGCGTCCTTACTGGGGACGCGGGCTTGCCACCGAGGCGTCGCGTGCTTTCATTAATGCTGCGTTTACGAGATTGGGGCTGGATCGCGTGGAGGCGGACGTCGAAAAAGGCAACACCGCCTCGGAACATATCTTGCATAACTTCGGTTTCAAATATGTGCGGCGGGAAGAAATTCGCGGGCGCGGCCGCATCATCAATTTCTATGAGCTGGCGAGAGGCGAATGGCAACGGCGTCGCGGGGCGTAGCGGTCAGCGGGCCATAAATAATTTCTCCGCTATTCTCGGCCCTATATTCCTGTGGAATTCGTGGGAGGCTGGAGCGTTGATGTGCGCGCAGGTGGTTGACGAACTTCGGTTCCACCAGTAAAGTAGGTTAGGGTCGTGCGAACGGCCCTTTTTTGTTGCCTCCCCCTCGGCTGGGAGGTCGTACAATTGGCAGTACATCAGATTCTGGATGTTATTTGGCCCTCCAAATACCCCACAAAAACAAGCGTTTCATTGAACAGCAAGAACTTAACGTTTGGTGAATTTAGGCGGTTTCAGGCTCTCATCAAGCAGATGATGTTAAATTGATGTCACTACCCTTGGCCGTTTGGAGCGGTTTAGGTACAAATTGTGTACAAATAGGTCGCCGCTTTTTAGTTACCCGCCTGCGTGTTCTTTACGAATGACGCGAAATGCTCGTTAAAATCCTGCCGCTCTTTCGCCAGCCACACTGCCATCTGCGCCTTGGCTTCCGCGAGGCTGGCGAATTCGTACCCCGACTTGATGCAATTGCAGTCCATGCAGGCCGTCACCAGATTCTCGTCATTTTCCGCTCCTCCCCGCGCTCGCGGGCTAAAGTGGTCAACCGTCAGGTAACGCCATGTCTCGAACGTTCCGCCAAAATACTCGCAATATACGCAACGAAATTTATCTCTCTGAAAAATGCGAAGGTCTCTCTCGATTTTTCTTGGGGTTGCCATGTTGGTTCACCTGTCCCTTTACTCCCTTCTTCCGCAGACTTATTCTCGGAACACCAATGTTTATGTCGGTTTTGTTGCTGTTTCAACAAGATAGAGTCGAACCGAGAAAGTCAAGTCGGGTCACCCCTACCCCAGAACTGGTCGTAAAAAGCGAGTCACTGTGAACACTGTACGGTCAAGCGGAAAGGGGTCGCTATTCAACTTGCAGCGTCCACACGTTTTTATCCTTCGTACTGGCACGCGCACCAATTTCGACCAGCAATCTCTTTGTTTCAGTCTCATCCTCGCGTATCGCGTTGGACAAACCTTTCATCGTTCGCCATTTCCAACCTTCCTTCGATAAAAGGTTACGCAGGATTTTCTTCCTACGCTTATCAGCCATGCGACTGCTAATCAATCCGAGCAGGAAAAGACCAACCGAATTCACAATGGCAGAAAAGTATTCTCTGGACTCTTCACTCATTCGGGAATCACCTTAACCGCAAATTGTCGCCGCGCCCACTGACAGATTATCCCGCGTAGATGAAACAACGCCCCGAAGAACTTCGCGCCGCAATCGAACGCGCTGCCGCCGAGCGCGACAATCCCGCGAACAGCGTAGGTACCCGCTGCGCCGCTGGCAATTTCGTCATCTGCCGACCCGCTGAACTCGCACTACTCGCCAACAAGAATTGAATCCCTTTGGCTCTATTCCTCTTTTTCTCGCTCGACTCCCTGCTTGTTGATAATGGCATTCGATTTCAGAAACTTAATTAGGATAGTTTCAATCTGCTTTCGTAGCTTCTTGTCCTTGACGGGAACGTACGACGCTCGCTCCACAATTGGACGCTTAAACCAGAACCTGTCATTGTGTTCTCTGATTCGTCCGGAGATGCTGCCCGACATTCCGACGTACACGGGGCGGTCACTGATATCGTAGAAAACATAGATACCCGCTTCGCTCGGCCAGTCTGTCTCATCGTGCGGGTCAAAGTCTTGGAATTCTCCGATACCCTCAATTGTGCTGGCTTTTCGTACCTCTTCCTGAAACTCCTGCTCGAATTTCTTTCCCAGAGCTTTCTCCAACAGTTCCATTGTTCGACGGCGGGGATTTTGGGCACGTCCGGCCTCAATGTTGTAAAGAGTTGGCACGCTGACGTTGGCTTTCTCTGCAACTTGAGCGACGGTCATGCGTGCTTCTTGCCTTGCCTTTGAGAGCCATGCCGCCAGCACGGATGACGCATCCTGCTGCCCAGTTACCTTCTGAGAAAGCGCATCGGCTCCAAGAATGGTTTGCAGCTTTTCCCTTTGTTCCGCATCTGGCTCCGCTTTCCCGACTTCCCAATTGCTGATGGTCGCCTGCGTGACACCTAGCTTTGTAGCTAGTTCCTTCTGACTCAGTGCATTTTGCTTTCGCGCTGCACGTATTGCATCTCCGATACCGCTCGTCTTTGACTTCATTGCAGGCACCCTCTAAGGACTCCGCTCGATAGCGTCGGCGTGAGCCTACCCCGAGTCGGTACGCAGGTCAACGAAGTTACGCTATAATCAGTTGTGCAATGTCACTGTGGCAGACGTGCGGTCTTTCAGGTTCAAGAAGGTCCATCCCTGTGCATGGAATGTTGGGGCATCTACCAGCGCACCTTGCAAGAAAACCAGCGGCTCGCGATGGCTATGATGAATCATTCGATAGAACAGATGGCTTGGACGGTCGGATTGCCGCCCGGCCCGCTCGTCAAGATACCTCAACCCACGTATGTCGCGAGCGCACCGATTACCGTGAACACCACTAACAACATTCGCGTGGAGAGTGGCAGTCAGGTCGGGCAAATCAATGCTGGCTCGCTTGTGTATCTCGACCACGCCGTGACCGAATTCAAAACCGCTGGCGCGTCCGAGTACGCGGCGGCATTGCAGGCTTTCACGCAGGCTGTCGTAGATGACAAGACGATGACGAAAGAGGCGCAACGCGAGACTCTCGACTTGCTGCGTGCAGTGGTGGAGCAGGCGAAGCAGCCTAAAGAGGCGCGAAATGTTTCCCTGGCGAGATTGGCACTGACCAACATCGGCCCTCTGGTCACTGCGTCGGGCGCAATCGCAGCGCACTGGGATAAACTTAAAGTGTTCTTCGAGCACTTGCTTTCATAGTGTGCCCGCCGCCCAGCACTACCGGGACGCGGCAGTTGCTTTCAACGGCCCTTCGGTAACACGACCGCCCGCGCATCCTATCTGGCCGCACTTCCATGTGCGCTTATTCTTCAATGGTTCAAACTCCGCAATGTACATCGGCAACCCGTCGTGCTGGCACTTCTGCCAGTAGTTCATGTCGCGTTCGATGTGTTCACCGACGCTCGTAGTGTAGTACCCGCTCACCACGTCGTAGTGACAGGCGCAACCCGGCGTCGCACAGGCGTAGCAGGGCTTGGGGAATTCATCCACGTCCACCTTGAGCCACAACTCGCAGTGCGCCATCGGTACGTGATGGACGGGACACAAAGGCTGCAAATCACTTCGCATCGTCACGAACGACATAGCTACATTCTACCACCGGCAGCTTGTTGGTCATCGCCCGTTAGTCGCGTTTGTTGGGTGCATCTACTCTGTTTGCTAACGCGAATGCATCTAGGTCGTCACGCATGAGAACAAACTTTTTCCCCATGCGAATATACGGCAATTTCTTCTCACGAATCGCTGCGGCGATAGTCCATTTTCTGGCTCTCAGCAGGTCCGCAGCTTCTGCCACCGTGAAGTATTGCGCATCCAGTGTGGGCGGGAGCGCTAGCGCCTGTTGTGCTTTCGGTCTGCTAGACCGTTCGTTCAATGTGGTCATCCCGTCCCCCGATTGTCCACGCCCGGTTTGTCGCAGAGCGGAGTGTAACGCATGCGAGTCGCGACGACAATGAGCGCGAGCACGGCGTCAAACTCCGCAAAAGATTTCTTGACAAGTGATGGCGGTAGATGTGTGATGGGTTTGTCTGAAACTTGCATTCGCTGCTTGTCTTACTAAGCAAACGAATGTTTGCGAAGGCTCCGGTTTTTAACCGCCCTCGGGCCTCTCTCAACGGGAGGCCCTTTCTTTTCGCAAGAGATGTTTCAAACTCGAAAACAAAATAAGCGTTTCAGACAAATTCACGGCAGAGAGGGCGAGGAAGCGGATTGGGTAGGACAGGCAGTGAATGCGAGTTTCAGACAAATGCTCGCCCCTTCGCTTCTCTCTCGCTCGATGGTAGGACAGGCAGTGAATGCGAGTTTCAGACAAATCACCATGCTCACTTCCCACCTCCTTGCGACGGTAGGACAGGCAATGAATGCGAGTTTCAGACAAATATCGCCACTCCCTTGTTTACCCGAGGCCCCGGTAGGACAGGCAGTGAATGCGAGTTTCAGACAAATCCACGGTCTGCAAATTGATTAGCGGACTGGAGTTGGGGCGCTTTTGATTTCAAAAAAGTAGTATTTGTGCCGGAACTGACTCGGCTTTTTCGCTGATTTTGCCGACAAGAAGTTGTTGTTTTTCAAATTGTCGGTCGGTTAGCGACAACATGCGCACTTGGCCTCACGGCGGCAGCGCATCGAAAACTTCCCCTCGTACTCGTTTATCAATTTCATCGGTGGCCGCAAATCGGGCGTACACACTGTACTGCAACATTGAAAATCCCATCGCCAGCAACTCGCGGCGAAAGTGCGTGCACGCCTTTTTGTGCTTGGGTTTTTCGGTCGGCAAATCAAAGCAAACAATCGTCCACATCGCGCCGTAGCCTATGGCAAACATAGTTTTTTCGTCGTGCCTGCTGCCACTGCTGCAAGCGAAAACGCCAGCCGTGCCGCCACATCAAAAATTTGGCGCTGCTCGCCGCGCGTTTCGATTGGTTGCAACAGCGCCGACAGCAAACGCTGTTTGGTATCTTTGTTGATGGCCAACATAGCACCCGATGCCAGCAAGCTGAAAACTGCGCCATCCACGATTGGCCGAAAAACTTCAATCAAATCGTCCGCCAAGCAAAATGTATTGCTGGCATTGTGGTGGTGCAGGCCGAGGCAGGGATGCAGCCCCGCCGCACAAATGGCGCGCGCCACGATGCCCCGCACGACCGCGTAGCCCCAGTTGAGACGTGCATTGATGCCGTCATCGGCGTGTCGCCTGAAGTCCGGGCCAAACAGCACGGGCCACTAGATACGCGCTGCCCGTGCTTCGACATTGCCAGTGTCGCCCGACCGCACCTGCGGCAACAGCGCCCCGAGGCCGCTATCGTGGCCAGTGGTTGCGACCAGCAATGCGGCCTGCGTGCGAATTTTTGCCATCTCGATTTGCTTCCACAATTGCTTTTTGACAGCCGCGCCCATTGCGGCTTGCTTTGCAAATGTTTCGGCGTGGCTTGAGTGGCGGCCAAGCGACAGCAGCATGCCCGAAGGTTTATGCGTGCCGTCGCACACGATAAATGCCACGTTATTTTCAGCCAGTGCCGACAGGGCGGATTTGCTGAGATTGATTGCCGGATGCGAAACTATGACTGCGGCCAAGTCGGCAAACGGGATGGTCGCGGTGCCGGACTCGATGGCGATTTTCAACAAGTGATTTTGCGCCGACAGTCGGGCCGCTTGGTTTGAAAAATCCAAAATGCGATTCAAGTCTCGCGCTCCAACAGTGTTGCACCCGCGCAGCCCGTTGGTGAGATGCGTACCTTCTGGAAATCCATCTCTCGCAGCAGTGTTACAAAAACCCTTTTTGCTGCCCCGGTGCCCGCGTCATCAATCTGCTTGAAACCCACGCGATTGCCCGCAGCTTCGTAGCTGAGTTTGCGCACCACAAAGAGTTCGCGCCGACCGTCTTGCGTTTTTGTGACCGTATCGCCATTAGTCAGCGCCATGACGAAGCGGTGCCCTTCCAATTGCCTGTTGACGATGGGCAGATGCGCCTGCAAACGGCGAAGGGCTTCACGTCTCGTTACGATGAAACTGACCCACCCCTTCGGC
>Ga0210393_10003509_pt1 | contig 12576 bp, 9 predicted proteins | sample IncBWC27OmetaG_FD_160068 | JGI IMG/M metagenome (GOLD analysis project Ga0210393, IMG submission 160068) | Forest soil microbial communities from Barre Woods Harvard Forest LTER site, Petersham, Massachusetts, United States - Inc-BW-C-27-O ... | reverse complement strand
ATATCTGTTAAACCCTGCTAAAGAGACATATTTCTCTTTAGGATCATCTGCCTGATCCTCTACCTGCTCATAGAGAATAGCAGGATGCCACCCAAGCTGGCCAGTAGGAAATAGAAGGACATAGCGCAAGCATGGATAGAAGGGATGGCAATCAGAGATGCGCTGTAGGCCATTACCATGCTTGCGATGTATAATGATGTCCTGTGAGTCCCTAACTTCATCCCCATCACCCTGGAGAATGACTGCAATCTCTCTAACAGATGCATCAGGAGCATTATAGCGTCTCCTATCACATGCAGCATCAAAGTGAAAGAGAATTCTGCACTGATTTTCTCTAGGCATATTGCATGTCAACTCATATGCATGCTTGTATAGTGGGACTCCAGGGTGATGGCGATATAGCATATCCTGCAGAGAGCGCAATGTGCCAAGATCTAAAAGCCTATTATGCTGATTGCGCATGCGAATGTCTAAGGCCTCCTCTGTATCAATGACCCATAGCTGTGAGTATACAGGGTCATTATTGCCCTCCTCTGGTGGCAAAAGAGAGCCAGCCCTATGAATAAGCTCTCCATTAAGTTTATAGAGCCAAGGGCCACCACCATTATTAACACTGTAGTCCAGTTTTCTCCCCACAGAAGTCATAGCCAATGCACTGTTATAATTGCGAATATAATTGCGAAATGCTCTTGCAATTGGCTCTTGAGCAGTAAGAAGGTTATACAGCTCAGGAGGAGCTGGCTGAAGAGGGGGAAGGCTTATTTTGCCTTGATAGCAGCACATGCCAAATTTTGGATTGGCCTTAGAAGATTTAGTAAGGCGCTCATCCAGCCAGTGAAGTGCCTTGCAAGATGGGCACTGAATGTTCATTTGTCCAAGATTATGAACACTCAAAGTAGGGTTAAAGGGGCGGCGTGCGAGAGGGATAGGCTGTAGAACTGGTGGTAGGGCAAAAGGAAGTAGACCTATAAGTGGGGGCTAAAATATATTTAATATAAATTTTTTTCACTTAAAATAATAAAACTTACAGGTTGAGGATCCTCAGGATAATTGTAAGGAATAGGATATGGAGGAGGAGTGCCAGGAGGAGAGGGTATAGGAGTGGGAGCAGCAGCAGGGCCAAGATTGACAGGAAAATTAATAATAGGGGCAGGAGCAGGGATAGGAGCAGGAATAGGAGCAGGAGCAAGGCTTAAAGGGGCAGAAGGAGCAGGATTGAGAGGAAAGGTAGAGGTAGAGCCAGAAGGAGGTGCAGCAATAGGAGGGGCAGGTGCAGATATATGTCTAGAAGGGGCAGGAGGGGCAGGAGGGGGAAGATCAATAGGAAAAGCAGAGGTGAAGGTAGAGGAAGAGGGTGGGGGAACAGCTGAAGCAGCAGAAATAGGAGCAGGTCTAAGGTTAATCTGAAAAGCACCAAAGGTAGAGGTAGAAGGGCCAGAGGTAGAAGCTGGATTTATAGGAAAGGAAATAAAGGCAGGGGTAGAGGCAGGGGCAGGGGCAGAAGGAATAGAAGGTAGAAGATTTGCTGCAAATGAACCAAAGGCAGAGGCAAGAGAAGGAGGGTTAGGGGCAGGTGTGGCAGGAGCAGAGATAGAAGTAGAGATAGGGGCATGACCCAATGGCAAAATAATCTAAAAGTTATGTTATTAATGTCTAAATAGAAGCAAAGGATTGAAACTTACAGGAGCAGGAGCAAGAAGAGGCATAGCAGAATGGCGCCTAGTAAGAGAAGCAGGAGGGGCAAGGGTAGTAGAAGGCCCAGGAATAGGGGCAGGTGGTGGATCCATCTGCAAGACATATATTAAATAAATTTATATTAAATTTAATAAATAAAAGTAAACTTACAGGGGCAGGAGCATGAAAAGAAAGAGCAGAAGAACGCCTGCGACGTTGTGGAGCAGCAGGAAGAGGTGGAAGGCCAGCTAGGCGGGCAGCTAAATCAGTTGGCAGATTATGATAAGTCTGCCCTTGAAAAGTAACAGGCTCCCTAAAAGGCAGAGAGGGGGCAGCAGCAGCAGCTGAGGGTGCTGAGGGGCCAGCAGGAGTCCTACGCTGTTCTGGACTGCCTAAAGTGCGACTGGCACGCTCTGCATGGCGACCTGCAGCTTGACTGCGCTGGGGAGAGGTAGGAGGGGTAGATGCCATAGAGAATGGCAGGGAAAAGGAAAGAGAGGGGGGGAGCAAGCTAAGAAAACCAAAGACCAAGCAAAGAGCAGAGCCAAAAACCAAAGCAAGAGGCTGAACAATCAAACCCTCACAGAGATATGTGAAATCGGTGCTAGCAGCAACAGTTGAAGTGGAGCAACTTCCAAAAAGGAAGGGGAGGTAACTTAGTTGTGGAATAAATCCACCCCACCAACCCAATCTCCCTGTATACTGCGCTTAGAGAGAGGTCCAGTAGCAACTGGCAGACACCCTGTTTTCACAGAGAAGCCAGGGATGTAGGACTTCACTAAGCTTCACCTTGGTCTACAAATCTCTCAAGAGTCCGACTGCCAGTAAAACAGCAGAGCTAAGCACAGTAGAGCAAAAGAAACCACCTAAGAAAAATGATCGAGATTGTTAGCAATAGTTTACAATAAGTAAGGCAAACATACGGAAGGGAAAGGGGCTAAAAAGAAATAAAAGATGCATTAAAAACACATATAAAAAGGAAAAGTATGAAAACACACCTGTTTAATGAGAAAGTAGAACTTGCAGGCCTTGAAAATAGAAGGAGTCGCTGAAAAGATCATTAGCAAAGATCATAGCAAGCTAAAACATGCATACAGTATATGGCACGCAACAGTGATAGAAGCCAAAGAGTTGAATGGCTTAGCAGATGAAGGGAAAAGCCCTAAGAAAAGTTTTCTAGGTTGTTAGCAAGGCCAAGAATAGGCCAAGGATGCTCACTATATTGAAAAAGAGGCTGAAATAGAAAGAAGAGGGTCAATGATACAGACAGGGCTGAAAAGTGCAAAATATGCACCTTTTTGAATGCTTATAGGGCTTAGAAGCAGTGAAAAAGGCTGATAAGAAGTAAAAAAACATATTTTCAGCACATTCAAATGTTTAGAAAGGAGAGGACACACCTTTTTCGAGCTGGAAATGGTGGTAGGGACAGAGGGAACAATTTTCGAGTTGTCTTGCTCTGCCTTGAGTCCAGCCTCACCTTTTTCGTGTGGCACTGACACCTGGGGTCACTGCCAGTGTTGGGGACCGGGCCGGGTGTGTGGGCGTGGGAAATGGTGATGGCCGGAAAAAATTTCGTGTGGCACTGACTTGGGGTCACTGCCAGCGTTGGGGACCGGGCCGGGTGTGGGCGCGGGAAATGGTGATGGCCGGAAAAAGTTTTTCTGTTTTCTTAAAAAGTTTTTCACTATTTGTCATCAGGGACATACCATTTTTGGGCTCCCCAATCACCTTTTTCGATATCCCCATGAGGACTGACTCGGGGTGACCAAATAAGGGTGTTTTTCAGCCAACCAACACTTCCGATTTCGACCAAACTCAGGCATCTCAGGAACCCCAAACGCGGCACCTCGTCCCCCCCCTCTGACTTACATACATGATTGCAGCACAACCAAAGTAGATAGATATCTTAATGAAGACATAGGACACAGTATATCCTCACTATAGATGTGGACTCCAGGAGATAAGTTCTGAAGGGTGAGAGAGGATATTAGAGATTCACTATATGAGGGAATCTCAGTCTCCAGCTTTAGAATGAAAGAGAGAAAGGGGGCTGTGATTTAAAGATCAAGCCAAGCTTAATAAGGCTTGGTTTAGCAAAATTATAGGCTTTTTATAGATTATTGTAAGTACCCCTGCCAGCCTCTTTAATGCCCCCTGCCAGTGCTTTGGTGGGGCTTTTGTAGATCTGAAAATAGAGGTAAGTATGTTGCTATCAATCATTAATAGCTAAGAGGCTGTATAGGGATTAATCAGTGTCCATCAATCAGTAATCAAATAAGTGGCCATCAATCAAGTAAGAGATAAGTAACCATTAATCAGTAAAGAAATAGGTAGCCATTAATCAGACAGATAAGATAAGATGTTAGAGATCATGCTGAGCTGGGGCAGTGAAAGTATAACATGTGGCTTTGACTTACAGGGGGTCCTTCTGAACCAACGGCCTCACCTTGGGCTTTGACCCTGACTTTCCACCAATCTGTGGCACATCCTGCTCAATGCCAAGGGATGGTGTGTTGTTAAGGTCCTAGATGGGATTCTTGAACCATGCAGTACCAGACACACTGGCCTAGACTTCAGGGCTGTGGGTGTGGTTCTTGTTAATATCGCTGACTGCCATCTTGGCCCTTTTTGCTGCTCGCTCTTTGGTAATATTGGACTGATTTTTGTTCATATTGGCCTTCTTAAGAGGGCTGTTGTACCATGGAGAATAGATGGCTATGGTGATAGCATTAGCTTTCCAATGGTTCTCACAATACTGGAGGACCTCCTAGCGTGTCTCCATCTCTAAGCTCTCTAGGTGCATTGCCCCAAGTCTTTGGAGCCTGGCCTTGTGCACAGTATGATTTGAGTCATCACTTCATGTCAAACTTAGCAAATCATTTTTACAACCTGATAACTTGTATATAGAATCCTTATACCCTGTTTTAGAATAGATTTTCAATCCTACGTGTTTTCATGAACCCTAACCCTAACCCTAAAAAAAGCACCAAATTTGGGATCTCCAGACCAGAAATTTCCTGGTTGAGGGCAGGAAACATCACTTATGATTGTTGGCTAATGTTTCGCTTAACCTTGGCTACCAAGGACTGATCATAGTTGCTTAATATTGAGATTTTATCCAGGCAGTGATACAGAATGCCAGCAAGCAGTGGTGTGCAACACAGGCCCTAACTTTGCATGCTTGCATGGGGGAATGCAGCGTGTGCAAAGCAAGTGAATAAATAAGTAAACATGTAATTAGGAGAACCTCTGAAGTGCAGTGGCTTTGGCCATGCGCTCCTCCTCCACTATATTGAGGTCCCACTATGAGACACCCTGGTGTGACTTATATTTCTTGACAGCATATTCAGCTGCAAGTCCTGTTGCCCCAAGTGAGTAGACATTGATATAATGTTCTGAACAACGAAAGAAGCGTCGGATGGTGACCAGGGGACATGTGTTGAGAGAAGTTGGCACCAGACTCTTTGCAAAGGCGAGCTTCCCATTGGAGTGCTCCTGAAAGTAATGCTTCAACCAACCCCACAGGTATTCCAAGGGGTTGAGCTCAGGATGGAACTTAGGGAGGAGGTGGAAGACATCACTTCCATTGCTTCCCTCCTCGATAGCCTGACCATAGGTAACAAAAAGAATAACAATATGTAAGAATAGAGACGAGTGAGGAGCAGAGTGCATCAATTGAATGAGGCACTTCTGCCTTTGAAAGTCCTCCTGCATTGAAAGCAGGTGCCACAAGCAGCAGGCGTCAGCACGTCCATCCTCATCTTTGGATTCAGATTCTTTAGAGTTGACTTCCTTGGATTCTGGTTGATTGCTTTTTACCTTGCGTGTGTTGTGTGATTTGCATCACATGCAATCTCCAATCATTCACTTGCCACCATCAAGATCAACTGCATAACCACGCTCCTGTGCGATCACATGCATGCCCTTTGGCTGGCCCTCAAACTTCTTGTGAGGGTGATCTTCTGGCAAGCAAGGGGGGTAATTGAACGATTGAATCCACCCACCAAGACCAAAGGAGTTATCAAGAGGGATAATTGAATTGTGCATCTGGGGTTGCTTTCTGCCCAGTCTAATGTTCATCTTGGACATGCAGAGGGTGTCATCGGGCATGGAATCGTGGCAGGATGAGTTTTCAACTACCCAATGTTGAACACAGTTGGGGAAGATTCGTGTTGCGATCTGCTTTGCAATAAGGATCTAATTCTTTGTGTGAGCGTGCATGAAACATATTGTTCACTTATCCCGAGAACAAACCTGCTTGAGCATCTGCTTTGTGTTCCAATAATCATCCCCTCCTTCCTTTGATGTGGGGTATATGATCACACGCGAATTGGTTACTTCAAGGCACTCCGAAGGTAGGAGCATTGCATTTGCCTCCACCAGATCCTGTGGCAGCACGAGGTTTCCATATTGCTCGCAGATGAAACTGGAGACCATGATAAGCTGCCCCTGACCCTTCTTCTTCAACACCTGCTCTCCTGGTTTGAACCAATAGCTAACATTCTGGAAGTCATTTAAATGATATGCAGCCTCATCCTGGTAAATCCAGATGTGCTCCTTATCTCCATCGGCCAAATTTGGACACACTTCCGTCATATCTTCACCATGATAAGTGGCACAATATCTGAAACAATCAGAAATATTCTCAGCCCTGATTTCAGAGGGTTTGTGTGGGATCTCAGGCTCACAGCACAGTATCCCTCATCTCTTTGATGTAGGCCTCCCTCCATTTCACGACATCCTTCTGCTCATGCCCATCATAGTATATTCCCTTCGCATGACACTTGTTCCGATATCCCATGAAGACCAGACATCGACGTGCCCAAGTTAAGCTCACATTCTACTTGTTGGTATTCAATGATGGCAGAATGTGTGCATTAATCTGCTGTTGAAGGATCTTCAGGGTGATCTAGCAGCGATTGGTGAGTAGTCCCTCCTTCAAAAGAACAGTCTGACACTTGCCTCCCCTGCAGACATCGTGCGCAAATATCTGCATATACCAATCTTCAATTCTTCGACCCCCATCAGCCCGACATTCTTTCGCTTCCCCTAGCAACTTGCCTCCAGCATGCCATGGGCCTCAAAGTACCTTGCTTGGGAGCATACCCTTCTCGCAAATGCAGGGCCATGCTGATGGTTTCTTGCGACGTGCATGGCAGATTTGCCTCGTCTATATCTCGGGGCCCAGTGATAGAAGTCGACGAGAGCAGCAAATAAGCTCTCGTCACAATAGATCTTGTTCTTCTGGGCAGACTGTAAGCTTTCCATCACTAGTTCTTCAAGCTGACCCATTGTCTTCATAGGCATGTCATCTAGTGGGTCCATGATCCACTCAGAGACCCTATCTGTCTCTTCAGCCGCTTCAACATCAACTTCATCAATGTGGACCTCGGAGATTTCACCTAGGGCAAGCCCTTCATCTGGTTGGTGAGTTGTAATTGCCTCCTCACCACTGGAGACTTCCACAATGTCTGCAATGGTGTTGATCTCCACAACCTTTGCAATATCATCGCTTTCTTTACCTTCTTCACTTTCCTCACTTTCTACAACAATCTGCAGATACTCTGGGTCAGATTTTCAATCAAGAGGCATCATTTATATTTCTTGGCCCGATCTGTGCTCACATATTTGCTCTCCTCCTCCTTCTCCTCCTCCTCCTCCTTGTCCTGCCCCCCTTCGTCCCCTTTCCTCGTGCATGCATGTGCTGTGAAGAACGAATCAAGGCTCAGCTGCATGAGTCTATCTTTGCATTTTGCCTCTTCATCAATGTCTTCTAGGTGATAGACGACTCTGGCAGAGTTAAGACTCTGTCTAGCCACTTCAATAGATTGTTGAACCTTCCGCTTTTTTCTTTGCACAGTGTGCTTTGACAGACCACCAACACGGTATGGCCCTCGCTTTACTCCCCTTTTCTTGTCAATCTGACCATCAAAATGATGCTCAGCAGACTGAATCTGCACCGCATGCTGACGTCTTTGCACTGCAGTGTGCTGTGCCTGTTTCTCTGCATTTTGTGCAGCTTGATTTTGTTGGACACATTCATAAACTGTGAGGGGCACTGGTAAGAGGCTCCACTCATCCTCAGATGTGTAGTCAGGGTTGCTGATTGACATCCCATTGTCATCTGGAGCTGAGAGGTGCTCTGATGAATCATAGGGCTCATTCTGGGGGGATCGGGATTGATTGGAGGATGATATGAGTTCTGTGGTGCATGAAAACATCCCAGAAGAGTTCCTCAAAGGTTTGGGCTTGTTTCGATGGCATGGCATTGTATGCTGTGTCTGTGTTTCTCCATGCATTATCGTGTTATCTCTCGCACATGCATATTAGTTAGGCACCTGTGTAGGCGCTCATTTATGTAATCAAAAAGCACCAATATCGTGCTGGAACTTGTGAATTGAGAAATATAGAAAAGTAATCTGATAGATCTATTAAGACTACTAATAGTATCTACTGTGTGCAATATGAATGTATTTAGATGTCATGTCAAGGTGCCATTTCACTTTGAAGTTTGACCTCAAAAGTTTGTCACGAACTTGTGACTCACACTATACCCTCTCCAGATTGACTGAGCAAAGTGATGTATCTGCACTGCCATATCAGAAGAGACCAGTGTACCATCATCCTGCTCTATATAGGCCATCGACTTGTTTGTGCCAATCACACTATTATCTTGTGCATTGCCAGTGCTGACTTCCGATGAATCCTTTGTTGTGGCATGGAAGGCCTTCCATTTGTCCTTGGTCCAGAACCACACAAAGGGGTACTCAGAGCACAGGAGTGAAGGTACAGTACCAGACAACAAAAAATGACAATTTTTATAAAAGGTGTATTTTAGTGTAAAAGGCCCAAAAAGAGTGTTTTCAAAATATACATTGTCAAAAATATTGTTCCAACCCCAAATTTGATGCACGTGACATGAAAACAGTGCCAATTGACTCCTTTTGACCTTCTGATTCCGATCCCAGCTTCTGATTTCCCGGCAAAAATCTGTGAGGTGAGATAACAACCATGTGATGGGGAGTCTAGGAGCCACCACGTGATAGAGACGATGCATGATAAATGTGTGTAATCCATGATAAATATTGCACAGCCATATAGGCGCAGCGGTAGGCTTAAGCAACGCACCTTGTTGTAAGGTGTTTGTGTAGTAGTTTGCTAGCTACTGTGTAGACTTAGATGTCGCATTGTGAGTGAGTGAGACAATGTGTATTAGGAGTCTACATAGGGGGGTTTTTATACCCATAGGTGGCTATATGACAAATACACAATAAAGAGTGAGTAAAGGCATCCACAATATTGCGTTTACAGTGTTGCCTGATACATTTTACATCCTACTGCCCAAATACTGTGCTAAGTCCACTAGAGACATTCTGTACAGTACTTAATACTACCCAGTATAGTAAACAAGGTGATGTGGTGCCTAAGGCTGCCATAAGATCTCTTCTATGATTGGATCTAAGGTGCATCTGTGTGAAACACAGAGCGTGCGAACCCCGGCAGTTATAGACCGCTTCTAAGCATTAGCTCTGGTGTTCTGGTTAATCACTATTGTTCTGACACTCCCCCTCACTTAATGCAGCTAGAAGCGCTTTTAAGCAAATCCGAGTCAATCATTTTGGCAAATAGAATTCTAAGCCTAATTGTTCTCGGAACTTTAGGAACTTAACATGTCCTCAGTTTTTGGTGAATATATCCACTGGGTTTTGAGTCCCTTTAACAAAGAAGAGCTCAACCTTGCCATCTTGTACCACATCCCTAATGTAGTGGTAGTGCAAGTCTATGTGTTTACTGCACTTTTCTTGAATAGGGTTAGAGGTGATGAAAATCAAGCCTTGCTTATCCCTAAATAACGGAATGGGTGCTAGTTCAATGCCTAGCTCAGAGAATAGGTTTCTAACCCAAACAAGCTGGTGGCTGGTGTCTGATAAAGACATGTACTCAGCCTCAATGGAGGAGAGCACAACGGTTTTCTGTGCACACATGTTCCAACTGAATATGGCACTGGCTAGTTTCACCACATAGCCAGAGGTGGACTTCCTTGTATTAGGATCAGAAGCCCAGTCAGAGTCAGCATAAGCTAACAAACTGCCATTGCCAGGTCCATCATAGACTAAAGCATAGTCAGGCATTCCCAAGAGGTAGCAGCAGATATACAGCGCTTTCCCTAAGTGTTCCTCAGTGGGATTGGAGGCAAACTGCGACAATTTTGTAACCGCAAAGGCTTTGTCAGGTCACGTTCCAAGCATAATGTAGAGTAATGACCCTATCACTTGCTGGTATTTAGAGCGTAGGGTAGCAGAGGCATTTTCCTTTGCTGGAGAGGGTTGGTAGCCCTCAGGCAAAGGAGTCAGAGCAGGCTTCGCATTTTGCAAATTAAAGCGCTCTATGACCTTCTGGAGGTATGCAGACTGGTCAAGATGAATCTTGCTGTCTTTGTGCCTTATGTGCATGTGCAAGAACTCCTGGGCATTGCCCAAATCCCTGCATTCTCATCGCTTCATAAAGAGTTCCTTAGTTCTAAGGAGTTTCTTCTTGTCTGCACCCAGAAAGAGAACATTGTCTACATAAATGATGACGACAATACTCTGGTCTTTATTAACAAAGAGTCCAGAGTCTGAGTGCAGGCATGTAAAGCCTAGTTCACCCATGGACTTATCAAGCGCTTTCCACCATGCTAGAGCGGCTTGTTTTAATCCATAGATTGTGCGTTTTAAGTGCAAGACCTTGCCTTCTTGGCCTTTGACTTTAAAGCCTTCAGGCTACTCCATATAGAGCTCCTTATTGAGTTCTCCATACAGGAAGGCAGTTTTGATGTCTAAGCCGGTGATGTGACAATTTTTTAATGCAGCGAGTGCAATCATCAACTGAACTATCTCAAACCATACCACCGGTGAGAATATAGCATCATAATCAATGCCTTCAACCTGGGAGAAGCCTTTGGCTCAAGTCTGGCTTTTTTATGGCTGTCAGACTTTAGGTCGAATACCCATCTGTTTTTTATTACCTTATGACCTTTGGGAGGGTCAACAAGTTCAAAGACTTTGCATCTGCATAGGGAATCTAATTCCTCACAACATGCCTATTTCCACTCCTGTTGTGCGGCCTTAGGCATCTTAATGATGTCTCTGAAGGTCCATTCTTGCATATTGGCAGTGTCTGGTGTTTCTGAATCAGGTGGTACTGCTTTGGCAAGCAGTTGATTTAGGAATTCTACTACCCCTTTCCTCGCAAGGTGTAGAAGATCATCTACATCACCCTCTGAGTCTGTTTGCAGATCCTCACTCTCAGGACTGTCGGAAAATCCTCCAGGGGGTACTGAAGGGGTGACTGGTTTGGTGAGGGAGCTACCTGGCTTACCCACCATGTCTTTCCAAGTTCTAGTCTGCTCAACGTCTTTTTCTACTTCAGTGGGGTGTCTGCCATCCCCATAGACGTTGCCAGGGCGTGTAGGTACTTTCCTCAACCGTGAAGACTGTCATAGTGGTACAGGTTCTTTAGGAGGAGGTGGAGAGGGTGAACCAGTTTGAGGACAGTTATCTGCAGCTCCGTGGTCCTCATCTGTAGGAGGGGCAGGCTGTCGTGGACACAGTCCACAACATCAAGCTCTCAAAGTTCTAAGTTGAAAGTCCCACAAGTAAACCCTGTGATAAGACCATCACATGATCCTGAGAAACAAGGGACATGTGCTAAACCATCAGGTGACCTGGTCTCATGTGATCAAACTAGGAATAAGTCACCTAACACATCATGTGTTCTAACACATGACAAATCATGAGACCAAATACGCTTTGGATGAGCAAGAAGTCCGTTGATCAACAAATGGCAGATTGTGGGAACAATCAATGATCAATGAAAGCACGTGACACCGGTGATAGGATAGTACTGGTAATGAGGGCCAATTGCTATTGGCCACAAGGACTATGACTCATTGTGCAGTAATGCGCAGTCTCGGCTCCACTATTGTTTCTGACTTATTATGACTCAACCTGACTCATACTCCCATATATGGTATTATTGCACCTGTCTCTTGTAGTATTACCGGCCCTAAAGGGCATGCACAGACTACCTGTATTTAGTATATAAGGCCTCTTGAATTCAGCAAACAGTCCTCAGACTGTTCTCTTGTCTACCTCCCAAAGCTTTAGCCTCACAAGCCATCATTGAGCCCTTCACTCTCATCCTCATCGCCATCATCATTGTCTTAGTCTTAGTCCTCTTATTCCACACCCAGCCAGTTACCTCTGACTCAAGTCCCTCATCGTTCTCGCTACCTTTATAAAGTAGTGAGTCACAACATTAGAACAGTCTCCTAATATTGGAGCTAACTGTCCTTAGTGTCCTCCCCCACTGCCTCCACCGCCTCTTGGTCCAAACTCAACACTCTTTATGAAGAGAACGCCGCTGCCTTCTACCAGGTGATTCAGGATGCCTACACTGATGTTGCCCTCCTCTCCCCACCTAATTCCCCTGACTTCATCTTTCTGGGTACTGCCCTGGATTACATTTACAACCCTCTCCTCACAGTCGAGGAGCGAAATGCAACCCCGCCCCACTCCCCAGTTCCCTACGCCCTCCTTAAACTAGCTGAGAAAGCCCTCCACCATCAACATTGCGACAAAGAAGATGGGTCCCCCCTCCCTACCCTTCAGTACCCACCACCCGAAGCCTTTGTCCCAGACAAAGAAATCCCAGTTGAGGAACTCCCACCACCTCAGGTCTTTGCCCCCATCGCCGTCATCCCCTCCCCAGCCCCAGAAAGCCCCATCCTCCACAGAGGACCCACCCCCGCCATATTCCCCATCATCGAGCCCACCGTCTTACGCCCACATCAGGCATTCGACGAGTCCCCCGTCATCCCCGCCTACAACGGGGCGGACCTATACCCACACCTTTTTAGCG
>Ga0210393_10003507_pt1 | contig 12579 bp, 9 predicted proteins | sample IncBWC27OmetaG_FD_160068 | JGI IMG/M metagenome (GOLD analysis project Ga0210393, IMG submission 160068) | Forest soil microbial communities from Barre Woods Harvard Forest LTER site, Petersham, Massachusetts, United States - Inc-BW-C-27-O ... | reverse complement strand
TAATCTCCTACACTCACCCAACCGCTCCATTATGAGGCAAATGCGACATGTTTCGTTAATGAAATAGCGGTGCCGTCGAGGAACGGCCCAAAAATTCCGCTCCAAACTCACCCATCAAATCAAAAACAACTCCTCTTGACAATCTAGATGAAGACAATGTACCTCTAGACCATCAAGAGGAGAGCACCATGCCCGACAAGCCCAGCGACCTCATTCAAGGAACCCTCGAAATGCTGGTCCTCAAAACCCTCGCCCTCGAGCCAATGCACGGCTACGGCATCGCACTGCGTATCGAGCAGACCAGCAACGGCGTCTTCCGCGTAAACCCCGGCTCCCTCTTCCCCGCGCTCACCCGCCTCGAACGCACCGGCCGCATCAAGGCCGAGTGGCGAGCCAGCGAAAACAATCGCCGCGCCAAGTACTACCTCCTCACCGAACGCGGCCGCAAGGCCCTCAAGGAAGAGACCCAGCAATGGGGCCGCCAACTCGCCGCCATCACCAGCATCCTCGAAGCCTGAGCATCTCGAAGACAACGGAGCCGTCATGCCCCTCCTGCAAAATCTCATCAGCGGAACCAAAGCGCTCTTCAACAAAGAACAGCGAAGCCGCGACATGGACGAAGAGCTCCGCTCCTTCCAGGAAGCCTCTGCCGAAGAAAAAGTCCGCCAGGGCCTCAGCCTTCACGAAGCCCAACGCGCCGCCCGCATCGAGATGGGCAGCATCGAGTCCGTAAAAGAAAAGGTCCGCTCCTCCACCTGGGAGTCAACCGCCGAAGGCATCTGGCAAGACGTCCGCTACAGCTTCCGTTCGCTTGCCAAGAGTCCCGGCTTCACCACCGTCGCCATCCTCTCACTCGCCCTCGGCATCGGCGCCAACACCGCCATCTTCACCCTCATCAACAGCCTTATGCTCAAATCGCTCCCCGTAACCGACCCGCAGGAGCTCGTCGCCTTCGGCCAGGAGTTCGGCGGCGGCCGCGTCGCCGGCGTTCCCGCCGGCCCATGGGACATCTTCCCCTACGACTTCTACCAACAACTCGAGCAGCACCAGAGCTTCTTCCAGGGCATCGCCGCCTACGCCAGCTTCCCCACACAAATCAGTGTGCGCTCCAACGCCTCGTCCAGCGCTGCAGCCACGCAGGCCATTGGCCACCTCGTCTCCGGAAACTTCTTCGCCGTCCTCGGCGCCGAACCCCTACTCGGTCGCTCCATCCAGCCCTCCGACGCTGAAGCCCCCGGTCGCAATCCCGTCGCGGTCGTCAGCTACCGCTACTGGCAGCAGTCCTTGTCAGCCGACCCGTCCGTAGTCGGCAGCGCCCTCACCATTAACGGAACGCCCTTCACCGTCATCGGCGTGATGCCGCCAAGGTTCTACGGTGTGGACCTCAACGCCGAGTCGCCCGACATGTGGCTTCCCGTCACCATGCAACCGGAGGTCAGCCTCCAACCCACTCTCATTGCCCCCAACGGCCTCCAGTGGCTTCATCTCATGGGCCGCCGCAAACCCGGCACCGACATCAAGCAGGCCCAGGCATGGGTCACCACACAGGCCCAGCAATACCTCAGCGACCACGAAGCCCATCCGCTCAGCGCCGAATCGATCCAGGACATCCAAAAGTCCTTCGTCGAACTGTTGCCCGGCGAAAGCGGTGTCTCCAACCTGCGGATCTACTACCAACAGCCGCTGCACATCCTCATGGGCGTCGTCATGCTCGTCCTGCTCATCGCCTGCGCCAACCTCGCCAACTTCCTCCTCGCCAAGGCCGCCTCGCGTGAACGCGAGTTCTCCACCCGCCTCGCGCTCGGTTCCAGCCGCGCCCGCATCGTTCGCCAGATACTCACTGAAACCCTGCTCCTTTCCTTCATCGGCGCCGCGCTCGGCCTGCTGCTCGCCTTTTTGGGGACCCGTCTCCTCATCGGCTTTGTCATCGGCGGAGAAAACCACACTGCGCTCTCCGCCACACCCGACATGCACGTCCTGGCCTTCACCTTCGGCCTCTCCATCATCACGGCCCTACTCTTCGGCATCGCTCCTGCTCTCCGCATCTCAACCATCAGTGTGGCCCCTGCGCTCACATCGAACGTGCGCACCGCCGCAAGCTCCAGCGGACGCTCCAGTCGCCTGCTCCCCAACCTCCTCGTTACCGCTCAGGTCATGCTCTCCGTTGTCCTGCTCGCAGGCGCAGGCCTCTTCCTCCGCACACTCCACAACCTGCAGAACCAGGACTACGGCTTCAACCGCACCAACGTCCTCCTCGTCCAGTTCAACGCCAAGTTCGCCGGCTATAAGCCCGAACAGCTAAACGACCTTTACGACAGAATTCTCACTCGCCTCGACGCCCTCCCCGGCATCAAGTCCGCGACCCTCTCAGGAACGCCCGCCATCAACGCCGGCAACTGGAACTCGCCCATCGACATCAAGGGCTACACCCCGGCTCCCGGCGAAGATGTCAGCACCCTCCTCAACCGCGTCAGCACCGACTACTTCAAAACGCTCGACATCCCCGTCATGCAAGGCCGCCCCATCGAGTCACGCGACACCGCGACCTCGCCCAAAATCGTCATCGTCAATCAGGCCCTCGCCAATCACTTCTTTCCCCACGGCGACGCTATCGGCCATCGCTTCACCGTCGCCGACCCCAGCGTAAAAGGCGAGTGGGAGATAGCTGGCGTCGTCGGCAACACCAAATACGCCAGCCCGCGCGACGACGCCCGCCGCATGGTCTACCTCCCTGTCACCCAACTCACCGGCGACGACAGCTACGCCTACTGGATCCAACTCCGCACCACCGGCGAACCAACCAAAGCGGCCACCGCAGTCCGCGCAGCACTCGCCGAGGTCGACCCCAACCTCCCGGTCCTAGGAGTAAGAACGATCGCAACTCAGATAGACCATCTCATGGCCCGCGAGACACTCATCTCTCAGCTGTCGGCCTTCTTTTCACTCCTCGCCCTCTCGCTGGCCTGCATCGGCCTCTACGGCGTCATGACCTACAACGTAGTCCGCCGCACCAACGAAATCGGTATCCGCATCGCCCTCGGCGCCCAATCGAACTCAGTCCTCTGGATGGTCCTCAAAGAATCGCTTCTCCTGCTCGCCATCGGCATCGCAATCGCCGTTCCGGCCACGCTGATCGCCACCCGCGCCATCCGGTCGCAACTCTTCGGCCTCAGCCCCACAGACCCACTGACCTTCATCGCAGCCATCCTCACGATCACCCTCGTCACTCTGATCGCCGCCTGGTTCCCCGCCCACCGCGCCACCAAAGTCGACCCCATCATCGCCCTCCGCTACGAGTAGGCCCGCAGCATCTCATAACCGCCGTCTGTGACTCTGCACCGTCTTCGCCCTTCTGGCTGTCCGTGTCTTTCTGGGTTTGTCATTCTCGAGGGGGGATCTGCTTTTCCTTTTGCCGCTTTCCCCTTGCCATCCTTAGAAACCACGGTCATCCTGAGCGTAATAGCGAAGGATCCCCGCATTTTGCTTTTGCTCTAGCCTTTGCGCACCCGCACAGCCGTTGCAGTAGTCCTAAACCGGAAGGGCACGGCTTCAGCGTGCCAAAAACAGGCCGGGCCGTAGGCCCTCCCGCTCTGCCGAAGGCTGGAGCGCAGCCCGAAGGGCGAAGCGACTGAATCTAATGCCTTTGCTGTTGCTTATTTTATTTTTTGCCATTTTCGGCCCAAAAATCGCACGTCAAGCCCCAAAACCACTTAACCCATTACACAACAACAACATCCGCGTGGCATGTTAGTTAGGGTCCATTCATTACAATTAAAACAGTGAGATAAAAAGCCCCGGTCACCGACAGGGGCTTCCTATTTACAGGACCTTTCAACCCATAACCCCTTTATTTGGAATAATTTGGCTGTAAAGCCTCTGGAATGAAGATTTTGCCGATCACCACTGCCTGTAAATGACTGAAAAGGTTAGATTAATACGCACTTAGGGGGGAGGGGGGTACCCCAGAAAAGGAAGCGCAGAATGCACTACCTACGCATAGCTCGAAACGCTGCGGGCGTTCTTACTTCCACGCTCCCGCGTAATCTTCTCCACATACCCACTCTCCGCCAGCGCCTTCAAAGGCTCCGCTGGCAGCCCGCGAGCCACCCGCCACTCCCGCACCACCGGCCGAACGTCCTGCCAGAACGCCCCACGGAAGCACTCCTCCGCCTCCACCAGCCGGCATTCCTGCTGCAACTCCGCAAGCCGCGCGTGGTCGACCAGCGCCGCCTTCGCAAAAAGCTCCTGCGCCGCCACCACGGTCTGCACCATCGCCTCCATCTTGCCCTTCAGGTTATGGCTCTGGTCGATCATGAACGCGACCCCCGCACGCTCCTCGTCACTCACACTCAAAATCTCATGGAAGATCCGAAACACCTGATAAGGATCGATCGACCCCAGCGTCAGGTCGTCATCCGCATACTTCCGGTCATTGAAATGAAATCCACCCAGCTGCCCCAAACGCAGCAGCCACGCCACAATCTGTTCAATATTGGTTCCCAGGTAATGGTGCCCCGTATCCACCAGCACCTTCGCCTTCGGCCCAGCACGCCGCGCCAACTCCAGCGCCATTCCCCAGTCCGCAATGTCCGTATGATAAAAAGCCGGCTCAAACGGCTTATACTCCACCAGCATCCGCTGGTCATCTCCCAGCGCGGCGTGCGTCGCAGCCAGCACCTCCTCCATAAATCCGATCCGCTTGCGAATACTCTGCGTCCCCGGGTAGTTCGAGCCATCCGCAATCCACAGCGAAACGTCCTTCGATCCCAGCTCCCGTCCAATCTCCACTGAGTCCAACAGATGCGCCAGCGCATTCCCGCGGACCTCCGCACTAGGGTTCGCAATCGACCCGTACTTATACTCCGCGTCCTGAAACAGGTTCGGATTGATCGACCCCGCCTTCACTCCATACTTCTTCTCCAGCCCCTGGATCGCCGGAACATCTGCCTTCCCCCCCGGCAGGTCCCACAAAACATGCAGCGCGACCGTAGGACTGGCTCCGGTCAAGGCGTTCACCTGCGAGGCGTCGCTGAACTTCTCCTCGATCGTCGTCGCCGCCCCGCCCTGCACGAACTTCCCGAACCGCGTGCCGGTATTGGCGAAGCCCCACGACGGGACCTCAATCCGGAAACCGTCCAGAGCACTCCAGACCTTCTGTGCCTCACGCTCCGCCGCACCTGCACCATTGGCAGCCATCGCTCACCCCTTTGTTGGGTCAATTCTACAAATAGAAATATACTCCCTATTGAAACATTCAGCAGAATCTACCTTTCCCGCCGAATTGTCAAAGATATTCTCTTTATCCAACCAGGACCACATCCAGAAACCGTGGCCCATGCACTCCCTTGATCCGTGTCATCTCAATGTCTGCCGTCGCAGAAGGCCCCGAAACAAACGTAGTCGCCAATCCGGACGTGGCCTGCAGCCGGCCGAACGCCTCCGGCACCGTCTCCACCACGTCCTCGACCCGCACCACGCAAAGATGATAGTCCGGAACCAGAGTCGCCGCGCGCCGTCCCTGTCCCGCAACATTCTGCAGAACCACGGTACCCGTCTCCGCGATCGCCAAAGTCGCTCCCGTAATCACGCCGTCAACTCGATCCAACTCCGCAGCGGGCAATCCATCATCAACAACAAACTCAAACCCATCCGGCAACCACTCCGCCGGCAACCCTCGTGGCACAACCATCCGCTTCGCACCGCGCTCCGTTAGCATTCTCAACGCAGCCGAACTCACGTCGACATGCATCACCCGCACCACCCGCGCATCATAGTCCTGCAGACGGTCCACGAGCACCTCCAGAATCGCCTCGCGCGACCGTGTCGCCTCCCGCTTATATCTCCGCTCCACTGCATTCCACCCGGCCAGCGCGACCTCAGGGTTCGCAACCCCACCCTTCGCCGCGCGAATCCTCCGCAGCACCTCCTCGCGGGCCGAATTTGTAACCATATCAGTTGCCATTCTTCCCCCGCTTCTCCCACCAGTCGCGAAACGTCTCCTTGGGCATCTCCTGCAGGTCCCTGGCCTGCGTCCAGCCGCCAAGTAATCCTGGCAGCCATCCAATCCAGCCATCTTTCCCCGCCAACGGTGACTCCGCCACACGCCCTAACCGCTGCGCGGCGCGAAATCTCCGCTCACTTCGAAAGATCAGACCCATCGTTCGCATCGCCAGCGCCTCGGCACTCAGGCCCTTCTGCTTCACCACCTTATTTCGCAGATGGATCAGCACCTCCGGAATATTGATCTTCACCGGACAGACCTCATAGCAAGCCCCACACAGCGACGAAGCATAAGGCAGCGACTGCGCATGATGCATCTCCTGCAACTGCGGCGTCAGAATCGCCCCGATCGGCCCTGCATACACCGATCCATACGCATGCCCACCCGTCTGCCTGTAAACCGGACAGGCATTCTGGCAAGCCGCGCAACGTATGCAGTTCAGGGTCTGCCGTGCCTCTTCATCCGCTAGAATCTCGGTCCGCGCATTGTCCATCAACACCACATGGAACACCCGCGGCCCATCAGCGGTATCAACACCAGTCCACACAGAGGTGTAAGGATTCATCCGCTCCCCAGTCGCGGACCGCGGCAACAATTGCAGCAACACCTCAAGGTCCTGATACCGCGGGATGACCTTATCAATCCCGGCCACCGCAATCAGAGTCTCGGGCAGAGTCAAACACATCCGTCCGTTGCCCTCACTCTCGACGATGCAAACCCCACCTGTCTCCGCGATCAAGAAATTCGCCCCGCTCACCCCCGTCTTCACGCGAAGAAACTTCTCCCGCAAAAACACCCGCGCGGCGTCCGCAAGATCGTGCGGCTTGTCTCCCAACTCCGGAAGATTCATCGTCCGCTGAAAGATCTCCCGAATCTGCTGCCGGTTTTTATGCAGCGCCGGCACCACAATATGAGACGGCCGATCTTCTCCTAATTGAATAATCAACTCCGCCAGGTCCGTCTCAATCGGATGAACTCCTGCCGCTTCCAGCGCAGAGTTCAGCTGGATCTCTTCCGTCGTCATCGACTTGATTTTGATGACCTCATCCGACCCGCTCGCCTTCACCAGCGAGACAATAGTCCGCCGCGCCTCCTCCGCATCGCGGGCCCAATGCACTACGCCACCTGCCCGCGTACAGTTCGCCTCAAACTCCTCCAGATAGAAATCCAGGTTCTCCATCGTGTGCTGGCGAATCTGCTTCCCGGCTTCGCGCAGGTCCTGCCAGTCCGGCATCTCCGCCACCACGCGGGCCCGCTTCGCCTGAATCACGTCCGTCGCATGGCGAACGTTCTTCCGCAACTGCGCATCGCCCATCGCCGCCTTCGCCGCCATCGGAAAAGTCGGGGCCGTCTTCGGATCTAACGCGACCGCGCTCACTGTGCGACTCCCTCGTCCCCGGCCAGAATCTCCGCCAGGTGCACCGTCCGCACTCCAGTTTTCTGCCGGTGCAGCCCACCCTGTATATGCATCAGACAGCTGTTATCGCACGCTGTACAGGCCTCGGCCTTCGTCTCAAGGACCGCCGCCATCTTGTCCGCCAGCATCGCAGCCGATACGTCCGCATTCTTCACCGCAAACGTCCCACCAAACCCGCAACACTGCTCCAGCCCCTGTAACTCCACCAGGTCGATCCCCCGCACCGCCTTCAGCAATCGGACCGGTCCGTCCCCCAACTCCAGGTTCCGCAACCCATGACAGCTCGCGTGGTAGGTCACTCGATGCGGATAAAAAGCTCCGACGTCCTCCAGCCCCAGCCGCTTCGTCAGAAACTCCGAAAACTCAAACACCTTCGGCAGCAACTCTTCAACATCAGCAATCAACTCCTTCTTGCCGATCGCTAAAGCCATCTTCGGATAGTGGTCCCGTATCATCGCTACACAAGAAGACGAAGGCACCACTACAGCCTCCGCTCCTCTGAACTGCGTCACAAACCGCTCCAGCAAAGGCATCGCCTCTGCCTGATACCCAGTGTTGTAGTGCATCTGGCCGCAACAGGTCTGCCCCGTGGGAAACTCCACTGTATGCCCCAGCCGCTCCAGCACCCGCACCACTGCCTTACCCGTCTCAGGAAACAACGTATCGTTATAGCAGGTGATAAACAGCGAGACTCGCAGACCGACCTCCAGAGAAAACAGCGATCCAGAAACAAAATTCAATAGAGAGTATATTTCCCCAACGCAACTCACGTCAGGTACGATAGTAGCGCTTCACCAGAGAACCATTATCCTTCAACATCACGAGGCCTCGTGGGACCGAATCCGTTTATCGGCGTTATCTATCACTGGATTGGAGGTTTCGCCTCCGCCACCAACTTCATCCCTTTTCGCGCGATCAAGCGCTGGTCATGGGAGATTTACTGGCTAATCCAGGGCTTCGCCGCATGGATCGTCGCGCCGGTCGTCCTTGCATGGTTGCTCGTTCCCAATGTCTTCGCCATTCTGCACTCCGCCTATGCTCAGGACCCCAGCAGCATCTATTACCCGGTCCTCTGGGGCGTCCTCTGGGGCGCTGGAGGCCTCACCTTCGGCCTCGCTATTCGCTATCTCGGCATCGCTCTGGGGTACGCCATCGCCCTCGGCCTCTGCGCCGCCTTCGGCACCATCGTCCCACCCATCTTCCACGGTCAGATTCTCACCATAATGCACCAGACCTCCGGCCAGATCATCCTCGCTGGCGTTCTCGTCTGCCTCATTGGCGTCGCCGTCAACGGGGCCGCCGGCATCTCCAAAGAGCATGAAATAACCCCCGAAGAAAAAGCCGAAGCCGGGGAGACTGACTACAACTTCGGCAGGGGCCTTGCCGTCGCCATCTTCGCGGGCATTATGAGCAGCTTCTTCGCCTTCGGCCTCGACGCTGGCAAACCCATCGGCGCTCTCGCCAAAACTCAGCTCCTCGCCAACCACCGCCTCGACCTTTGGCAAAACCTCCCTGTCCTCATCGTCGTCCTCTGGGGAGGCTTCCTTACCAATTTCATCTGGTCAGTCATCCTCATCATCAAGAACCGCTCCGCAAAGCAGTTCCTCGGCGAACCCGGCACGAACCCCATGCGCGCTACTCACGCCTCGGGCGATACCCTCGTAGACTTCGACCCCCTTGATCCCTCCACCTACGACCGCCTCGCCCCCAAGACCCTCGTCGCCAACTACATCTTCGCCGCCATGGCCGGGGTTATCTGGTACTTTCAGTTCTTCTTCTACTCCATGGGCCAGACCAGGATGGGCAAGTACGACTTCTCCAGCTGGACCCTCCACATGGCCAGCATCATCATCTTCGCCACTCTCTGGGGCCTCTTCCTGAAAGAGTGGAGAGGCACCAGCCGGCGCACAAAAATACTGGTCGCTACCGGCCTGTTCCTGCTCGTCAGCTCAACAGTTGTCGTCGGCTACGGCAACTACCTCAAGGCCAACGAGACTCCAATGACCGTCACCCAATAACAGCTCTCGAGCACCGTCCTCGCTTGCCACCCAACGCAGCGGTCGCGGATAACGCTGCCGGGCGTCTAACTACTTATCGGTGTCCTCAAAAGCAAACTTGCCCAACGCAATCGGGCGCGAGATCGGCGCCTTGTTGCCCATAGGACTGGACGGATACGGATCAAGCGATCCCGTCGGGAAGCCCCAAATTTTCCCGTTACGCAGATCCACCACCACCTTCCCATAAATCTGTCCACTGCCATCCGGATAGCGAAGCATCTGCACTCCGGGTTCGATGTAGAACGGATGTGCGACCGTGGACTGCGCCTCTGCGGAACCAGGATCGATGAAAGGCCTGATAGCGATCCCAATCAACGCAAGAGCGATTACGCACAGAAGTAGGTTTGTTAGCGCATTTTTTCTCATTGGGCACCCTGAGGAAGATAAAGGGCCGAAACTGGCTTTATCAGTTCTAGTGGAGATTCAACTGCTGAAACTGTAACTCATCTTCTTCCGCAAACCCGCTCCAGGTTGTTGGGACTTTCATTCCCATTTTGGGCCGAGGCAAAAAACAAAAGCCACAAATACCGTCCAAATAATTGGTTCCAAAACTAAACTTGGGACACATCACATGAGGTGACCTTGTTTTCGAACGGAAAGATTTGCCCTGACTGTCTCACTGAATCCCTCTACCACTCCCACCGCCCTGTCAGAGATTGGTTCTTCCGTATCCTTCGCCTCCGCTTGGTTCGTTGCATCTGCTGCTACCAGCGCTTCCTCGCCCCGAGCAGCTTATCGCCCCAATATAGGCTGGCATCGTCTAAACTAATAAGGAGATGATTCCCACCCTCGAATGGCTCCCTACCGGCGTTAACTTCCTCGACCAAACCAAGCTTCCCCTCGAGGAGACCTACGTTCTCGCGACCGACTACAAGCAGGTCGCCACCGTTATCCGCGATATGATCGTCCGCGGAGCACCCGCTATCGGCGTCTCTGCCGCTATGGGCATGGCCCTCGGTATCGACCGCAGCACCGCCGCCACACTTCCTGCCCTGACCGAAGAAGTCGCCGTCATCGCGAAGACACTCGCCGAGACCCGCCCCACCGCAGTCAACCTCTTCTGGGGCATCGACGAGGTCCGTAATCTCTACAATGAACTCGCTGCAAAAAACGCACCCATCTCCGAGATTAAATCCGCCGTCGTCGCCAAGGCCCGCCGCATGTATGACGAGGACATCACCGCCTGCAAGCAGATGGGCGCATACGGAGCATTGCTCCTCCCGAAAGAAGGCACAGTTCTCACTCACTGCAACGCCGGGGCCCTCGCAACCTGCGGCTACGGCACCGCCCTCGGCGTCATCCGCGCGGCCATCGAGCGCGGCCACAAGATCGACGTCTTCGCCGACGAGACCCGTCCCTTCCTGCAGGGCGCACGCCTCACCGCGTGGGAGCTCATGAAGGACAACATCCCCACCACCGTCCTCTGCGACAACATGGCCGCCGCGCTCATGCGTCAGGGCCGCATCCAGGCCGTCATCGTCGGTGCCGACCGCATCGCCGCAAACGGCGACGTCGCCAACAAGATCGGCACCTACGGCGTCTCGATCCTCGCGAAAGAACACGGCATCCCCTTCTACGTAGCCGCCCCCTGGTCCACCCTCGATCTCGCGACCTCGCACGGAGACCTGATCCCCATAGAACAGCGCGCGGCAACCGAGGTCACTCACTCCAACGGCAGGCAGATGACCCCGCACGGCGTCGCCATCGAGAACCCCGCCTTCGACGTCACCCCCGCAAAATACGTGACCGCCATCATCACTGAACGCGGCGTCCTCCGCGCCCCGTACGAACGATCCATCCAGGCCATGGCGAAGCAGCCGGCCCCTGAACCTGAGCTGGCAGCTACCTGATCCGGACGGCTGCGCAAAAAACATCGAGGCAAAAAAACCGAGACACGGCCAGCTCTCTTGTGTTCGACTATGCTCGTTCCCACTGGAGACACCATGCTGCGCTTCTCGAAGTGCCTTCTCTGCCCTGTCTTCTCTGCCCTCACCGCACTTGCCGCCGCACAGACCCAGCAACCCACCCAGAGCGCCTCACAGCAACCGCCCAGCTCCGGCATCACGCTCCACGCCGGTACACAGCTCGTCATCGTCGACGTAGTCGTCACCGACAGCCATCAGGAGCCGGTCCACAATCTCAAGGCCTCCGACTTCACCCTCCTCGAAAAAAACGTCCCCCAGCAGATCAAAAACTTCGAAGAGCACAAGGCCCTCCCTCCGGCGGAAGCCGCCAAACTCCCACCTATGCCCGTGATGCCTCCGGGCATCTTCACCAATTACTCGCCGGCTCCCCGTAACGGGGTGCTCAACGTCCTCCTTCTCGACACGCTTAACACCCCAATGAGAGACCAGGCTTACGTCCGCGACCAGCTTCGCAAGTACCTCAAGAACGCTGGCCCCACGGACCGCATCGCGATCTTCGGCCTCACCAGCCGCCTCATCCTTCTGCAGGGATTCACCTCAGACCCTGCTCTCCTCAGGGCCGCAATCGACCGGAAAAACCCGAGGGCCTCCCCACTGCTCGACGACGCAGTTGGTGGGGGCGGCACCGAGCCCGTATCTGAGACCCTAAGCAGCCTGGACAACTCCCCCGAAATGGCCGAGCTCATCGCCAACCTCCAGCAGTTCGAAGCCCAGGAGCAATCCTTCCAGCTACAGCTGCGCGCTAAATACACGCTCGATGCGCTCAATCAGATCGCCCGTGGCCTCAGCGGCCTTTCCGGCCGCAAAAATCTCATCTGGTTCTCCGGCTCCTTCCCCATCAACATCCTGCCCGACGGCGACCTGCAGAACCCCTTCGCGGTCGTAGCCAGTGCTGAAGACGAGTTTCGCGAGACCACCAACATGCTCACCGCCAGCCAGGTCGCGGTCTACCCCATCGACGCCCGTGGTCTGATGGTGTCGCCCAGCTTGAACGCCGCCAACTCCGGCAGCAAATATGCGCGCAACCCCACCACCTTCGGCAAAGACCAATCGAAGTTCTTCCAGCAGACCGCCGATGAACACAGCACCATGCTCCAGATGGCCGAGCAGACAGGCGGACGCGCCTTCATCAACAGCAACGACCTCACCCAGGCCGTCGCGAAGTCCATCGATACCGGT
>Ga0210393_10003506_pt1 | contig 12580 bp, 7 predicted proteins | sample IncBWC27OmetaG_FD_160068 | JGI IMG/M metagenome (GOLD analysis project Ga0210393, IMG submission 160068) | Forest soil microbial communities from Barre Woods Harvard Forest LTER site, Petersham, Massachusetts, United States - Inc-BW-C-27-O ... | reverse complement strand
GATATCGCTGGCGGACGTGCTGGCCCGGCTGTCGCCCGGTGATGTGAGTGAACTCAAGAAGCCGCAATACTCTATTAGCTCTCAGAAGACTTTTGTTGAGGGCATGAAGCGTATCGTAGGCCAGGAGCATGTAGTCATCGACGCGCCCGCCTTGAAAGACGTTGCCGGCGGCACCTGGGTCCGCTATAGCCATAGTAAGGTTGTCGCTTCAACGACTGCGGGTCCGGCCGAACGCGCCTCCAATAACCTTGAAGGAGTGTGCAGCCACATTGCCAAGTCCGTCGCGGTACAGCCGGGCGATGTGCTCATCATCAACAATCGACTGACTCTGCACGGCCGGGGGGAGGTCGGTGATGAGATCGGGGGACAGTCTCGTTGGCTCCTGCGCACGTACGGGCTCGATACCTCCAATCTTCCAGCGTACAAACGCGACCTCGGGGGTACACCTCGGCATGTGCTGTTCCCTTAGCGCTGCCTTCAATGCCGACATCCCCGACAGGAGCCCTTAGACCAGCTTTCCTTGCAGGCATCATCGATGAAACGGGCCACATTGGTCCGCGAGATTGTGAGGTATGCTGGCGAAGAACTGGAGGGGGTCTGCGTCAGTCCAGTCAACCAAATCGCCAAATCGCCAAATCGCCAAATCGCGGTCTGCCCGTGCGATATCGCGTAACCCATTGATTTTAATTAATATGAGACGGACCTAAAATACTTGCGCCAAACTATGTCCACTATTCGCCCGAAACCGCTCTTCTACCTACGGGAAACCACGTGCTAAGGGCCACCCATTGTCAAAAGAACTCCGCCAGAGCTTCGTCTCAGGTCTAGCTAGTCGCTACGGCGATCGTTTGCGACGGTTCTTATCGCAGCGGCTGCGCAATGCCTCCGACGCTCCGGATCTCGCCCAGGAGGTGTTCTTGCGTTTGATGCGTGTCGAGCATCACGAGACAATCCGCAGTCCCGAGGCATATCTATTCACGGTCGCGAGTCACGTTCTGCACCAGCATACGCTGCGTCAATCGCTGACGCCGGTCTCGGTGGATATTTCCGAGCTCTTCTCCGAACTTCAATTGACCTCCAACGATGATCCCGCGGCGAGTGTGGATCTCGACCAGCGCCTCGAGCACCTGCAACACTCGCTCGGACAATTGCCACCTAAAGTATCGACGACGCTCATGCTGCATCGTTTCGCCGGCTTCTCCATCGAGGAAATCGGCCGGCAACTGGGCGTGTCGCGACCCACCGCCAAGAAGTACCTCGCCCGCGCTCTCACCCATTGTCGGGCGGCGGAGGCGAGTGCTGCGGACAAGGACGCCCGATGAAACCCCAGACCCCGCCATCAAAAGTGAATCGCCTGATTCTGGAAGAGGCCTCCGAGTGGTTCGTTGATTTCCGCGTGGGCGATGTCGATGAGCGTTCGCGCGAGCGCTTTGATGAATGGTTGCGCCGCTCGCCCGAGCACATCCGCGCATACATGGAAATCGCGAGGACTTACGTCGAACTACCCTCGGCCAAGCTCACCGGCAAGATCGATGTCGATTCGCTTATTGCATACGCGCATTCGGGAGAAAACGTCATCCCTTTTAATGACGCGGGAAACGCGCAACCGAACGCGCCGCGAGCCATGTCCGTCGAGCCCAATCACCGCAGCGCTCCGGCTAAGAGGGCGGAGCGCCCCCCGCGGACGCGGCGGCGAATTCTCGCCGCCGCCTCGTGCGCGTTCGTCCTTGCGCTTGCGGGCGCGGCGTGGTGGAACTTCGAGCACTTCCCGAGCTATACCACGGACATCGGCGAACGGCGCTCGATCACCCTCGCCGACGGTTCGACCGTCGACTTGAACGCGCGCTCGCGGTTGCGCGTCGAATTCACTAAGGGCGAGCGCCGCGTCTTGCTTTTGGAGGGACAGGCGCTTTTCCAAGTCTCGAAGGACAAGCTCCGGCCCTTTATCGTGAGCAGCGGCAATGCAACGGTGCGCGCGGTGGGGACTCAGTTCGACGTCTATCGCAAAGCGACCGGCACGACCGTGACGGTATTGGAAGGTCGGGTCGCCGTGTATTCGAGCGCGCACGTCGAGGCGACCGAGCCCAGCCCTGCATCCGCACAACCGGCCGGCGTTGGATCAGGACCCTCCAGGTATTCCGCGGCGTCGCCACTCGTCTCGAAATCTCCCTCATCGGGCTCTGCGCCGCAGCTTCCCTCCAATCCTCCAGGGCTTGCCGATTCGTCGGGCTCAGCTGCTATCTTCCTCTCCGCCGGCGAACAGGTGACCGTGACGCCGGCGGCAGTCCTTCCCGCACCGGTGCACGCCGACATCGGGGCCACGACTGCGTGGATGGAACGCCGGCTGATCTTTGAAGGCTCGAAGCTCTCCGATGTTGTGCAGGAGTTCAACCGCTACAACAAGCGGCAGCTCGTCATCGAAGGTCCGCAGCTCTCGGACTTTCACGTGAGTGGTGTCTATTCCTCCACCGATCCTGCATCGTTGATTCGATTCCTGCGTGATCAACCGGGCATTAAGATTAGGGAGGATGAAAATCAAATTTTGATCACGGCTCCATAGTCGTTGCAAACTCGTGAGGTGGGCCCGTCTTGATGCGATTCATAACTCGTGAGGTGCGCCTCAGGAGTGATGCATCGAATAACAGCATTTGGAACCGAAATTGTTCTATCGGAAACCCTCCATTGTCCCCTCGAGCGCCGACGCGAATCTCGTGAGGCGATGCGCCTTCACGAAGTCTGTATCGCATAGATCACGCGCCACAGTTGTCAGGCGGCCTAGCAAACAGGCGTTGATGTCACTCAACTTTCTTGGTTTTGCAAGATTTCTTTCACCAGGTGTATCCATTTCCTCCTCTACACCGCTCTTCTGTCCATGACACCGTCGCGATTTGAGACGACGGTCATAACACGCCTCTTCAGAGGCAGGGGAGCAATAATGCGCATAACACTCGCAGTGGCGGTAGCGTGCCTGACGTTTGGCGGACTCGCGGCGGCTGGAGATGCCACGGCAGCCGTTCGAAAATCAACCGACATTCCGGCGCAGGGATTGGGGCCGGCGCTGACAAAGCTTGCGAAAGAATTTGACTTCCAGGTTCTCTATCGCACAGAGATCGTGAGCGACCTCAAATCTCCCGGCGCAATGGGTGCTCTGACTTCGGACGAAGCGCTGGACAAAGTACTGACAGGTACGGGACTCACTTACAAATATCTCGACGACAGGACCGTAACGATCATACCCGTGTCCACCGGAGGCTCGGGACAATCAGCCCCTGCGAACGCTTCTGGATCCCTAACCGATGCGAGCGCATCGAAGGAGGGCGGGAAGAAGACTTCCCAGGACTTTCGAGTGGCTCAGGTGGATCAAGGAAAAGCTTCGACGGATGCTTCAGTGACCAACAGACCGGACCAAACTTCCCAACAGAATTCCGCTGGGCTAACCGAGATCATAGTCACCGCAGAGAGACACGAGGAGAATCTTAGCAAGGTGCCTATCAGCATCACGGCGTTTACTCAGAAGACAATGGACGATTTGCATATTCAATCCTTTTCGGATCTGGCTACCATTGTTCCGGGTCTCGTCGCGCCTCAACCCACGCCGGGCATACAGGGCCAGACCGATGTAGCCATCCGCGGCATATTCAGCGGAGGAAATGCACCGACGACGGCGATATACATTGACGAGACTCCGATTCAGATTCGAGAGTTCACCGCAGCGGGCCCATCGGGAAGCCCGCACCCAGATCTCTTTGATCTCGATCGAGTGGAAGTGCTTCGCGGGCCGCAAGGGACGTTATTCGGGTCAAGTGCCATGGGTGGCGCCATCCGATACATTACGCCTCAGCCCAACTTGGACACATCGAGCGGCTATAGTAAGGCGGAGGTCGCATATACGGATAGAGGCGCGCCGAGCTATGCCGTGGGCCTTGCGTACGGAGCCCCTATCGTTCAAGGGGAGGCCGGCTTTAGGGTAAGCGGCTGGTTTCACTCGGATGGGGGATTCATTGATACTGAGGACCCGTACACAGGTGAGATTATCAAGCGCAACGCAAACTCCGCCGACGCATATGTGCTTCGCCCCGCTTTTACAGTTGTCCCGACGGAGGGCCTGACGATAACGCCCGCGGTATTTATTCAGCACCAACACAGCGATGCGCCCGCAGAGTATTGGCTCACGCTACTCCCCCATACCGAATCGGGAGCGCACGCCACCGGCGCGCTACTGCCTCAGCCGCTGACCGACGACCTCACCGTGCCGAGCCTTGCGATCAAGTACCGGGCCTACGGACTATCACTGCAGTCGGATACGTCGTACGTGGATCGCTTCTATCAAGACTACGACGACTTCACTCACGGCGACGAGGCTCTGTTAGATGGCGGCCAACCGTTCATTCCCGGCGTACCGCCTACCTTCGGTGTCCAATTCAAACAAAGGGGCGGAACTAAAGCGTTCCAGCAGGAATTTCGCCTAACTTCCGATACCACCGACTCCCACTTCCACTGGGTGGCGGGTGCATACTACCGCCACGCGCAGGAGACACTCTCTCAGATCATCCCAGGCGATCTGGGTCCGATCACTGAGGCGGCCTATGGTCTCACCAGTCTGCAGGCTTTCCTCGGTGTTCCGGATTACAACTACTACGGTCAGGTTCTAAATTCGTACACGTGGTTTAGGGCCGTAGATGAACAGACTGCATTGTTTGGCGAAGTGGCGTACGATATTACTGCTCAGATTAAGGCCACTGCGGGCGTCCGCGTTGAAGATTCGGCCGTCGTCCAGCAACATGAAGTCGTGGCTGGCCCAATTAACGGCGTGGCCTACAACAGCGCGTTTTTGCCGGACCAGATTGAGCATCCGGTGACACCCCGGTTTGGTCTTCAATATCAATACACCGACCAGGACATGGTCTATGCGTCGGCATCAAAGGGATATCGTGCGGGCGGAGGCAATTCGGCGACCTCGCTAGGTAACTCACTGTGCACGCGGTCACTACAAGCGCTTGGTCTGTCATCGGTACCGTCAACATTCAATTCAGATAGCTTATGGAGCTATGAAATTGGTTCTAAGAATTCCTTGTTCGATGGAAGGCTTGCGATCCAAGCCAGCGCGTATTTAATCGATTGGAAGAATATCCAAACAGAGGTCACTCTTCCGACTTGCGGGGAGGTTTTTACTACCAACCGGGGAAAGGCGGTGAGCAAGGGTTTTGATCTGCAAATTGCGGCAATTCCAGTGGCAAACCTAAAGCTAAGTGTCAACGTCGGCTACACCGATGCCTACTACCCCGATGCGGCCTACGGCGCGCCGCCCAGTAACGGGGGGCCTCCTCCGCTTCTCAATGGCACGGGTGACAAGCTGACGAATGTTCTACCTTGGACTGCTTCTACGCACGCTGAATACTCGCATGATATCGGAGCTCTCTGGACGGAGGCGCGATCTTATATTCGAGTCGACTATCGTTGGCTGGATGCCGCACCGAGATCCAACCCCCTAACCGCGAACTACGATCCGCTACTCGACTCCAATACAGGAGTGGCGCCAAACCAGGCCTATTCGATACTAAATCTTCGCATCGGCGTCCTGCATCAAGGGCTGGATATTTCGGCGTTTATTAATAACCTCACGAGGTCTAACCCAAGGCTGGCTTATACCCAAGATTTCTCACCAACGAGTCCGCTATTCCTGGCTACAGCTCTTCAGCCGCTGACGGCTGGAGTCACCGCGTTGTATAGATTTTAAGTCCACCTATCTCATGGATACGCGGGCGGCGTTAGACTCCATTCACTCGGGTGCGCCGCCCGCGACGTACGGCCCCCTGGGGTCGTCGGCGCCTACTGTGCACCCCTGGTCCCTGTACGGGCCGTGGCAGCGATGGCTCTATTTCGGACTGCTGTTCGCCGTCACAGCATTTAACTACTTCGACTACTTCATCGTGGCGGTACTGCTGGAGCCGATTAAGCAAGAGTTTCATGTGTCCGATACCGCACTGGGGTTACTGAGCGGTATGTGCTTTGCATTGATTTTCGCTGCCGCTGCCGTACCTATTGCTAGATGGGCAGACCGGGGTAATCGCCGAACGGTGATTACCGTGGCGCTGTCGGGGTGGAGCGTGATGACCATAGCGTGCGGATTTGCGCAATCTTTCTGGCAACTAGCGCTTGCCAGATTTGGCGTCGGTATTACCGAGCCCGGTGCTATGCCGCCATCGCAATCGTTGATTGCCGACTATTTTCCCCCTGAGCGCCGAGCCAGCGCAACGAGCATCCTATGTGGTGGGGCGAGTTCCGTGGGATGGCTTCTGGGCATTGGTATTGGAGGACTAATCGCTAGCCGATACGGATGGCGTGTCGCATTCGTGCTGGCGGGTGTGCCGGGATTGTTACTGGCTCTAATAGTGCGAGCCGTATTACCGGAGCCGCGCACCCATCTTCTAGCAACCGTGAAGAGGTGCGACATCGAGACGGCGTGGCAGTCCATCGGCCAACTGCGACGTAAGCAAAGTTTCGTGTTGTCGGTCGTCGCCATTTCCGTGTACGCCATTTTTTCTTACGGCGTGACCGCCTTTGTTGCTTCCTTCATGACCCGATCCTTTCATGCCCCCATGACCGACGTAAGTGGGCCTCTGGGCTGCGCCATTGCTGTGGCGAACTTGGTCGGTTCGGCTATTGGCGGATGGGTGGCCGATAAACTGGGTTCCCGCAATCCGCGATGGTATGCGCGGTTACCCGCCTGCGCCTGCATCGTCGCGCTGCCGCTCTACCTTTTGGCGCTTTCGGCGGACAATCTTGGTCTCGCCATCGGCATCGAGTTCTTTGCGGAGGTCGTTCTCGGAGTCGGCATTCCGCTCGTCTTTACAACGATCATGGTCGTGTGCGGCGGTCATCGCCGCTCCATCGCAAGCGCAGTACTGTACTGCGCCATGGTCCTCATTGGGGGTAGTCTCGGTCCGTTCTTGACCGGCGTGCTGAGCGATTCATTCGCCGCGGCAGCGGGCGCCGATAGTCTCAGATACGCCCTGATGGCAATGTGCGCGTTTCTATTACCTGCCGCCGCTGCGTTTTGGGCGAGCAGCGGTGTCATATTCCAAGATCAAGAAGCGTGATGACCGAATCAATGTCCATAGTATCGGAGCGACGACTAATAACCAGTGCAGGCGTAGCGGTTTTTGCAGATCGCAGACCGTACCGCTTCAGGGCAGGGCCGACTCAGGCTCGCTTTGTCGAGTCCGTGTCTGTGCGGAGGGGGTTATGAGCATCGATTGGATCGCCCGGGCTCAGCAGATAACGCCGAATGTGCGAAATTTAATCGAGGGGCGCTGGTGTGAGGTGAGCGGCGAGCGGCTGGAAAAACTCGCACCGAGGAACGGGCGCATACTGGCAACGTACGGAGCAGGCAACGCGGCGGATGTGGACGTTGCGGTGATGAGCGCTCGCCGTGCTTTCGATGACGGCCGCTGGTCGTCAATGCCGCCGACCCATCGTCACGATGTTTTGCTACGCCTTGCTGAGCTCATGAGAGCGTGCCGAGAGGAGCTTGCTCTTCTCGAATGTCTGGATGTTGGCAAGCCTATCAGTGAGGCATTGGCATTCGACGTCAGCGCGGCAGCAGATCTCATACAACACAGCGCAGAGATGGCACCCCATGTGTACGGCCGCGTATATTCGGCCAGCTCCTCGAATTTGTCGTACGAGCTTTTGCGTCCCGTAGGGGTGGCCGCCGGCATTGTAGGTTGGAATTTTCCGTTGCTCTTAGCCGCAAAGAAAATTGCTCCCGCACTGGCGACCGGTAACTCCATCATTCTCAAGCCCTCGGAATTTACGTCCTTGTCAGCAGCGCGGCTCGCCGAACTCGCCCTTGACGCTGGATTGCCGCCGGGGGTTGTCAACGTTGTACACGGCGGCGCTGTCGTCGGCAACGCGCTCGCACTACATCGCGACGTCGATCTCATTGCTTTTACGGGCAGCACGGCGACTGGCAAGCGTCTGCTGATTGCGTCCGGTGAATCTAACATGAAGCGGTTAGTTCTCGAATGTGGCGGCAAGGCTCCCAATATCGTTTTCGAGGACTGCCCCCATCTTGAAGCTGTGGCGGATGCGGTAGTCGCTCGGGCGTTTTGGAATCAAGGCGAAGTCTGCACGGCGAGTTCTCGTCTGTTGGTTCAAGCAAGCGTCAAGGATGATCTTCTTCGCATGGTCTTGGGGCGGCTGTCGGCGCTGGTTCCCGGAGATCCGCTGAACCCTCAGACCAAGTTCGGTGCTCTAGTTTCCGCAATTCATGAAAGAAAAGTGCGTGAATATGTTTCTCAGGGAGAGGATGAGGGAGCGAGGCTCCTCTTTCGTTCAGAGGCCGCACCGCCGGTATCGGGTGGGTTCTACGTTTCACCCGTCGTATTCGACAGCGTTTGTCCAACCTACAGGATCGCCCAGCAAGAGATTTTTGGCCCGGTGCTTTCTGTCATCTCATTTCGCGATGAGGCGGAAGCGATTCAGATCGCAAATGGCACGATGTACGGACTATCGGCGATCGTATGGACGCGCGATCTGGCTCGTGCCCATAGGATGCTAACTGGCATTCATGCGGGCTGGGTCACGGTGTTTGGCACTGAGCGGCCAGGCCCCGGACCAGTGCCCGGTGTGATGTCGATTGGCGGCCAAAAGCAATCCGGCTTAGGCTTGGAAGGCGGAATAGAGGGGCTCAGGGCGTTCATGACCAATACGGCGGCGCAGGTTTTCGTGTAATTCCGCGATGAGACGCGACATACGAGAGAGTTCGAACTACCGGGAGGCTGAGGCGCTTTATGGCACCTTTCACTCGACCGCAACGGGGCGCATGGTCGATGCGGCACAGCTGGCGGTGTCCCCAGATGGGCGGGAGGCAGTGTGCGTAGGAACCTGGGCAGAAATGCCGGGGTGTGTAGAAGCAACACATATCTGCAGGGTCGACCTTGACACCGGAGAGATGCGCGTCATCACCTCTGGTCCCAGCAAGAATCGATTTCCCCGATATTCGCCGGAGGGTCGACGTATCGCGTTCTTGTCTGACCGCCATCGGGCCGGCGACTTTCAGCTTTATCTTTTTGATTTAGTCACCGGTGTAGAGCGCGCCGCATCTCCAGTCGAGGGGTGGGTGGAATACCTGCACTGGTCGCCCGATGGAACTCAAGTGCTGCTCGGCGTCGCCGGGCATGGCGCGGATCTCCCGAGCGGTCAAGGAGCAATTACGACCCAAGACGGGCGTAGCGGCACGCCGTCTTGGTGTCCGACGATCGATGTAGGGGAGGAGGACAGTCATTGGCGGCGGGCCTGGATCTATGATTTGACAACGGAGCGCGCGTGGTGCGCAAGTCCGCCGCAGTGCAATGTTTGGGAGGCGACTTGGCTCGATGTCCGCTCCATTGTCGCGATCACATCCGCTATCCCTGGCGAGGGTCATTGGTATAGCGCGCGTCTGGACATCATCGACATCGACATCAACATCGGCAAGCGCTCTGAGTTGTTCACTCCGACGGAACAGTTGGGCCGCTTGAAGTGCTCTCCGTCCGGCCAGTACATTGGGGTCATCGAGGCCCTGTGCAGCGATCGGGAAGTGATCGCCGGAGACTTGCGCCTTATTGACCGACTCACTGGCCGTGTCCGACAGATTGACTCATGCGGCACGGATATCAGCTATTTCGAATGGCTCGGCAATGAGCGCTTATTGATAGCGGGGCATCGAGGGTTCGAAACGGTCGTGTGTTTATGCGATCTGTCTCTTGGTTCAACCAGCGAGGTCTGGTCCAGTCATGACGTGTCTACGAACGGATTCCACGTGCGAGTCTCTGGAATCGGTCGTCACGGTGATTGCGCTCTGTTGTCGGAGACCTTTACTCGACCCCCGGAGCTCGCGGTCATTCGCCGTGGGGTCTATCACACAGTTTGCCGGCTGACATCGGAAAGTGATCAATCTGCCACCTTAGTCAACTCCATCCGTCCGGTCTGTTGGAAGGCCTTCGACGGCCTGGAGATCCAAGGCTGGGTTTTATTGCCGAAGGCATCCCTCCCTGTCCCTCTGGTGATGTGTGTACATGGCGGTCCAGTGTGGCATTGGCACCCAACGTGGCTTGGGCGCAAGAACCTATTTGCACTGTTGTTGCTCAAGAAAGGTTACGGCATTTTTTTACCTAATCCGCGTGGCAGTTCCGCCCGTGGTCAAGACTTTGCTCGCCGAGTGTGTGGCGACATGGGTGGAACAGATACCGGCGATTATCTGTCCGGCCTGGACTTCCTCGTTGCGCAGGGTATTGCCGATCCGGATCGACTGGGTGTTACCGGAACGAGCTACGGAGGCTATATGACTTGCTGGCTAATCACCCACGACGCTCGATTTGCCGCAGCAGTGCCCGTCTCACCCGCGACGAATCGTATTAGCCAATATCTGACCTGCAACATTCCGCAGTTCGTCAGTAAGTTCCTGGGCGAGGGTTTCACCCAATCGGGTGGAAAGTATCTCGAGCGTAGCCCGGTGATGTATGCCCATCAGGCAAAGACACCGACTCTGAGCATCTGCGGCGCGTTGGATCGGTGTACGCCGCCTACGGAGGCGGCCCAATTTCATGGAGCGCTCTTACAACACGGTATCGAGTCTGTGCTAGTCACCTATCCCGAAGAGGGGCATGGGATTCGCGGGATACCCGCCGTGATCGACCAGGCCGCGCGCATGGTTAGCTGGTTTGAGAAACATATGGCTGGGAGCGAGCGAGGATGAGGATCGCGCCTATCTCCCGCTTCGCGCAACAGCGTGGTTCCGAGGTTTGATGAAACACTTAACGCGGCGAGCATTTTGTGAGTCGATCGCCGCGGCAGCAACGGCGCTTTCGTGCGGTTCCTCGACAGCAGGAGTACAAGAAAAAAACGCGGTCGGCTCCTCTCTCGATTCCGTCGCCGGCCTTACGCTAACCGATGCCGCTGCAAAAGTGCGTTCAGGGCAACTTACTTCGACCGAACTTACTAAAGCATGTTTGGATAGGATCGAAATCTACAACCCAAAACTGGATGCTTTTATTACGGTGTTAAATGACTGCGCCCTACGACAGGCCGCCGAGAGGGACGCTGAACAGCAGGCTGGTAGGGCGCGCGGTCCACTGCACGGAGTACCCATTGCACTGAAGGACAACATTGACACCGCCGGAGTGCGAACGACGGCGGGCAGCCAGGTCTTCGACGATCGAGTTCCCGACGACGACGCAGAAGTGACGAGACGACTGGCCGCCGCCGGTGCTATCGTGATTGGGAAGGCTAATCTTGATGAGTTTGCGACGGGCGTAAGCTACTTTGGTTCCGTCCGGAACCCGTGGGCCCTTGACCGTGACCCCAGTGGATCGTCGAGCGGTTGCGCGGCCGCACTGGCGGCAAATTTGGCGTTCGGCGCGATCGGTACGGATACGGGTGGCTCAATTCGAGCACCGGCGGCCTATTGTGGCGTCGTGGGATTAAAACCGACATACGGTCTTGTATCCATGCGCGGTATCGTACCGTTGATACCTACGATGGATCACTGCGGACCGATGGCTCGGACGGTCACCGACGCGGCAATGTTGCTGAATGCTCTGGCAGGCTACGATAGGCTCGATGTCACCAGTGTGGACAAGCCCCGTGAAGATTACGTGGCACTTTTAGATCAACCGGTATCCAAGTTTCGATTGGGCGTTCCTCGCGCGCCCTTCTTTGACCATTTGGATCGAGACACGGCTTCATGCGTTGATGCGGCGATACACGAGCTAAGCAAGCTTTGCGCGAATGTGTGCGATACGACGCTGCCGCCGACAGCAGATTATGAGTCGACGTTAGTAGCGGAAATGTACGCGTATCATGAGGAATTATTTGCGAATCAAGAGGCTCGCTATATGGTCGCAACTCGGCAAAAATTGAAAGACATTCGCGACGGTCTCAATGAAGGCGATCGGAGTTGCAGTTCAAGGCTTTCAAGCTACATACGACGCCGCTCGTCTCTTGAGCTCCTGCGCCGCAGAATTGACGAATCATTCAGGGAATTGGATCTAGTAGTCCTACCTACGATGCGCGTGTCGCCGATGCGACTCGAATATGTTATCGAGTATTTTGAGCACCCGTCCACTCACAATCCCGATGATTTCAACTGGGACAATTGCGAAGCGTTCAATATTCTCGGAATACCATCAATCTCGATTCCCTGCGGCTTCACGCATGATGGTTTGCCCGTCGGCTTGACGATTGCGGGACCTCGCTTTGCCGAAGGAAGAATATTGGCGCTCGCGCACGCCTATGAGCTCAGTACCAACTGGCGTCGTCGTCGTCCGCCATTAGCGCCCAATACTCAGGTTCCGGATGTACGACGGTAAATGGGCCATAGAATGAAGTCGAACATGCATGAAGATGGCACCATGTGCCTGCCCCCAATCGGGGTGCCTCTTTCGACATATATGAGTGCGCCGGCGAAAGCCGCGTTTCTGCGTGAGGTGCGGGACCCGTTGGATCTGACCCTCCTCGGCAAAATGTCTGTCGTCGAGTTTCGAGAGTATTTCAACAGCAGGCTCGACGAGAAGCTGCGGATGGCAAGGGCGGTTTT
>Ga0210393_10003505_pt1 | contig 12582 bp, 9 predicted proteins | sample IncBWC27OmetaG_FD_160068 | JGI IMG/M metagenome (GOLD analysis project Ga0210393, IMG submission 160068) | Forest soil microbial communities from Barre Woods Harvard Forest LTER site, Petersham, Massachusetts, United States - Inc-BW-C-27-O ... | reverse complement strand
CGAAAAAGAACAATATGACGCGCTACAGGAAGCGCTGGACGAAATCCTGGTTGAAGCCTTCGCGGTCGTGCGCGAGGCCGGACGCCGGGTGCTCAACATGCGGCATTTCGATGTTCAGTTGATTGGCGGCATGGTGCAGCACAAGGGCATGATCTCGGAAATGAAGACTGGCGAAGGCAAGACCCTGGTAGCCACTCTTCCTGTATATCTCAACGCTTTGAGCGGACGCGGTGTGCATGTGGTTACCGTCAACGATTATCTTGCCAAGCGCGATTCGGAATGGATGGGCAAGCTTTATCGTTTCCTGGGTCTCACGGTAGGTGTGATCGTCCACGATCTGGACGACGAACAGCGCCGTGCCGCCTATGCGGCGGACGTCACCTACGGAACCAACAACGAGTTCGGATTCGATTACCTGCGCGACAACATGAAGTTTGATCTCAAAGATTGCGTGCAGCGGGGGCACAACTTCGCCATTGTTGACGAGGTCGATTCCATCCTGATCGACGAGGCCCGTACGCCGCTCATCATTTCTGGCGCGAGTGAAGAATCGACCGACAAATATTACCGCGTTAATCGCATCATACCGAAGCTGGAAAAGGGCGAAGAACTGGAGGTCGCTCCCGGCGAACCGGCGCAGCTCACTGGCGACTTTGTTGTCGATGAAAAGCATCGCAACATTACCGTCACCGATGATGGCTGGCTGAAAGTGGAGCAGTTGCTCGGCATCGGAAATATTGCTGATCCGGAGAACTGGCCGTTGAAGCATCACGTGGAGACTGCCGTCAAAGCACATGCGTTGTACCGCCGCGACGTCGAGTATGTGATCAAGGACGGGGAAGTCATCATCGTCGACGAGTTTACGGGACGCATGATGCCGGGGCGCCGCTGGTCCGATGGCCTGCACCAGGCGATTGAAGCCAAGGAAGGTGTGAAGATCGAACGCGAGAATCAAACGCTCGCCACCATCACTTTTCAGAATTACTTCCGCATGTTCAAAAAGCTTTCGGGCATGACCGGGACTGCGGAAACGGAAGCCACGGAATTCGACAACATCTACAAACTGGACGTCATTGTCATCCCGACCAACAAGCAGATGCTGCGGTTGGAGAATCCCGACGTGGTATTCCGCACGGAAAAAGAAAAGTATTTCGCGGTGGCCGACGAGATTCAGAAGCTTCACGAAAACGGCCAGCCGGTGCTCGTCGGTACTACGTCGATTGAGAAATCCGAACGCCTGTCCGCGTTGCTCGATAAAAAGGGCCTCAAGAATAAACACGTCGTCCTGAACGCCAAGTTCCATGAGCGCGAAGCCGAATTCGTGGCCCAGGCCGGACGCAAAGGAATGGTCACAATTGCCACGAACATGGCGGGCCGCGGCACCGATATTTTGCTGGGCGGCAATCCGGAATTCATGGCAAAGCAGGAGCTGGTGAAGAAGGGGATCGCGCAACAGCTGCGCGTGGCTCAAGGAAAAATTGAAGGTCCGCAGGAAGATGGGACGACTTCGGTCTTCTATTACAACGGCAACGAATACACCGTGCCGACGGATAAGTGGACCGAGACCTTCAACCGCTACAAAGGGCAGACCGACAAAGAGCACGACGAAGTAACCGCCGTTGGGGGGCTTCATATTCTCGGCACGGAACGTCATGAGTCGCGACGTATCGATAACCAGCTTCGCGGGCGCGCGGGTCGACAGGGTGATCCCGGCTCCTCGCGTTTTTATCTTGCGCTTGAAGACGACCTGATGCGCATCTTCGCCAAGGAGTGGGTGTCGAAACTCCTCGAACGACTCGGTATGGAGGAGGGCGTTCCGATTGAATCGAAATTGATCAGCCGGCGCATTGAAACCGCGCAGAAGGCGGTTGAAGGCCAGCACTTCGAGTCTCGTAAGCACCTGCTTGAATACGACGATGTAATGAATAAGCAGCGCGAGGCCGTGTATGGCTTGCGCCGCCGTTTGCTCGAGGGCATGGATCAGAAAGATCTGATCCTGGAAGATTACGTCTCCGCGATTCTCGGCGATCTGATGGACGAATACTGTCCACCCAAGGGGCACGCCGACGACTGGAATATCAAAGGCTTGAAAGATGCAGTCTTCACTCGCTTTGGCGTGGATTTCATCGCCGAAGGCGTGAAGCCGGAATCGCTGAACCGGCAGGAACTCGGCGACGCCATTTTTGAGAAGCTCAAGGAACGCTACGACGCGAAGGAAAGGCTGATCGGCCCTGAAGCCATGCGCCATCACGAACGCATGATCATGCTCAGCGTTCTCGACTCGCAGTGGAAAGATCACCTTCTAAGCATGGACCACCTCAAGGAGGGCATCGGCTTGCGCGGCTATGGCCAGCACGATCCGCTGGTCGAGTACAAGAAGGAATCGTTCGAAATGTTCGAGGCCATGTTGCAGCGCTTTCAGGAAGACACGGCGCGCTATCTTTATCTCATGCAGATCATCGAGCGTCCACCGGATTCTGGACCGGGCGGCCCGCAAGCGGGCGGATCTGCGGGGCCGGGCTCAGAACCGGGAGTTCCGGCGCAGGGCGGTGGCGGCAACGGGCATCATCCACCAAGGCTTGTAGCCACATCTGCTGACGATTTAGAAGAAGCTTTTATGCGCCGCAAGCGCCGAGAACTGGAGCAGGCGAGGATGGCTGGAGCGGGCGACTCGCTGCCGGTACAGCAAGTTGTGCGCGGACAGGAGAAAGTGGGCCGCAACGATCCTTGCCCCTGCGGTTCCGGGAAGAAATTCAAGAAGTGCCACGGGGCCTGAGGCTGGAACCAATCTCAGTTCGTGTAGGGACGGGAGCGTTCGCCCGTCCAGCCGGGCACAGCGAAGCGCATGTCTATCACGAACGCCGCGACTTACTTCGGACCGCCACCGCTTTGAATGTCATCACTTCGGCTGAGCTCCCCGTTTGATCCTTCCACTCCAAGAATAATCCAGCATAGTTTTTGGTGATGTAATCTGCCGCGTTCACCCCAAGCTTCTTCGCCGTCGCGTCAATCCAGCGTGGGGCGCCCTCGATCTCACAGAAATTTCCGATTGGCGTCTGATCGACTACGACCTGACCTTTGCCATCAGTCCACTCAGTGCGGAATTTTTCATAGCGAAACGAAGGCGCGTAACCAAGCGCCCTCAGAATCAGATCCATCTTTTTGCCGTCGGTCACACCCGTCTCCAACTCCTGGCGGCTGCTGTGACGGCCGGTTTTCTTCTTGGACTTATGGGTCAGAGTCCACTTCGAGCCGTACTGTCGAAGTCGCAACAATTCCCGGCGCCCGCGCAGAACTTCGCCCGGCAGGTCATATAGCGTGTTCATCTCATGGGTCCGCGTCGTGACCACGCGAAACCCCACCTCACGCACCTGGCGCGCGAGCGCCCGCACGTCCGCTACTTGAAACTTGATTTCAATCTCTCGGCTTGAGGTCATGCAGAAAAGTATAAGAGGAAGAAGCTCACAGCGGGGCAAGCACCCCGCACCCTGCTAACTGAACGTCGGCAGTTTTACCAGATCGTTCTCCGGAACCAACTCCACCGGTTCCCCGGCTTTGCGCCAGGCCGTTAGTCCGCCGACAATCACGAACGTGTTGAATCCTTTTTCCCGCAGCAGATGCGCCACCCGGGCGCTGGTCGCTTCGCGCGCTCAAGTGCAGTAGAGGTAAATGTCTTTATCCAGGGGAAGGCACTTGATTTCTTCCTCAAGATTGTTAGGCTCGATGCGGATGGAGTTCTTGATTCGCGCCGCTCCGGAATCGTAGTAGCCATGGCTGCGAACATCGACAATCTGAACACGCCCCGCATCCTCGGATGCCAGCCTGCGCGCGAGTTCTTCTACCTGCACCCGCGGAACTATGCTGTAAGTCTTGTTCTTGCTGTACTGGACGATACGGTAAATTGAGTAAACCAGCAGGGCGGCGATGATGACCCCTTCCATGGCACGCCCGGCAGCATGAAATCCCCGTAGGAGCGCAGCCAGAAAATCGCGTGAGACATAGCCCACCACAAGGTACGTAACTGAGTAAAGCGAGGCGCCCGCCAGATCCAGCTGCAGAAATTGCGAGAAGCGCATCTTCATGCTGCCCGCCAAAGGCGCCGCCATGGTATTGACCCCGGGGATAAACTTCGCAATGACCAGTGTGATTTTGCCTCGCTTATAGAACGATTCGGCAGACCGCAGAATGCAGGTCTCCGGGTTGATGGACACCCGGCACAAGAATCCCAGCAGCGCCCAGCCCATGTAACGGCCAAGCCAGAATTCCGCAATATCCCCTAGCAGCAAAGCTGTGACCGCCGTTGCCAGAACATAAGGACCCCACAACGCGTGCGCCGCGATAGCTGCTCCCGCCGCCACCAACGCGAGTGCGGCGGGAAACGGCAGGCCAATCGCCTCCGCCAGCAATAGGGCAAACGTCAAGGCATATCCGTGGCGGGCCATCAACAAGAGCAGAGTCATAGACAGTGTTGGATCAGGACAATCAAGACAGGCTTCAGTATAAACAAAAATAGCCGGGTGTCGGTTGGACCCCCGGCCATCGAGATCGTAACGAAAGGGATTCCTGCGATCCCGAAGCTACTTGCTCATCGAGTCATTGTTCATCGAACCGGCCTTGAGCATCTTCACGCTCATGATGTGGATCGAGTCTTTGTCGGTGTAGACGTGCGCGCTGAGCTGCACGTGATGCCCCTCGTGGCCCTTCAATTCTTCGGGATTCATCACTTCCCAGCTCTTGCCGTCCTTATCGTTTACGAAGACGTACTTGTCGCCTTCCGCCTTTACGGTACCCTTTAGCGTCATGAGCGGAGCCTTGGCTCCAGCTTGATCGGCCTGAGTTTGGGCCGTGTTATGGTCTTGTGACATCGAGTCCTGTTGTGCGAAGGCGGTTAGGCTCATCGCAAAAGTGACTGCCAGCAGACAAATCATCAGTTTCTTCATTTGGATATCTCCTTCAGTTTCTTTTGGAAACAGTTGTTTTGGAAAAACCAGGCCAGATTCGTACCGCTGCCTATCTAACGTTCTTAAGGCTGAAAACGGATTGGTACGCCTTCTCAATATGCTGAGTATTGGTCGCCAGAACGGATGAATGGGTTGCCGTAAATTGCGTAAAGATTTAGCTTGGTCTGGCCATGAGTTTGCGTCGCGTCATCAACCTGCCGAACCGGCCCTCTGATCTACCCTTCAGTGATGCGGTAGTTGCGGGCGACACTCTATACATCTCCGGCAGGATTGGAATTGACCCATCCACCGGCCTGGCGCCGCCGGAGGTCGATCAGGAGTTGCGAATTCTTTTTGATAGCTTTTCGGCGGTGCTGAAAGAGGCCGGCATGATCTGGGACGACCTGGTTTGGGTGCAGGTCTTTTCCCCTGACCTCACTCTTTGGGAGCGATTCAACGCAGAGTACATTAAGTATTTTGAAGGAAAGTTCCCGGCCCGCGCTTTTTTGGGATCGGCGCCACTACTACGTAATGGAAGATTCGAAATGATGGGAATTGCGGTGAAAAAAACATGATTGTGGAGCGGGAAGGAGCTACTTCTCTCTGGCCACCACAAACTCCGGAGCCCACAGCAGAGCGCGTTTAATCTCGGAATCCGGGAAAGCGCAGATTGCTTTTTGGGCAGACTCAGCATATCGGGCGGCTCGCGTAGTCGCAGCTTCCAGTGATCCGTAGCGGCGCAGAATTTCCATGATCTGCGCATGCGTGACACCCTCGAAAGCACGGTCGCGCAAAACAGTTTCGATCTTGGCGCGCTCTGGCGGTGTGCAGCGTTCCAGCGCGTGGATGACCGCCATCGTGACCTTACCCTCGCGCAAATCGCTGGCCACAGGTTTGCCTAGAACATCCTCCGAAGCGGTGAGATCGAGAACGTCATCGACGATCTGAAAAGCCATACCCAAGTCGTGTCCGTACTGGCCCAAAGCGTGTTCCTGTTCGGCGGTCGCGCCGCCCAGAATCGCGCCCAGCCGCATGCACACGGAAAAGAGGCAGGCGGTCTTGCGATAGATCAGATCGAAATGCTCGTCCAGAGTGATGAGTTGGCCGAGCTTTTCCATCTGCAACAATTCGCCCTCGACCATGTGCTGCGTCAGTTCAATCAGGGTGTCGAGTATACGGAAGTTGCGCTCCTGCACCGCAACCTTGAATGCCTGCATGTAGAGCCAGTCGCCCGCCAGCACGCACTTCGAGTTACCCCACTGCGTATTGGCCGCCGGACGGCCGCGGCGCGTCTTGGCCTCATCAATGATGTCATCGTGCACCAGCGTGGCGGTGTGAATAATCTCCACCACGGCGCCCAGTCGCACCGCTCCCCGTCCCTGGTAATGAAGCAGTTTGGAGGAGAGGAAAAGAAGGGCCGGACGAATTCGCTTGCCGCCGCCATTTCGCAGGTACTCTCCAATCTCAGTGATCGCCTGCACGCCCGAGACGGTATCCCGCCCGAACTCGCCTTCGAGCGCCACAAGATCATCGTGCAGCAGGTCGAAGATCTCTTTACCGTTACCGTTGATGATGGGCGGTGCGCTCAATGATGGGGCCCTTTTCGCTTGGTCTGCATCTTCGCCAAAGTCGTCTGCGTTCTTTGGTGAAGGCTTGTGCCTAGTTCGTTCGGTAATTCGTAAACTGCAAATCGATTCCGAAATCGTGCTGCCGAAGCATTGCGATCACTTCCTGCAAGGTGTCGCGGTCTTTACTGCTGATCCGCACCAGGTCGCCCTGAATAGAAGCCTGGGCCTTTTTCTTGGAATCCTTCACCAGTTTCACGATTTCGCGGGCTTTCTCGATGGCGATACCTTGCTGCATCGTGACTTTTCGTTTTGACGTTCCGCCCGCCGCTGCTTCCACGGCGCCATACGTTAATCCCTTCAACGAGACACCCCGCTTGACGAGCTTCTGCTGCAGGATGTCGTTCACTGCCTTCAGCTTGTATTCGTCGGCCGAGTGCAGCACGATGGCATCCTTCTCCAGTTCGATGTTTGACTTGGAATCCTTTAAGTCGAACCGCGTGTGAATCTCCTTCAACGCCTGCTGGATGGCGTTCGATACCTCTTGCAGGTCGATCTTGCTCACGATGTCAAAAGTGTTATCGGGCATCGGATTTCAATTATTTCTGAAATTATGGAATCTGACTCTTGAGGTTATCAGAAGAATCGTTTTGGCAGAAACCTAACTTGCAGAAACTTTCTTTTCAGCAGTTTCAGCTAATTTGAAAAAATTGTAGAAATTACGGCTGGTTCGCTCCCCGACCTCCTCAACCGTCAAGCCGCGCAATTCGGCCAGCTTTCGTGCGGTTTCCTTCACAAATGCCGGCTCGTTCCGCTTACCGCGATGGGGTACCGGCGCAAGATATGGCGAGTCGGTCTCAATCAACATGCGTTCCAGGGGAACTTCCAGTGCCGCGTCGCGAATCTGCTGGGCCTTGGGAAAGGTAATGTTTCCCGCGAAGGAAATCATGAAACCCATGTCGAGCGCACTCTTAGCTTGAGGCCAGTTTCCCGTGAAGCAGTGCAGAATTCCTCCCAATCCATTTGCCGCCCAATGTTCACGTATCAGTGTCAGGCAATCATTCCATGCATTCTCGCTGCCCTCTGACGGACGGCAGTGAATCACGATAGGCAGTTTGGCTGCTGACGCCAGCTCCATCTGCTGGGTAAACACTCTGCTTTGTACGTCACGCGGCGAGTGGTCGTAGAAGTAATCCAGGCCAATCTCGCCCCAGGCAATGACTTTGGGATGTTTGGCCAGCCGTTCCATGTTTTGGTAGGCAGCATCATCTGCCAGCCGAGCTTCATGCGGATGAATCCCGAGCGTAGCGTAGATGAAATCGTGTTTCTCGGCTAGTCGAATTCCGCAATCCACCTCCGCTGGCCCGTCACCGTTGCCGATGGCGACCATGGTCTGCACTCCGGCCTCGCGCGCGCGTACAATCACTTGCTCGCGATCGGGTTCGAACTGCTTGCCGTCGAGATGTGCGTGCGAATCAACAAACATGTCGATCGAAATGCTTGGGTTGGGAGGGGCGCCTTTGCCGGTCCGTGGGGAGCTATAGCTCGGCTAGCCGTTGGCCTTATGTTATCTAATCTTTAACTATCCACGAGAAGGCACTCAGCTTTTACTTCAACCTCGCTCCTACGGGCACATCCTCCAAAAAGCTGGCCAGGACGGGTTTCCCGTCTTCGAGCGAAGCCGCCACAATCATCCCATTCGATTCCATTCCGCGGAGCTTGCGAGGCGCAAGATTAGCCACGATTACCACTTTGCGCCCAATCAAAGTCTCCGGGGCATAGGCTTCGGCAATTCCCGCCAGCACCTGCCGTACCTCGGTTCCAATATCAATCTCCAGCCGCAGAAGCTTGTCCGCCTTCGGCACCCGCTCGGCAACCTTCACCAGTCCCACGCGCAGCTCGATCTTCGAGAAATCGTCGATTGAAATCTTTTCATTCGCCGCGGGCGCCGCAGGCGCCGCTGCTGCCGCGGTGATTGGAGCTGCATTCGGTTGACCCGCAGCCACCGGCTCCGTTGCCCCGGGCTCAACCCCCGGCGCGCTTCTTTGCTCCTCTTCCATCTTCTGCATCCTTTCAATCGCGCTCTTATCCGCGCGCGGAAACACCGGCTGTACCTCGCCGAGCTTCGTTCCCAATGGTAGTTGTCCCCAGGACAATTCGCTGAGAGCCAGTTTCTTGATGTCTCCCAAACCCATCTGGGCCCAGATCTTCGCACTCGCATCCGGCATTACGGGATACGCCAGCGCGGTTGCGATCCGCAGCGCTTCGGCCGCGGTGTAAAGCACGGTGGCGAGACGCGAGCGGCTGTCTTCATCATGCTTTTCGCCCAAAGCCCAGGGCTCATTTTCAACGATGTATTTGTCCACTGCCGCGACCAGTGCCCAGGCTGCCTCCAGCGCGCGCGAAAATTGGAATTGATCGAAGAGCGTGCCAAATTCGCGGATCGTCTTTCGCGCGATCTCGGCGATAGCGCTGTCTGCCGCAGTTTTCGATGCCCCGTGCGATGGATACGGAACTTCGCCTTTGAAATATCGATTGATCATGGTCAGCGTGCGGCTGGCCAGATTTCCAAGTCCATTCGCCAGGTCGGAGTTGTAACGCTGCACCAGCGCATCAAAGGAAAATGATCCATCCTGCCCGAAGACGACTTCCCGCAGCAGAAAATACCGCAGAGCATCTGCTCCCAGCACGTCGAGGATGGTTTCCGTCCGCACGATGTTGCCGCGCGACTTCGACATCTTGCTCTCTTCAAACAGCAGCCAGCCGTGCGCCACGATGGCTTTCGGTACAGGCAATCCTGCCGCCATCAGAAATGCTGGCCAGTATACGCAATGGAAGCGGACAATCTCCTTGCCAATCATCTGGACATCGGCCGGCCAGAATTTCTTGAAAGCCTCCTGCGCGCCCGCGTGCGACGATCCGTAACCAATCGCCGTGATGTAATTCGCCAGCGCATCGAACCATACGTAAATCACGTGCTTGGGATCGTCCGGAACCGGGACGCCCCAGCTAAACGTCGAGCGGCTGATCGACTGATCCCGTAGCCCCGACTTCACAAACGAAATCACCTCATTGCGCCGGGTCTCGGGACGAATGAACTCTGGATTCGCATACAGCGCCAGCAGTTTGTCCTGGAACGCCGAGAGCTTGAAGAAATAGTTCTCTTCCTTCACGGTCTCGGTGATACGCCCGCAAGTAGGGCAAGGATCGCCCGGCTGTGCTCCATCGACATAAAGCTCGTCCGATACGCAATACTGCCCGGTGTAAGTGCCTTTGTAGATGTAGCCATTGTCGCGAATGCGCCGGAAGAGTTCCTGCAGGCGCTTCATGTGCCGCTCTTCTGTGGTGCGGATGAAGTCATCGTTCGAGATGCCCATGCGCTTCCACAACTGGCGGAACTCCGCCGAAATCTCATCCGCATACTGTTGCGGAGTCTTGCCGGCGGCCTGCGCCGCGCGTTCGATTTTCTGTCCGTGCTCATCCGTCCCGGTCAGAAAAAAAGTTTCTGCACCAAGCTGCCGCTGCCGGCGCGCAATCGTATCGCAGGCGATGGTCGTATACGCATGCCCGATGTGGGGCCGCGCGTTTACGTAATAGATCGGCGTCGTGATGTAGAACTTCCTGCTCATAGAATCTCGTGCTCTACCCTGTGTGCCTCTGCGTTCCCTGTGGTAGAAGGTCTTGCTTGTGACTTCCAAGATAAGCCCGAGCAGCTTCCTGCATCACGGTCTTTAGCGGTACGTGGTGCTCCGCCGCGATCCGCCGGCAATCTTCATACTCCGGAGCGTAGTTGGTAACCGCGCCGTTCATGCTGGCAATCTTGATTCGCACCTCGCCCCACGGTGTGGTGACGCTTTCCCAGCGCCGCGCCAGAGTCTTCCGCAACTCATCGCGGCGCCGCACGCCCAGCGTGGTCGACTCGGCGAAAATTAATTGCGTCAGCCGGTTCGCATCTTCGGACTTGCACAAAACTGTCAGGAGCGTTCCCGGGCGATTCTTCTTCATCTGTACCGGCGTACCGAAGGCATCGAGAGCACCCTCTTCGAACAGGCGATCCATAACATATCCAAAGACCTGCGGATTCAAATCGTCGAGATTCGCTTCCAGAACCGTAACCGTCTCGGACGCAGTGTTGGCGCCGAGCGCGGAGGAAATAGATTCTCCAACGGTCAATCGCACCACATTCGGATGCCCGGGAAAGTCGCGCGATCCCGCTCCATAGCCTGATTTCTCAATCTTCATCTCTGGAAATGCCGTGAAACGCGACGCCAGGATCTTTACGATTGCAGCGCCCGTTGGTGTGACCAACTCGGCTTGAATTCCAGACGAATACACCGGCGCATCCGCCAGCAACTCCACCGTTGCCGGAGCCGGAACGGGGAGAGTCCCGTGAGCGCATTTCACTGTCCCGCCGCCGACATTTAAGGGCGAACAAATCATCTCGTCGACCGCCAGTGCTTCCGCCCCCACGGCTGCGCAGACAATATCCACCATCGCATCCACCGCGCCCACTTCATGGAAATGTATGTTCACGACCGAAGTATTGTGAATCTTCGCTTCAGCCCGTCCCAACGCCTCAAAGATGCGGATGGCGGTCTTCCTCGCCGTTTCCGAAATGGAAGCAGCAGAAATAATCTTCGTAATTTCGGTCAATCCCCGTCCATGAGAATGCTCGTGTGGCGCGGGCACTCCCTTGGGCAAGCTCAGGGCGGGCTCTGCCCGCGTCTCACCATGATGGGAATGCGAATGCGCATTATCTTCATGCTCATGATGCGGATGCTCCTGCGGATGCTGCTCGTGATCGGAAGCCGCATGGCTATTGGGATTGTGCCGCTCCCAGTACTGCTCGCGCGGCAAATCCTTTTCCCCGTCAACATAAACATCCACCTTCGTAGCCGAAATGCCGCTGCGGACGACCCGTGAAAGTTCGAGGCGCGCGCCTACGTTCAGCGCTGCAACCGTCTGCTCCAGAAGCGCTGCCGGAACTCCGGCATCCACCAGCGCTCCCAGAAACATATCGCCGCTGATGCCGGAAAAACACTCAAGGTAGGCTATGCGCATAGAAATGACGACTGATTTTCATCATAGGGAACGCTTTCCGTCGCGTCAAACCAACGCCCGCAGTGCGCTCTGCTAAAATCACTGTCTCCACAAACAGCCAGAGGGAAGCCTTGTACCGTCATCTCGAACACCGTCTCGCGCACCGCATCACGGAATTTCTTCTCAGCCGTTACCCGGGCGCAAGCCTGCCCCGGATCGTCATCGAACAACCTCCAAAGGTGGAATTGGGGGAGTTTGCAATCCCGGTTTTCCCATTCGCCAAGCCACTGCGAACCGCTCCGCTGCGGATCGCCGAAGCCATCCGCGACGGGATCGGTCCGATCGAGGGCATAGCCGAAATGCAGGTTGCGCCTCCCGGATACCTGAACGTAAAGGTGGATCGCGCATGGATGGCCGCAGCGCTCGCCGCCGATCAGAAGCCGAACGCCGACACTCCTGCCGGCAAGATTCTCGTTGAGCACACGAGCATCAATCCCAACAAGGCCGCGCACATCGGCCATTTGCGCAATGCCGTCCTCGGCGATACTTTCGTCCGCCTGTTGCGTTATGCAGGCAGGGAAGTCGATATCCAGAACTACATCGACAACACCGGCGTGCAAGTTGCCGACGTGGTCGTGGGCTTCACGCAGATTGAAAAAAAGTCACGAGCCGAGATCGAAGCTCTCGCTCATCAGCCCCGCTTCGATTATTACTGCTGGGACTTATATGCCCGCGTCTCGCGGTGGTACGAGCAAGACAGAGCAAATCTACAGGCGCGACGCGAGACGCTGCACGGCATCGAAGACTCTAAGAGCGAAATTGCCGCAATCGCGGAACTGATCTCGACCGCTGTGCTGCGCCGCCATCTCGAAACCATGGACCGCCTCGATATCGAATACGACTTTCTTCCCCGCGAGAGCGAAATCCTGCACCTGCACTTCTGGGATGCCGCCTTCACCAAGCTGAAGGAGAGCGGCGTGCTCACCTTCGAGAGCGAGGGGAAAAATAAAGGCTGCTGGATCATGCGGCGGGCGGGG
>Ga0210393_10003503_pt1 | contig 12583 bp, 20 predicted proteins | sample IncBWC27OmetaG_FD_160068 | JGI IMG/M metagenome (GOLD analysis project Ga0210393, IMG submission 160068) | Forest soil microbial communities from Barre Woods Harvard Forest LTER site, Petersham, Massachusetts, United States - Inc-BW-C-27-O ... | reverse complement strand
GGATTGAAAGTATCCAGGATTATTCTTGGCATGATGTCCTATGGTGACTCTCGTTGGCAACCCTGGGTTCTCGGCGAGCAAGACGCCGTCGAACATGTCAAGTTTGCGTGAGTTCACTTCTCATAACCCCTGCCCGCGATCTAACTGGCGCATGCGTTGCGAAGCTACGAACGCGGTGTAAACACGTTCGACACGGCGAACATATACTCAAACGGCCTCTCCGAAGTATATCTCGGTAGGGCCATCAAGGCTCTCAATCTTCCGCGCGAAGAGATCGTGGTCATGACTAAGGTACGTTTGCTGTCACGCTCGGTGGTACTCGTGTGGAGCACCAAGACTTATATTGTCGTACTGCAGTTGTATGGCGCCGTCTCGAGAAACCCGGAGGCTTTAGTGAGAATGGTGGGCACTGACCTCGACAAGAAAGGATACGTGAATCAGCATGGACTCAGCCGTAAGGTGGGTGTTTTTATCTCTTCCCGTGTGGTATTTTTGTACTAAAATTTACGTCGCAGCATATCTTTGACTCGGTGAAGAAATCGCTCGAACGCCTCCAACTCGATCACATCGACGTGTTGCAGTGCCACCGTTTCGATCCTGACACGCCGATTGAGGAGACGATGCAAGCCCTGCACGATGTCATCAAAGCAGGATACGTCCGGTATATCGGGATGAGTAGCTGCTACGCTTGGCAATGTACGTATTTGTTCAAAGTCAATCTTCGTGACCTCTTTACTGATCTTACTCGCAGTTCACATCATGCAGAGTAAGCACCTGATGTCCGCGCTCTGAACAGCATTGTTAATGGGTTAATTATAGATTATGCTATCACTCATAACCTCACGCCCTTCATCTCGATGCAAAACCATCACTCACTTGTGTACCGAGAGGAGGAACGTGAGATGTTCCCCACACTCAATCACTTTGGTGTGGGTATTATCCCATGGTCTCCGCTAGCGCGGGGCCTCCTTACCCGTCCCTTCAAAGGTGACACACGTACTGCGCGGGGTGACACTGATTGGTGCGTCCGTTTGTTCCCCTTGGCCCTTTTAACAACCTGACACCATCATTCCTCTAGGTTCTCCGCTGGCTATATGGAAGGACAGGGCACAGAGGAAATTGTTAAGAGGTCAGTAGCCCCAGCCTAGGTTCATGAACGAGGCTTTACGAGACTTTTGACCAGGGTCGAAGAGATTTCGAAGAAGCGGGGTATAACCATGGCGCAGGTTTCGCTGGCATGGTCGTTGACACGAGCCACTTCGCCGGTGATTGGTTCTACAAGTATTAAGAACATCGAGGACCTGATTGGTGCGTGACATTGGTTTCTGTGCGGCATAGTGATGGGGAGATAGAGCCTGAGTTCCTGTTGCAGATGCTACTGATATCAAGTTGACGGAAGCCGAAATTCTGTATTTGGAGGAGCCGTATAAAGCGCGCACGGTGATGGGACATGTTTGAGGGTTTCTTCAGAAACTGTAGCAAGGGGTGATGTCGTAGTATGGTCGGTTCAAACACAGAATCAAATATCGTGGCCATCTGGCCGTGGTAGGTGCAGTGGGTGAAATGTGGGCGAGTGGGTTGATGACTAGATGACTTGACTGAGGAATGCGCTGGACTATTTGTGACCACCGAAGTCACGACTGTTCGGCGCGGGTTCGGGGGTAGGAGATACTGTAGCAAAATCTCAGAGTTGTGAAAGCCGTGTTTATGGTAAGACAGGAACCACCCTAGTGTCGCCCTACCGACGGAAGTCGTCTCGGCTGAGAGTTGGCCAGGCAAGCAGGGACACGACACAGTCGATGACAGACTCGGATCCTGGCATGACTGGCTGGTTGAGATCTGCAGACAGCATGGATCGGATGATACGTGCGAGGCGCCGATGTGCATGCCCTTCCAACTCCAGCACTCCTCGGAGGATCTGTCTTCCTTCTTCATTCGCGTGAATACTGCGCATCCTTTCTCGACGGCGGTGTCCGGCGTAGACGTGTTGTTCTCCACGCCCCGGTTGCACTCGAGCTTCTGAATCCAACACAAGCCGTAGCGCGGCACAAAAATCACTGGCGTAGTCAAATCCGCCACCAAATGCCGATCCTCAGTCTGCCGGATACCTGCACAAAGCATTAGTAGCCCGATGTTTTTGAGTGCAATGGAGAAGAGAGCAAAACAAATGTTACGCGCAAAACAGGACATGCCCGCCTGCGCCTCGCCAACTGTTACAGTCACTGCACGCCTCAAGTTGGTTTTATAAATAATATAGCCGGTGCACCGCGACACACACGGGCAGCACTTCGTGCGGATGCGCTTGCGACGCGCTCGCAATCGAAAAAACTTGAGCGAATGCAGAAGCGAGATAGATATCGAAAACATGTTCCCACGTGCGGGGCACGGACACGAGCGAGCGGGGCTACATCAGGAAGGCCAAGTTTGAGCGCCAGCCGAGCAGCACCGTGACGAGGAAATATGACTGATTTCAAACTTGGGTTAGTAGATAAGTTTACAGAGTCACTGGGATGGGTTGAAAACCCGATTTTCCCGCTGTGGTAAAAACATACTGTTTCTGTTAATGGTACTTCAGCTGTATGTCCCATTTTCCGTTAACTCTCAGCTATCTGTAAACAAGGTTCCTGTGCCAAGACTAGTACTTAGGCGCCCACGGGAGAAACACAAATACCGTAGGAGTCCCTCCCTGAGCGATATAATATAATTGTCTCTCATCAACAAGGATGACTCAAAACCTTTGTAAATGCTCTTTAACGATGTTTTCATAGTCACGCAATGATTTTAAGGATGAGACAATGGGTATTTCAAATTTGTTTCAAATTTTGTTTCAACAAAAAAAACCTATTTAGAAATGGGGTCAAAATACACTTTATTTCATGGCAAACATATGTGTTTTGAGGGAGGAGAGGCCAGAACAAAATCCAGGTGGTTGAGGTCTGTACGAGCTGAAATCGGAATACTAGTGGCGCAAGGCCGCCGAGCTTATAAGCGCCGGAGCGACGGTCCTCACTTTCCATCAACCCCCTACGTGTCAATGAGCAAAAGGGGTGAACAAGCCATGCGGACGCCTGACGACAAGTTTGGCGATGCGCGCTTGTTCACTCGATGACTCATTATATGAAAGGCTGGCCCAAACGTGGTGTCAACGCAGTCGTTCTTTCACCCACCATTCCAACATGCCTGACGAATTTGCACTGAGGGTGTCGTTTCTCGCCGGATTGTTTGTCGTGTTCTCTCTCTTCGTCAGCTGGTATTTGAAGGGCGATCCCTTGGTCAGGCCCTCGCCATCTCATTCTCGTCATTCCTGACCAACAGACATGTCCTCAGCTCAATGCTATCCCAACCGTAGGGTTCTCTGACCCGATCCTCTCGTACTTCTCCGCTCTCCAATGGAACTTCGATGGCGACCGCATGCTCAAAGAGGGCTACGAGAAAGTGATTGTAATCCTCTGAATACGTAGACGGTCTTCCCTGACGACAACTCTACTTTTTAGACAAGACCGGGTTTATTCAAAATTGCCAATTTTCGTAGATGGATGGTGTTAGCTGCTGGGCCTGAGCTCATCGAAGATGTCAGAAAGGCCCCAGATGACGTCTTGAATATGCTTGCACCAATAATCGAAGTAAGTAGCGCGCAAATTGAGAAGCTCATGCTCATAGGGTTTACCTCAGCTCGTTGAACCAGTATATACGTTCGACTTGTTAGACATGGAGAACCAGCCCATTTATCACACGGACGTAGTACGTTCAAGATTGACACGGAATGTTGCAGCCACTTTCAAGGAGGTCCGCGAAGAGCTCTCCATCGCTCTGGAGGATGTGATCCCAACGAGCGAGGATAGTAAGTGGTAAACTCGTGGGCGAACGACTTATAGCTCACAAAGAATGCAGAATGGGTGAAGGTGCCTATCATGGAGGCGCTTCAACGAGTAGTCTGCAGTGCCACCAATCGTGTTTTTGTCGGGGCTCCTCTTTGTCCGTGATCGTGGTCACAGCTCTTTGGTTTGTCAGATCTGTACTGACACTCTTTCTAGGCCGGAATCGTGATTATCAAGATCTGAATTTGACATTTGCGATCAATGTTATAAAATCTGGTATTATCATCAATATGTTTCCGGAGCCTCTCAAGCCGTGCGTTGTCGTCCCTATCTACATCCTCTCGTCACTGTCACCGAGACACACCTTAGTATTGTGGCACGCATGCTATCGAATCTCCCTTCACAGATTCAACAAGAGATTGAATTTATCAGACCTTTGGTTGAGGAGCGGTTGGCGAAGATGGAGGAATTTGGAGAGGACTGGGATCAACCGGTTTGTGAACCAACCCTACCTAGTATTTATCTCATGTCTCATGACCCGGATGAACCACAGAATGATCTGCTCATGTGGTTTATCCACGAGGCCAAGGGAGTGGAGAGGTCTGTTGAAGGCTTAGCACGACGATTGCTCGTCATTAACTTTGCGGCTATCCACTCGACTTCTCAGGCAAGCGATAATACTAGTACCTCAACTCCCATTATGCAATCCTGATCATGGCCTACCTGTAGACTATCACGCAAATATTGTATCGTCTCCTTGAGAATCCGCAATATATCGAACCCCTCCGCCAAGAGGTCGACGCTGTCGTGGCAGAAGAAGGTTGGACGAAAGCCGGAATGGATAAGATGCACAAGATAGACAGTTTCGTGAGGGAGACCCAACGTATTGATGGCCTAACCACCCGTTCGTCGGATTCCTTCCCCAGTAACGCGAGTACTAATTGCTGATATGCGTGTACTTTTCCCCAGTGGTCATGTCCCGTCTCGCGTTGCGCCCGTTCACATTTTCCAACGGTATGACTATTCCCGCAGGCGCACTCGTCGCCGTTCCAGCCAGTGCCGCCCATAGAGATGAACGAATCTATCCGAACCCCGATGAATTTGACGGTTTTCGCTTTGCGAAGCTCCGCGAGAGCGAAGGGAGTGATGCGACAAGTAGATACCAAGTGATCTCTACGTCTACCGAACACTTGGCTTTTGCATTAGGAAAACATACATGGTAAGAATTTGTGCCTATAGTTTACCAGGTCTGATATAACCCCACACATTTGGCTGTCAGCCCCGGACGGTTCTTTGCTGCTAATTCAGTCAAAGCTTTGCTTGCTCACATAGTCGTGACGTATGACATCAAGCTCGAGGAAGGGGGAAAGGTTCCCAGCTTGCTTGGCATCGCTGGGATGCGTATCCCAAGAACCACGAATGTGATGTTTAGGACCCGGCAGAAGTGAGATCCCTTTGTCTCTGCCAGCCATCCAGCCATGTGTTCTCTATTTCAACGTCTCTAGTTATCTGTCAAGGATGGTATATATAAAGATTGCGAGTTGTTTCCTCCATGTGGTTAACCGTGCTGTGTACGCTATGTCTTTGTTCGAAGCGTATAAATAGCAGTTTTTAAGCATCTAAGACTTGCGTCTCGGGTGCAACAACCTACGACTCGGAAGCGAGTGTTCTTTGACATAGGTCCCCCTCGGATGTTATTACGAGTCCATTGGTTGCTCAGTTGGACCTTTTTACACGCCCTTCATCCTTCGGCATGGTTGCTGACTGGCAGCCATAATACCCATAACACCCCCCTCCTTCAGTGGCCAATTAGTGTGTCATAGTATAATTCTTGGGTGACCCGTGTGGTGGCTAATTATTCGCGCTTGCGGATTTGCGTCGCTCTGGCCACCCAGTTCTAGTGCACTGTGACGGCGTCACTGGTTATGTCTGATCGTATATCGGAAGAGATGGAGATTGACACAAAAGTTCCTATATATTTCATTGCGCCGGACATCAAGAAAACAGCTGTGCGGGTTCGAGGAGATGTCGACGGAAGAGGAGAGGAGGAAGGTTGTCTAGCCATCTGATATCTACAAGTCATCTACAAGTCAAGAACTACGTCAGAATATGCGTGGTTTGCAACGCAATCCTCCTAGGACACTTGACCATATATATTCTGTGCAACTTCCTTCCAAGAAGTCGCGTCTACAGCGAATGCCGCGACGTATTCAGCCTCGAGGTAGTGTAGTCGCCGGCCAACCATAACTAAGCTGTGAAGTGGCTCTCCGAAAAGCTCATGCAGCCTCTCTCGGAGCTGTGCGACTGTGCCGCACACGATGCGCTGGTTATCCGGGCCACCTCCCGTGCGCCAAAGTGCAGTCGTAAAGGACCGTTCCGGTACGACCACGCCACCTTGCCGCATATTTTCGACCTCGATGACCTGGGACACTGCTTGCGGAATGGACATGTATCGCGGTTCGTGGCCTTGCGCCCTGCTTCGCATCGATCTGTGATTCTTCCACATGGACGCCGGGATGGGGAGCAACAACGTACCGGGGCAAGATTCTCCTCGTTCTGTTCCTTGACGCTGATGTCCAGCAGGATGAGGGTGTGCAACGCGAGGCCCGCATGCTCGCGCCCGCGGTCGTAGAGGCTGCCTGGTTGACACACGTCGGCGAAGGAGACGAGCGAGACGGTCAGGCCGAAGTTGTGCAGCTAGCTACAGACAGCACGCGCCGACCGCCATGATGGACGCGTTACGCATTAACGCGCGTCGGGATGCCGAGCGAACGGGTGCGAAGGAGGATATTGGCGTGCGTCATCGCGCCAAACGGGTAGCCGACGACGAGGAGAGCAACGTTCTAATCATGAGTGAGTATCTCCCAGGATCTCGTCTCGGCCATGTCGCTCTAAACCTCGGGCAGTAATGTCGTTTTCATAACCGAGCCCGAGATCGAGATAATGGTTTAGGCGAAGAACTGCACCATGTGCTGATGGCTCGTCAGTGGCGAAATGTTTGAGAAGTCGGGGCGGGAGTGGGGCGGGCCTAGGTGACACCACTGAGGAGGCCTGAACCCCCTATGAAACGAAGTGCGGGGAAGGCTCAGGTACGAATAAGGGAACTGTGACACTCTCTAAATATACTGTACACCTGGGACGTGCCCTCCGACAATGGTAAGCCTTCCCGCGTAATCTTGAGCGTTCCCGTCTCCGTGTCGTAGATGATGGGTGAGCGTAGGCGGTGCGGAAGAGCACGAAGCGAAATATCATCTCCTGAACAAATACCAACTTGCCAGCGATCCCTAACCCGTCCTCCGTTCTCTCTCACTCTCCAACACGACATCCGGCCCACGCGACTCAGAGCGGGATGGTTTGTGCCACGTCACGATTGCCAGCACCAACAAGCAATCAGGTAACGCCCAACTTGGGCGCAAGCTAAAACAATGCGGATGGTCGGAATAAAGGAACAAGTGGAAGCATGCTGACACTGGTTGAGCCACTTGTGATCCACACTCGTCCGATAGCCCACTCAAGACTCACTTAAGGGGTTGCCAACCCACACTGTGGCAGCTGCGATGCCAACGCACCATTGCATCATTTATGCACATGCTTCATATGCCAAATGCTTAGGAATCGCGACGATGTATAAAAGCCCGTGGCCTTCAAGTTCTTGCGAACACCCCAGTCGCAGTAGTTTTCTCACAGTGCACGCTCAGCCTCGATAATCAGCTCAGTCATATAACTATGTCTACTCCTACCGTAACCAAAAAGGTTTCATACGGTACGACATCTCCCTTTCCCACCAAGTCCTTGGTCCGTAGGTTGATTGTATCTGACAACAGTTCGTCTCGGCAAGTCGGGATTGAAAGTGTCCAGGATTATTCTTGGTATGATGTCCTATGGTGATACCCGTTGGGAACCTTGGGTTCTCGGCGAGCAAGACGCCGTCGAACATGTCAAGTTTGCGTGAGTTCACTTCTCATATTCCCTGCCGGTGATTTCACTGGCGTGTGCCTCGTGAAGCTACGAACGCGGTGTAAACACGTTCGACACGGCGAACATATACTCAAATGGACTCTCCGAAGTATATCTTGGTAGGGCCATCAAGGCTCTCAATCTTCCGCGCGAAGAGATCGTGATCATGACGAAGGTATGTTTACTCTCAGGCTCTGGGGTACTTGTGTGGAGAGCCGAGGCTTATATTATCGTAAAGTTATGCGGCGCTGTCTCAAAAACGGGAGAAGCTTTGTGGGCCACGGCGCGTGCTGAGCTCGACAAGATGGGCTATGTGAATCAGCATGGTCTTAGTCGCAAGGTAAACCCTTTCATCTCCTTTTCCCCGCGTGGTATTTTGTACTAATATTGACGTTGTAGCATATCTTTGACTCGGTGAAAGAGTCGCTTGAACGCCTCCAACTCGATTACATCGACGTGTTGCAGTGCCACCGCTTCGATTCTGAGACACCAATTGAGGAGACGATGCAAGCCCTGCACGATGTCGTCAAAGCAGGATACGTCCGGTATATAGGGATGAGCAGCTGCTACGCTTGGCAATGTGCGTATTTGTTCAAAGTTGATATGTGTGACCTTTTTCTGATCTTTATCGCAGTTCACATCATGCAGAGTGAGTAGCTGATGCCCGTGCTCTGAACAGCGTTATTAATGGGCTAAATCACAGACTATGCTATCACTCATAACCTCACGCCCTTCATCTCAATGCAAGATCATCACTCACTTGTTTACCGAGAAGAGGAACGCGAGATGTTCCCCACACTCAATCACTTTGGTGTGGGTATTATCCCATGGTCTCCGCTAGCGCGGGGCCTCCTCACTCGTCCCTTCAAAGGTGACACACGTACTACGCGGGGTGACACTGATTGGTGCGTCCGTTTGTTCCCCTTGGGCCATTGTAACCACCTGACACCATCATTCTTCCAGGTTCAGCGCTGGCTATCTGGAAGGACAAGGCACAGAGGAAATTGTTAAGAGGTCAGTCGCCCCAGCCTAGGTGTATGAACGAATTCTCATGGAGACTTTGACCAGGGTCGAAGAGATTTCGAAGAAGCGGGGCAAAACCATGGCACAGATCTCGCTGGCATGGTCGTTGACACGAGTCACTTCGCCGGTGATTGGTTCGACAAATATCAAGAATATCGGGGAGCTCGTTGGTGCGTGACATTGTTTCCGTGTGGGGTAGTGAATGGCTGAGTTCTGGTCGCAGATGCTACCGATATCAGGTTGACGGAAGCTGAAATTCTGTATTTGGAGGAGCCGTACAAAGCGTACTCAGTAATGGGACATGAGTGAGGTTCCAAAATAGTAGCGAGAGATGATGTCGTTATATGTTGTCAAATACTGTACTACGAATTTTCATATCGGTGATCACCTGACCTTGGTGTCGTGGCAGTGGGTGACGACTGGATGACTAAGCGATGCTCGTGCTGGGCTCGAGTTGGATCTTATTCCAGGAGAGGTTCTTAACAGCAATCCTCATGCGCTCTCCCATGCGGCTTCCTTCCTCTTATTCGTGAACACCAGCACCAGCAGCAACCATTTTCCATACTTTATCATTTGTGCCATTTCTCATGTCAGTCCTTTCATTGCCTGTTCCTTGCTTTACAACTCAACAAAGCCTTGTTTCGTTCAGCCGCAAGCCTCCCTTGGACCGTTCAATTCTTTCCACCCTCCCCCTTGCCTGCTCCAACGTTGAAACTACACGAGACCTAGAAATCCCAATTTCTGGTCAGATCAGAAACTGTAGGTCTCCTTACCACTTGTTCTTCTTGCTACGATGCTCTAGTAAAAGGGTCGATCCTCCTGCCTGTCCTTTGTTCCCGTTCCACCTGGAAACCTTGAACCCTCTTATATGTTCGATACTCAATGTGTCATCTCACGAGTTCTCCGTGACACATCGTAAGGCCGGACAGATATTGATTTGGCACTACACGCCGGGCTCATGCATAGGCTTGCGCTCCTTGATATCACCGGGCCGTAGGCAAAGGCTGAGCCCACAGCGAGGATTCGGGCTGCGCTTGCGTGGAACGCTCCTAAAGCTTCTAGCCGAGCCCGTGCGATGCATCTCGCTTTGACGTCGCATTGGTGGTCGCAGACGTGGTTATTCTCCTAGAACGAAGCATCCATTACCCGTCTTCGTACGAGAAGACGGGCGCGCGTACAAAAACATCCTTGCTCGAACTTCATGCAAGCGATGCGTGGTTTCGTGCGGACAAGCAGGGGCACGAGGTTGTCGTGACAGATGGACGGGCTCCGGGGATCTGGGCTGTTAGGAAAGGAGATCACATGCACCTCGGGTTACTTGACCCGATCTGAGCCCATATTATATTGTTCATTTCGCCTGTTCACTTTGACATTCACCATGCTAACTATCTTGCCGTGAAGATTCAATGCACGATGCCCTCTTCTACAACGAAAGCAATATTTAGCCTCCTTGGCTGGTCCTACATCCCCGATTTCATTACCAGTACCCTGTTGCGCTGGGCGCGCCCTTACCTCCGCACGCCTCTCACGCCTTTGCACTATCGTCTTACGTTCGCATTTGTTGTGCTGTCGTACCTCGTCTACAACTTTCTCGAAGCATCGCACTCCACGCCACCCAATTTCTACGAGCTACTCGGCATTTCTCCTGCCTCCGATGAGGGTAAAATCAAGGCGGCATTCCGCGCATTTGCACGGAGATATCATCCAGATCGTGTTGGCCCCGAAGGAAGTAATTTGTTTGTGGCCGTACGTGAGGGATATGAAGCCCTGATGGAACCCAACAAACGTTGGGCTTATGATCGGTGAGTCGAGCAATGGTAGACCGACGACCTCTTCCGACATCCAGACAGGTTTGGCGCGGAGATCTTAACCTGCAAGGAATGCGTCACCCAACGCGATTTTCTTGGACGCGGGCTCATCCAGTCCCTTGGTTTCCATATCGTATCAGGCCTTGCTCTCCTCTTCTTTTCGGTGATTGGAAAGAGTAGTAGTGTCGCATTCGTAAGCCCTCCGTGTTGACAATTACCGACTAAACACCAACATCACCCTTAAGTGGCGCTACACCCTATTCTTTGGTCATTTCGCATCGGAGCTCTCACTGCTCTTCAGCCCTTCTCCATCATCGCCTGAATACCAGGGATATTCGGTACTCTCCGTCTTTTTCCCCACCCGCCTTGCTTTCCAACATATCCGTCTCCTCCATCAAGTATGTTGCCTCTGCAGTTTATCACGTTCAGATTTAACGGTGCAACTCTTCTCAGCTTTTCATGTTCTTTAGCATCGCAGTGTCGCGTGTAGCTCCTGTTCTCTTCCCTGATGCCTTGGACGACGCTTCTAGCTTGTTCCTCGCCCAAAGCGCAGCAGTGATCCTGGAAAAGGTTAAGAACGTTGACCGAGAGCGTAGGTCTTTCATTGCACGCTTTATCTTACCTGTTTCTTACCCCAACACGTCACTCGTAGTACAAAATATGGTTGAAATGCAAATGCTCGCCTTGAAACCACTCGGCTCGAAACGCTCGGAAGATCCAGACGAACACACGCTGGAACTACTCACACGCGAGATGGAGCACCTTGTCATTGAGAACCGCCTTGCCGCTTTGCCCCCTACGTCCGACCTAGGGCGCGCGCGAAGTAACGTCATCAAGCGTGTAAAGGCCCAGGCACAAGAAAGACCACGTCTGCGTAGACGTACTTTGTCACAGCGCAGCACTGGCTCAGGCCAGCTGCCCTCACCGGTCTCTCCGGCATTGAAGCCACATGGAATCAGCGGAGAAGTGATTGACGTGGATGCGCTCCCAGATGAAGGGTCGCAACCCAAACAGTGGCGAGTGACCAGAACGGAGGAGGGAAGCTTGCGGTCGGAGGCTGGGCGAACTTTCGCGACATATATACGCGCGCGGTCGAAGAGTTGCTGAAGGTTACTGCGACTTAATCATGAATTCATTGCTGTTAGCTCAAAGTTTATGGGTGATCTCAAAAGTCGTCATGACGGTTGTGAATTTCGAACCCACTACTTGTGGATACAATAGCTATGGGCTCGTTCCGTCGAGACTGGCGCGCCCGCCAAAAGGTTCGTACGACTTTGAAAGATTTCATGTTATTTGCCCTCCCTCACGGATATAAAATCCTTTGCACCCCTTTGCAAATACCACTTTCCCTCAAATAAAAGTTGTATTCTGGTACAGTGAAAGTGAAAACATAAGTGCTACACCCCACATTTGAGCTGTGCTAGTAGATAATAAAAAAAACTCAGATTTTCAAGTCGCTTCCCAGGTGCGAGTGGCAGAGCTGTCGCGCGCTTGAGCAGGGAGGACGTGTTTTGGAGTGGGGCACGCTCAATGGGTGGGGACCTGTATGTTTCGAAATCTTTATCGAGTAGCGAGCGCTATAAAAGCCGCCGGCTCTGTTTCAAACACCGTCTGACTTACGTAATGAGTGCCGAGGCAGCAACAGCCACAGCCACGTGGCAGAACTGGAAATATTTTATTTATTTATTCTATGGGGAGAAAACGATTAAAAATGCGGGCGGTAAATACAGCTGATTTAGACTTCTGCTCTGCGACGCAAACCACAGGCACAGCACTTCTTTCCCCAACCCCACCTACCTGGGTTCCTATTGCACTCGCTTACTCGAAACAATCCGAAATTGACCGACATGGTCCTGGGCCACCTACTATCCTTTGTCTTGATGTTATGCTCGTCATACGTGTTGGCAGAAGCAGAAGACTACGACGGGACCCGTATAGCAGACCGGACCATTGAGCGGGTGCGTAGAGATAATTATG
>Ga0210393_10003502_pt1 | contig 12583 bp, 12 predicted proteins | sample IncBWC27OmetaG_FD_160068 | JGI IMG/M metagenome (GOLD analysis project Ga0210393, IMG submission 160068) | Forest soil microbial communities from Barre Woods Harvard Forest LTER site, Petersham, Massachusetts, United States - Inc-BW-C-27-O ... | reverse complement strand
TCGATGGAAGAGAATGCTTATCGCCGCAAAGGTGTGGCCGGCATGGTGGCGCTTACCGGGGACATCGAGGGCCGCATCATTCTGGATCTCGAGCCGCAAACCGCCTTGCGCGTGGCCAGCCACTATGCCGGCGCGGAATTGCCCGAGTCCGATGGCCTTGTAAGAGAAACTATCTTCGAACTTGCGAATCAGGTCGTGGGCAATGCCGTCTGCGCGCTCAACGATCAGGGCTTTCATTTCCGCGTGCACCCGCCCCTGTTGCTGACCGCTTCCGAGGGTGATAAGACCAGCGAAGATGTGGAGGCGCTGATGATATGTTTTGAAACTGGTCTCGGGAATGTATTTATGAATGTAGCGCTCCGCTACAACAAGCGCCGCATGTCGGATCACATGGCGCTGGGCGCAAAAGCGGCTATCCGTTAGCCATGCCCCAAACCTATTGCTGAGCCTTCGCCTTCCTTAGATCCCACGCGAGAGATGAGAAGGAAGATGAGCACCTCAAGCTCGCAGCGGCAACTGCGGATTTAAATCTTCCCCGAAATCCTCTGCGGGATCGGCGACCCGCCTGAGCTCGGGATATTTTTGTATGAGCGTGGGAGGAGCCAGCACTCGCTTGCCGCTGATCATTGCCTTTAATTCCAGCGCGTTCACCCCCGCCTTGCTCTCGAAGTGATTGTTGGTAATCACATATGTGGTTTGCGCACGCTCGGAGACGCTCTCGACTCGTTCCTTCCAGGCCGTAAGTTCGCCCTCGTTGTACAAGTAGTTATAGCGATCGTTTCGATTGTCTGAATCGAACCACTGCGCGTAGTTGCGGCCATGCAGACGGACATAGCCAATGGTTGCGGTGACGTGCTCGGTGGGCGTAAGCGAGCGTCCCAGCACAGGCTGGTCGATGTTGCAGAAGCCGACATTCTTCTGCGAGAAGGCGGCCAGAGTTTCCGCATCGTTCCAGCTAGAGTGGCGCACCTCCACCACCCGCGGATATTCGATGAACTGCCGCAGCAAGCGATCGAGATATTCACGGTTGAGAGAAGTGTTCTTGAATGACAGCGGAAACTGAATGAGGAGCGCACCCAATCGTGCTTCGGCGGCAATGGCGTCGAGTCCTTCGCGCGTTCGGGATTCGTCTTCGTCGGTGGGACGAATGGTCGCGGCTGACGTGGGTTCCATCACGGCACTCGGAGAATGCGTGAACGCCCGGTAGAGCTTGGCGGTGAACACGAAATTCCTGTTCACGGCCCCGACTCTGCGACACCAAAGTTTCGCCAGTTCCGGCTTCAGCGGTCCGTAAAACGACGTGTTGATCTCGGTGGTATCGAAAAAGCGTGCCAGGTATTCAAGAGGATGCTGCCGGCTGCGCTGCATGCCTGACGGATAAAAAATGCCGTCCCAGTCCTTGTAAGACCAGCCAGCCGTGCCGATGCGGACCTGGGGTGAAGGATCCATGGAAAGCCGCAGAAGGAGAGCTGAGAAAGGTTAGCACAGGAGCACGGCTGATCTAAGATGCGCTCTGCGGGCCGCATAAATCCGAGGGGAAGGCCGGTAACGTTCGTGACTCGGGCACCTGGCCATCGGTAATTGCACCCCAACCGGTACTATCGTAACCCCTGCCCTCTTCAAAAAAGTTGCCGCGTTTCATATAATTTTTTGGCAGATTAATTTCTTCCGCTCGAAGATTTTGGAGTGCCGATGCCTGCAATCGAAATTCTTGGCTTGGAAAAAACATATCTGGTCGGGTTCTGGCGCAAGCGACCGAAGTGTGCCCTCAGTCCTCTGCATCTCACGGTGGAAGATGGCGAGATTTTCGGATTCCTTGGCCCCAACGGTGCTGGCAAGACTACAACGCTGAAGCTGCTCATGGGATTGGTCTTCCCAACCTCCGGATCGGCGCGCCTTCTGGGCCGCGATTGGACCGACCCGGAAGTAAAGGCGCAAATTGGATTTCTACCCGAGCAACCCTATTTCTACGATCATCTGACCGCGCACGAGCTTCTCAACTACTACGCTCAGCTTTCGGGTGTCGCCGCGAAGGAGCGTTCACGGCGGGTTGAATCCACACTGCAACGTGTCGGCCTGCCAGACGTGAAGGGGGTTCAGTTGCGGAAATTTTCCAAAGGGATGTTGCAACGTGTTGGAATTGCGCAAGCCATTCTGCATGATCCCAAACTCGTATTCTTCGACGAGCCTATGTCAGGGCTTGACCCTATGGGCCGGCGCGAAGTGCGGGACCTCATGGAGCAGCTCAAGCACGAAGGCAAAACCGTCTTCTTCTCCACCCACATTCTTTCCGATGCCGAAGCGCTCTGCGACCGCGTCGCTATCATTAACAAAGGGGAACTTCGCGGGATCGGCGCGGTTGCTGATTTGACCTCCAGCGTTCAGAGCAAAGTGGAGGTAACCTGGCGGGGTTCGCAAGTGCCTGCCTCGATCAAGGCTCTGGCAGCCGAATGCCACGTCACCGGAGATACGGTCCGAGCCATCGTCGACGAAACTCAGCAGGATGCGGCCATCGACGCGCTGCGTCGCGAGCGCCTGCATTTGATTGCGATAACGCCCGTGCGCACTTCACTCGAAGCCTATTTCGTGGAGAAGCTGCGCCGCGCCGAAACTATGGCTGGGACAACCGTATGAAGCCAACCGCATGAGGAGAACAACATGAAAGCGCGTGTCGTCCACATTGCGTCCAACACCTTTCGCGAAGCGGTGCGGGATCGTGTGCTCTACAACCTTATTGCATTCGCCCTGCTGCTCTCGGGAGCAGCGATCCTGGTAGGCCAGATTTCCATCGAAATCGAAAAATTGGTAGTCATCAATCTTGGACTTACCGCGGTTTCCTTGTTTGGGATTGTGATCGCCATATTCATCGGTATCGGCCTGGTTTCCAAGGAAATCGAAAAACGTACGCTCTACACCGTCCTCTCTCGCCCGGTTCGCAGGTGGGAGTTCATTGTAGGGAAGTTCTTTGGACTTGCGGGCACGCTGGTAGTGAATACTTTCTTCATGGCCATCGGCGTCTTTGCCGCGTTGTTTTACGTATCGCATAAATTCGTTCGCGCTGACGCGCTCATACTGGTTGCTCTCTATTTCATCATTCTCGAATTCCTGATCATTTGCTCGTTGGCCTTGCTGTTCTCGTCGTTTTCTTCACCCTTGCTTTCCGCAGTCTTCGCTTTCTCCCTGTTCGTGATCGGCAGCTTCGCCGAAGATCTGCGCGGATTTGCTGGCATGGCACATGGATTTACGCGCTGGCTGGTGACTGGCGCAGCCTATCTGGTGCCGAATTTTTCTGCCTTCAATGTGGTCAGCTCAATCGCCCATGAACACCCGGTCGCCGGACAACTCATCTGGCACAATACGCTGTACGCATTTTTTTACGCGGCAATGGCTCTGAGCGCCGCGGTACTCATCTTCGAACATAGGAATCTGAAATGAAGCAGCGCCGCAAAGTTTCGATCGTTGCCGGCGCGTCTGTCGTCATTTTTCTGGCAGCCAGCGCCGTAATGCTGCGTCGCACCGACGATCTTCGTCCGCAAGCCAGCCTCGAAGAAGTGCTGTTCCTCAGTTCGCCCAAGGTGCTCAAGCGCGCCAGCCTGGGTTACGACGGCCTTCTTGCCGATATCTATTGGACGCGCGCCGTGCAGTATTTTGGCGGACGGCATCACGCCGGCGCGCAGAGCTACGACCTTCTCTATCCCTTGCTCGACATAACGACGCACCTCGATCCTCAACTGGTTGCGGCTTATCAATTTGGAGCTAGCTTCTTGGCTCCGCCGCCGCCGGACGGGGCGGGACAACCCGAGCGTGCGATCCAGTTGATGGAATATGGCGTTCAGAACAATCCCAACGACTGGAAGCTCTACTACGATCTGGGATTTGTCTACTACATGAATCTCAAGGACTACAGGAAAGCGGCCGACGCGTTCGATCGGGGATCCAAGGTACCAGATGCGCATCCGTTCGTGCGGCTACTGGCGGCGCAAATGGCGGAGCACGCGGGAGATTTCGATACGGCTAGGATGATGTGGTCCGCAACCTATCAAAACAGCCAGGACCGATTGATTCGCCAGAATGCCATCGAGCACCTGCGCGCGCTACGCGTCGATGAAGACGTCACGCATCTGCAGGAAGCGGTGACGCGCTTTGGCGAGCGCACGGGACGATTGCCGGCGAACATGTCAGAACTTGCGAGTGCCGAGCGATTGCCAGGAATCCCTGTCGATCCTGATGGACATCCCTACAAACTCACGCCGGAAGGCCGCGTCGAAGTGCGCGTGCCCGATGATTTCCCGTTTGCCACGAAGGGCCTTCCTCCGGGATACAAGCCGCCAGCGAAATTCCATAGCCAGCAATAAGGAATCTGGTTTCGCTTATCATTGCGAAGCATGGACGAGATTGAATCTGCTTTCTCGCCACCAATCAGCGTGTCGCGCTCAGCGTGGCGTTGGTGGAAGGACATTGCGGCGCGCCAGGGGCGCCTGGCGGCTACCGGGCAACTGCTGAGTGCTCTGGTTGGGTTCCTGCGTGACTCGACTCCGGAACGGCGCCGGCAGCGCTACGGCGACGCTGAATATGATTGGGATCATCGCGTCAACACCACCAGCGCCGCGGTTTCCTGGCGGGATCGTTTGCTGGGAGTTTTCCATTCTCCTTATCAGCCGACCGAATCGGTTTTATTCCATGAAATGATCGCAGCGCTGTGTGCGCAGGCTTGCTTCGACGTTCGCGACTTCACGTTCGTCGATCTCGGTTCGGGTAAGGGACGAACCCTGTTGATGGCTTCCGATTATCTTTTTCGGCGCATCGTTGGTGTGGAACTCTTGCCTGCGTTGAGTCGGGCGGCCCACGAGAATCTCGGCAAATATCAAAATACGTCACAGAGGTGTTTCGCGATCGAGTCGATTTGCGAGGATGCGAGTGAGTTTGCTTTTCCGGTTGAGCCGATCGTGCTGTTTCTGTTTAATCCCTTTCCCGAGTCTGGATTGAGGCGCGTGATGGCGAATCTCGAGCAGAGTTTGCGAATGCATCCGCGGAAAGTCTATGTGCTCTACCACAATCCGCTTCTGGAGTATGTACTTGCCGAGAGTGCTAGCCTTGAGAAGATAGCAGGAACACATCAGTATGCAATGTATGGTTCGCGCTGAATCACTGTCCTCGCTTGGCGGCTAGACGTCCCAAGCTTGTCATGATGCCGGAGAAAGTTCCTCTATATCCCCAAAAAATGGAAGGGTAGAATTGTAAGGATGAAAGTTTTCGCAGCGATGCTGGTGGTCGGCGTCGTGTTGTCCGCCGGTGCTGTGGCTGAGGATGTCCATTCCATCGCTCAGGCTGTGGACGAGCACTACAACCATCTGCGGAGCCTGCAGGCGGAGTTTACGGAGGTTTATCGCGGATCGGGGATGGAGCGGACCGAGGCGGGGACCCTTTGGCTCGCGAAAGGGGGGCTTAAAAAACCTGGCAAGATGCGGTGGGAATACCGTTCTCCCAGGGAGAAGCTCTTTGTGAGTGATGGGAGAGATGCGTGGTTTTACGTCCCGGACGACCGGCAGGCGCGCAAGACTGAGGCGCGGAAACTGGACGATATTCGCTCTCCACTTGCATTTTTGCTAGGCAAGAGCAGGCTGGAGAAGGAGTTGCAGGGGCTGTCGCTGGCACCAGACGTGGCTCCCCTGGGTGCGGGGGACGTGGTGTTGCGGGGGGTGCCGCAGGCTATGGCCGATCGGGTGAGCGAGATTTTGGTGGAAATCACGCCGGACCATCGGATCGCGCGGATCATGATCAACGAGGTCGATGGGTCCACGACAGAGTATCGATTTAGCGATCAGAAGGAGAACGCGGCGATCCCCGATGGGAAGTTCAAGTTTAGCCCGCCGGCTGGGACGGAGACAGTCCAGGGTGAGGCGGGGCCTTAAGATGGCGGTTACCTGCGATACTTGAAATGCGGGGCGTTCGAACGATCGGCGATTGAGATGGTGAGCCGGAATGTTAGACTGAGCCGAGAGGGTTGCCTGCCGGGCGGGAAAGCGAAATCCAAGTAAATGGCGGAGTTTGTCGTAAAACTCGCGGACGAGCGGGGGCGGATGCACCAGCAGGTGGAGCAGGGCTATTCGGTGGCCGAGGTGCGCGACCGCTTTGCCTCGCAGGGATACCTCGTCTACTGGGTGAAGCCGCAGGGGGTGCTATCCGGCGGGTTTTCGTTACGCCGCGGGCGCAAGCTGAAGCAGAGTTCGTTTCTGGTATTTAACCAGCAGTTCCTAACCCTGCTCAAGGCAGGATTGCCGATTTTGAACTCGCTCGATTTGCTGATCAGGCGGCAGAGAGACCGCCATCTGCAGCAGATTCTGGAGAACGTGCGGGAGCGGGTGAAGGGCGGAGAGCTGCTTTCCGATGCCTTTGCCACACACAGCATGGTTCCCAAGATTTACACTACCACCCTGATGGCGGGTGAGAAGAGCGGAAATATCGACGAAGTATTGACCCGGTACATCAACTTCCAGCGACTGGCGATGACGTTCCGGAAGAAGCTTTTCGTATCCCTGATTTATCCCACGCTGCTGGTGACCGTGGTGACGATCATGGTGATGTTTCTGTTCACCTATGTGGTGCCGAAGTTTGCCGAGCTGTTTGAGAGTCTCGATGCGAAACTGCCGGCCATCACGCTGTTTATGCTGGCGCTAGGCCAGAACGCGCAGAAATACTTTCCCTTCCTGGTGGTGGGATTCGTTCTGGGGGGATTTATTTTTTGGCAATGGCGGAAGACCGATCGCGGTGCCGATCAGATCGACCGGGTCATTTTGGGTCTGCCCTTGCTGGGGGATATCCGGCTGAAACACCAGGTGGCGACGTTTTCTCGGATGCTTGCGACGCTGCTGCAGGGTGGATTGCCACTGGTTCCGTCGATGGAGACGGCGGGCAGTTCGATGACCAGCCGTCGCATTCTGAAGGGGGTCATGCGGGCGAGCACGAGGGTTCGGGAAGGGCAAGGGCTGGCGAACAGTCTGGAGGAACAGGGTATATTTCCCGACCTCGCGGTGGAGATGCTTGAGGTGGGCGAGTCGACGGGGGCATTGCCGGCGATGCTGAATTCCGTGGCGGAATTCTACGAAGAGGACGTACAGACAGCTTTAAATGCTTCCATGGCGCTGATCGAGCCGCTGATTCTAATGGTAATGGCGGTATTTGTGGGTGGAGTGTTGATTTCGCTGTATTTGCCGATCTTCACTCTGGGAGTCCACTGATTTGGAAACTGGCATGAAAGTGGAGCAGTGAGAAATGGCGATGGCGGAAAAGAAGTCACTTTTTGTACACGGTGAGAATGGCGGGCAGGTGGTGACGACGGGCAATCCGATCACCGACCTGGAACGCGCTCAGGACGTGGCGCGGCGCTATCGCTGCGAGTTTGTCGATCTCGCTGACTTCCAGCTTCATCATGAGCTGTTCAAGAAGTTCTCCCCGGAGTTAATGTTCCGCTACAAATTTGTTCCCCTGGAAGAGACTGCGGACGGCAAGCTGGCGATCGCGATCGCCGATCCGAGCCAGCTCATGATGATCGATGAGATCAGCCTGCTGCTGCAGAAGCGGATCGTAACCAAAGTCGCCACGCTGAAGCAGATTGACGACATCCTCAAGAAGACGGAGCAATCGCAGCGGGTTCTGGAAGAGGCCAGTGAAGGCTTCCAGATTATTCGCGAAGATGAGAACACCGGCGCCGAAGAGACTCTGACCATCGACAAGCTGACGGCGGCGGGAGATACGAGTCCGATTATCCGGCTAGTGGATACGACAATTTTTACCGCGCTACAGCGACGAGCTTCCGACATTCATATTGAGACCCGCGACGACTCGGTGGTGATCAAGTTCCGCATCGACGGTGTGCTGACGCAGGCCATGCCGCCGATCGGGAAGGAACATCATTCGACTGTGATCTCGCGCATCAAGGTGATGAGCGAACTGGATATTTCCGAGCGTCGCGTCCCGCAGGACGGACGCTTCCGGGTGAAGTATAACGGGCGCGCCATCGACTTCCGGGTTTCGATCATGCCGTCGATTCACGGGGAAGATGCCGTGCTGCGCGTGCTCGACAAAGAATCGATGAGCGAGAAGTTTCGCACGCTGACGCTCGATGTGGTGGGCTTCGACGAAGACGACCTGCGCAAGTTCCGCCGCTACATCAAAGAACCTTATGGCATGGTGCTGGTGACGGGCCCGACGGGCAGCGGCAAAACCACGACGCTCTATGCCGCGGTGAATGAGATCAAGACTGACGAAGACAAGATCATCACCATTGAAGATCCGGTCGAGTACCAGCTTCGCGGCATCACCCAGATTCCCGTCAACGAGAAAAAAGGTTTGACCTTCGCCCGCGGCTTGCGCTCGATTCTGCGCCATGACCCGGACAAAATCATGGTCGGCGAAATCCGCGACACGGAGACGGCGCAGATCGCTATTCAATCCGCGCTGACCGGTCACTTGGTCTTTACCACGGTTCACGCCAACAATGTGGTGGACGTCATTGGGCGCTTCCTGAACATGGGCGTCGAGCCCTACAACTTCGTCTCCGCGCTAAATTGCATTCTGGCGCAGCGCTTGGTGCGATTGATCTGCGAATCCTGCAGAACACCAGTGAATTATTCTCCCGACGTGCTGGAGGCCAGCGGACTTGATGCGGCGCAGTGGTCGAAGGTACCGCTGTATGAAGGCCCGGGATGCATCGAGTGCGCGGGAACCGGCTTCCGCGGGCGAACCGCTATTCATGAGTTGCTGGATTTAAGCGATCGGATTCGCGAGATGATTCTGGCCAAGAAGCCGACCTCGGAGATCCGCCGCGCCGCGCGGGAGGAAGGAATGCGATTCCTGCGAGAGTCGGCGCTCGATAAGGTTCGGCTCGGCCTGACCACTTTGAAAGAGATCAATAAGGTCACCTTCATCGAGGCTATGCGGTAAGTGAAAGTGAACAATGAACAACGAACAATGATCGATCAATGATTCGCGACCGTTTCGTTTAGTTTCGAAGTGATTGGCCACTGTCCACTTGTCACTGCCGAAGTTCCCTTCCAGCTATTGCATTTCGCGGAGCTCGGCGTTTGAATTGTAGACCTGTGAATCGTGAAGAGAGTGAGCGGGGGAAATGAGTTCTGGAAACAATCCGGCAAAACCTAAGCTGGCGTGCGAGATTGCGGCGGACCGCGTGCTCGTGGGCAGGCTACGGGAGGATGGCCGGAGTCTGGAAGCTTGCGCAGCCCGCGAACTGGCGCCGGGCAGTGTGGTTCCGGACCTGGTGGAGGGTAACCTGCGGCAGCGCGACGCGGTTCGCCAAGCCGTGCAAGCGGCCCTAAGCAGCGTGGCCGGGCGTTCGCACGATGTAATTGCCGTGGTCCCTGACGCGGCGGTGCGCGTGGTGCTCCTCGAATTCGATACACTGCCATCCGACTCCGAGGAAGCCTCAGGCGTGGTGCGATTTCGCATGAAGAAATCTCTGCCGTTTGACGTAGAAAAGGCTAGAGTCTCTTACCACGCTCAGAAGACTTCGGAAGGGGTTCGCGTGGTGGCCGCGGTCGCATTGGCCAGCGTGCTCGAGGACTATGAGATTGCCTTCCGTGAGGCAGGTTTCAGCCCAGGCGTGATGGTGCCATCGATGCTGGCTGCGCTGGGTGCGGCCGAAGGGCAGCGGCCTACACTGGTGGTAAAGGTGGATGCCCGGACCACAAGTATCGCGATCCTCAATGCGGACCAATTGCAGCTTTTTCGCACCCTGGAAAATACGCGCGGTGTAACCATCACCGGCGAGCAGTTGGCCGAGGACGTTTACCCGTCCGTGGTTTTCTTTCAGGACACTTATCATCTGAATATCGAGAAGATATTTGTTGCGGGTCTATCCGACACGGGCAGCGCGGCGCCTGCACTGCGCGCGCAAACCGGCGCCGACGTGCAGGAACTGGTAAGTGCGTCGCAGTTGGGGGTCAGCACCGGAGGTTCGGTACCGCGGTGGCGAATGGCGGGAGTGGTGGGTGCGCTGATTTCTTAGCTGTTTTTGGAGCGTGATTTTAGCTTCTGGAGTAAGTAGGATTTTAAGCGATGCGTCTCGATATCAATCTCGCCAGCCAGCCGTACGAAGATGCGCGGCAATTCTGGATGCGTTGGGGCACCGCGCTTGCGGCCGTGGCTATCCTGACCCTGGCATTGCTCACGATCACCGTCTCAGGTTGGTTCGCGGCGCGGCGCGATCATGCCCGCATCGCCGAGTTGGAAGCCAGTATCGCGCAGCGCGACCTCAAGCGCCAGCAAGCCGAACAATTCTTGAACCGACCGGAGAATCGATCCACGCGGGATCAATCGCAATTTCTCAACGAGCTGATCGAGCGGAAATCATTTTCGTGGACGCGGGTTCTGGAAGATCTGGAAAAAGTGATGCCGGCGAGAGTCCACCTGGTTGCGATTCAGCCTGAACTGGATGAGGACAATCAACTCCGGTTGAAGCTGTCCGTCGCGGGCGATTCGCGCGACCGCGGCTTGGAATTGGCCCGACGCATGGAGGATTCAAGACGGTTTGCGCAGACCCATATTGTCACTGAGAACTTCAGGCCTGCGATCAGTGGAGATCCGTTTCAGTTCAGCATCATCGCGACTTACGTTCCCGAGGCCATCCCAATACCGGTCACGAAGACGGAAACCAGCAAGCGGAGCGGGCTCTGATGCCAGATCTACGTCAAACCCGGAAGAACATGAAGACCGCCCTGGCGGTGCTGGTAGCGGTGGATATCGTTGCAGTAATAGTGTTGCTTTCGCCGCTGGTGGGGTCGACCGAATCGCGGCGGCTGGAACTCACTCAACTGTGGGGCGAATTACAGACGAAGACCCGCCAGGTGGAACCGCTCAGCAATATGCCGGAAAAGGTGCGTACCGCGAACGGCCAGATCGCCGATTTTTATAAAAAGCGTCTCCCTACGCGGGATTCCCAGATTCTGGTTCAGTTGGGGAAGCTTGCGGTCGCTAACGGGGTAACGATAAATCAGGCCAGGTACAAGGCCGGGGAAGCTGAAGTTGGCCGATTGCAGCCGGTTGAGATCGACGCCGATCTCTCCGGAAACTACATTGCCCTGGCAAAGTTCATCAATGCTCTGGAACGCGATGACATGCTCTTTATCATCAGCGGTATCGAACTCGGCGGCGAACAGACCGGCCCTATCAAGCTACAAATGAAACTCGAAACATATTCGAGGGCGGGAACGCAGTGAAATTGGGAACCGAAAACCGGAGGAACACGATTCTGGCGGCGGTGCTGGGAGCGGTGGCGCTATTGGCGGTGGCCTACCAGTTCATTCCATCATCGTCGACCATCGCTTCCACCGCGACTAGTACGGGGCCTCTGGCGTTGCCGCCCAGCACGCATCCGGTGGGGCGCCGTGTTTCGGGGGCCGGGTCAGGGAAAAAGGAACATGCGCCGCAGAGCCTCGACCCTACGCTCCACCTGCAGCAACTGGCCGCCACGGAACAGATCAAGTATGAAGGGTCGGGAAGAAACATCTTTGTATCGCAGGCCGAGGCGGTAATTCCCACGCCGCTGGCTCCGGGCCAGACAGATCCTAAGAAAGATCCGACGTGGCAGCCGCCCGCACCGGCTGCGCAACCTCCGATTCCCCTGAAGTTTTTCGGATTCGCGAATCAGCCGGGAGAACCGAAGAAGGTGTTTCTTTCCAAGGGGGAAGACGTTTTCATTGCCGGGGAAGGTGAGATTATCGACCGGCGCTACAAGGTTGTGCGAATTTCTCCGGGCTCGGTCGATATTCAGGACGTAGTGGGAAGCGGTCCGCCGCAAAGCATTCCGCTAACCCAAGGTTAGGCTAAAGACCATCCTGCAACTGAGCCCGTTTAGCGATTTGGCAATAGGAATGGCGCTTCGCCGCATCTAAATTGTTATTAGACGATCCTTATACGTAATTGCGCAATTCCGATGGTTTTGTTTTCCTCAACCCGTCATTTACGACGCCGGCTTCATCGCCGAAGGGAAGACGGCTATGTTCTGCTCACGCTACTTCTGATAGTTGCCCTCATGAGCATCGTCGCCCTTACGGTTGCTGTTCCAATTAAATTTGAGCTTCAGCGTGACCGGGAACAGGAAATGATCCATCGCGGAGTGCAATACTCACGCGCCATTCGCAACTACTACAAAAAATTCGGGCGTTATCCGACGCGACTCGAGGACCTCGACAACACGAACAACTTGCGCTACCTGCGTAAACACTTCAAAGATCCGGTGACGGGGAAAGATTTCAAACTGCTGCACTATGGCGATCCCGGAGTGTCGCTTTCCGGCAGTGTGGGTAGCACTCCTATAGCGGGCGCAAATACCGTAGGGCAGATGAACGGTTCCGGGGCAAACAGTTCAGCATTTGGCGGTTCTGGATTTGGGGGTAATTCTGGATCCGCATTTGGCGCTTCCGGAGTGAACAGTTCAGGCGTTTTCTCGCAGTCGTCGTCGTTCGGCGGAAACTCGAACAGCGCATTCGGACCGAGTTCCAACAACTCCCAAACATCTTCTGCTCAGCCGGGGACGAGTGCGGCCGCAGGATCGGATCCATCCTCT
>Ga0210393_10003501_pt1 | contig 12586 bp, 9 predicted proteins | sample IncBWC27OmetaG_FD_160068 | JGI IMG/M metagenome (GOLD analysis project Ga0210393, IMG submission 160068) | Forest soil microbial communities from Barre Woods Harvard Forest LTER site, Petersham, Massachusetts, United States - Inc-BW-C-27-O ... | reverse complement strand
CGATTGCGGCGATGCTTCGCATGATCGTACTCCCTTAGCTCGGCTGAGCGCTGCGCTCGGCCGGCGCGAGACAATGAGATCAGGATGCTGCCACGCTGCGCCTCAAGTCTCAACATGACAAAAGGTCTGCCGTAGCGATCGCGTCGGTATCAAAGGTTTGCTGTTGGACCGGGGAACCAGAAGCTTCGTCGGATCAGCGGATCCAGCCGAGCAGTATCGCACCCAAGGTTCCGCTTCCCATCAGTACCCAAAGAATAAATCCCTGAACCAGCGGGCGTCGGCCCACTGCATGAAGCGCACTTCGGCTCAGGCCCGAGCCGATGAGAAACAACGTGAGAACCAAGGAACGTTGAGCGCCGATGAACAACACGTGCCCTACCGGCTTCAGTGATGGAATCAAGGTCACAAATGCTGCGGCAGCCAGGAATCCCAATATGAACCACGGTCGTCGAGCTCTTTGCGCTTTGGCCTCATTTTTCTTCGCGTTCCAGACCATTCCGATAACCAGAGTCACGGGGACAATCCAGAGTGCTCGGGTCAGTTTGATCGTCGTCGCTATTTCTAGTGATTGAGCACCGTATTGCATCGCCGCGCCGACTACCGAACTCGTATCGTGGATTGCGATCGCGCTCCAAATGCCAAACTGACTTTGACTGAGACCGAAGTAATGGCCTATCCAGGGAAAGATGAAGAGCGCGACTGCGTTCAGGAAAAACACCGTCGCCAAGGCCACCGAAACTTCGTGATTCTTTGCCCGAATCGCAGGAGCTACCGCAGCGATGGCGCTCCCGCCGCATATGGCAGTGCCAACAGTCACCAGCAGCGAAGTATTTCGCGCGGTGCCTAGAGACCGGCCCAGGATAAGTCCGACCGTCATCGTAAGCGTGACGCCTATGGCGGTGTACAAGAACCCTTGCATACCTGCGTGGGCCACCGCGCCTAGGTTCATTCCAGCGCCGAGTCCTACTACTGAGATTTGAAGCAACGGCGTTACGAAGCGACTGCTCGTGGCCGCGTAAGGGTTACTAAGCGTCATCGCAAACGCTATTCCCAGCATCAACGCCATCCCGGGAGAAACCAACGGCAACAGAGTTATGAGGGCCGCCATTATAAAAGCGACGCGTCTAGCTAGCCTCGGCAAGTCGTTTTCATCGAGATCCTTTGTTCGAATTATTTCTATCGCTTGCGACATGGTTATTCGCCCGTAGTCCTAAGTTGAACGTCTAGATCGCTGTCAGCATGGCTGGTCCAGGTCGGATAAACACGAATTTCGTTCCGCTGCTTATAGTTGAACTCGGAAAACCCGTGATCGTTGCCGAGGTCACTCTCTATAGAAGGGTTTCTCACCGCAGATCGTCACCCGATGGCCGTAACGGCGCAGCGGATAGTAGTCCCACAGCGCATGATGTTGCGTGGTTCGGTTGTCCCAGAGTGCGACCGACCCGGCTTGCCATTTGAAGCGGCAGTGGAGACCCGGATTCTCGACGTGCCGGTACAGCATTTCGAGCAACGCATCGCTTTCTCCGCGCTTCAATTGCGGAATCTCGGTCGTGAACCCGCGATTCACATACAGCGCTTTACGCCCGGTTACGGGATGCGTGCGCACCACCGGATGCTCCGAGCGCGGGAACTTCAGCTCACGTCCTTCGCTTCCGTCGCGCTTGTAATAGCCGCCATGGGCCTTGGCACTGTCATGGATCGCGGTTAGTCCCGCGAGGAACCGCTTCATCGGGTCTGACAGCGCCTCGTGTGCGGCGTACATGCTTGCGAACATGGTATCGCCGCCTCCATTTGCCGGCACCTCATGCATATACAGGATCGAACCCATCGGCGGTTCGGTGTCGCAGGATACATCCGAATGCCAGCCCTCTCCTGCCACGACCTTTGAATTTTCGTCGGCTTTGATTACCAAGATCTCAGGATGTCCCGCGATTTCGCGGGGAGCATTCGGATGCACGTGCAGCCCGCCGAAGCGCCGGCCGAAGTCCTTGTGCTGCTCGGGAGTCATCTTCTGATCGCGAAAAAAGATCACCAGGTTGTCCATGAGTGCGTCGTGGACTTCGTGAAACTGCTGGTCGCTGAGTCTCTCGCCCAGATCCACGCCAAAGATCTCCGCACCAATGGTTGGAGTTAGCTTTCGCACTTCTATCGATTGATACGCCATGTCCTTTCCTCCGGTGACGCTGCCGTCACTCGACTCTTAACGTTTCGGTCTTCGTGAGCTAAAACTTAGCGAGCGGCGCTGACCATCGTTTGACATTACGGGACAGGATCTTTACATCTGGAGACACCCGCAAAGAGCTTGGGCAATGCCGTATCTCACCCGCAGCGCAGCCCTGACCGACTACGTTGAAGTCGCCCGTGCGGTCGGGGTCGATCCATATCGGATGCTCGACGAGGTCGGGCTTCCGCGAGCATGCTTGAGAAATCCGGACCACAAAATTTCAGCAGGTGCCGTCGGACGGCTGCTGGAGGCCACGGCAAGGGTGGCGGGAATCGATGACTTTGGGTTGCGGCTTGCCGAGCGGCGCGGTCTGTCCAATCTGGGGCCAGTAGGGCTCATTGTTCGCGAACAACCAACCGTTCGCAAAGCGATTGAGGCGTTGATTCAGTACATGGGACTGCACAGCGAAGCTCAGTCGCCGCGGATGGAAGACGCCGGTGACATCGTAACCGTTATCGTCGGTTTGGTAATCCGCCGGCCGGCGCCCATGCGGCAGAGCATCGAGCTGTCGATGGGCGTGCTGTATCGAATCCTGCGTCTATTTCTCGGGAATGCATGGAAGCCGAAGTCGATCTGCTTTACCCATCGCGCGCCGCGAAACCGCGAGACTTATCGACGACTTTTCGGAATCTCTCATGTGCGGTTCAGCCACGACTTCAACGGCATTGTCTGCGCTGCGCGCGATCTGGACGCACCAATACCGGCGGCCGACCCTGCGATGGCGCGTTATGTGCGGCAGTACTTGGACTCGATCGCGGCACGCGCGGGCGCCACCATCAGCGATAAGGTGCGCGAGCTGATCTGGATGCTACTCTCATCCGGCAACTGCTCGGTGGAACGCGTCGCCGAGCACTTGGGCGTCGATCGGAGAACGGTGCACCGACGTCTTGCTCGCGAGGGGACGAGCTTCTCGACGATTCTCGACGCCGTTCGAACCGAAACGGTCATTCGCTTCATCGAAAATCGCGACCGACCGCTCTATGTCGTTGCGGAGATGTCGGGGTTCTCCGCACAGAGCGCATTTTCGCGATGGTTCAGAAGCCGTTTCGGTAGCAACGTCTCGGCATGGCGAGCGGCCAACCTCCCAAGCAGCCGTTAAGCAGGGTGTGCCACTCAAAACCTTGTATCTTCAAATCGGCGTCAGAAGACGGCAGCGGAAGCGCGACAGACCGAAAAAACCTAGATCGGCAAGAGACCGCGGTCGTCGCGTCCACTACGGGGGAGCTGCAATTAACCATCGATGCCGCCTCAAATGGGGTGTTTGCTATCGTTCCGGTATGCGCGATCCCGGTGCTTGTGAGCATTGCGGGGAGGATCGGTGCCCCGCGGCTGATTGACGCTCTCAGTCTTGGCCGTCGCGACGCTGTGGGCATTGTACTCTGCGAGGGGTGCTTCGATAGACTAACTGATTTGGAGACAACAATTTGGGATTGGTTTCGCCTAAAAAGCACGGGCCAGCGGCGAAACTGATCCGCCGGCCCACAGCCCACCGACAGGGGTCCAGGGGGAGCAAAAGGTCCTGTCAGCACCTAAATTCTAACGAATTAGCAGTTTGAGGCTATTTCTGGACAGGTCGCTGGTCGCTCGCCTTCTGTTTGTCGTCCTTTAGTTCCATACCGTCTGCTCTCGTCCCGGATCTAAAATCGGGACCAAAGTCTAGCGTCGTATCAGGTGTGAGCAAGATACCGGATTTCAAAGGCCATCATTTCGTAGAGGATTCAAAACCTGAAGAATGGCCAATGCGGCATCACTGCGAAAGAGTGATCGCTTCAAGTGTTAGTGAAACGACAAACTGGGTCCTCGTCGCCGTTTCCTGAGTAGTTCTATTCTGCGCTATGAGCAATAAGTAGTCACCGACGGAACGGCCGCCGCGAGTAGTTGTGTCTATTCAAAACCTCATCCGCGTGACGCAGCGCGACAAGTGTGTTACTGCAACGCGGGATCCTCGCATTGCCGATTCGGTTCCTGTCGGTCACGTGGGGAGTTGGCGATGCGCTGCCTTGCGCAGATGGAGCGCGCGGGCACTTACTCCAAGGCGAGCGGCTGCGCCGCGAATATTTCCCTGTTCTGCAATCGCGACTCGAATCGCAATTTCGCCAACTGATCTGCTTAGTTGGCGCAGCGTTATCCCGTGCGCGAGCGCGCGCCGAATCTGCTGCTCGAATTGATCGTCATTCCATCTGGTCTCATGGCATTCTGCGATCGGCCGTTCTTCGGGCGGAACGTCGCCCACAGTGATGGGCCCGGGGCCCTCGTGACGGCTACAAATTCGCGCGATCAGGTGTTTCAGTTCGCGGATATTCCCGGGGTAGGCTCTTCCGAGCAAAAGTTCTTTGACGGCGCTGTCAAGTTCGAATGGCTTTCCATTCGATGGAGCAGCTTTCAGAAAATGTCGCGCTAACAGTGGAATATCCTCGATGCGTTCGCGCAGGCTTGGCAACGCGCAAACCCAAGCGGCGATTCGATAGTACAAGTCCTTTCTGAAGCGACCTTCTTCAGCCTCCTTGAGAAGGTCGCGGTTGGTTGCACAAAGAAGCCGGAAATTGGCTTGGCGCCATACGTCGCTGCCGACGCGTTTGTACATCCCTTCCTGGATTACGCGGAGCAGCTCAGCTTGCAGCGGAAGGGGAAGCTCGCCAATTTCATCCAAAAAAAGCGTACCTCCATGCGCCCGCGCAAATGCCCCGTCCCGAGTGGCGATCGCGCCGGTGAAGGAGCCTTTCTCGTGCCCAAAAAATTCGGAGCCGGACAGAGAAGGAACAATGGTGGTGCAGTCGAGGACAAGGAGCATGCCCTTGTTCTTCCGCGCGTCCAGATTGTGAATCACACGCGCTACTAGTTCCTTTCCGGTTCCGCTCTCCCCTTGAATCAGGACAGAAGCACTGGTGAAGTGAGCCACTTCAACAATTTGCCGCAGCACCGATTTCCAATTCGGACTTTCTCCGACTAGTGCTTCCTGGACTACCGGCGAGCGAATCAAGGTGTCAACCGATTCCAATCGTAACAGCCTCGCGGTTATGTCAGCGGCCGGATCATCTGAGTGGTCCCACGCCAAAACGTCCGAGGCGCCCGCGTCCAATAACTGCCAACAATTCTCAGAGTCAAAACATGAACGCGATGCACCGACTGCGAGGACACGTTCCTCGCGACCGCGCGTGACCTCGCGCAGAAAACCACACAACTCGGCCGACACAGCGTCAAAAAACACCAGCCCCGGGCCAGAGCGCTGATGATCATAAGGCACCAACTCGATCGCAGTACTGGTGAGTGCTCCGTGAACCGCGCTTTTCAGAACCGAATCATTGTCAAGGCGAAATAGGGTCCAAACTCGCATCTGAGCTTCCCCTCATGCTTTTCATCGCAACATGAACAGAAGGGCCCGTCGCGCTAAAATCCTGAGAAACTCAGAGGCTCGTGAGTTGGCTGATCGATCCTGGAGCTTTGCCTACCGGGCGTTCTCGGCACATCGTGTCGCGCGAGCAGATCGAGAGTGACGCAGCGATGGGTCGCAAGGGGAAGCTGGGAATACAGAACACGAACGCCGATATATCTTCTCGTGCAGCGCGTATGATACGCGCGGGAATGCAATTCTCCATCTGACGTCCCCTTGCCCGATCGCGAAGCTAATTCGACGACGGGCCTTCTGGGTGTATGTGCAAAGGAACGAGGCGACCTGGGTACCAATAGCGACGTCAACGCCGACTCGGATATTGATGGCGCGCCACTTTTAAGTCAAGTTTCTTTACAACTTGACGGATCAGCGTCACGTCGTTATTTCCAGAGCTGATCGACGTCCAACGTCTGCCGGCCCGACTACGGACCGACCGCACTTGGTCAAACCGAAACACTGACAACTTGGTGATAGTCACCGGAAATTGAGATAGCTGCAATGCAGGCGAGACGGGATAGGATCACGTCGTACGCAGAACCAGCCTTTCGGCGTTCGGATAGCATAGGCCAGTTCCTCAGCTTCGACTTGGCATGCCTTTTGCGCTGTACGTCGAAAGGGCAACCCAGGCTCCCTTCTTAAAGAGTCAGGTAAAGATGCCTCACAAGATCGTAAAGGCTAGAAGAAGATAAATTCAATTAGTCGGTATGTTATCCGAACCTTGAGGTTGCCATCATGAAAAGTCAGAAATCGGTACCTGCCAAGCGGTCGAGACGACGGAGCGTCAGCCCCCCAGTGGTCGAAGAACGGCTTGAAAGCGTCGACGTCCTCGAAATCAATTTGACCGACAACGAAGCGGTTCTCAGACAAATCATTAGCCTCCAAAGCACGGTAAGTGGTCTGCAAGATTCGCTTGAGAAGCAGGTCGAGAATCTCCGAGAGAAGATTGGTACTGTTCAAAAAGAGGTTAAGAATCTCCAAGGAAACGTTACGAAGATCAGTACGCATTTAGACAGCACGCAAATACCGCCCATCGTTACGCCGCCAACTCCACCTGTGATCGGCCTTTCCGAAAACCCTTCGTTCAACACTACGGATGGCACCCTCCTCGTGAGCGTGGCGGGCCGTGGTTTTCGTGCAAGCTCAGACGTGGTTTGCATCTCTATCAAGTGCAGTGATGTGGCGATGCCGAGTCGGAGCTATTCGTTCGCCGCTGGTCCGAGCGGCAACTTAATTGACCTCAAGACGGGCTCGTCGCCTCAAATTGTTTACCAGCCGGATACCTTGAAAGGTCAAACATACTATCTTGCTGCCACGGACGAGACTCCTAACGCAGAAGATTGGACCGGTAAGTTATGGAGCAATACGATCAGTTTTGTATGGTGACTCGGCGTCGAAATCCAGAACATCGACAGGATCGGGCCTACGAAAGACAAGATTCGACTAGGTGTGTCCGAATCCACACATGACGCATGTATAGCAATCATTGTTTCAGCCTATAGCGTTGGCTCTAACCGATCTTCAGTTCACAGAACTAGCAGCAGAAATTCCCTGTCAGTCCTAGCTATGCTTTTTCGGTGAGCCAGCCTAGGTCTTTTGCAGGCATGGCCTCGCCGGAGTAGTAGCCGAGCCGGATGCAGCTAGGCCGCGATGAACCAAACTTCGCACTCAATAGAGAAGGTTCACCGCAGATCGAAGTAAACTTCGCACCGCCCTTCCCAGGACTATAAAATTCGCCGGTCACCTGTCGGCATGGACCTTGCGCCATAGCTCGCGCGATGACTAGACGCGCTATCGAGCCGAGGCTCGATAAAAGGAGCACGACGCATGCACGACATCGATAGAACTCAACTCGAGTCAGGGGCCTTCGAGACAGATATTCATGAGTCGGCGGAAATGGCGCCCGAGCTTTTTGAGACGGCCGAGAGTCCGCTCAACGAGGAACAGGAGATCGAACTAGCCTCTGAGCTGTTGGAAGTGGCCGGCGATCAGCATCTCGAGCAATTTCTTGGCGATCTGATCGGCAAGGTCGGCGGAGTAGTAGGTCAGTTCGCCAGATCTGACACTGGCCGCGCGCTAGGCGGGATTCTCAAAGATGCCGCGCGCCAGGCGCTACCGGTCGTCGGAAGGGCGGTCGGCCAATGGGTATCACCTGATCAAGGGGGATCCGTTGGCGCGGATCTCGCGATGCGAGCGGGTCGCGTATTCGGACTCGAACTCGAGGGACTAAGTCCCGAGGACAAAGAGTTCGAAGTTGCACGGCAATTTATTCGTTTCGCAAGCGCTGCTGCCAGTAAGGCTTGCCTGACGCCTCAGACGGCCGAGCCGCTAAGCATGGCGCGCAAGGCCGCGCTGGCAGCTGCTCGTACGTATGCACCCGGCCTGGCGCCGCGCCTGCAAGGTCGATCGGGTCTGCTCTGGCCGCGGCGCGGTCGCTGGGTCCGTCGCGGAAAGACGATCGTTTTGTTCGGCGGCTGAACGCTTCGATGCAACTCAAATGGGAAATAACTGAAAAGGAGAAAGTGATATGAGCACATATGAAGGTCAAACGGGATCTGAATTCGGAGAGGTCGGTGAGTTTGGTGAATTTGGAGAGGTCGGAGAATTCGGCGAGCTCGGCGAAGGCGGGGAATTCGAGAGCGAGGTCGGAGAATTCGGCGAGCTCGGCGAAGGTCCTGAAGCACATGAGCAGTTCCTCGGCGACATTCTCGGCTCGGTCATGGGAGGTGAAATCGGTAGTCCGCTGAACGAAGCGCAGGAAGTCGAGCTAGCTTCGGAGTTGTTGGGCGTCACCAACGAGCAGGAACTCGAGCAGTTCCTAGGCGGCTTGTTCAGCAAGGTTGCCCGAGGCGTATCCAACTTCGCCAAATCCTCTGCCGGCCGCGCGCTGGGCGGCGTGCTGAAAGGAATCGCAAAAAAGGCACTGCCGGTGGTCGGCGGCGCGCTCGGCTCGATGGTGGCGCCGGGAATCGGTACCGCTCTCGGGAGCAAGCTAGGATCGATGGCGAGCGGGCTCTTCGAGTTCGAATTCGAAGCGCTTCCGGCAGAGCAGGCCGAATTCGAGGTGGCGCGTCGTTATGTTCGCCTGGCGTCGACGGCTGCTCGTCAACTCGCGATGGCGCGTCCTCGTCCAGGATTGGTTCCGCTGAAAATCGCCCGCGCTGCTGTAGCTCGTGCAGCCCGAACCGAGGCGCCCGGTCTCTACCGTCAGATGATCCGCACGCTGGTCGCCGGTGGCACGCCTGCCCATCAGGGAATGCGGCATCAGGCCTTCCGTCCGGGTGCTCCGCTCGCACGACCGCTGCGTGCGCAGCCGGGTCATCGCCATCATCACCGGGGTTACTATCCAGGTTCTTATTCGACGCCCGGCAGTTATGCGACCGGCGTCTACACGCCGGGCGGTTACACGCCCAATGGCTACACGCCTCCTGGTTACACGCCCACAGGCGGAACCGACCCGATCTCCACGCCGACCGCGACGACGCCAACGCCTGGCTACGCATCCACATCGTTCGCGCCAACGGCCGGCGTCGCAGACGGCTGGCCCGAATCCGTGGCCGACCACGGCATGGCGCAGAGCGGTCGATGGGTGCGACGCGGCCGCAAGATTATCCTCGTAGGAGTATGACCTGTGACGGCATCTGCACCCAACAGTGCCCGCGGCTCGACGCGCCTCGGTACTCTGGCAGCATCGCTGCTTGAGCATGAGGCGCGCGGTCTGCTCACCCGCCTCGATCGGGTTCAGCCCTTCGCCCTGAAGAACACGATGGTTTCGGCGGCGGCGCTGATGCCAGTCTCGCAGATAGCGATCGAGCGCTACCTGCTGAAGGGTCGCCGCACACTTCGCGAACAGGTGCGGAGCTATGTGAGATGGCTCCGGAGGGAGGGGCGCCTGGCGACGCCGGTGGAGATGCAACGCCGATTCACTACTCTGCGCCTGCGATTCAACACTGCGCTCTCGCAGCTTGATCTGTTCGCCGAGGCTGTCGGCCAGCGTAGTGAGCATGAGACCGGAGTTTGGCTGTCGGGTTTAGATGTAGCCGCACAGGACGCGTTGGTGCTTCCGTTTCAGTTCTTCGAACCTCCCCCGATCATCTGTCTTCTGCATCGAGGCATGGGCGGCGCGATTCGCCGCGCGCGCACCCGGCTTCCCGGTGGCGGCGAAAATCCGGTCGCGCTCATCCGCATCCCGCGCGAGCGAATGATTGGCTACGGGATCGCATCTTCGCTGGTACATGAGGTCGGCCATCAGGCCGCCGCGCTCCTGGACTTGGTCGAATCGCTTCGATTGTCGCTCCAGCAGGCCCAGCGAAGATGCCCTCCGGATGAGCGGCCGGCCTGGAAGCTGTACGAGCGATGGATTTCGGAAATCGTCGCTGATTTCTGGGCAGTTGCGAAGGTCGGTATCAGTTCGACGCTCGGCCTGATCGGGATCGTCAGCCTGCCGCGATGGTTTGTATTTCGAGTGAACGTTGATGATCCGCATCCATTCCCCTTTATTCGGGTGCTGCTGTCTTGTGCGATGGGCAATGCGCTCTATCCGCATCGACAGTGGGCCGCACTTCGCGCCGTGTTCGAGTCGTTCTATCCGCCACGGGGACTCGATCCGAAACGCGCCGGCATGCTCAGCCTGTTGCGCGCGACGTTGCCGAAATTCGTTTCACTATTGGTAAATCATCGGCCGCGCTCGCTGCGCGGCGGATCGCTTCGGGAAGTCGTCGCGATGGCAGACCGGATTCCGGAGCGCCTGATGGCGCTCTATGAACGGTGGCGGTCCGCGCCGCGACTCATGCAGGAAGCGCCGCCCACGCTGATCTTCGCCGTCTTTGGGCGTGCGCGAGTAAGCGGAAGGCTCAGCCCCGAGGAAGAGAATCGCTGGCTCGGGAATCTCATTACCTATTGGGCACTGCGGAGCACGCTCGACATCGCAGACGTCTGCTCGACGCTGAGTGCGTCGCCTCATCAGCCGTCATTGTTGTTTGACAGGAAATCGACCGTTTGAACCCTTCGTAAGGAGAAGACCAATGGCAGATGAAAGTTTCAGATTGGAAACGGCGCCCTCGACGATAGCTATCGGAGACTCAGTAATGGTCACGGTAGTCGCTCCCTCGCCGCAGTCCGGGTCCCCGTATTCCTACTATCTCATGATTTGGGAGGCACAAAGTGTCGGGGGCACGCAAAGTGTCGGTAGTTTTTCGGCACTCCCGGGGCAGACCGAGACGGCGGTCTTGATGCCACCGTTCGCCACCCTGTTCGAGAATTCCCCGAACAAAGCGCAGTTCGCAGTGCTGTGGAATACCACCGATGTACCTCCCGGCACTTATGAACTCACGGCGACGATCTACGGACTCGCGACCAATATATCGGTCGCCGGTGTCCCCCCTCTAGCGACGGCGGTAACTAACTACTTGGCTGATTCCTCTTCATCGTTGGGAAGCTATACAGCCACCGTCAAAGTTAACGAATATCCAGGCCAACAAGTGACGGTTCAGATGCGGCGTGCGTTCGAAGATCCAACGCCCGATCAGGCGTTATGGACCGCGATCCGTAAAAGCACCAACGCATTGTCCTTCAATAACTACAGCAACTTCATGGACGTTGTATTGTGCGGCGTCGAGGCCAGCTCCATCAACTTTGATCCCGCAATCCTGGCCCGCGCCCAGAGAGTTCGCGCTCGCGTAGATCGCCGGCTGCGGCTCCCGTTTCCAGACACCGATGCATATCGGCAGCTGAAAGTCGCGACCGAAGTGTTCGTGATGCTGAATTGCGGTATATCGATCGATCATCCGGGGTTTACGAGCCTCACCCAGGAGCAACTCGACGATGAGAGCCGTCGCTACTATCGCGCGGTAGGACCCAACGATATCGAGACAGCGTGGAAGGAGCTCATCAGCGTGGGCAAGAATCTCGCTCCTGACGTCCCCGGTATCGGAACGCTGCCCTATCTGGCCATCATCCGCAGAAAGTTATCAGATGTCGCGATCTTCAATCCTGAGGATAAGAGTCCACTGCTGGAAGAAGCCGCCACTTCATGCATGGGCATCCTCATGGAAAAGCTAACCCATCCCTGCCTGCTCGAACTGATCTGGTCGTACTGGCACGAGGAAGGAATGCTGGCGCAGACCATGAATGCGATCACATGGCGCTTTCAGAATCGGCGCGGCCTCGGTGATCGCGATCCACTTGCGATGCTGGAAATTGATCCGCTGCGTCCGCTGAGCAATTTCATCTGGGGCTACATCCAGGACGAGCAGCATCGCTTGACTGTCCCCCGGCGTGCCTACGAGTACGATCATCAATACGGCTTCAACCTCGTAGGTAAGGCGGTCCCACCGGTGCGTGGAGCGGACACACGCTCTCGATTTATCGAGGCGTTCCACAACCTGCTTTTCCTCTGCTCGATCTTCTACAAAGAGGATGATGACACAACTGTGGTGGCAGATGGATTCCCTGTTCTCAACGGGCTGAAGGAAGTGCATTTGCTGCTTACCCAGGGCGCGCACAACCAGTATGGCGACCTGCCGTGGACGGCGCGCCAGGAAATGCTGATGCAGGAATGGTTGCTGGCACGGCCCGAGTTCCGCGAGTATCTGCCGTCGCGCGTGATGGTCGATTATCCGGAACCGTGGATGGATCGAGTCGAGGCCATGAAGACCCTACAGGGTTGGTCCAACACATCGATCATGCACTTCCGTGACCTGGGTGTATTCGGCGAACAGATTCTGCTCGGGATCAGATTCGGCGCGTGGCCCAAGCTGATCGAGCCGCAGTTTGCCGCGAACTGGGCACGTTACTGGCGGGCGGAGATCCAGGGTTATATCCATGCCTACCGCGCCGTCACCGGAATGGATCTGACGGAGCGCGCTGATGCTACGCCCCCGTCGGTGCTGCTGCTTCAGCGACTGCAGGGGCTGACATACGATAGGGCCGCTCTCTCCCAGGGTCGGGACCGACTCCAATTGTCCCAAGCGAGA
>Ga0210393_10003500_pt1 | contig 12587 bp, 17 predicted proteins | sample IncBWC27OmetaG_FD_160068 | JGI IMG/M metagenome (GOLD analysis project Ga0210393, IMG submission 160068) | Forest soil microbial communities from Barre Woods Harvard Forest LTER site, Petersham, Massachusetts, United States - Inc-BW-C-27-O ... | reverse complement strand
CAACGGCTCTGCCTCAGTCTCGTCAGGCTCTTCGCTTGGTCGCTGGAACTAGAAGTATAGCTGCCCCACGACCGGATCCTGCTCCTAAACGAACTACTCGTTCGTCGGCTGTCGCGAACCATGCTCCCGCTGGCACGAAGGTTGAGCAAAAGGCGAGCCTTCATGTTGACGCCATGGCAATCGACCCTCCCGATCTCCATGTTCCTCCGCACCGTGTAAACGGTCATTCTCGTAAACCCGTATCTTTGGTCACTACCGCCCGGCAGACTGTGGCCGCCAAGGTTATTAAGGAGGAACGAGAGCGAGATGAGATGGAGGTCGAGGCCAATCGCGTGTTCAAGAAGAGGCGAACGTCATCTGAGGCGCCTGAAGACCACAAGGAGGACGTTAAGGAACAGACTGAGGCTGGAGACCAGATCCGCGACTTCGCGGAGAGGGAGCTACAAAAGCACCTCCAAGACATTGAGCGCGAAGCAGAGGCAGATCCTAATGGGCCAGACTGGGAAGATCTGGATGCTGAAGATGCCGATGACCCCATGATGGTCAGCGAATATGTTAATGAGATATTTGACTACCTCAAGGTTATCGAGGTACGTCCCTTTGTTTCTCCCATGATGCTCATTCACTAATGGGGAATCCTTGATAGCAAACTACCCTCCCTAACCCGAACTATATGGATAGTCAGAAAGACTTGGCGTGGAAGATGCGTGGAATACTTACCGACTGGTTGATCCAAGTCCACACGCGCTTCCGCCTCCTCCCTGAGACGCTTTACCTGGCTGTGAACATAATTGACCGCTTTCTCTCCGCGCGTGTCGTCTCTCTCGCCAAGCTACAGCTAGTTGGCATAACGTGCATGTTTCTTGCTGCTAAAGTGGAAGAAATCGTGGCACCTTCAGCGATCAACTTCCTTTACTGTGCCGACTCGTCGTACACAGAAGCCGAGATCCTTCAGGCAGAGAAGTACATCCTCAAGACGCTCGAGTGGAATTTGGGCTACCCAAATCCAATCCATTTTCTTCGTAGGGTCAGCAAAGCGGACGAGTACAATGTTCAAGCGCGTACCGTTGCCAAATATTTCTTGGAGATCGAATGTGTAGAATGGAGGCTCATCGCCGCCCCTCCGTCTTTACTAGCTGCGGCATCCATGTGGTTAGCTCGCTTCGTGCTCGGGAAAGAGGATTGGGTATGTCACACCGTGGTATACTTAGCTACGCTGTTGAAATGACATTCTTCCCTTCCAGACGCCAAACTTGGCACACTATTCGTCCTATGCAGAGAGTGCGATAGTTCCGACGGCCAACCTAATGATCAATTATATTTTGAAACCAGTCCGGCACTCATCTTTCTTCAAGAAGTACGCAGCAAAAAAGTTCATGAAGGTACAGTATCTCTCATCCCTGTCATGTCGCCTGGACTTAGTTCGATGGGTCTAGGCAAGCACGTACGTGCGCTCATGGGCTCTTGAGCGCTGGCCAGAGAACACTTTAGTCAATCTTGCGGAAGAGCTTCCTTCCCTCAAGGCACTTATCCGTGCTCAACGCGAGCGTGCGATTGCCGCTGGCATCGACCCAGACGCGATCGACATTATGGAGGAAGGCGGGCTGCAGGCTCAGTCATAGCCTCTCCACCGTTAGTCAATCTCGACGCATCTGTTTATTTGTCAATATAACTCGCAATCTCCCTCTGGCCAGCCCTCGTCAATAAATGTACAAATGCCCCTCAACAACACAACAGCTCACTCTCGAATGCATGTATCCATCACACCTACATGTTCTTCGCAACTTCGTCCATGTTTATGACAGTCGCCTTTACGCCGTGTCCGTCCTCTCCACCCAACTAGAACTTGCATCGCAGCTTTGTCCGCTACATTTGTCGTGCACCGCCTCTGTTATCGCTCTGCTTCACGTTGCAGTCCGTTTCCTAGCCGAGTATTCAGCGCTACTCTTTTGTCCAAGTCGATGTACACGCTTTCTCCCGCACGTCGGCGCGCTGTTTTGCATTGCACATAGTTTCTAATCTTCGCTGTCATACCATATTCCCGGCGATCCCTGCATCACATACTACCTCCTATTACACTTACACCTACATGGACAACTAGCGATACCACAGGCAATAAATGAACTTGATGTGACAATGTCACGGATGTCACGTTCTGACGTCACGAAGGACACGTCTCTTGGATTAGCCAACCGTCACTCTTTAAAGTCTTTAAACGCGTCCCGCCATGGTCAGTGTCTCTGTCTCTCTTGACCCTTATCCTTGGAAAGAAATAATGGCATACCATTCATTCTTCCTAGGCTCCCTCAGATCCCATACCAATCGAAACGGCTCACGAAGACATGATCGTATGCGTCAATTGCACACATCCACCTGTCACTACTGAAAAGGACACTGGTCTAGCACGACGCGCAGCTGGATTACTATGGCAAGCGTCTTGCGACATGCTCCTCGGACCGTACCGTCAAAGTCTTTGATGTGGTGGACGACGAGCCCCAGCGCGGCGCAGGTCAAACACTGAAAGGGTAACACACTCGCCCTTTTTTCTTTCCCGCTACCCGCGTACAGTACACTCACTCAACTTACCCGACAGACATACTGGCCCCGTGTGGCAAGTCGCCTGGGCGCACCCAAAGTTTGGTCATATCCTCGCGTCGTGCTCGTACGACGGCAAGGTGATCATTTGGAAGGAACAGCAGCCAGCCAGCGCAGGATGGGCGAAAATCAAGGAGCACTCGCTGCACACGGCGTCTGGTTCGTCCCGTCCCCTTCCACCCCCGCCATTCCGCTAACACGAGACGTCGTTGTCCCAGTCAACTCGGTGTCGTGGGCTCCCCATGAGCTTGGCGCAATCCTCGCCTGTGCCTCTTCGGACGGCAAGATCTCCGTCCTCACTTTCAAAGGTGCGCTACACCGCCCCGCTACCCCCACTGTGGGCTGCTCCTTCTCTTCCGAATTTGACTGAGATAAAAATGACCAGATGATGGCCAGTGGGGCGCGGACGTGTTCGAGGCCCATGCCATCGGGTGCAATGCCGTGTCATGGGCGCCGGCAGCTCGAGCTGGTTCGCTGTTGGCGTTATCCAACACGGGCGGTGCCCGCGCGGCGCCCGTAAAACGATTTGCGAGCGCAGGGTGCGACAACATCGTCAAAATCTGGGGATTCTCTGAGGAGACGCAGGCCTGGGTGGAAGAGGGGGTGCTGGAGGGCCACACCGACTGGGTGCGCGATGTCGCCTGGGCACCGAACATCGGGCTGCCGCGCTCGTACATCGCGACTGCATCGCAGGTGAGGTCTTCACCTCTGTTCTTCCGCTCCGTCGTGGGTGTGTGTACGAAGTGGCTCGTTTGCTGACACCGACTCGCGGTGGGCCGGCAGGACAAGACCGTGCTAGTGTGGACAAAAGACACGCCGGCGGCACCTTGGGTCCAGACTGCACTCGACCCATCCGTGAGTGCTGCCCCAGGTGCTGGTGCCACGCCAGGAAAGTTCCCAGACGTCGTATGGCGCGTCTCATGGAGCCTCGCTGGGAATGTGCTCGCCGTCAGCTGCGGAGACGGGAAGGTCACGCTCTGGAAGGAGAACCTGAAAGGCGGATGGGAATGTGTGAGTGACGTGAACAGCTAAAGTTTATTGCCATGTATAGTACCACTCTTCCTCCTCCCGCTCGCAACAAGCTGTCTTTATGCTTCTATCCCCGCGCTCTCGCGTGAACCTATGTTATCATGTGCAAAACTCGACGAGAAGCGAGCACGGTTGATCAGGACTTCCGCTGACTCGGCGTCCTTCATGGAGATGAATCTCTACCTCCAATTGCTTGAGGATCGTAACTAACTGAAGATTCTCTGGTGATATTTCAAATCAAAAGACTCTAGCGCCAACGATTGCGATTGTGGATAACATGACATGCCAAGTGAGTCAAACCAACGACAATAATCAAGAACACTACTACTAACTGGCAAATCGACACCAAGACATGTACTGAGACCTGTGTGCTGCGAATACCAAAAAAAGACCAAGAATATGACACGTAACCGTGTCCGTTTCGCCCTCTCTCCGTTGCCCTAGACTAGACCCCTACAGCTTGCGCATCGACATATTCTCGTAAAAGTCCTGCGAGATTGGCTTGAAGTCGTTGCGCGCCCGCAACTTGATGGCGCCTAGCTCGCGCATGGCGACGCTCCACGGGAAGCGCGTGCCCCCCGGCTTGTGCGTCCAATCATACAGATAGGCATACGACGCGCGCAGCCGCGCCACCTCCTCCTGGCCGAACACGACCAACGTCTTCCGGCGCTCTCCCGGCGGGCCCCCGACAAACTCCCTCGACACAGCCCGCAGCTTGTCCTGCCGCGACTCGATGGACAGCTGCGTAAACGCCGCGCCGCTGGGGGCGCCGGCGCCACCGACCATGGCCGCCTTCCTCATGGTGTCGGCGTACAACTCGGACACCCGCGCAACGTGCGTCTTGATCGCCTCGAGCGCGTCGTTCTGCGCCCGTCCGACGGCGCGCACGTGCGGCTCCGGGCTCGACAGCATCTCCTGCGCTCGTGCCTCCGCGCCTTGCCACGGCGCGACGAGGTCCGCGTCTTTGATCTTGGCGGGCAATGCGGCAAAGTGATCCGCGATGCGTTGGAGGTACTTGCCTTTGATGCTTTCCATCGTCTCCTTGAACAAGTCCATGACAAATGGAGGCAGATCCCCCCGTGACAAGGGATACTGTAAGATGTTGTGATCGGGTTCCATCTTCCATGGGGGCACAAATTGTGTCCCATATAGCTTGCTGTTACAGTCCTGCCTGTACCTCCCTTGCAAGATGGTCTTGCCAGTCTTGGCACCATCAAGAACTGTACAGAAGCTAGACATTAAATGTTATTGAAGTTAGCTATAGGAAACAGTGATCAAAATAGCTCTTACATCCATGCAAGTAGAGTAGTTGTGGGGTGTGAGTAGCCAAGGGAGTAAACAGCATTATCATGCATGTTGGAGTAGGTTCCAACAACAAAAGGGTCATTGAGTGGGGCCATTAAGATAGTCTGCAACTCTTGTGTTTGATGTTCTATAGGACTGGTTGAGGGAACCCTTTGTAGAAACTCTTGTACAGTTTCATTCTTGATATCAAAGTGATCCCATAGGCCAGTAGGGGGATTCAAATATTTGGCATCAGCATTTTGAAAAGGTTCAACAATGCTTGGCTGCCAGATGCAGACCACCCTGTCACCATCATAATCCCCTTTAACAAGATATAAGCATGCCATCAGGTAGATATAATAATCCTTACCAGTGCCAAGCATACTTGCAAGACTTCTAGAGCCTTTGATAGAGAACATAATAACATTGACATAGTCATCAAGTTCTGGCCTAAATACTGCCTTAACCTATAAATATGGGAATAATAAGTGCTATCTTAGTAAATGTAATAAAAGATGATACCTTTTGAACATCTGTTGGAAGCTTACATGGGCTTCTTGTAACCTTTGTATATAATGCTGTTATAAGTCTAACCTTAAAAATGCTAATCTTAAACATACCAATACATCTCCAATAATCCTATCTGATCTCTGTCCATCTGGTCTAAGAAGACAGCGCTGAGAACACTTAACATGAATCTCTCCCTCTTGAAGAACCCCCAACACATCTAAAATATGGCTTAGCTTAGCTTATTCAATATAAAAGAAGAGCAACATACCTGGAACAATAAGAGCTGAGCAAGACATAGGAACTGTTAGCCTAAGTTTTGAGGTGCATGTCTTAACAGCCTTGTTAGCTACATGATGTAGCTTTTCAGCAAGTATTGGATTAGTGGCAGGATGAAAGCCAGTGTCCAGAAATGCCATAACTGTTTCTTCAAGTGAAGAAGGACAACCACTGATATCATCCCCCCACCAGGCTAATGAGTGAGTATCATCATCTTCATAGTTTTCACTGCTATCATCTTGATTAGGTGGCTGTATACCATATGCCCTAGCAGTCCAGGCAGATTCACGAGCAATGCGAGATGCCATCACATAACCCTGTTTAGCTATAGCAGCCCAGAGTTGAGCCATAGCATGTGGACCATCCCAGTTAAGAAGAGGAAGGATAGTCTCTTCTATAGACTGACTGAAGAGGTCAAGAAAGATGGTGGATAAAACACCATTCTCAGAGAGATTAATTATCATCTCTTTTGAGACCTTAACTGAGCTTTGCATGTGTGAGGCTCTAAGAGTGTCTAAGATTCTGTGGGCTGAACTTTGTAAGTAGATTGGGGTATTTTGAATCTTGAGCTGAGAGGGCCTTAACCAGACACATGGGTATTCCCAGCTGTTTTCTTCTTTGCCAGGATGCAATAGCCATAATCCCTTAAGAAAATGTTTTAAACCTCACTAGATATATTAAATACAATAAAAAGCAATACCTTAGCACCTGCCAACCTACATTGAATAGCCATTGGAACTTCTTTCCACAGGCCTATGTTCTCATGCAACATATGGAGAGCATGGAGATTTATTAGGCCACAACCATCTGTCATGTCCATTTCACTAGGGTGCTTTACACCAGGGGGACAGCTTGAAGACACTAACTTATAATAAGAGTAGATAAGGTTGCCTTATTCTTGTCACATACCAATATCAACCTCTTCTCTAATCTGACTAGCTTCTAAGAGCACACCAGGAATGGAGGTAGATAATCCTAAAGCAGTCCTTGATGCCCATTTTGCAATTGTCTTATTGTATAATAAGCACTAGGCTAGACTTGTTAAAGAGTGTGCAACTTACCTGATTGGAGTTGTGCTCCAGATTATTATGTTCTTTAAAGAAATCAAGGAAGGAACAATATTGACCATTTAAAGGTGAAGGTTGCAATAGAAGACCATTGTACAGTTCATTAGTTGCCATGAGGTCCACATGGTGGTCCTTGTTCACATGAAAGAATCTGTAGATTTGTCCATTAAGAACCAATGGCCTGATTAGTAGCCTCTTCAGCATGTCTAGCTTTGACAGAATGTCCTTGGACAGCCTAAGTTTTATCTGCCAAGAAGAGCCATAGCACCTTTTAAACCTAGATGAAGGCCCTAGAACAGGGTGTTCCAGAGTGAACTTGAACTTCTCCTGTTTGTCAACTTCTGCCTTTATGGAGAAGGACACTTTGCCACCATAAAAGCCCTTGAGCTCAGGTGTACAACCCAAGCATCCTGTAGGACCATGCTCCTTGAATGCAAGATCCTCCTTATCGAGTTCTCGCCAAGGTGACTTGACAGTTAGGAATGAGTTCGTGAAAGACGGCGAGGGCAATGGAATAACACACCGTTGCCAGAATCTCTTTTGAGGGCTTCTGACTGCCAAAGTTGTCTTTGTTCCATCTTAGGTAATCTTCGACGTAGGGGGCCACACGGGCATTCAGCACGCCCAGCGCCGGGGGGACGGAATCGGAATGGGACTCGAGAGGTGCTAACCCTTTGGTTTTGAGGTGATCGAGCGCCGACATGGAGATGTCCTCCCACGAGCAATTGCGCAGGGAGACCTGTCGCGCTATTTCCCATTGGACTCCCCACGGAAGTCCCCGCGCGTCCATCGCGCGTTGCACGCTGGTGTTATGCGCCTATTTCCGAATCGACAGTGGGTGAGGCTCACGGAACGCAAATTTGACGAGACGCACTATGATGTAGGGCCCTGAACCATCGTCGTGGTGGTATTCTTGTGAAAGGACATCGCCCGGAGTTGGCAGAGAGGCGTGACTTGGACGAGTCGCCCATGATGAGCATGAAGGCGAGCCTGAGAGTGGCGCACTGGCTGGGCCGCCATCAAGGTCGATTGGATCAGAGATCGACCGCCTTTTGTATGACGCAGAAGGGCGATCGGACGGCACAGAATCCTCTGGCAACTTTCGTTTGCCTAGGGAGGCGGAGGATGGGCCGGGGGTGGCGCTAGATGGACATCGCGATGGATCTTGACTGGGGCCGCACTGGTCAGCCGCGCGAATTGCGTCGTCATCGCAGAAATCGCTGTATCCGGTGCTCCCGTCTTCTGATATTTCATCACCGTGATTTGCGAGGCCAGACATTGCAGAGACAGAGAGAGACAGAGGTATGTTTGCACGGATTTTTAGTAGGTTGATTGTGAGAGAGGAGCGGGGGAAAAAGATACCCTCGCTTAGCCTCGAGGCGGGTTCAAATCCGTCATAAAACTACACGACTGATTCTATTACTGCTATTGCCATTACTGCTACATTCCTGCGCCAGAAACTCCCATCCTAGTATGATCGCCCAAAAAGTGTCCAGCGCTTTGCGTCGCTGCCACAGGCAGGGCACTTCGTCTTGCCGGGTATGATCGGGTCCCAGGGACTCTGGTCGAAGGGGATTGCGAGCGATTTTGCACCAGCAGAAGGCGCTCGCTCGTCCTGTGGTTCTGCACTGTGCCAAGGTTTAGCGTCGAGGGTCACAAAGAAATATAAGCCACCTACGCTCTGCCGCTGCGCTCCTTGATGTCGTCCTCGCAAGATTCAACCTCACACCACGGAAGCACGACCACACATTTGTCATCCAAGGTCGGGACAACCTTCTCCCACTCAGTGACCGGCTTGACGCGAGACCAATATACTTCCTTCGCACGGGCAAACATCTCATTTTGTATAGTTTCCAGCACCGCGGGAACCGCGGTCTCGACATTCGCCAACGGGATGGGCGCCTTGACCCCCGTGTCGCGGCGGACTCCAAGCGTCTGTTTCTTCGCGAGGTCTTGAGGGCCGATCTCGAGGCGCAAAGGAACTCCTTTTTGCTCCCAGTCGTTGAACTTGTACCCAGGAGTGTAGCCATCTCTGAGATCGGCGCGAGCACGAACGCCGACCTTCCTCAGCGTTACTACGAGCTCCTCACATTTGGCTGTGATCTCCTGCCGCTGCTCCTCGGCGGTCTTTGCAGTAATGCCGCAAGGGACGATGATTACCTGAACGCTTGCAACGCGGGGAGGGAGGACGAGTCCTTGGTTATCGCCGTGTACCATTACCATCACGCCGATCGTCCGCGTTGATAGACCCCACGAGTTCTGCGACACATAGATTTTCCTTTGACCAGAGGGATCGTTAGGGTCTTCGACGAAGATGTTGAACATCTCAGGCCTTGAGAAGTTTTGGCCAAGACAGTGAGACGTTGCCCCCTGAATGCCGCGACCGGAGGTAGGGATGAATCCTTCTACGGTAGTGGTGTAAACCGCGCCAGCAAACTTTTCTTTCTCAGACTTCACACCAGGGATGACGGGGACCGCAAGAAGTTCCTCGAAGACGCGGCGGTATAGGTCAAGAATTTCTAGGACTTCCTTGTCGGCTTCTGCTTTGGTGAGATGGGCTGTGTGGCCCTCTTGCCAGAGGAACTCCCTGGTGCGGATGAAAGGCTCTAATAGCGACCAATCAGGGAATGTGGTTTTGGATACGTGACAGGCGTACGAGGAGTTTTGAATTCCCACCGAACAACGCTGTTCCACTGATTGAGTTTCAAAGGGAGATCTCTGTGGCTCTTGATCCACTTTGCATAGTCTAATGGCCGTCGTAAGTGAGCGACAAACAGAGATAAAAATTGGTCTCACAGGGATACATGGCGGTCTCTGACGTGGGACGGATAGCGATGGGTTCTTCGAGATCTGATTGGCCTCTAGATCAGGAGGGTCAGTCTGAGCACAACGTTGGGTCCGATTCCAATAGACGCACGCCCGTGTAACCCAAGCGACCTCTGGGGAGAAACCCTCGATGTGATCCTTCTCCCGCTCAAGCACTTTTTGCGACACAAACATAGGGAAATATGCATTTTCAACGCCCATCTCCTTGATCTTCGAGTTGAACCATTCTTCATAGCCGTTCTACGTAAGTCCCGCTGTTCAACGTAGGCATGGGGAGTCATTACCTTGGATGATTTCCCATATGCTGTACGACCAAGGCTTGAGGACATAACACCCACTAACGTTGTAGTAATCGAGCATATCTGCCTTAATCAAAACCTTCACCGAGTGACCTTTCAGCATGAAACATCATCGAGAGGACGCATATATACCCACATTGGTATACCACGCAGCGAAATCGACCTCTTTCCTTACGCCGATGGCAATCTGAACGGCACCCTCAATCTTCGCGTCTTCCTTCTCCGCCTTCTTTTCCTTCCTTTCCGTAGGCTTGGGCTGAGTAGCGGTGCCATCCACCGTCTCGCTCTTCAGCGCGGCAAAATCTATCTCGTGAACCTTCGTTTCTGCTGTTTCCAGGTTGCGCAGGTACGCGAAAATGTCCTGTCCGGAGAGGAAGACGGTTTGGCTCGAAGAAAGCGCGTGCACTGCGAGCGGGACTTTTGCGGTGGCCAGAGAGGCATCGACGACGGTAGTGACTCTGGGGAACGTCTCCGCGTTGAGAGCCAAAGGGCTCACTGATGTGATGCACATGCGTTTAGTTAGACGAGCACAAAAACCAAAACCAAACAAGATGATGAAAGAGAACGTACGCGAGTCTTTATCGAGGGAAAAGAACTCGGATAGCAGATCCTCAGAGGCAAGGCGAAGGTCCTTCAGATTGAGTTTTTTACCGAGCAAGGACGAGCTCGTCTCGGTCTCATCGCGTGCCACGACGACGACGGGGACTGGCGTGGCATTTTTCGCGGTCTTGGGCTTGAACACGAGAACCTTGAGCAGCTCGAACTCCTTCGGGGTCTTGGGCGCGGCCTGCAGCGCCTCCTTCCACAGAGCGGCGGACGTCGCAGACGCGTGCTCGATGGTTCCGGAAGGGGTGATTGACAGGGCGGCGAGAGCTTGAGTTATAGAATCGAGTGCGGACATGGATTGGGTTGAAAAAGGGTGGTAGGAGTGCAGAAAGGGGAATGGGTCGGACGACAGCAAGAATAAATAAGGGTGTGCAGCGATCAGGCGTGACTCGACGCGGGGCGTTGTTGTTATCGGATGGGCTATCCGCTTCTGAAACTGTGCCCCCAGGCGCGTTGAGGAATGTCGACCTGCGCTCCGAAAAAGTATGCGCATATGACGACACCCCGTAGAAGAGGTTGAAAGAAAGGTCCCTGGACGCTTGGCGAATGCCGCTTAATTTCTTTACGAGCCTGGCGCTCTCGACAGATACTTCAAACTTCACTTGCTACACCCAAGCCAGCGAGTCATTTAAATTGTGCGATGCGCGGAAACAAATGTGATCATAAATTACATGTGATAAGTCTACGATGAAGATGAAGTCGATAAGACCCCTGTGCATCGGGGGCAGAGGACTTCACTGTGTGGACGGGTGTAAGTCCAACACCGAGGGCACTTAGCCAACGTCGCTGGTCGAATGCGAACGCCGATGTGCTCATCCGAGCCTGGGGAATGACCCTTAAGTCTATGTAGTGAAGGAGGTACGAGTATCTCACCAGGGAACCGCACTGAATCCACATACAACCAAGGTAGGGACGACATTCCTAAAGAGTCGTCATCTACTATGGATACGTCGGAGACAATGAACAATGTCTTCAGGAAAGATTCTAAGAAATAAAGATGGTGAATACAGGTGTTCAAATTAATGGGTAAAAACGTGCTTTCTCGCATGATGAGGCTTGTCAAATCGTTACCAATGCTGGGGAGGATGATATCAACCTCGGCTTCTGTCGAGCTACTTAGCTGCCTAAAATTTCGCTTTCAGACGAGTGAGATATAACGTAGTGGGTGCGACGTACCTCCTTCCCCGTGCTTGCTCCAGTAAGGCCAACACAGTACTTCGCACTTTGAGAAACTGAGCCATCTCATGTTCAGCGGTGGGGTTATGCCAATCAGGTGACTGGGAGATGAGCCCAATTAGATGTGAATTGCGAATTATCCGCGAAGCCATACCAATGAGACCCACGGTCTACTGAACAAAGAAGGTGAGTGAGTGAACTCGGAATTCGGCTGTCCACGAAGAGCAACATGAATTTCCTCCGCAAGGTGAGGCAGCACCGGGGCGATGATGTGGACCAAAGTATTCAGGACCTGTGAACACAATATGGCGACAGTCTGCGGAATTACTGAGCTTAACGCACATGTTGGAGGACGGTCACGGTGGACCTGCGCTCTAGGCTGGATAAACTATTTGCATATAGGTTATCTTTCGTGATGTCAAAGTACAAGGATGAAAGAGTAATGTTCGTGAAGTTGGCGAGGGTAGAAATGACTAGAGAGGGCCTTCAGCCGACCACGGGCTCTTGAAGGGGACAAGGTTACCTTTGGGGAAATTATACTGAGCGTAGCCATTTAGCGCGGTTTGCTCGAGCTCGTACAGTTGATGCATGACGTATCGATCAACCTGTGTATCATTAACGGTTCTCCCGAGCAAAGTAAACGTGTCCCAGGCTCACGAGACCCAATTGGTCCTTTGGAACCAAGCCTGATTTCGCACGGATATCTGGGTCGCCGATGTTGCCTAAGATGAATCGAGCCGAATTTCGAATTTTACGAAATGTCTCGGAAGTTTGCTCGAGGATCTTGGGTCCGATCGACATGTCACGCCAGTACTCTACCGATGCAGCCCATAGACGAAGTGTGTCGGCGCCATACACGGACTGCTTCTTATCCTAGGACGACCTTCACTACAGGCGCAAAAGCAAGCAAATAATGGCC
>Ga0210393_10003499_pt1 | contig 12588 bp, 11 predicted proteins | sample IncBWC27OmetaG_FD_160068 | JGI IMG/M metagenome (GOLD analysis project Ga0210393, IMG submission 160068) | Forest soil microbial communities from Barre Woods Harvard Forest LTER site, Petersham, Massachusetts, United States - Inc-BW-C-27-O ... | reverse complement strand
CTGGGAGGCGGATACCCTGAATTGCACGCTGAGCAACTAAGTGCAAACTCGACGATGGTTTGCGACATCCGTCAGTTCGCCGCATTGGACCGGCCCGTATATGCCGAATGCGGCGGCATGATGTACCTGGGCGAGAGCCTCCGCACGCGCGACGGAAAGGTACATGCGATGGCGGGCGTTCTTCCCATCGAGACCGATATGACGGAGAAGCTGGTGCTTTTTGGCTACGTCGAGGTCGAGCTTCTTCAGGATTCTCTGATTGGCACGAAAGGCACAGAGCTGCGCGGTCACAGCTTCCACTGCTCTCAATGCACGGCGACTCGCGATTTGCCAGCGGCGTTTGAGGCCCGGTACACCTTATCGAAAAGGACAGGGGCGGAAGGATATGCGTGCGGAAATGTTCTTGCGAGCTACATCCATCTGCATTTCAGAGGCGCACCTTCCGTTCCCGAAAGAATCGTGGACATGGCCGAGCAGATCGCGCGGCGCTTTGCGGAGGTGCGATGAAGCGCCTTGCTCTGCTGCTTCTTCTCAGTCCTGCTGCGTGCTTCGCATCGAGGACCTTGACGGACGAACTCGGGCGCACGGTGGCCGTGCCGGATCATCCTCACAAGCTGGTTTGCCTGGCTCCCAGCATTGTTGATGACGTGTACAGCCTGGGTGCGGGAAACGATGTCATTGCGGTATCGGAGTACACCACTTACCCGGCTGAAGCAGCGCAGAAGCCGACCATCGGGGCTCCTTTGAATCCATCGCTCGAAATAATCATCGCGCTGCATCCGGATCTGGTGCTAGGAACCGGAGATATGAATCATCTGCCTTCCATCGATCAGCTTGAACCCTATGGAATTCCGGTGTTCATGGTCAATCCTCACGGCATCGCGGGTATCTACAGGTCGATTGTGAGTCTTGGACGCGCGTTGAACAGAGAGTCCGACGCGGCTCATCTCCTCCGCGATCTGCAGGCGCGCGAACAAAGCGTGCGCGCCCGCGTGCTGGACAAGCCTGCGGTCCGGCTTTTCATGCCGGTCTGGTACGACCCGATTGTGACAGTCGGCAGGCATGCCTTCATCACGGAGCTGATCGAAGTCGCTGGTGGAAATTCAATCACAAGCGATATCGCGCAGGAATGGCCTCAGGTGAGTTTGGAAGCCATTGTGGATCGGCATCCGGATGCTCTCCTGCTGATCAAGGGCTCGAAGGTTTCGTTGGCCGAGCTCTCCGGGCGGCCAGGATGGCAGGCGCTCTCCGCTGTGTTGGAGGGCCGAGTCTTTTTCGTTGACAAGCGGATCGAATTACCCAGCCCGGCCGCAATCTACGCCATGGAGGAATTGGCCAAACAGCTTCATCCGTAGGGCGGAATCGCTCCGTCTGAACTCAAAAAACGAAGTTCAACCGCAGAATGCTCGGGAAGCGCGGTGCGAATCCGCCACTACCCCGTAACTGTAAGCGTGGAGGGCCTGCCCGAAGTACCACTGGAGACGACTCCGGCAAGGTGGGCACGCCCGATGAAACGCAAGTCAGGAGACCGGTTCTGCGCCAACAAATTCCGAGGGGAATGATGAATCACGTTCGACCATCCATTCGAGTATCTTGCTTCTTGCTCTTCGCTCTCTCCCTCAGCACCAGAGTGTTCGCTCTCAACAATGCTTTGTCGGTCACCGGGACTGTGGTCGATCCAACCGGTGCGGTTGTGCGTGGCGTAACCGTAGATGTAATCGCGCACAACCAGAAGCTCTCCTCGGTAACGACGGATCAGCAAGGGCATTACACTGTGTCTGTTCCTGCCGCTGGAAGCTATGAAATACGCGTGTCCGCTCCTGGGTTCAAGACCGTGATTGTGGATAATCTCGGGATGCGCGGCCCCGAGGGAGGCATTCGAAATTTCACTCTCCGTCTCGATGCGCTCTCTGAGGAGGTCACCGTAACTGCGACGGCAACGCCTACGCTCGAGTCGCACCTTGGAGCTGCCGTGAGTGTTCTCGGATCGAATCAGTTGGCCGGCACCGATGAGGTTCAAGAGGCGTTGCGTTGGATTCCCGGATTGCAGATGACGCAGACGGGACAGATCGGCGGAACAACGGCTCTCTACGTCCGCGGCGGCAACAGCGATGCCAACAAAGTGCTGATCGACGGAATCCCCATGAACGATATCGGCGGCGCGGTCGAGTTCGCCGATCTCTCTTCTTCTGCCCTCGCCAGGGTCGAGGTGCTGCGCGGCCCCAACAGTTCCGCGTACGGAGCCGATGCCATGGCCGGGGTAGTGAGCCTGACAACACGGTCAGGATCGGCGCCGTTGCCGGAGGTTACCTACATCGGAGACGGGGGCAATTTCTCCAGCTTCCACAACGAAGCAAGCGTTGGCGGAAAGTTGAAGGCGGCCGATTATTTCGCCGATTTCTCGCGGTTCGACACCTCGAACAGCATTCCAAACAATCGGTTTCACATCGGCACCGCGACGGGAAATTTCGGCTGGAACCTGGCGCCCAATACAAGCCTTCGCGCTACCGTGCGGCACGATCAGTTGGCCGGGGGGCAGCCGAACGCGATTCTTCTTTACGGAATTCCGGACGACACTCGGCAGGCAAATGAGGATTCCTACTTCGGTGCGACGTTTGATACACAGAGCGCTGCGGCCTGGCACAACCTGGTCCGTTACGGTGGGCTTCGCTTGCGTTCCGAATACAGCGACTTCGCTCCAACCGGGATTCCGCAGTATCAGGATAGTGTGACCTACGCCGGTTGCACTCCTCAGACGGATCCCAACTGCGTTCTGGCGGACTATCTCGGCGCGCCGGTCACGGTTCGTGGCGCCAACGGCTACACCGTATCCGGACAAGCGATCTTTCAATACCCCCAGCAGTACCCCAATACTTACCCAACCTCCACCGACCGCGATTCGATGTATGCGCAGTCGGACTATCTTATCCGCCGCCACCTGCTCGTTCTGGGTGGGTTTCAGTACGAGGACGAAAGAGGCTATTCCGGAGTTCCAGCCAATTCGATCGAGCGCAAAAATTACAGCTATACACTTCTCTTTCAGGGCGATATCAAAGGCAGGCTTTTCTACACGCTCGGAACGGGAGTGGAAGACGATCAGCTCTTCGGCGTGGTTCCAACTCCGCGCGCCTCGCTCGCATATCTGCTGAAGCAATCAAACCCGTCTGGAGTTCTGGGGGGAACGCGGTTGCGGGCAAGCTTCGGGAGAGGCATCAAGGAGCCCAGTATTTTTGAACAGACGGACTCGCTCTACGATCAGTTGGCTGCGCTTCCCAATGGCAATCAGCTTATTGCTCAGTATCACGTCGGTCAGATCGGGCCAGAGTGGTCGCGCACCTATGACGGCGGCGTGGAGCAGGAACTGGCGCGCGGACGGGCAAAGATCAGCATCACGTACTTTCATAATGAGTTCACGAATGGCATCGAGTACATTCCCAGCCAGGGGCTGATCGATCTCGGAGTTCCGACGTCGGTGGCAGCCGCTGCGAGCTACGGGGCCACGGTCAACTCCCAGGCGTTCGGTGCGCAAGGCGTTGAAACGGAGGCGCAAGCGCAGCTTTCGCGGGATCTGTTTGTGCGCGCAGGCTACACTTACCTCGATGCAGTGGTCCAGCGCTCGTTCAGTTCCGATGCGATCGGGCCGACGTATAACCTGAATTTTCCCACCGTCCCCATCGGCGCCTATTCGCCACTCATCGGAGCGCGTCCATTCCGGCGCGCGCCTCACTCCGGCTACTTTGGTGTGAGTTACGCGCATGCACGGTTTTCCTCGCTGTTGACCGGCACGCTGGTTGGGCAGCGCGACGACAGCGACTTCCTGGCCTACGACGCCAATTACATGCCCACCATGCTGCTGCCCAATCGTAATCTGGAAGGCGCATATCAGCGGCTGGATATGAGCGCCAGCTATCAAGTGAGCCCTCGCCTCCAGATGACCAGCAGATTTGAGAACCTGCTCAGCGAGCGCTACAACGAAGCTTTCGGATATCCGGCATTGCCGTTCACATTTCGCTCCGGCGTGCAACTCACGCTCGGGGGTGAGTCCTGGAAACTGAAGTAATCCGTCTTGCCACAAACCCGGCAGACACGCAACGATCGCAGTGGGGCACATGGGCAGCTTCGGCTGCCCTCCTGCTCGTCCTATTCCTCACCATGGTATTGGGCATTACGTGCGGAGCTGTTCACGTGCCGCTTCCGAGCATTGCAGCGTGGCTCACGCACACACGGCCTCTTTCAGAGGTTGAACGCGTCGTTCTGATGGAGATCCGGTTGCCGCGAATCATCGCCGCGGCGATGGTGGGCGCCGCGTTGTCGGCTGCGGGGCTGTTGTTTCAAGGGCTGTTCCGCAATCCGCTTGCTGACCCTTATGTGATCGGCTCATCGGGCGGAGCGGTTCTGGGCGCCACAGTGGGAATGGTTCTGCTGCCGCAGGTAACATGGCTGGGGTTCAGCGCCATCGCGCTGCTCGCCTTTGCCGGATCAGTGGCGACGATCGCCGTTGTATACAGCCTGGCGCGGGTGGGCGGCACAACACAAGTGGTTACGCTGTTGCTCGCTGGCTTTGCAGTCAGCACCATGCTGAGCTATTCGTCTTACTTCGTTGAGGTGCTCGACCGCGATTACGGATTTGGGTTACGCGTGCTGGCCTCATGGTTGCAGGGCTCCATTGGAGTGCCACGCTGGAGCCAGCTTGGAGCGGCTGCGCTGTTGCTTCTGCTCTCATTGATTGCGTCTGCCATGCTGGCACGCCGCTTAAATACGCTGGCGCTTGGGGATGAATACGCGCAACAACTGGGCATCCATGTTGAGTCGGTGCGGATCGGCATCATCCTCGTGGGTTCGCTGCTTGCAGCGGTTGCAGTCTCACTCGGCGGCCTCATCGGGTTCGTGGGACTCATTATTCCGCACCTGGGGAGATTGATCTCAGGACCCGATCATGTAAGGCTCCTGCCCATCACTGTTCTAACAGGCGCGGCTTTTCTGGTCCTGACAGACACCCTTGCTCGCACCATCGTGGCACCTTCGGAACTTCCAGTCGGTATCTTGATGGCCTTCGTCGGCGGCCCGTTTTTCCTGTACCTTCTGCGACGAACCAAGCGAGGATACGGTTCATGAAGACTCTTCTCGATTTCGAGTGCGTCTCATTCTCGTTCGGGCAGAGACAAGTGATCCATTGCGCCAATCTGCGAATCGAGAGCAGGACCTGTACAGCACTCATCGGCCCGAATGGTGGCGGTAAGACGACGCTGCTCCGGCTGGCGGCGGGACTTCTTCGTCCTTCCTCCGGAAGGATGTTGTTTCGCGGTGCCGAACTGGGGGACCTTTCGCGGCGGGACGTGGCACGCCGCATAGCTCTGGTTCCCCAGCACCTCGAGATTCCATTCTTGTTCACCGTACAGCAGATTGTGGAACAGGGACGCACTCCTTATATCGGAATGTGGGGAGGGCTGAAGGCGCGCGATCGAAAAGCAATCGAACGCGCGATCGAACTGACCAGCATCGGCTCACTGCGAAACCGAATCTACAACGAACTCAGCGGAGGAGAGCGCCAGCGCGTGAAGATTGCGCTCGGACTGGCGCAAGAGCCGGAACTCCTGCTGCTGGACGAGCCGACGCAAAGCCTCGACTTCGGGCGCCTGATGGAACTGATGGCGCTCATTCGCATGCTTCACAGGGAAGGGATCGACATTCTTGCCGCGGTGCACGATCTCGCTCTCATCCAGCACACATTCTCGTCCGTCATCCTGATCAATTCGCTCGAGCCACTTCTGATCGGTTCGCCGGAAGATGTGCTTCGTCCCGATATTCTGGAACGAGCGTTCCAATGTCCTGGACCAACTTTCAACTTCGAACCAGACGTTCACCCCAGGAGAGAACTCGCGCTATGAAGCTTTCGCAACCTGCGGCTATCGACCGAATTCGCGTCGTCGCGCGGTCAATTCAGCGATTGAGTCCAGGAGATTTGGAGCGAGCCGCTCAACATCTGGATCAACTGACCAAGCCTCTCGGCAGCCTAGGTCAACTCGAGTCGCTTGCGGCTCAGGTGGTTGCGATTCGACGCGGCAACATGGAGCTTCCGTTGCGGAAAGCTGTATATGTATTCGCGGCCGATCATGGCGTTGCTCGCGCGGGTGTAAGTGCATATCCGCCTGAGGTGACGGCGCAGATGGTGAAGAACTTTCTCAGCGGAGGTGCAGCAATCAATGTGCTCGCTCGTCAGCATGGGGTGGAGCTGGCCGTTGTGGATGCAGGCGTTGATGCGGAATTCAGCGAGAGCGCTGGATTGCGCGCAATGAAAGTGCGGCGAGGCAGCCGGAACTTTCTGGAAGAGCCGGCCATGACCGCCGAAGAAATGAGCTCCGCACTTGAGATCGGAATCTTGCTTGCTGAGGAAGCTCATGATCGCGGAGTGCACCTTGTCATCGCCGGAGAAATGGGCATTGGAAACACCACCTCGGCAAGCGCCATCACCGCCGTGCTTACGCAGCGCGATCCGGCCGAGGTAACGGGCAAGGGAACCGGCATTGATGATGCCCGGCGCAATCGCAAGCTGAACGTGATTCGCCGGGCCATCCGGAAGCACTTCCCCGAAGGCGGGAATAAGGAGCCGCTCCAAGTGCTTCGTCGCGTTGGCGGGCTCGAAATCGCCGCCATGACTGGCTTCATGCTTGCTGCAGCGCGTCAGCGACAGATCGTGATATGCGATGGTTTTATCTCAACGGCGGCCGCCGCGGTTGCATGTGCGCTTGCCCCGCACCTCAAGGAGTATCTTATCGCCGGCCATTGTTCTGAGGAGCCGGGGCATCGCTTTCTTCTGCAGCAGATCGGCATTTCTCCACTGCTGCGATTGAATATGAGGCTGGGGGAAGGCACGGGAGCCGTTCTGGCAATCCCGATTATCGAATCGGCGTTGCGGCTCTATTCAGAGATGGCAACCTTCGCGTCCGCTGCTGTGAGCGGGGCGAACTCATGATCGAGCCGCTCGAAGATATCGCGCTCGCGATGCAGTTTATGACGCGTGTGCCGATTTGGTCCAGAGGTCTCGATCCGGCGCGATTGAACCGGGCCTCGGCCTGGTTTCCCCTCGTTGGGCTGTTTGTCGGCGGATTGGGAGCGACCTGCTACACGCTCGTCGTCCCGCATCTGGGAAGATCAGTGACGGCGCTCGTGGTGGTGCTGGTCATGAGCATCGTTACCGGTGGTCTGCACGAGGATGGACTGGCGGACTGCGCAGATGCGTTCGGCGGAGGGTGGACGCGTGAAGACCGGCTGCGAATTTTGAAAGACAGTCGTATCGGAAGTTTCGGCGGGATTGCGCTGGTGTTATCGCTCGGCGTTCGCATCCTGCTGCTGGCCACGCTTCCCGCTGCTACGGTGCTGAGCTACCTGGTCTCGGCGCAGGTGATGGCGCGATGGACTCCGCTGCCGCTCGGCGCCATTCTCCAACCGGCGAGAGTACCGGAGGGTGAGGGCGGACGCATCGCCGGCAGAATCTCATGGTTTACTGTGGCGCTCGGCGGCGTGCTCGCACTGGCTCCCGTCTGCTACTTGCTGCGGCTCGCCGCGTGGCAACCAGTGCTGGTGACATTGGCGGTAACCCTTCTCAGCGGTACCTATTACCAGCGGCGCATCGGGGGAGTCACTGGCGATTGCATGGGCGCCACGATTCAGCTCTCCGAGATTGCCATTTACGTGTGCGGAGCGTGGATGCGATGAAATCCTGCATTCTATTGCGGCATGGCGAGACTGCAATGGCTGGCTTGTTCTGCGGTCACTTCGACCCACCGCTGAGCGATGCCGGCCGCGAACAAATCGAGCTTGCCGCATCGATGCTTGGCGAACGACCGAAAGTGATTTACGCAAGCGATCTGAAGCGGGCGCGCCAATCAGCCGAACTGATCGCTTCTCACTTCGACCTTCCAGTGCATCTGCGGCCGGGCCTGCGTGAGATCAGTTTCGGCGCATGGGAAGGCCTCTCTTGGAAACAGATCGAACAATGCTTCCCCGCGGATGCCCAAGCCTGGATGGAGCGATACCCACAAGGCGTGATTCCAGCGGGTGAGCCGTACGACACCTTTCGAATTCGCGTGCAGAAAGAAATGTCGTTCCTGCTTGGACAAGCTGAAGTGCACCCACTCATCGCCGTAACGCATGGCGGCGTTATTCGAACTGCCCTGACAGAGCTGTATTCGTTCACGCATTCCGAAGCGCGTCGGTGCTCAGCTCAGTACGCGTCTATCGTACCGATCCCTCCGGTGCAAGCTGGAGGCGCGGCATGAGACGTGACAATTGGGTTGTCGAACTTGGAGCCCGGGGCTTCGATGAAAACCCTGCGAGATATGAACTTCGAAGAGGAGAAAGGAGCAGAACATGAGCATAGCAACCAAGCGAGGTGATGCCGGACAGACGAGCCTCGCCGGAGGAGTTCGCGTTTCCAAGTCCGACTTGAGGGTGGAGACATACGGAACGGTCGACGAACTCAACACCGTGCTGGGCTTCGCACGAAGTATCTGCCAGGACGGCCAGATCAAGGAGTGGACAGAAGAGATTCAGCGCACACTTTTCCGCCTGGGCTCGAATCTTGCTACGCCGCCGGAAAGCAAGAAACAGCCACCGAAGATCGGCAGCGAAGACGTTGAGCACCTCACGGAACTGGTGCACAAAATCGAAGTTACCGAAGGGCTGGTTTCGGATTGGTCTCTGCCGGGAGCCCATCCGGAGGCGGCTGCCTATGAAATGGCACGCACGACATGCCGCCGTGCCGAGCGGGCTGTGGTTCGATTCATCGAGTCTGGTGGGCAAGTCGACCCCAGCGTTCTGGGGTACTTGAATCGCTTGTCCGATCTGATCTGGTTGTTCGGGCGCTTGCTCGAGGTCCAAGCCGGCATCGACTCGCGCCTCCGCGATACGCAGCATCCCGGGGCACGGTGGTCGAGGGCATGGTGATGGTGGAACGCTACTCCAGAGAGGAGCTGGCAGGGGTGTACCGCGCCATTCGCGAGCGGCGCGACGTCCGCTCCGGATTCGCTCCCGATGCACTGCCGCAGGAACTCTTGATTCGCCTGCTTGGATCGGCACATCATGCACCTTCTGTAGGTCTCATGCAGCCGTGGCGGTTCATCGTCATCCAATCCAGAGCCATCCGCGAGAGAATCTTTGAGTCGTTCCAGGACGCAAGTTCCCAGGAGCACAAGACCTATTCCGGAGAGCGGGCCGAAGTTTACTCGCGGCTCACCTTGCAGGGAATTCTAAGCGCGCCGCTCAATCTTTGCGTGGTCTGCGATTGCGCGAGCCCCCGTGGACACTCTCTCGGGCGGCACACCATGCCTGAGACGGCTCTCTACTCGGCCGTTTGTGCAATTCAGAATCTTTGGCTTGCTGCGCGCGCCGAAGGCGTCGGCCTCGGCTGGGTAAGCATTCTCGATCCCGAACGCGTGAAAACTGTGCTGAAGATTCCAGCCCCGATGAGGCTAGTCGGCTACTTCTGCATGGGATTTGTGGAGAACTTTGCCGCAGAACCAGAGCTTGAACGCGCAGGGTGGGAACGCCGCTTGCGTCTGGAAGACGTGCTCCGCTCAGAGACTTTCGACCAACCCTGGGGGACCGTTCAGCCATGACGAGGACACCCGCCCTGATGGTGCTCGGAACGAGCTCTCACGTGGGAAAGTCGCTGATCACTGCGGCGTTGTGTCGGATCTTTTCGCGAGCCGGACTCCGGGTCTCGCCATTCAAGGCGCAGAACATGTCCCTGAACTCCGCAGCCACCCCTGAAGGCCTGGAGATCGGGCGCGCTCAAGCGTTGCAGGCCGAGGCCGCGGGGATACCTGCCTCTGTTCACATGAACCCCATCCTCTTGAAGCCCTCCAGCGACACTTCGTCTCAGGTCATCGTACGAGGCAAAATCTTTGCGCAGCTCTCAGCCGAAGACTACTTCCGCCGCCGCAATGAAGAGCTTGTGCCGATTGTTCAGGAGAGCTACGAGATCCTTGCTGCGCAAAACGACCTCATGATCCTCGAAGGAGCCGGCTCTCCCGCCGAGATCAACCTCAAGGACCGCGATATCGTGAACCTCCGCATGGCTCGTCTCGCCGGCGCACGGTGCATTCTGGTGGGCGATATCGATCGCGGCGGCGTATTCGCATCGCTCTTTGGCACGCTCGCACTCCTTGAACCCTCCGAGCGGGATTTGATCGACGGATTCGTCATCAATAAGTTCCGAGGAGACGTTCGTCTGCTGTCGGACGGCATCGGCAGTTTCGAAGAGCGCGTAGGAAGGCCCTGCCTCGGTGTCGTTCCGTACATCGAAAACCTAAGCCTGGATGAAGAGGACGGCGTATCGATTGAACGCATCGCAAGCGCGCCGTGGCGACCGGACAATTCTTCAAACCGGCCTCTTCGTGTGGCCATCATCAGTTTTCCCTCCATCTCTAACTTCACGGACTTCGATCCGCTCATCGCGGAGCCCTCCGTTGACGCGCGCTTTTGCCGCACAGCAGAAGAAGTGGCTAAGGCTGACCTCGTCATCCTGCCCGGCTCGAAACAAACGGCGGCCGACCTCCGCTGGATGCGTGATGCAGGCATGGATGAAGTGGTCCGTTTGCAAGCGGGCCGCGGACTCGTCGTAGGAATCTGCGGCGGTATGCAAATGCTTGGTAGTGTCATCGAGGATCCGTGCGGTGTGGAAGGAGGGGGAACACAAGCAGGCCTCGGACTGCTTTCCATCCAAACGAGAATGAGCCGCGAGAAGATCACTCGGGAAGTTACAGGCAAACTGTTCGTTCCGAGACTTTTCGGCGAGAAGCTGTCGTGTTCAGCTGTGCAAGGGTACGAGATCCATGTTGGGGAGACAGAGTACCTGGAAGGCTCGGCTCCGTTTGCCCGAATCCACCGGACTGGGGACTCGGAAGAATTCACCCTCGACGGGTGTAGCAGCGAACACGGACGCGTTATTGGTACCTACCTGCACGGGATCTTTCATGATGACGCGTTCCGGCATGCCTTCCTGGGCTCCGCGAGGAAGGTATGTCGGCTTGCACCCGCAGACGAGCTCCTCGATTGGAAACAGCGTCGGGAAAACGAATTCGAGGGGCTGGCCCGGACAGTTGCCGATGCTGTCGACCCGAAGCGCCTGCTCGGCCTGGTTGGGTTGGCATGGCCCCGCGTGCCGACGAAGGAGAGAACATGCGCGTCAAAATACTGACTGCCTCGTACCTCCTGGACTGGATTCTGGGCGATCCCGAGTTCGTGCCTCACCCGGTGCGATACATCGGCAAAGCGATTGCACATGGTGAATGTGCCTTGCGCCGTCCGAGATCGGGCCCACTTGTCGAATTCATTGGCGGGCTGGTGCTGACAGGCGGAATCGTGGCGTGTTCCGCGGTAGCCGTATCAACACTGCTAAGTGCGTTGCATCGACTCAGTCCTTCACGCGCGCGCCTCGTTGAAATCTGGCTGGGAGCAAGCTGCCTTGCCACAAGAAATCTGCTGGACGAAGCCAACTCTGTGCTGCAGGCACTGGAAAAGGCGGACCTCGAGCGAGCTCGGCTGCGGCTTTCGCGCCTTGTTGGGCGCGACACTGCCGAACTCGACGCCAGCGGAATTGCGCGCGCCGCCATCGAGACTCTCGCCGAAAGCCTGTGCGACGGAGTAATCGCGCCGTTGACATATCTGGTCGTTGGGGGCGTTCCAATGGCGATGGCATACAAGGCTGTGAATACGCTTGATTCGATGATCGGCCATCGAGACGAAGATTATGAGTGGTTTGGCAAGGCAGCCGCACGACTCGACGATGCAGCGAACTTTCTTCCGGCACGCATCGCGGCCCTGCTCGTGTGTAGCGCTTGCACGATCTTCGAACCGGGCAATACCCGCAGCGCCTGGAGGACATGGCGGTTGGACGGTCTGAAACATGCAAGTCCAAATGCCGGGCAAACCGAAAGCGCGATGGCCGGCGCGTTGCGCGTTCAATTAGGGGGCGTAAACACGTACGACGGCGAGCGTGTCGAGACGCCGTTGCTCGGATCCGGGTTCCCTAGCCCGGAAGTACATCAAGTTCGGAAGGCCCTGCGCATCACTGCGCTGACTTCGGTGCTGGGCTTTGCCGTCGGCTGTCTTTTGCTCAGTGGAAGGCGCCATGGATGAGGCTTTGACCACACGGGCTCTCCCGGCTCACGGCGGACAACTAAGTGCGATCTCGGCGGCTTTCTCGGTGCCCATAGATCGGCTGCTGGACTTCAGCGCAAGCATCTATCCTGACGGACCTTCGCCACGAGTGATCGAAGCTCTTTCGGATGCACTTCGCAGCCCGCAACAACTGCGTCAGTATCCCGATCTCGAATCGATCGCGCTGCGGGCAAACCTTGAAACATACGCGGCAGTGCCCGCGGGCAACATCGTGGTGTCGAATGGTATCGTCCCCCTGATGTCGGCAAGTTTACGAGCCATGAAGGTGCGAAGGTGCCTGCTGCCCGTGCCCGCCTTCGGAGAGTACCGTCGCATTCTTGAGCGAGAAAGCATCGAAATCCGCACATATCCACTCGTTCCGAACACGGACTTCCGTCCTGACTTCGAGCACATGATCGAGTATTG
>Ga0210393_10003491_pt1 | contig 12610 bp, 15 predicted proteins | sample IncBWC27OmetaG_FD_160068 | JGI IMG/M metagenome (GOLD analysis project Ga0210393, IMG submission 160068) | Forest soil microbial communities from Barre Woods Harvard Forest LTER site, Petersham, Massachusetts, United States - Inc-BW-C-27-O ... | reverse complement strand
CCTTGCCCTCGGCGCTTTTTATTGCACCCTCTGCAAACGGGCGATAAGCTTCTGAGCCAGGCTCTCCTCCGATTCCGACCACAGCACGCGCGAATTCGTGCCGCTATTCTTGTCGACGTTCACTGAAAATTCGACCAGCTTGGCCACGTTCTCGCGAATCTTGTCGCGAGTCTGTTCGCTAAGAGGAGTCTCCGGCTGGAGGAAATACGAATCCAAACCGAAGTCGACTTGTATGTGACCCGTCTGTTGATACGCTGCCTCGTCGAACTGTTCTCCCTGTACGATGAATCTCACCGGCGCAGCTTCCAGCACCCAGTTTCCGCTCGAAGAATCCGGGGCCCACAAATCCCAGTGCGCTTCGAAAACGTAAGCGTAATCGTCATGAATCAATTCGGCGGCGATCAATGTAGCCTGCCCGGGATCGATGCCGCCAGGAAAGCGGCGCTCCAATACCGTTGCCTCGCCCCAGGAAACAGGATGCACGGCAAAATAACTGACTCCCGGGCGCTGTGCCGAGAAAGGGAACTGCTGCAACACGCCGAAAGCATGCGGCAACATCTCGGGTCCCGAAAAGTCAGAGAACCAAAGACTGAGATAGACTGGATCGGACACTTTTCCCTCGAAGGTTTTGGTGAGCCGCGTGTCTGGTGCGCGACCGTATCTCAATTCTAAATTGTCCGCTTGATCGAAGAAAACAAGGCAGACGCCACTTGAGAGTGGCGCAGTGTTGAAAAAGCTAAATCGTGTGTTTCCGTGTCAAGTGCATCGATTCATTACGAACGAGAATGGGAGATTGCGGAACTCTTTTTCGGCTCAACCCGGCCTTCGCGTTCCAGCCATTTTGACATGGCTACAACGCCTTGTTACGATCAAGTGTTGCCTCGGCAACCCACCTCACAGCTGTCCCCGTCGTCTAGCCTGGCCTAGGACATCGCCCTTTCACGGCGGTAACACGGGTTCAAATCCCGTCGGGGACGCCAAGTCTAATCAATGAGTTGCCGGAATTTCCTCAGAAACTCGCGGTACAACGACGGTACAACTTGGTTTTGGCCTGATCATGCCGACCACTTTGCTCTGCGCCGCGCGCTTTTGCGGACTGAGAGCCTGCGTGTACGTGTCCAGGGTCATCTTGGCCGTCGAGAGCCTCAATAGCTCCTGTACAACTTTGACGTCTTCCCCATTACTCCCCAGGTCGTGCTCGAGTTGGGAACGCATGCGGAATTTGTGCCGCGTGATCGTTTTACGATCCGTTCATTCGCTGCTGAAGAATTCCCGAATGTTGTTGCCGATGGAGACGTGCGGTGCTCGCAGTGCTCGCGAAGCGGAGCTTTTGGGAGAAGGCAACGATTCTTCACTCGAATACTACCGCCCGTCGGAGAAACCAATCCCCGACCGATATATTCGCGTCATTATTTGTGATGTTGCCATGCTCGCCCAGGGGCAGATACGAGCGGACGCTCTGGCTGACCGGGATCTGCTAGCGCAAGTTGTGAGACATAAGGAGACGTTCTATCCTTCCGGTTGGGCTCGCTACGATCTCGCAGGTCCCGGAAGTCTCCGCCTTGTGCCGGTCGAGACCCGCGTTGCGGCATTGGAACGGGACTACCGAAACATGGGTGCCATGATATTCGGGGATGCGCCCAAATTCGACTGGATCATGGAAGCCCTGAAAGCGCTTGAACGGGAAATTAACCGATGAACCAACGGTCCCTTTCTTCGTTCAAGAAGCCGCTGCGCTTCTGGAGCCAGCTGCGATGTCTAGCTCACCAGATCTCCAGTTGTAGTTTGTGATAGCTCGCGATCAATTCGAAATCCACTCGATTTGAGGTAACTAGGCGGGCTCCTACGGACCTGGCAGTCAGTGCGATCAACAGGTCAAAGTGCAAATCGCGAAGCTTCTCTGGACCAAAGCCTTTATCGACATGAATTTTGCTAAGCAGGCGTCCTGATTCAAGCCAATTGTTTTCGGTTGGTGTCAAGATGGGATGGTTGCGAGCAAGGCGTTCGACAAACTGTCGCTCGGCCGGCTTGGTCGATCCCCGGCTCAGCTCTGCCAGCACCACGGCTGAGTTTCGCACCAAACCTGTTGTTGCTGCGATTCGCTGCTGGTGACGGCCGGTACGGAGATGGTCGATGAAGATCGAGGTGTCGAAGACGACAAAATTACTCATCATGTCCCGAGAATTCGAGCTTCCCGCCGTATTTCGACATCAGCCTCTGGAAGCGCTTCAGGGCAACGATTTCGCGCAATGCTACGTGTACCGCCTCGGTTCGCGATTTCACGCCTAACACTTCGGCTGCTTCGTCCGCCAGGCGCTTGTCTAGTCTTATCGATGTGATGGCTACCGCCATAGGTTCCACCTTCCGTTTAATGATATATACATTTTATTAACAACATATATACAGGTCAAGTTGTCAAGGCCGGACCGACGGATCTGGGGTACCTGGTGAATCGGCCGCCTGCATGGTGACGATGGGCCGGAGACCCCGGTTTAATGGGGGACACATCGGGGACACAATAAGGTGTTTCTTGCTATTCCTAGAACGCCATCCAGTGCGTCGTGTTCCTGTTGTTTGTTAGAGTTACGTTTAGCCATCCCGCTTTCACGGCGGTACACGGGTTCAAATCCCGTCGGGGACGGCAACAAAATCAAGTACTTGCAGGAACCCCAGTTCCCGAGCGGTACGATCCTGTTTGCGAGTGACCAAGCCGAGCACCTTTCTGTGCACCATCTGCTTCTCGTCCGACATCGCTTCATCGCAGATGTCCATCGTCGCTTTGATGGAGTTGTGGCGCAGCAGCCCTTGGACGACCTTCGGATCGCCGTTATTCTGCCGCAGCAGGCACAGTGCTGAAACAGATTCTAGATGTTCCCGACGACATCCCCCACGACTTGCTCGCAGAAGGCGACCGCACAATTCTCACTCCCCATCACAACCACAGCAACAGATGGCGTTTTTCGGATTTCTGTACCGTTTCTGGATTGAAGCGTTGCACAACCATACCGTCGATATGGGAGACTGATAATGCATGAAGAAAATTGGCTTTCTCTCATTCGGTCACTGGACACCTTCACCGCAATCGCAAGCACGGTCCGCCGCTGATGTGCTTCTGCAATCCATTGACCTCGCCATGGAGGCCGAGCGACTGGGAATGGACGGAGCCTACTTCCGTGTTCATCACTTCGCGCAGCAACTGGCATCACCGTTTCCACTGCTCGCGGCGGTTGGTGCAAAAACGCGAAAGATTGAAATCGGCACCGCCGTGATCGACATGCGGTATGAGAATCCTCATTACATGGCGGAGGATGCTGGTGCTGCGGACCTCATTGCTGGCGGGCGCCTGCAGTTGGGAATCAGCCGCGGTTCCCCCGAGCAGGTCATCGATGGCTGGCGCTATTTCGGCTACAGTCCGAATAAAGGCGAGGACGATGCAGCTCTGGGCCGCCGGCACGCCGAAGAATTTCTTGAGTTGCTGCGTGGCAAGGGCTTCGCTAAGCCTAATCCACGTCCAATGTTTCCCAATCCTCCGGGACTGCTACGTCTTGAGCCGCACTCTGCAGGATTGCATGATCGAATCTGGTGGGGGTCTGCTTCGAACGCAACAGCAACCTGGGCCGCGAAGCTAGGAATGAACCTGCAGAGCTCAACACTCAAATTCGACGAGACCGGCGAGCCGCTCCACATCCAACAGGCCGCTCAGATTCGCACCTTTCGCGCAGCCTGGAAGGAAGCTGGTCACAAGCGTACTCCGCGCACTTCCGTCAGCCGCAGTATTTTTCCGCTGCTGGATGACCGTGATCGTGGCTATTTCGGACGAGGCTCTCAGGAAGAAGAAGACAAAATCGGATTCCTTGACGAAAACACACGGGCGATCTTCGGCCGCAGCTATGCTGCTGAGCCAAAGATTCTCATCGAGCAGCTTAGGAAAGACGAAGCGATCGCGGAGGCCGACACGCTATTGCTGACCATTCCAAATCAACTGGGCGTTGCCTACAATGCGCACGTCATGGAGGCAATTCTGACTTCGATCGCCCCAGCCCTCGGTTGGCACTAAATTCTCGCCACATTCATTTGAGACAATTGCTTACTTTTAGGAGGGACGAGAAGCTGAAGCTCAAGGGCGTGCGCCGGTTTATCAGGGTAGTGATTCCCAAATACTACTTAGGCACTCTTTCTGGCTTACTTCGAAAATACATCTGTGGCGTGGTTCCCAGCATCTTCCGGAACATTTCAATAAAGGCGCTCACGCTGTGGTAACCAACTGCAACAGCTGCCTCCGTTACAGACTCGCCCTGCACAAGCATTTCAAGCGCAGCGAACAGCCGTGCCTGCTGCCGCCAACGGCCAAACGACATACCCACCTGAGCGGAGAACGCACGCATGAAAGGGCGGCGGGACATACCAGCAAAATGCGCCCAGTCGTCCAGACCGCGGTCGTCGGCGACATCATCCAGCAGTACACGAGCAACTCTGGCCAGCCTCTCGTCCCTGGGCAGGGGCAAACGCAAAGGCTGTTGTTCAGGCTGCGCAATCTCATCGCGAAGAACTGTGATGAGGCGCTTCCGTGCTGCGTCGAGTGGTTGCCGGAGATTCCACGCGAGAACACGATCAACGATGGAAAACAATAACCCTGATGAGCTAAACAGGCACGGCTTCTTGGGCAGGCCACGGCACATCTCCGGTGACAGGAAAACCATGGAGCCGGCAACGCCTCCCACCGAACGTCCCTTGTGCATGCAATCGGGGGGAATCCAGGCACAACGTTGCGAGGGAAACATCCATCGTTCATTGCCCGCTTCTACAATCATCAGTCCCCGAGTCAACGCGAAGAACTGTCCCCGCGCGTGACTGTGCTCGGGAGCCCAATCCTCAGCCGCGCGCCTCTTGAACGCAAAGGCGAGTACTGGTACGTCGCTCTCGACGAGGCGACGCAGTTCCTCCACATTCTTGGGGACTGAGAACATGAAATTTGCGAAATCGACCCTTTCCCGATAAAAATCGCCACTTTCTCGTTAGCAGGCCAAGACGAATGTAGCTAGAGTACGGGGCAGATGAGCGAAAGGCAAGAAAGGGAACCAAGCACACTGTTCAAAGGATGCGCTCATCGAGAAATAAATCCAGTCATCCGGAAAGGACGCAAGTATGAACGCTGCCGTGCTGCACACTCTCAATCAACGACCTCACTTCGAGCAGTTTCCCGAACCCGTTGCGGAAGAAAACGAGGTGATCGTGCACGTTCGGGCCGCCGCGCTCAAACCCATCGATAAGCAAATGGCTAGCGGCTCGCACTATGCAGCGTACCGCAACCTGCCGGTCGTGTGCGGCACGGATGGAGTTGGGCGCCTCGACGACGGTACGCGGGTGTTCTTCGGTGGCCCTCGGCCGTCTTACGGTAGCATGGCGGAACGCACCGTCGTGTCGCGGGCGCGCTGCTTTGCGATTCCCGACAACGTCAACGATGACATCGCCGCAGCCATGGTAAACCCCGGCCTGTCTGCCTGGAGTGCGCTTGTCCGGCGTGCACAACTGGCCGCGGGTGAGACTGTCCTGATCCTCGGTGCAACCGGAGTCACGGGCAAGCTCGCCATTCAAATGGCCAAGCTCCTCGGCGCCGGGCGGGTGATTGCGGCCGGACGAAACGAACAAGTACTGAATACGCTTCACGACCTCGGAGCCGACTCCACTATCCACCTCGGGAAGCCCGGCCAGGATCTCACCGAAGCGTTCGTTCACGAGGCTGGTGACAGCTTCGACGTCATCATCGACTATCTTTGGGGTCCTACCACTGAAGCTCTCCTTGCCGCCATTGCACGAAGAGATTTGAGGGCAGCGTCATCCAGAGTCCGATTGGTTGAGGTTGGCGAGGGCGCGGGGCCTACTATTTCGCTGGCCGCGGCCGTGCTGCGAAGCTCGCGGTTGGAAATTCTTGGAGCCGGATCTGGCAGCGCCGCAGCGTCACCCGAGATGTGGATCGAAGCTGTTCGGCAGCTGATGTCCAACGTTGGTTGCGGTAAACTGCGCATCGACACCGAGCGGGTGCCTCTAAGTGAAGTGGAGAATGCCTGGCATCAGGAACAGCACGGGCGGAGAGCGGTCATCATCCCGTAGTGACTCGGTGGCAACAGGCCTTGTGCGTGGCAATTCGGATTTCCGAAGTGCGGCAACAGCAGCCGGAGCACGGTTGGAGCGGTCAATATCACCTGGCTAGGAAGGCCGCAGCCGTTGGAAACAAGGGTGACACGAGCCGATGCTCCCAGGCTGCTGGAGTACGGCGGCATCCATGGAAACTCGAGGCCATGGGCAGCGGCACGCTTGACGCTCTGGCACGGTATCGATCGTCGCGTCATCTCGTGGGGCGCTGCGGGCTGGCATATTTGCTTCGACGTCCTTGATCGGTTACTCGCGGGTAAACCGATTGGAGCCATCGCCGCTGTCAACGCCATGAAGTTGAAGGGCTGGGAGCGATCGGTCGGGGAATACGCCAAGCAGTTCGGTACAGAGACGCCCAATGGGCCGCCGAAGGCGGCTCAAAGGTCATGAAGCGAGGTCATTATGAGCCAAAGTACCACACGGACGATTTTTCGCTGGATTCACATCATCTGTGGCATTCCGATACTCGGGTACGTTTATGATTCGCCTTCGGATACTCACAACTACGCCTTCAGTATCAGGTATGTCTTTCTTCCTGTACTGCTCCTTTCGGGATTGTGGATGTGGAAAGGCCATGTCGTTCGACGACTTCTTTCGAAGAGATCCGCCTAGCAAGACTGCGGCAATAAGACGATTCGCATGAAAATGGGACAAGAATTCGGAGGCACAGAGATCCAATGAATCCATCGTATTGAGCAGCGGATCGCAGGACTCACAGACTGGCGTGGCAAGACGCAAATGCTCGGCGTCGCGATAGCCTGCGGACAGGTTTTGGCGGTCTTTCATAATGTCCATTTCGTACCGAAAACTGGTCATATTCGGTGGAACGGATCAGAATCATGGCCGGAGCTGGCCTGGTGGCAATCCTGTTTTTCAGGCTGGCTTGGTCAGCCTGCCACTGGTGCAGCTTCAAGCCAGAGCAAGAAGGAGAACGAAATGGAAGTTAAAAAAGGCTACGCGCCGGTTGACGGCCTCAGAATTTATTACGAGATTCATGGAACCGTGAGCCCGACGCATCCGCCTCTTGTGCTGCTTCATGGCGGCGGAGACACGATAGAGACCTCGTTCGGCCATGTGTTGCCGGAATTTGCCCGCGACCGGCAAGTGATCGCGTTTGAGCAGCAAGGATACGGCCACACAGCGGACATTGCAGACCGGCCTTTCAGCTTCGAACAATCCGCAGATGACACGGCTGCGCTGCTCGAATATCTCCACGTAGATCAGGCCGATGTTTTCGGATTCAGCAATGGCGGCACAATCGCGCTGCTGGTGACGATCCGGCATCCGCGCATGGTTCGCAAATTAGTCATAGCTTCAGGCTTCTTCAGTCGCGACGGCGGTGATCCCGCATTCTGGAATGGGTTTGCTCACGCACAGCTTCAGGATATGCCGAAGGAATTGCGGGACGCATATCTTGCAGTGGCGCCGCATCCTGAGAACCTGCAAATGTTCTTTGACAAATCTGTTCAACGAATGCGCGATTTCAAGGACATACCGACCGATACAATTCGCGGCATTCGAGCGCCAGCGCTTGTAATCGTGGGTGATGCGGACGTCGTGCGCCCGGAACATGCAGTGGAGGAGTTCAGACTGCTACCGCATGCGCGCCTTGCTATACTGCCCGACACCGATCACATGAGGCTGATGTCCCGTTCGCAGTGGCTCGTGCCAATGGTCGATGATTTTCTGGATGCCCCGATGCCAAGAACCCAATAACAAGTGGGTGGGACAAGCATCGGAGTCTCCGGACGTGCGATGTGTGATCGGTACGCTCTCAGTTAGCGATAACACGCGTGGGTGTTGAAATGTTAGAAAAATCGCTTAGTAGGAAAACAACCATTAAATTTAGGGACAGAAAATGTCCAGCCGAGTGGAGAAAATCGCTTATGAGCCATCCTGACAAAATGCAATTTCCGCGAATTTCCAGAAAATGATTTTTTCACCGCCCACAGACCAATGCGCTCATCAAGGAGCCATTGGTTGGTGTTCGGGTTGGATTGCCGGCAACCCTTACCTAGTCGCGTTACGTCAGAGTTGCCGGTTATCTGTGCGGCTCGGGGTACACATTACCCAGGAGCCAGCTCGCGCATGATGGCGTCGATGTGCCTACGCGCTCCGTCCAGATGAGGAAAATCAGTATTTTCGGGATTGAAGACAAACGAGAGATCTGTTCCAGCAAGAAGGATCGCATCCAGGCGTTCTCGGTCAATCAGCGTGTGAGCCAAAGTGCGCAAGTTTGCATAATCCTCCGGAGAAGCTTGCTCCTCCTCGACAATCCGCGCGTAGAGGTTGCTCAGCAGATCGACCTCACCTCGACTTGGAGTGACAACGTCCACGTTCTGCAGCCTGCCGAACAATTTTGTTTCCACAGTGACACGTGCGCCAAAGATGGCAACACGCTGAAGCCTGCGTCGCTCGACCTCAGCAACGATGACATCGAGGAGGTTAATGAGCGGAAGGGGAGTCATTTCCGCTAACTCTTGCGCGCAAATCTGAGGTGAGAATGCAGGGATGGTTGAGATCTGTGCCCCTCCGCTGGCTAGCTGTCCGAGCAAGCCGGTCAAGTATGTTGCGAGCTCCCGAGTCTCGCGCGCAGTGGCATGACCCATAACCCGGCGAACGTCTGCGTGCACCATAAGAATACTAGGCGACACGCCGCGGGTAAGGTGAGCCTTAACCAGAGATCTGTAGTAAAAGATCCCCGCACCCATTCCGAGACCGGCAACAAGGCCAAACTTACGAGGCACAGATTCATCCATCATTTTGAGCTTGATTCTAGCGCACACCTTAGGCCTGTTTGGGCTCTCGGCGGTGAATTACGATTCAGCTTGTATTATCGGTCAACAGGAAGCTATCTCAAATGCCAAGAACTGTGTACGGGTAAGCCGTGTCTTCTGGGTCTCCTCCCCCTTCGCTCAGCCGAGTCCGCCGGTTTCGAAGACGTTCGGAAGCGGTCGTGCGCGCCGGCCTTACAACGCAGCGCGATCATCTTCTGCACCCACCCACCCACTGGGTCGCTGCAATCAGCATGGCATGGGTGAGGGCATCCACCTTCCGTCATTCCAGATCGGATTGTTGGCAAGCTATGGGGATGCGGTAAGGCTGTAGAGCAAGATTGAGAACACGATCAAAGTAAAAACGACATACGTCAGGTCGCGCTCTTCTGCAAACCCAAAGATCGAAAATGCTACTCGCGCGACGGGAGTGGCAATCAGCAGTAACAGTCCTAACTGGATGATTCCCCGGCCTCGCAACGCCACTGTGTCGCGCATGATTCCGCGGACGCCTCGAAGGTCTGCCGGTTCGCCACGGAACACGTGCAAATCCATGGGCGAGTGACCATGCCGGAGGAGATAAATAACACCGCCAATCAAAACAACCAGCGCAGACAGTAGTACTCCTGCTCGCAGCAGGTTTCCAAGAATGTTTTCAATCCTTTGATCGGTCCAATTTCGCTTTGGAGGCACTTAGATCCTCCCCGAGAGCCCGTTATACAGCATCTCAATCGCTAGAAGAACAATCACCAGGCTAAATCCGAGGCGCAGCCATTTTGTATGCACTTTGATGAGAATCCTGGCGCCCAACAATGAGCCGGCGAGAACCCCTAGCATCACGGGCATAACAAGTCCGGGATCAACGTAACCGCGGTTCAGATACACACCCGCGCTGGCTGCAGCGGTGACGCCGATCATGAAATTGCTGGTAGCAGTTGAGACTTTGAATGGGATTTTCATGGCTTGATCCATGGCAAGAACCTTCATTGCGCCGGAGCCGATCCCAAGAAGTCCTGACAAAGCTCCGGCACCGAACATGACAGCCCATCCAGTCGGTACATTCTGAACGTTGTAAGTCCGAGCACCGTCCGCGTCAGGAAAACTGCCGTACAAGCGCAGCCGGCTAGCAAGCGGATCGAGTGGGACTTCGTGTTCGGCTTGAGATCGAGGTTTTCGGGAAAAATACGCAGAAAACAGCAGCACAACTCCAAAGACAATTGCAATTGCATGCGTTGATACTCGTGCCGCAAGGTTGGCGCCGAGAAGGGCACCTAAGGTGGTTGCAATCTCGAGAAACATGCCAATTCTGATGTTGGAGAAACCCTCTTTCACGTAAGCTGCCGCTGCGCCGGAGGAAGTCGCGATCACCGACACCAGCGAGGCGCCGATGGCGTAGCGGAGGTCCACCTTAAAGAACAAGCTGAGTAACGGTACGAGGACAACGCCTCCGCCCAATCCGGTCAACGCTCCTACGAGGCCAGCGATCAGCGAACTGCCGTATACCAGCAGGCTAAACTCCAGGATGGTCATAAAATCCTTTCACCCCTTGAAGAACCGGACACCTAAGGCTCGAAACGTCGTCCTCGGTTCCTCCGTCGCCAGCTGGCGCTTGCTCAATGCCGATCGCGAACTTTCCTGGGTCTGACCTATCGGCGATTGTCGCATTTTCCTAGGCGCAGTCTAGCATTCGACTCCTTTCCGGGTGGTCAGCCTGAGTTGTTCTGCATGAGGCAACCTCACCTATAGCCGCGCTTGTAGGTTCAACTTTCTCGAAGTAATCTGCCTGATAATCGGTATGTGGCGAGCCTGCAACGTAAACCTCCGAGGGAGCGCCTTCGCCTGTCTTGAACGCTCGCTCAGTCGCCGCCTGTTGGCCTCTGCGACGCCGCGTCAACTCGCTGCTAAGCACGAACAACAAGGACGCTATCGAAGACAACAAGCAAATTCGGTAGCGCTCCCAATCCAGTTCCACGAGTGAAACAATCAACCACACAAGTAACAAAACTCGTTTCATACATTCCATGGTTGTCCTGATTCTGCGAATCTCCTTTGCCCCCGAATCGCGCATAAAAGAGTACAAATCCTGGGTTACGTTACAAATGGCGCCTCGTCTCTCTTAATGTTCTTCTTCGAATTTCTCGATTGGCTGGGTTTGCTGTGACAGCCAAGTCACAATGATTCGGCGGGAAGGTTTGGTTGTCGTCCAGGAAATAGACCGCCCCGATGCCGAGTTGCAACAAGATCGTCTCGATTCGGATATCGAGCTGTTCGGTTGCGTTTTTGCAGCAAAAAACCACCCTGCTTGCAGGTGGAAGCCATTTCAGCACTCTGGGCAAGTCGCCTGCGGAAATTGGAAGCCAATAGGAAATAAGATCGGACCATCCACAGGCCCCACGATCGGCATGCACATCGAAAATCACAAGATTTGGGTGTTGGTCCATTAGTTCGAGAAACGACTGATCTGGAATTGCAACATACTCGAACCCACCCCGCGCCATTTGAGGGCTCAACATTCGTCCCTCATCCAACAGCGTGCTCCGCACGAGGACGGCGGACGCCCAGATGGAATAGAGGACCAAAGCAACTAGCATCTCTTCCATAGCTTTTGTCGGATTCCGACGGCCACCAACCCTAGAAATCAGCGTTTGTTTGCGCTTTCCGCTTGCCTTTTCAGAGCGTCACCTGTCGTGGCAAGAAGCAGGACCGTTCTCCTAGGGATCGATCCCTAAAAAGACGATCCTGCCGCCCGCAAAAGCACGATAACCTTCGTTTTCGTGCCATCACCTCCGATGTCTTTGCTCTAATCCGGTTCTGCATTTGCAACGCTTCTACTTGCTCCCACCGACCTCGAAGCCAATCGAGACGGAGCAAAACACCCTAGAAGCGGCAACATCGAAATCAACTTCTTGGCCTTTGGGGCCACGAGTAGAGATGACCGGCGTCGACGACAATCTGGCCGTCCGGGGCCAGTTCGAGCTGGGCACGGTCCATCGGTCTCGGCGCCGGATCTTCCAAGCTAATTCCCTCGTTGTCGTAGCCGCCGCCGTGGCACGGGAACTTGAATTTGTTCTCCGCTGGCTTCCAATCTCGAGTGCACCCAGATGCGTGCAGCGCGCGTAAATGACGAAAAGCCGACCCGGTGTGCGGTCCACCCAAATTCGGTACTTCTGCAGATATTTTTCGTCGATACCGAGCGCATAATCGGCCGAATACCCCTTGAAGACGGTCGCCGGTTCAAACAACACACGCGGCAGGAAGAAACGAAAGAACGCAATGAACCATGCTGCAAGAAAAGCAGCCACGCAACTCCAAACAGATCTGCGGCGGCGCCGCTCCGTGACAGTGTTCGTCGGCCCGACGGAAGGTACACCAGCTGCGGCTGCCGCTCTCGAAGTCCCGATTGCCGGAGTGCCGACGTATTGCGTGGGGTTGGGCCTGGATGCCGATTGAGTTGCGCTCGCGACGAGCTTCTGTTGTGTAGATTGGCTTTCTCCTTGCGCGTCTTCCAATGCTGTTTTGTCAGGCACCCTATTACCCTTTCTAGGTTCTCTCCGAACAGCCTCAACGTGGATCCGCTATCCCGCACGCCTCGATGTAGCAGTTGCTGGCATTGGAGCCCTCGTCGACAAGCTAGCTCCGATCTTCTCTTCGAGTTCGCCTTGACATCGAAGGCAGAATTGCGT
>Ga0210393_10003490_pt1 | contig 12615 bp, 9 predicted proteins | sample IncBWC27OmetaG_FD_160068 | JGI IMG/M metagenome (GOLD analysis project Ga0210393, IMG submission 160068) | Forest soil microbial communities from Barre Woods Harvard Forest LTER site, Petersham, Massachusetts, United States - Inc-BW-C-27-O ... | reverse complement strand
TTTCCACCAGCCTCGGCGTGATCAGCCATTTTTCCTTCGCGACATTCCCCGGCTTGCCGTTGCGCCCCCAATAAAACGGCTGGAACGCCGTGCGCGCCTCTTCGTACGTCGTCGGTACGCCCAGCGCCGTCGCCCACCGCGAGACCATCATCCAGTCGTCGTTATTCCCGTGCTGGCGCTTCCATTTGTGCAGTTCCGCCCATGTTGCTTTCTTTCCCGTCAGCTTCTCCACCGTCTGCAGCGCCGACCGCCAGAACGTCTCTTTCACATCAATCAGCACGCCATCCACGTCAAAAATCAAAATCTCCGGATCGACCTTCTTCACCCCTCGTTTCGCCACGCCGCTTGTCCTTTCCAGTTCCACTCTAGTCTACCCGCTCCGTCGCCACCCCCGTGTTTTCTTGCCGCTCCCTGAACGGCCTTGCTACACTTCCTGCGTCGCGCTGTTGCTTGACGAAGGACTGTTCATGCCATCTTTTCCCGGTGTCGATTACATCGACTTTGATTCCCAGCTCAACGACGAAGAAAAGCTTGTCCGCCAGACCGCGCGCCAGTTCGTCGACAACGAAATTATTCCCATCATCGAAAAACACAGTCGCGAAGGCACATTTCCCAAGCACCTGATCCTGCAACTCGGCGAACTCGGCTTTTTTGGCGCCAATCTTCACGGTTACGGCTGCGCGGGAATGTCCAATGTCGCGTACGGCCTGATGACCCAGGAACTTGAGCGCGGCGATTCCGGCTTGCGCAGTTTCGTTTCCGTACAGGGCGCGCTGGTGATGTATCCGATCCATTCCTTCGGCAGCGACGCGCAAAAAGACAAATGGCTGCCGCGGCTGCAATCCGGTAACGCCGTCGGCTGCTTCGGCCTCACCGAACCGCAATTCGGTTCGAATCCCGGCGGCATGCTCACCCGCGCGGTGAAAAAGGGCAAGCAGTACATCCTGAACGGTGAAAAAATGTGGATCACTAGCGGGTCGCTCGCCGATGTCGCGGTCGTTTGGGCCAAAGCAGAAGACGAAAAAATCCGCGGCTTCCTGGTGGAAAAAGGCACGCCCGGTTTCAAGGCTTGGGACGTCCACGGCAAATGGTCGCTGCGCGCTTCCGTCACCTCTGGCCTCTCGTTCAGCGATTGCGCGATCCCTGAAGAAAATCTTCTTCCCGGCGTCACCGGCCTTCGTGGGCCGCTGAGTTGCCTGAATCAAGCGCGTTACGGCATTGGCTGGGGCGCTCTCGGCGCGGCTATGGCCTGCTACGACACGGCGCTGCAATACGCGAAGACGCGCAAGCAATTCGCCAACAAGCCAATCGCGTCGCACCAGCTCGTACAGGAAAAACTGGCTTGGATGATCACCGAAATCGTCAAAGGGCAGTTGCTCGCGCTCCACATCGGCCGGCTGAAAGACAAAGGCAAGGCCGACGCCTCGCACATCTCCATGCTGAAAATGAATAATGTGGGCATCGCGCTGGAAACCGCGCGCAAGTCTCGTGACATTCTGGGCGCCAACGGCATCGTCGACGACTACTGCATCATGCGGCACATGAACAACCTCGAGAGCGTCTACACCTACGAAGGCACCAACGACATTCACAAACTCATCATCGGAGAAAAAATCACCGGTATTTCCGCCTTTGTGTAATCCCATGAAAAACCACGCCAGGCATTTCGCCGCTCTCCTGCTCGCGTTTATCGCGTTCAGCTTATCTGCTTTCCCCCAGACGCCCGCCTCGCCGGCAAAGGCTGCCGCTGACTCCAAACCCCACGTGCGCACCATCACCGCCTTCATCAACCTGGACCGTGCGCAATACCAGTTGCAGTTCGCCGAAACCGCGAAGTTCCTCGGTTACGCGAAAACGGTTTTCGAAACTCGTGGCTACACGGTCGAGACACTACGCGTCGTAACCCAACCGTTCCCCGAATACACCAAGGGCCTTTCCACCGACGAAGCCATCCGCTTTTTCAAAAATCTCGACGGTCTCGCCGATCAGCATCACGTCCGCCTGTCCATCGGCTCCGCTTATCTCTCCGGCACTGACGGAGACGCCCAAGCCGATCTCCTTGCCGCCGTCCTGCAAAACACCAAAAACATCTTCGGCAGCCTCGCCGTCACCAACGACGCCGGCATCAACTGGCCCGCCGTCAACGCCGCCGCCCGCCTGATCAAAAAACTCTCCGAAACCACCGATCACAGTGAAGGCAATTTCCACTTCGCCGCCAACGCCAGCGTTCCGCCCTACTCCGCCTTTTTCCCCGGCGCGTATCACACGGGCGCGGGCCGACAGTTCGCCATCGGCCTCGCTTCCGCTGGCCTGCTGACCACCGCTGCGCAAAATGCTCCCGATCCCGCCACCGCCAAGCGCCAGATCGTCGACGCCTTCTACAACGCCGCCTTCGACGTGGAAGACGCCGGACTGCGCATCGACCGCGAACAGGGCTGGATCTACATGGGCCTCGATCTCTCTCCCGCTTCGTCGCCTGGCGCTTCCATCGGCGCGGCCATTGAAACCATTTCCAAGCAGCCGCTCGGATCCAGCGGCACCATGACCGCTGTCGGCATCATCACCTCCGCGCTGAAAGAAATCGGCGCTCGCCGCACCGGCTATTCCGGCGTGATGCTTCCCGTCCTCGAAGATCCTTTGCTTGCCGAGCGCTGGAATCAGGGCCGCCTTTCGCTCGACCAACTCCTCAGCTATTCCGCCGTCTGCGCCACCGGCCTCGACACCATTCCCCTTCCCGGCGATACAACAGTCGAAGAACTCGCCCGCATCATCGGCGATGTCGCCACGCTCTCCGTCAAATGGAACAAGCCGCTCTCCGCCCGTCTGCTCCCTGTTAAGGAAAAGCACGCCGGCGAGATGACTGAGTTTACGGACCCATTCCTGATTAACGGCCTTATTCGTCCATTTCCAGGCAAAGAACCAGTACAATGACTCCATTGTCGGAGTGTGATTGCCCAATGACGGTGTTCGGTTCGCTCCATCGCTCGCTACACCCCTATCGACCTTAAGCTGCACTTGCCCTAAGATTGCGTCCGCGGAGGGCGCCACTATGGAAGAACAACTCAGCCTTGAATTCCTGCGCGTCGTTGAAAATGGAGCCATCGCTGCCGCCCGCACCATGGGCTTCGGCGATCGCCACAAAGCCGACGAGGTCGCCGTCGAAGCGATGCGCAAGACCATGGACCAGGTGGAAATGGACGGAACCATCGTCATCGGCGAAGGCGAACGCGACGAAGCCCCCATGCTCTACATCGGCGAAAAAGTCGGACTCGCCCAGCACGCGCCCAAGTCCGTTTTCCCTTCGGTGGATATTGCCGTTGATCCTCTCGAAGGCACCAATCTGTGTGCCACCGGCGCTCCGAATGCCATCGCCGTGCTCGCCGCCAGCGAAAAGGGCGGACTGCTCCACGCTCCCGATCTGTACATGGAAAAGATTGTCGTCGGCCCATCCTGCAAAGGCGCTGTGGAGCTCGACGCTCCCGTTGCCGACAACCTGAAGTCCGTGGCCAAGCGCCTGGACCGCGACGTGGAAGATCTGGTCGTCATGGTCCTCGACCGGCCGCGTCACGAAAAAATGATCGAGGAGATTCGCCGGGTCGGCGCGCGCATCCGCCTGATTGGCGACGGCGATTTGTCGGCGGGAATTTCCGCCGCGGTCATCGGCACCGGCGTTCACATGCTGATGGGTACCGGAGGCGCTCCCGAAGGAGTTCTTACCGCCGCGGCGCTGCGCTGCCTCAATGGCCAGATTCTTGCCCGCCTCGTCATCAGCAAGCCCCAGGACGCGGAACGCCTGGCAAAAATGGGTGTCACCGACACCCGGCGCATTTATGACACGGAGGATCTCGCCCCCGGCAAGAAAATTATTTTTGCCTGCACCGGTGTCACCGACGGAAGCATTCTGAAGGGCGTGCGTTTCTTCGGTGAAGGCATCCGCACCTCTTCGATGATCCTGACACTCGACGAACGCCAGGTGCGCTTCGTCGATTCCGTGCGCCTTGAAAAGCGCCCGGACATCAAAGTCCGCTTCAACTGAACGTTCTACTGGAAAATCATTCCCGATCATCGGCGCCGATCTTGCACAGGGCCGCTTTTTATTGAATGCGGCAGCAATGCCGCCGCTTTTACGGGCTCAGTGCCATCGACCAAACAAAAATTGGTGCAATTTTGAAGTAGGCAAATCTGGCAAAACCGAGCAGGGGTTTGATGGATTTTAAACCGCTTCAGAATGTAGGGCGCAAGGCCAATTGCTACGATGTTCTCGCTAAAGAAATTATTTTGGGAGAGAGGTTTAGATCGTAAAAGCGGCAGCTTTGCTGCCGCACTCAAAGCTACGCTTGCTCCTACTGCTCTTTCCGAGTCGCCAGCACCACATTCTCGTCCACCGCGACCGTGGGCGTAAACACCGTGGCGCTCTTTCTGTCGGCCAGTGCAATCTGCTTGGCGGTGCCGCTCACTGCCGGACCCGCGGGTTTCGTTCCATTCGCTGGGGCATCCCCCGGCATCATGGAGATCCGCGTCGTCTTCGGAGTGCAATCCGTCGCGCCCAGGCAGGTGTCGCGCACAAATACCTGCCGCAACCCGCTGTTCGGCGCAGCCTGCACGATTGCCGCGGCGGCGGCCGGAATCTTCTGTGTGTTGCTCGGCGTAATCGCCACGAAAGCCACATATCTTCCCGTCGAACTGATCGAAGGCAAAACGCTTTCGGTGCCGTTCAACGCCCCCTGCGAATCGGTCGAAATCAGTGTCGTCGCCGGCTTGCAGGAATTCTCCGCCCCAATGCAGGTATCGTGCACGTAGACTTGCCGTCCCGCCGCCGCGCCTTCCACGAGATTCGTCGCCGCCGAACTGAACGCAACGTACCGCCCGTCCGGAGTCACCACCGCGTTGTGGCTGTCCGCGTTCCCGGCGGTGCCGTCTGCAGCAACCGAAACCACGCGCGTGTTCACGCTGCACCCGCTGGAAATTCCCACGCAAGTATCCTTGAGCAAAATCTGGTTTATCTGGCCCTGCTGTGAGCCATACACAACGTAGCGCCCGTCCTGGCTGATCGCCGGTGTCTCCTCCGCAATTGCGGCAGGCGCGCCGCCGCCAATCAGGAACGAGAACGGATTGCTGTTTCCGCCTCCCACTAATGGCAGGCAACTCGGCTGATTACACGGACCGCTGCCCGGATTGCTCACCACGATCGTTGCCGTGTCTGCATTCGCCAGAAACGTGCCTGGAATCACCGCCTGGATTTGCGTGTCTGAAAAGCTGGTGATCGAAAGCGCCGTCGGCTGCTGCATCGGCGTCAATTTATCCGCAAACGTCACCAGCGACCCTCCATTGTTCGAAGACTGCAGAAAATTGGTTCCCACCACGGTGATCATCACGGCGGCGTTTGAGCAGCTCGTTCCGCAAGCAGGGGCCGTCCCCGGAGTAACCGAAGTCAGCGTCGGCAACGGATTCGGCGCTCCATAAATGTTGAACGCCAGCGTGTTCGAAAGTCCGTTTTGTCCGGTACCCGATTGCGCTGTCAGCGTGTTGACGAACGCCGTTCCCGGCTTGGCCATCAGGGTCTCGGGAACCGTGGCCGTCATCGTCGTAGTATCCACAAATGTCGACGCCAGCTTCTGCCCGTTCCATTGCACCACGGTAGTGCTGTTGAACCCGTTCAACTGGTTGGCATTCACGGTCAGCAGGAACGATCCCGCCCCCGCCGGCAATCCGTTGGGCGCAATGTTCGTCAGCGTCGCCCCGGTGTTGTACTGGATCGAATTATTGTAATCATTGCATCCGGCCAACAGACCGAACGCGAACCCTGCGACAGCTACAGCTGTCCAAAACCGCTTCATGAAAACTCCTTCGCGCGAAACTCACCTGTGCGTCCGGTTCTCTCCTCACGGAAGAGGACGGAACTTCACCTGACTGTTTGGGTTGAGATGCCAAAAAGCGTGGCCGCGTTGACCGGCCCCCCCGCAGATCCCCTTGGGACTCGGGTACCTGACTCCTGCCACAAACCCAGGCCCCTATTATGGCGCAGGCCGCCGCAGGGTCAAAGCCCGGAGTCGCCCTTCTATTGGCCCGCGCCCTGCGCCGCCAGCGACTGCTTCACCACTTGCTCGATCTTTGCCCGGCAACCGGGGTCGTTGATCGGCGCCGCCGCGGCCGCGCGGTAATCCTCGATCGCCAGCGTTTTCCTTCCCAGTTTCCCGTACAGGTCGCCTCGCACCAGCCGGAAAATCGGATTGTCCGGATATTTTTCCACCAGCGGTGTCGCCACCTGTAGCGCCCGTTCGTACTTCAAATCGAAAAGGTGCAGGTTAATGGCCAGGTAGTAGCGCGCCAACGCCGGCGTCAACTGACCGTGATCGATGGCCTGCTGCAATTGCCGGATGCCGTCCTCTTTCGATCCGCCGGGGATGCCCATGAAGAAGCGGAGCACGCGGGCAATTGTCGAAAGCGTATCTACATAATAGTTGTAGAGGCCCAGACCCATGTTGGCGTCAGCCAGCGACGGGTCCAGCGCGAGCGTGCGCAAGAAATGTTCACGCGCTCGTACCCCGGCCCGGGCCGCTGCCCTGTTTTCCACGCGCAACCCGTAGAGTCGCGCGGCCAGACCACCAGCCATCCCTGCGTAAAGGTGCATATCCGCCGATTCGTGCTTCGCCAGAGCCGCCGCCGCCAGCGCCTCCGCTTTCGCCACCACGTCCAGATACACCTCGTCCCCGGGCGCTTTCCCCCGGTGCCGAGGCAATGTCATCCCGTATTTGTATTCCGCCGAAAGGCACCAGATCTGCCACCAGCGTGCCTCCGCTTCCAGCAAATAGCCCAGTGGATGCTCCGGTTGCGCGTGTTGCAACGTCTGCGCCTCAGAGATCGCGAGATCGCTTCGCCCCGAATAAATGTGCTCCAGAATCGCGTCTGTACCCAGCGGTAGCGAGAGATTGCCTGCCGCAACGGAATCACAGGCCGCAAGCAACAACGCGCACACGCCCAGCATCAGCAAAATAAAGTTTCGTTTCATGGCTGAACGGAGAGCCCGGCGGGCCTGCGCCCTCCTCATCAGAAGTGTAAGCCGTCCCCGCGCGCCGCCGCAAAACAATTTGCCACTCTCTGCCCCGCGCTTGTGGCACAAACATTCCTGCCTGTGCTCTTCTCCGCTCTTTTGTAGCGGCCGCCTTCTGAGGCGGGCGCCTTGCCCGTCCCGAACGCTTCTACGGGGCGGGCGCCTTTCTCCAGATTTTTCTCTTTTCTACATCCCATAGGAGGATTTCCACTCATTTGTTATTCTCGCTGCTCATGTCCTCTTCCTCTCCATCCTCCCCGTTCGCCCAATCGCAACCCACGCTCGAGCGCGGCCTCGGCTTGAAGGAAGCCGTCGCCCTCAACATGATTGAAATCGTCGGCATCGGCCCGTTCGTGGTCAGCTCTCTGGTCATCAAGGCCATGGGAGGCCCGCAAGCCCTCATCGCCTGGCTCGCTGGCGCTCTTCTCGCCACTCTCGACGGGTTCGTTTGGTCCGAGCTCGGCGCCGCCATGCCCAAAGCCGGCGGCACCTACGTCTTTCTTCGCGAAGCCTACGGCCCCGGCCGTTGGGGACGCCTCATGTCCTTCCTTTTCGTTTGGCAAACCTTTGTTCAAGCCCCGCTTTCCGTCGCTTCCGCTTCCATCGGCTTCGCGCGTTATGCGGGTTATCTCCATCCGCTCACGCTCTGGCAAGCGAAAGCTATCTCCGGCAGTCTGGTAATTTTTCTCGTAATTCTTCTCTACCGCAAAATCACCACCATCGGGAAAATCTCCGTGCTCCTCTGGGTCGGCGTCGTTGGCACCATGCTCTGGCTCATCTGGGGAGGCATTCGCCACTTCGATCCCAAATTGGCCTTCGATTTTCCGCCCGGCGCGTTTCATCTTTCTTCCCTCTGGTTCGCCGGACTCGGCGCCGCCATGATCAACACGGTTTACAGCTACTGGGGCTACTACAACATCACCCATCTCGGCGGCGAAATCCGCAATCCCGAAAAAAATATCCCGCGCGGCATTTTTCTTTCGATTCTTGGCATCACGGTCCTTTATCTCGCCATGCAGACCAGCCTCCTCGGCGTCGTCCCCTGGCGCGAAGCCCAGAACACTCCTTTCATCGCCAGCCTGTTTGTCGAGCGCCTCTATGGAACCGGCGCCGCGCACTTTGTCACCTGGATGGTGCTGTGGATCGCCATGGCCTCTGTTTTCTCCTTGCTCCTCGGCTACTCCCGAGTGCCCTACTCCGCCGCGCTCGACGGCAATTTCTTCCCCGCCTTCGCCAAAGTGCATCCGACGAAACATTTTCCCCACATTTCGCTTCTAATACTTGGGGCGCTGGCGTTCCTCTTCAGCATTATTCTTAAACTGGAAACCGCCATCGCCGGCATTCTCGCCATGCGCTTGATCGTGCAGTTCATCGGTCAAGCCGTGGGGGTCATGCTGCTACGCCGCCGCTTGGGCTCGGAAAAGCTGCCATTCAAAATGTGGCTCTATCCCGTACCCGCGGTGCTCACGATGTTGGGCTGGGCCTGGCTTTTCTGGCAGACCGGCCCGGCGCGCAAGTGGGGCCTCCTCGAAATCGCCTTGGGCGCAACCGCATTTCTAATTCGCGCCCGTGAAATGAGAGAATGGCCCTTCGCCCCGGTGAAGCAAGAAGTTGTGGCGATTTAGCGCCGGAGGCGCGGCAGAGATTAGCCCAGCGCGCCTGCCCTGAGCGAAGTCGAAGGGTGAGCGTTGGGACTGTTGCCAATTTTAGAGGTGAGCCCCGTAGGGGCGGCAGATGGCTCTACGCACGAAATGATCTGCCGCGCCTCCGGCGCTCGAAATGTATTGCGCAATGATCCCAGGGCTCACGCCCTGGGCTAACTTCTTTCGCCCCTCCGGGGCTTACAAACGTTTATTTGGAGGTCTTTTGAACCGCATTCGCCTGACATCACTCCTACTCCTCGCCGCATTTTTTTCGCCCGCGACTCGCGCGCAATTCCCTCCCGCTCCCGGCACTGGCCCCGGTCTGCCCGAAACCATCGAGGCCATCGACGCCGCCAGCGTCACCACGCGCATCCTCTACATCACCGCGCACCCCGACGACGAAAGCGGCGCCATCCTCACCTATCTCGCCCGCGGCCTCCACGCCGACGTCGCGCTGCTCTCCATCACCCGCGGCGAAGGCGGCCAGAACGCCCTCGGCCCCGAACAAGCTCCGCAGCTCGGCCTGATCCGCACGCAGGAACTTCTCGCCGCCACCCGCGGCTACGGCGTCAAACTCTATTTCACCCGTGCAAAAGATTTCGGCTTCTCCAAAACTCCCGAAGAAACCGAAAAAGTCTGGGGCGATCCGGTCATGGAAGATATGGTCCGCGTCATCCGCGAATTCCGCCCCAACATCGTCATCAACGGCTGGGGCGGCGTCCACGGAGGCCACGGCCACCACCAACTCTCCGGTATCTGGACCCCGAAAGCGGTGAAGCTGGCCGCTGATCCAAAGTTTCTTCCTGATCCGCAGTTTCCTGCGTGGGACGCATCCGGCTCAGGCGTAAAGATTCTAGATGTCGAGCGAGGCAGCGACAGCCCCAAGGGCTATCTCCTGCCCGTCGACGACATCTCACCCCTCTACGGAAAATCCTGGCGCGAAATCGGCCTCGACGCCTTCAGCAATCACCGCAGCCAGGGCATCTCCGCCTTCCTCAGCTCCCCATTCCTCCGCCGCCCCCTCGCCCTCATCCCCGAAGACGGCACCAAACTCGATCCCGCCACACTGCATCAGGATCTTCTCCAACTATCTACCTGGAAGGATTGCCAGCGCTACCCAAACGCCTGTGATGAACTAAAGATGGCGGACGACAATATCCTTGCCGCGCGAAAGACGGCTTTGAATTTGGACTGGGCCGCAGCGACCAAAGACCTGAATCTGGCACAAAAACAGGTTTCTCGATTTGTACCGCCGCTAGATATCAAAGGGAGACCGTGGTCACAGTTCCAGTTAGCCGCTAATCAGGTGCAACAGAAAATCGTCAGGGCTATGCTCATGACAGCCGGTTTCATGATGACTGCCGAGGCGGATCGAGCCGATGCAGTGGCCGGAGAACCTGTCAAAGTCGCGATCAGATATTCCTGTCGGCCCGGAGTCGAATGTCCAGTCGTGACATCCACCAAACTTGCCTCAGATCCGCTCCGTGGCCTCTTCGTACAGGTGGCTGGCACTATGAAACCGCCTGCAGATGAAGACGATTACACCAAGGGCGTGGAGCACACGATCACGTTTTCAAACCCGCGTGACCACCACGCGCCTCTTGATGGCCTTGATCCTGAGTTCAAATCTGTCGAACAAGTCGCTTGCGCAAAAGTTGCATTCGACGACCACATTTCTTATGCGTCCATGCACTGCGAGCCGATAGTTCATACAGAGGCCACTTCGACTCACGTCGAGCGGATCCCCATCCGGCTTGTACCTGCCTACACTCTATCCGTCGAACCGACTCAGACCATTGAGGTCCTCGCCGCCACGCACAAACCCTTCGACGTGTTTTTGCGCGCTCACTCCTATTCCACCAAATCCGCGAAAGTTTCGGTTGGCCTCGACACCCCCGACGGCTTCACTGCTAGCGCTCCGGTCGAACTTTCCTTCGACGGCGTTGGCGACCAGTACGCGAAACTCACCGTCACGCCTCCTGCAAAACTCTCGCCGGGCAATTTCACTATCACCGCCTACGCCAAGCGGGGCGATGAAAAATTCACCACCTCGCTTGAACCGCTTCCGACCATGCCCTCGATTCTCTGGAGCGAGCCGGCGCAAACCGTCGTCCACGCCTTTGACATCAACGTCCCCGCGAATCTCCGCGTCGGCTACATCTCCGCCGAAGGCGAAATGATCCCCGAAGCGCTCAAGCGCCTCGGCATCTCCGTCGAAATGCTCGACGCCAACGCGCTCACCTTCGGCGACCTCTCGAAATACTCGGCCATCGTCGTCGGCGTCCGCGCCTACGAACTCCGCCCCGAACTTGCCAGCGCCAACAAGCGCCTGCTCGATTATGCCGCTAACGGCGGCACGCTCGTCGTCCAATACAATCGTGACTTCATCTGGAACAAATTCCTTCCCGCGCCTTATCACGCCACCATCGGCAATCCCACGCCGCGCATCACCGACGAAAACGCGGAAGTGAAATTCCTGAAGCCCGACGACCCGCTCCTCAACACTCCCAACAAAATCACCGCCGCCGATTTCCAAGGCTGGGTCCAGGAGCGCGGCCTCTACTACTGGAGCGACTTCGACGCCAAATACACGCCGCTCCTTTCCATGCACGACCCCGGCGAGAAAGATCTGAACGGCGGTCTCGTCTACACGGCGCTCGGCAAAGGCGTCTACATCTACACCGGCCTCGCCTTCTTCCGCGAACTGCCCGAAGGCGTCCCCGGTGCCTATCGCCTCTTCGTGAATTTGCTGAGTGCCTCACAATCGGCGCACTAACTGGCGCCTCGTCTATGCCTATTTTTGCGTGAGCGTTCTTGCGGCCACACGACTTTGCTGGGACACGGTGTCTCCGTTGCGCAAAACAAAAAAACTTTGTCATCCTGAGCGCATCCGATGAGAATGCGCGAAGGACCTCAACGTAACAATCGTGCAAAGTTTTAAAATTGAGATCCTTCGGCTACCCTCGACGGGTAGCCTCAGGATGACACTGCGCGAGGGGCGGTGGGGATCGCCCCTCCATGCTCTACCCGTAAACCAACTGGGCACATTGGTCCGCGCCGCGCTTCACGCTGCGCTATGCTCTCTACTGTCCAGCACAACGGTCATCGTCACGCAGCTTCCCTGAAAAAATCGAAGCGTGCCTGAAACTTGGGAGTGAATCGAGCATGAAATTCCGGAAAGACCCATCCATCATCCGCACCACAGCAAGCCGCGTCCTTCTCTTTTCTCTCTTCCTGCTGCTGACTCTGTCGCTCGCCTCCACAGCTTCCGCGCAAAAGAAAAAGAAAAAAGGCGACGACACGCCCAATCCCGCCACCTCCACCATCCTTCCCGACGAGCAGCGCATCGACAACGCCATCGGCGAAATGCTTGGCGCCTGGCAACTGGGCGACGTTGAAAAACTCCACTCCCATTACTCCGACGACGTCGACGTCGTCAACGGCATGTGGGCGCCGCCGGTCGTCGGCTGGCCCAACTATCTCACCAGCTACCAGTCGCAGCGCGCCCGCGCACAGCAGGTGCGCCTCGACCGCAGCAACACACTTATTCGCCTTGCGCCAGGAAACAGCGTTGCCTGGGCTTCCTATCAGTGGGAATTTACGGCGGTGGTGGATGGAGTTCCGTCGTCAGCCTTCGGCCATACGACGCTGATCTTCGAAAAGCGCAACGACAACTGGCTGGTGGTCCACAATCATACTTCGCTGGTGCAAGCTTCGCAGACGGCCGCTCCGGCGGCGCAACCGCCTGCGGCTACACCTCCAAAGCCCTGAGCCTCTGACGGCCCCGCGTCGCCACGCCCGCGCCTAAAAATTCTTCAGGCCGTGGTAAACAAACATCCCGGCAATCACCAGCAGCAGCACGCCCGAGGTGATCCCGCTCATCATCAGCGGCTTCCCCAGCGATTCGATCTTCTGAACCAA
>Ga0210393_10003489_pt1 | contig 12616 bp, 10 predicted proteins | sample IncBWC27OmetaG_FD_160068 | JGI IMG/M metagenome (GOLD analysis project Ga0210393, IMG submission 160068) | Forest soil microbial communities from Barre Woods Harvard Forest LTER site, Petersham, Massachusetts, United States - Inc-BW-C-27-O ... | reverse complement strand
GAGAACTCCGGCGCCGCGCGCGCCTGCGCTCGGTGCTCGACGACATCGAGGGCATCGGCCCGGTGCGTCGCCGCGCACTGCTGCGCCACTTCGGCAGCCTCAAACGCATTCGCGAAGCAAGCACCGACGACATCGCCGCGGTCAAAGGCCTCAACCGCGAGCTCGCCGCCGAGATTCGCCGACATCTCGACGAAATGACGGCGCTGCTCGACGCCGAGGAGTCCTCCGATCCCGCCGATCAGCTCGCGCTTCCCCTCGAATCGCCCGCGACGCCCGCCGATGATGCCGTCGCGCCTTCAAGGACACGCCCGCGCGTGAGTGACACAAAAGTTCTCTAGAGCACATCTCGGTAGTCGTGCTGACTCTATGTGTTGGCGCATAATCTAGCAGTCTATATCGATCGCACGGCGCTATTGATGCGCAAAGGAGTGCGTACCTATCGCTGCGGGAGCGCTTTCCGTCAGACGCGCCGCCTCGCGACCCGTCGGGCTGGAGCCGGTGAGCTCGCGCGCAGACCTGCCGCAGGCTCCGGAATTCAGCCCGGTCGAACAGATCGCGCCAATCTACGCGGTCGCAATCGCAGTCGTGGCCGGCGACGCGCTCGGCAATTTCCACCTCGCGATTTCGCTGCCATTCGCGTTCACGCTCGCCGCGGTGGCGTTCGGCGCATTTCTGTCCGCGCGACCCATGTTCGGCGTCGCGATCGCATATCTTGCGATCGCGTGCGCCGCGACCGCCGCCGTTGCGAACGTACTCGCGCCTCCTCGTGCCGCCCACGGCATCGCTACGATGGCGGACGGGTCGCGCGTCACGATCGAAGGACGCGTGTATCGCGAGACCGAGCACGAGGCTTACGGCGACCGCATCTATCTCGCCGTCAAGCGGGCCGCGGAAGAGGGCGGTACTCTGTTGGCGTCCAGCGGCAACCTGCGGGTCGCCGTGATCGGTGGCGGAGTTTTCAAGCTCGGCGATGAAATCCAGCTGACGACGCGAATTCATTTCCCGCACAACTACGGCAATCCCGGAGAATTCGATTACGTCGCACTGATGGCGCGCGACGGCGTTGACGCGACGATGACCGCGCCGAAGAAGTCGCTTGGCTCGGCGACGTTTCAAATCATCGGGCATCGTTCGCTCTTCCCCGCCAGCGGGATCGAGTCGATAAGGACTGATATCGGCGAGTTCTTCGATCGCAATCTCGCCTATCCTGAAAACGCCGAGATGCGAGCGTTGGTGATCGGCGATCAAGGTCAAATCGGCGAGCCGCTTCGGCAAACCTTCGCGCGCACCGGCATGGCTCATCTGCTGGTCATCTCCGGACTGCATCTGAGCATCGTGGCCGCCGCGATGTTCGCCGTGGCGCGTCTGGTGATGATGCTGTTGCCGTCGCTGGCAAATCGCGGTTACGCGAACAAGGTCGCCGCGCTCGCCGCGATGCTCGCCGTATGCGCCTACGCATCGATCGCAGGCCATCACGTGTCGACCGTGCGCGCGCTCGTGATGGTGCTGGCGTACATGCTGGCCGTGATGATCGATCGTCCGCGCGAGGCGATGGCGTCGCTGGCGCTAGCCGCGATCGTCATCTGCGTCGCACTGCCCGGTTCCACCGCCGACATCGGCTTCCAACTCTCGTTCGCGTCGGTGATCGCGATCGTGCTCGGCATGCGCCGATTCGCCGCCTGGTTCGCGCGTCGCAAACGCCTCGGACGCCTGCGCGGAGAGCCTCCATCGCCGAAGTGGCGACTGCTCGAAGCGCCCGCTGGCTATCTCGCAGTATCGTTCTGGGCGATGGCCGGGACAGCTCCTCTGACCGCATACCACTTCAACCAGTTCGCGATTGTGGGAATCGTCGCCAACGCGGTGGTGGTGCCGATCATGGCATTCGGCGCGACGATCAGCGGACTAGTGGCAGCCGCGATCAGCTTCTTTTCCGAATCAGCCGCACGTCCGATCCTGTTGTTCGGCGCGAGTGCGCTCGCGGCAGGCAACTGGCTGGCGGCATCGTTCGTCGATTGGCCGTTGGCCTGGTTCCGCATCTTCACGCCGACACTTCTCGAACTCGCAATCGCATACGCATTCCTGATGCTCTGGCTACTCGCCCCACTTGCAGCCGCGACTTTCCCGACGCGCGGCGCCATCGCGAATGATCGCGCAACCCAGCCGCGATTCGGCTGGCGCGCGCGATGCGCGATCGCGCTAACGATGATTCTGACAATCGACGCAGGATGCTGGACCTACGACCGCTTCTTCAATCCCGACTTGCGCGTGACGTTTCTGTCGGTGGGCGAGGGCGACGGCGCCGTCGTGCGATTCCCAGGCTCGCGCGTGATGGTTATAGACGCCGGCGGCTCTTACGGCGGCTTTGACGCTGGGGAGAGAATCGTCGCGCCGTATCTGTGGTCGCAGAAAATCATGCACGTCGATTACCTCGCGCTGAGTCATCCCGACCTCGACCATTTCGGCGGCCTGGATTTTATCGCCATGAACTTCGCGCCGCGCGCCTTCTGGACCACCGGCGTGCTCAGCCTCGACGTGAGCTACGCGCGCTTCATGGACGATCTCGCGCGCGCCAGAATTCCCATATTCCAGGTGCGCGAGACGGCGCCGCTCACGTCGATCGGCGGCGTCGGGATCGTTTCACTAAAAGGCAAGCCCGACCTCGCACGGACGCATAACAACAGCTCGATGGTGTTGCGATTCATTTTCGGCGATGCGTCAATCCTCTTCACCGGCGATATCGAGTCCGCCGGCGAGCGCGCGCTGCTCGCGAGCGGCGGCGATCTGCGCGCGACGATCCTCAAGGTACCCCATCACGGCAGCGCAACTTCCTCGACCGCACTATTCATCGCGGCGGTGCATCCTGCGGCGGCTGTCATCTCGGACGGATACTTGAATAATTTTCATTTCCCGTCTCCCGCAGTCGTCGAACGCTACCTCGCGGCCGGCTCAATCCTGATGCGCACCGACCTCGACGGCGCCGTGATGGTCGACGCCACACCGACCCGCATGACCGTGGAAACTTTCCGCGATCGCCGCGGCGGGCCAATCCGCATCATGCCGCAGCCCGGCGCTGGTCAATGATTTCTGAGCATTCAGCAGAGCGATCGTTCAGAGCGTGCCGTAAAATCGCCGCGCCGTTCTATCGACCCCGCCCATGAGTGTAAGCTACATATGGTTGAGATGGATCTCGAACTCACTGAAGCGCAGCGCGGCGCACGCGACGTTGCCCGCCGCTTCGCGCGCGAGAAGCTTGGCCCAATTGGCGTCGAGGCTGACCGCTCGCACCGCTATCCCGCCGAAGCAATCGACGAGCTCGCACGGCTCGGCATGCTCGGCATCTTCCTGCCAGAACAATACGGCGGCGCCGGCCTAGATCACGTGGCGTATTCGCTGGTGCTCGAGGAACTCGCCGTCGAATGCGCTTCGACTGCCGTCATCATGTCGGCCCATTGCTCGCTCGCGTCGTGGCCGATTCTCGGACTCGGCACCGCGCAACAGAAGAACCATTTTCTGCCGAAGATGGCGACCGGCAACTGGCTCGGATGCTTTGCCTTGACCGAGCCGCAAGCCGGCTCCGATGCCGCCGGTCAGAAGACGCGCGCGGTGCGCGACGGCGACTCGTACGTGATCAACGGCACCAAGAATTTTATTACCAACGCGCCGCAGTCGAAGGTGGCGATCGTGTTCGCGATGACGCAGCCCGAGAAGGGTCATCACGGGATCAGCGCGTTCGCCGTCGAAACCGACACGCCGGGATGGGCGGTCACGCGCGTCGAAGACAAAATGGGAATTCACGGCGCGCATTCGGCGCAGCTGAGTTTTTCGGACATGCGTGTGCCGCGCGCAAACCTGCTGCTCGAAGAAGGGCAAGGCTTCAAAGTCGCGATGAAGACGCTCGACGGCGGGCGCATCGGGATCGCATCGCAGGCTCTGGGAATCGCGCGCGCCTCGCTCGAGGCGTCGTTGAAGTACGCGCAAGAGCGCCTGACCTTCGGCAAGCCGATCGCGCAGTATCAGGCTATTCAATGGAAGCTCGCCGACATGGCGGTGGAGATCGACGCGGCGCGCCTGCTCACCCATCGCGCGGCGACGCTCAAGGATAGCGGCGAGGCGTGCACCAAGGAATCCGCGATGGCGAAGCTGTTCGCCGCCGAGACCGCGATGAAGTCCGCGACCGAAGCGGTGCAGATTCATGGCGGCTACGGTTACACCAAGGAGTTCAAGGTCGAACGCTTTTTCCGTGACGCCAAGATCACCGAAATTTACGAAGGCACCTCCGAGATTCAGCGCCTGGTAATCGCGGGCAGCGTGCTCGATAACCGGTGAGGGCAGTCCAGTGGGCAACAAAAAACATTGGCTCGAGACGACCTACAAGCAGGCGAGCGAGCGCCCGGTCCGTTTTTCGACCGTCTCCGACATGGAGCTCGACGCACTCTACACGCCCGACGACGTGACCGGATCGTACGACGACGCGCTCGGCAACCCGGGCGAGTTCCCGTACACCCGCGGCGTGTACGGCTCGATGTATCGCGGGCGCCTGTGGACGATGCGCCAGTTCGCGGGCTTCGGCCTGGCCGAGGACACCAACGCGCGCTTCCACTTCCTGCTCGGCCAGGGCCAGGACGGACTCTCCACCGCGTTCGACATGCCGACGCTGATGGGCTACGACGCCGACCACGAACGCGCGCTCGGCGAAGTTGGACGCGAGGGCGTGTCGGTCTCGACCGTTTACGACATGGCGACGCTGTTCGATCGGATTCCGCTGGACCGCGTCACCACCTCGATGACGGTGAATTGTTCGGCGTCGATCCTGCTCGCGATGTACCTGGTCGTGGCCGAGCGTAACGGCATCTCGTGGGAGCGCATCGGCGGCACCATTCAGAACGACATGCTCAAGGAATATATCGCGCAGAAGGAATGGATTTGCCCGCCGCGCCCGGCGCTCAGGATCGTCACCGACATGATCGAGTTCTGCGCGCGCAGGGTTCCGCGCTGGCACGCCGTGTCGATTTCCGGCTACCACATCCGCGAGGCCGGCTCGACCGCGGTACAGGAGTTGGCGTTCACGATTGCGGACGGAATCTGCTACGTCGAGGAAGCAATCAAGCGCGGGGTTGCGGTCGACGATTTTGCGCAGCGGCTGTCGTTCTTCTGGAATCTGCACAACGACTTTCTGGAAGAGGTCGCCAAGCTTCGCGCCGCGCGCCGGATGTGGGCGCGAATCATGAAGGATCGCTTCGGCGCAAAGAATCCGAAATCCATGATGCTGCGCACGCATGCGCAGACCGCCGGCGCTTCACTGACCGCGCAGCAGCCAATCAACAACGTGGTGCGCGTCGCGATCCAGGCGCTCGCGGGCGTGCTCGGCGGAATCCAGTCGCTGCATACCAATTCGATGGACGAGACGCTCGCGCTGCCGACCGAGCAGGCCGTCATGGTCGCGCTGCGCACGCAGCAGGTCATTGCCGAAGAGACCGGTGTCACCAATACGATCGACCCGTTCGGCGGCAGCTACGCGGTCGAAGCGCTGACGGACAGGATGGAACGCGAGGCCAACGAATACATCCGGCGTATCGACGAGATGGGCGGGATGGTCAAGGCGATCGAGACTGGCTATCCGCAGCGCGAGATCGCCGAGGCCGCGTTCCACTTTCAGCGTCAACTCGAACAGGGGATCAAGATCGTCGTCGGCGTGAACAAGTATTCGATCCCAGAGGAAATCCCGATCGCGACGCTGAAGATTGATCCCGAGATCGAAGAGCGGCAGATTCAACGCGTGCGCAAGGTCAAGCGCGAGCGCAACTCGGTCGCCGTCAAGGAGGCGCTCGCCCGCGTTTCCGAAGCGTGCCGCTCCGGCGAAAATTTGATGGAACCGATTTGCGAGGCAGTGCGCCGGGATGCGACCGTCGGCGAAGTCTCCGATATCTTTCGCGCCGAGTTTGGCGTGTACACAGACCCAGGCTGGATTTAGCGATGGCGGAAAAGAGACTCAGAATTTTGGTCGCGAAACCCGGACTCGACGGTCACGATCGCGGCGCCAAGATTATCGCGCGCGCGCTCCGCGACGGCGGCTTCGAGGTCATCTACACCGGCCTCCATCAGACGCCCGAAATGATCGCCGAGGCCGCCGTGCAGGAAGACGCCGACGCGGTCGGACTCAGCGTCCTGTCCGGCGCGCACATGACGCTGTTCCCCGAAGTGATGCGCCTGTTGAAGGAGCGCGGCGCCGGCGAGGTCGCGGTCTTCGGCGGCGGGATAATTCCCGATGACGACGCTGTCAAACTCAAAGAGCTGGGCGTGCGGCAAATCTTCACCCCCGGCGCGTCGACCGAAGACATCGTCAAGTGGGTGCGCGAGAACGTCGCCGCGCGCACCTGAGTTCAAATGAATTTCGATCTGAGAGAAGAGCAGCGGCGAATCCGCGAGACGCTCACTGACTTCGCCGAGCGCGAAATCAAGCCGCACTCGACCCGGTGGGACAAGGAACAAAGTTTTCCACGGCATATCGTCGAGCAGCTCGGCCAGCTGGGCTTTCTGGGCGTGGCATTCCCTGAAAAATTCGGCGGCGGCGGCGCGGACACGCTCTCGCAAGTGCTCGTCGTCGAAGGGCTCTCGCGCTACGACGCATCGATCGGACTGACCTGCGCCGCCCACATGTCGCTCTCGACCGGCCACATCGCGGGCTTCGCGTCCGACGCGCTCCGCGACCATTACGTGCCCGACATGCTGGCGGCGAAGAAGCTTGGTGCGTGGTGTCTTACCGAGCCGAGCTCCGGCTCCGACGCCGCCGCGATGCATACCAAGGCCACGCGGGTCGGCGACAACTACTCGATCAGCGGCTCGAAGATGTTCATCACCAACGGCACCGTCGCTGACGTGTATGTCGTGATGGCGATGACCGACCAGGCGCGCGGGCGCGACGGCGTGTCGGCGTTCATCGTCGATCGCGGCACGGCGGGACTCTCGAACGGAAAGAAAATCGAGAAGCTCGGCCTGCGCGCATCCGATACCGCCGAAGTCAATTTCGAAAACGTCACCGTGCCGGCGCGCAACCTCGTCGGCGAGCTCGGCGCCGGCTATCGGCAGACGCTCAAGGTGCTCGAAGCGGGCCGCATCGGAATCGCTGGCTTCGCCGCGGGAATCGCGCGCGGCGGCTTCGAGGAAGCGCGCGCCTACGCGCTCGAGCGCGGGCAGTTCGGCAAAAAGATTGCCGAGTTCCAGGCGATCCAGTGGATGTTCGCCGACATGGCGACGCGCATCGACGCCTCGTGGGTGCTCATCTGCCGCGCCGCCGCGCTCAAGGATGCGGGCAAGCCGTTCGCGCGCGAAGCGGCGATGGCCAAGCTGTTCGCGTCGGAGACCGCGATGTGGTCGACGATCAAAGCGGTGCAGATTCACGGCGGCTACGGCTACGTCACCGATTTTCCGGTCGAGCGCTACATGCGCGACGCCAAGCTTTCGGAAATCGGCGAGGGCACCAGCGAAGTTCAGCGTATGATCATCGCCAAGTCGCTGCTGCGCGACGGCTACCTGCCCGCCTGACCGCTAATCTTCCAGCAGATCTTCGCGGATGATTGAGAGCGCGCTCGCGTCGAGGCCGATCACCTCGAGCATGAAGCCTTCGATGCCTCCGCTCTGGTCGATCAGCTCGAATACCGGCTCGAGCTGCGCTGCTGCGAGCGGCATCTTGGCAAAGACGACGTTGCTTTCGAGAAAGTCGGCGACGATTCGATCGCGCTCGACCCCGAGTATCGACAGCAGCATCGCCGCGCCAACGCCTGTGCGGTCGCGGCCGGCGGAACAATGGAAGAGCAACGGATACACGTCGCGCTCGGCGAGCAGCCGGAAGAAGCGCTGCCAGTCGCTGCGGAAATGGGTCACGAAAGCCAGGTGCTCGCGGCCGGGTTCGGCGGCGACGCGCGTGTAGCCCTCGTCGTTAAACCAGGCGTCGCCCATCGGGATGTGTTCCCATCGCACGCCGCTGCGCGAAGCCGGCACCGGCGCGCCCATGTGGTTCACTTCCATGCGGCTCTGCAGAGTGACGACTGTGCGAAGCTCGAGCCGGCTGATGGGACTCTCGGGTGGGACTTCGGCGAGATGCGATGAGCGAAATACCATCCCGCTGCGGACGCGGCGCTGATTAGCAACCGGATGGCCGCCGAGGTCGCGGAAATTCTGTGCGGCGTAGCTTCGCAGCAGTTCGAAGTCGACCACAATGCGCGGATTTTCAATTTTATCGCTGATGGTCTTCCTCTTCCTTTTTCCGCAAGGGCAGCAGGCTATACGCACGTCCCGCCTGAGTTTAACAGGGCCGCTAGCAGGGACCAAAGGCCAGCCGGCGCGATAGGCCCCGTTGCTTCGCGCACTGCGGTCAGTTAATAGACTGGAGTCTAGTTATATGACTCAGTACGCCGAATCTCCTGATGCTCATGCCGTTGCCGGCGCCCCCATTTCGCGGCGCGAGCGCAAGAAAGGACGCACCCGCGCCGACATTTACAACGCTGCGATGAATTTATTTCTGCGGCGCGGTTTCGATTCCGTTACGATCGAGGACATCTGCGACAGTGCCGACGTGGCGCGCGCGACCTTCTTTCTGCATTTCCCGGCCAAGGAGGCGCTGCTGATCGAGTATGGCAATCGGGCCAACGACGAGCTGGCGGCTGCGCTTGCCGAATATCGCGGCAGCGCGACCGCGACTATCAGGATGGCGCTCAAGATGATGGCGGAGCGGGCAGTGCGCCATCCGGATGTCGTGCGGCTGGTGATTCGTGAAGTGCTGGCGCGGCCGCGCGTGCTCAGCGAGCACGACGAAAGCGCCGCCGACCTGGTTAATCTGCTCGCGACCGTCATCCGGCGCGGCCAGAAGAGTGGTGAATTTCGGCGGCGGACGGAGCCCACCGTTGCCGCGCTGACTGCGTGCTCGGCGTTTTTCGCGCTCATCTATACGTGGGTCCGGCAGGACGGGAAGATCGATATCGAGAGTTCGGTGGCGGCGACTTTGGACATAGTTTTGAACGGGATTAGCGAGAAGAAATCGAAACGCGGACATTCGGCCGCACCGATTCGAAGGACAAATATTTAGATGGCCAACACTCATGCAATTGTTGTCGGCGGCAGCATGGCTGGCCTTTGCGCGGCGCGCGTGCTGAGCAGCTTCTACGACAAGGTGACCGTTATCGATCGCGACGCGTATCCCGTCGGCGCGCATGAGCGGCCCGGCGTTCCGCAGAGCAGGCATGTGCACGCGCTGCTGATGCGCGGGCGGATCGAGCTGGACCGGCTCTTCCCCGGCTTCGAGCATACGATGATCGAACGCGGTGCGATCGATATAAATTTCGGGCGCGACTTCGCCGCGTTCCGTGCCGACGGATGGGCCGAGCGGCGGCCGAATAACATTACGACACTGTTCGCTAGCCGCGTACTGATCGAGGCGACGGTGCGCGAGCTGCTCCGCAAAATCGCGAACGTCGAACTGATCGAACGGGCCGAAGCGGTCGGCTTCGAGGCGGTGCGCGGTGATTCGATTCGGGTGACCGGAGTAAAAGTGAATCCGCGCGACGGCGCCGCCGCGTTTGTGGTGACCGGTGACCTGATCGTCGATGCGAGCGGGCGCGCGACGAAAATGCCCTCGTGGATTGAAGCGATGGGCTTGCCGATGCCGCCCGAGACGGTGGTCGATTCGCATACCGGGTACGCCTCGCGATGGTACAACGTGAATCCCGAGCGGCGGCCGAAGAATTGGTGGTGGAAGGGAATCTGGATCGATCCTATCGCGGAAAAGTTTTCGACCGCCGGCGTGTTGTTTCCAATCGAAGGGAATCGGATGATCGTTTCGCTGGCGGGAATCGGCGGGCATTATCCGCCGAGCGACGAAGCGGAATTCACCGCCAAGCTGGCGGAACTGCGCTCCCCAATAATCTCCGAGGAAGTCGCGCTGGCGGAACCGCTGTCACAGGTTTATTCGTATCGGCAAATGGCGAACCGCTGGCGCCATTACGACAAATGGGCCGCACGGCTGGACGGCTTTGTCGCGCTCGGCGATTCGTCGTGCGCCTTCAACCCCGTCTACGGACAGGGGATGACGTCGGGCGCGCTGTCGGCGCTGATGCTCGGCGAATGTCTGAAAGCAAACGGCGTCAGCGATCCCGAACTGCCGCGGAAGTTCTTCGCGGCGCAGGCGCGCTTCCAGGCTGAGCCGTGGGGACTCGCGACCGGCTCGGATTTCAGAATTGCAGGCACCGAAGGCAAGCGTCCGTTGATGAATCGCGTGATCGATCCGCTAATCGGCAAGATGTTCGCGGTCGCCAACGACGATCCGGAGATCGGGGAGCGTATCGGCGCAGTGATTAATATGATGAAGCCGCCGAAGTCGCTGTTCGAGCCGTCGATGCTGAAGATGATCGCGAAGGCCTGGTCGCGCAGGCTAGTGAAAGGAAGCAAGCGGGAGAAGGAGAAGGGGGCGATGCCGCCGCTGGCGTTGGGGGTCGAGGGATAAGGAGAGAATCACCTCATTTGATGTGAAACCACCGTGGTTTCACGCTTCCTGGGCAGGGGTGACCCCTGCACCCAGTGTTTCAGGACCAAGATGGACTGCGTCCATCTTGCAAAGGGGGGTTGGGGGAGATCAGGCGAGATTTAGTGATGGAACTGGTTTTTATTCATGGGCCTGCCGCGGCGGGGAAGCTTACGGTGGCGCGCGAGTTGCGGGCTCTCACCGGGCTTGGCGTGTTTCATAATCAGCTGGTCGTCGATGCGCTCACTCCTGTGTTTGAGTTTGGCAGTCCCGAGTTTGTGAGGCTGCGGGAGGAGATGTGGCTCGCGGTTTTTCGCGAGGCTGCGCGTGCGGGGCGGTCCATGATCTTTACCTTCGTGCCGGAGAAGACTGTGCGCGAGTCGTTTGTGCGCGAGGCGGTTAATCTCGTGCAGGCTGAGGGCGGGCGCGTGTTGTTTGTTGAGCTGACTTGCCCTTCGTCGGTGCAGGAGGAGCGGGTCGAGGCGCAGTCGCGGGCGGAGTTTGGCAAGATTCGTTCGGTGAAGGTCTTGCGTGAGTTGCGGGAGGGCGGGGCGTTTGAGGTGGCGGCGATGCCGGATTCGGGGTTGAAAATTGATACGAGCGCGGTGCAGCCCAAGGATGCGGCGCGGCAGATTTGCGCGTTTTTTGGGTTGAAGTGGACGCGCGCCGAGTGAGCTATTTTAGATCAGCCGGCGGCGGCTGATGTTGGCGCTGGCTCCACTAGCGGCTCGGTGTTCCATTTTTTTAGTTCGGGCAAGACGTATTTTGCGAAGCATTTGAGGCTGCGCTCGGCGTCTTCGTAGGGCATACCGGCGAAGCTGAAGTTGAAGAACACGGCGTTGGCGTCGATCGTGTCGCGGATGAAAGCGCATTTCTCGAGGACCTGGTCCGGCGTGCCCCACGGCATCAGCATCGCGAAGTCGCGCGCCGCGTTGTCGGCTCCCGTCTTTTTGATGAACTTGCCGACGTTGCTGTAGAACTCGTAGCCCTTCTTGGTGCCGAACTCCGGCGACTCCATCTCGTAGTGCTTCATGACGGTGTGGTAGTTGGCTGCGATCCATTTCATCGCGAGCTCTTTGGCGTGGTCCTTGTTTTCGTCCACGACGCAGAAGCCGCCGGAAATCGGCTTGGGTGCGCCCGCCGCGCCGTTAACCTCGCGCCAGACCTTGTGGTAGACTTCGAAATCCTTTTTGACGGCGTCCCACGGCTTTTGCGGAATCACCAGCAGGCCGACTCCCAGCTTCGCCATTATCGGCATCGACTCGGGCGAGACGGCTGCCGCGTAGGTGCGGCCCTTGAATGAGCGCGCGGGGCGCGGACGAATCTCGCGGCGCGGCTGGCGCGTGAATCTGCCGCCTTCCATGTAGCCGTTTTCGAGCGCGTCCAGCACCAGCTCGGCATATTCGACGAACAGGTTGCGGCCTTCGTTCTGGTCGAGGCGGAAGCCGTCGTACTCGATGCGCGCGAGGCCGCGGCCGAGGCCCAGGATGACGCGGCCGTTCGAAACGTGATCGAGCAGCGCCACTTGCTCGGCCACGCGGATCGGATCGTGCCATGGGAGCACGACGACGCCCGATCCGAGTTTTATGTGGGTGGTGCGGCCGGCCATGTAGGAGAGGAATTGCAGCACGTCGGGGCACATCGTGTAGTCGTCGAAGTGATGCTCGACCGACCAGATGGAATCGAAGCCGAGCGGCTCAGCCATCTCGGCCAGGCGCAGCTCGTTGCGATAAACCTCGGCGTCGGGGAGTGCGTTGTTGGGATTCTGAAATACTGCTCCGTAGCCAACGTGCATAGTGATGTCCTCCCAAACCGAATGGCGAGCCTACAGATAGTCATAGACCGGGTCCCCAAAAATGTACAGGATTGGCGGCTCGATCGGCTTCAACCAAGCTCGCGATCGTGCTCAAATGCTGCGCTGTGCCAAACGCGGACGCGACCAGGACTGCCACCTTTCCGCAACCTTCCACGCCTCAAGCTGTGGTGGCCGGTCCGACGTCGGCGTCGCTGTTTCTGGTCGTGACGATTGATCCACGCCCTGAGAGCGTCACCGTCCTCCGCTCGCTATGCCCGGATCTGGCCAATCTGCTCCGAGCAGTTGGG
>Ga0210393_10003488_pt1 | contig 12618 bp, 8 predicted proteins | sample IncBWC27OmetaG_FD_160068 | JGI IMG/M metagenome (GOLD analysis project Ga0210393, IMG submission 160068) | Forest soil microbial communities from Barre Woods Harvard Forest LTER site, Petersham, Massachusetts, United States - Inc-BW-C-27-O ... | reverse complement strand
GGTGGATTTCGGAAGCCGCGATCCGCATAACTTGGGCGCCGCTCGGATTCGCAGTCACTGCTGGAGCGGGATTGCCGTGCACTCCATCGAGCAGGACCTGCTGCCGGGCTGTGCATGGCATCAACTGCTGTGCGATCGCCCGATCTTGTCCATTGTCGTGAACGAGGCCGGTGGCCGCTGCGAGGCCCGCTCGGAAATTGATGTCGGCAGGCGCGTCGCCGCGGACGTGGCGCGTCGTCCCCGTACCGGTCACACGAGTCTCATCCCGGCCGGCCTGCCGGTCTGGGGTTACTCGGATGGGATGGCCCGCTTCGATGAGGTGCGTCTGATCCTCGACGTCGATCGTGTATTGGAGGTCACCGGGGGCGAATTCCCGGTGGCGCGACTGGCCGACCCGCACCTGGTGTTCGTCGATGAGCCGCTGCAGACGTTGGCGCGACTACTGGCGGCTAGCGAAGAAGAGATGGCAACGTTCGTACTTTTCGGCGACAGCCTGGTGACAGCCATGATAGGGCGCTTGTCGCAGCTCAACACCGTGAAGCGCGCGTCCGATCGACGACTTGGGTTGACCAAGAGTCAATTGTCCCGGGTCACTGACTTCATGCGCGACAATGTCGATCAACCGATTCGGTTGTTGGACCTCGCAAAGCTGTCGGGCTTGTCATCCTCGCAGTTCGGACGCGCATTCAGGGTCTCCACGGGAGCGACACCGCATAAGTGGTTCTTAGACACGCGGATCGAGCGCGCCAAGGCGATGCTAGCCGATCGACGCCGCAATCTTGTCGACATTGCTCTGGAGACCGGCTTCTCGGAGCAAAGTCATTTCAATCGCGCGTTTCGCACCGCCACCGGCGCGACTCCCAATGCGTGGAGACGCCTGCACTCGAGCTAGCGCGGCCTCAAGGGACGCACGCCATAAAGTTCGGGACGAGTTCCATTCGCAGCGGAATTCGTCAAGCCTCCGCCCACGACCCGCGTCACCCTCTCACTCACCGGTCGGTATTTGGACCTGGCGTGAGTGGAGTGTCAATCATGATCGAAGAACGGGATATCCGGATCGCCATGCGAGATGGAACGCATCTCGCCTTGGATGTCTATCGCCCGGACTCAGAGGGGCGCCATCCTGTCTTGTATGCAGCGGCCCTTCACAACAAGGATATGCAGGGGCCCGACATCGCCGATGTGTTGCCACCGCAGCCGGCAAATGCCCCTCTATGGTTCGGTCCAATCGAGGCGGGAGACACACGACGCTTTATCGCCGCCGGGTATGTCCATGTCATCGCCCAGCCCCGCGGATCAGCCAAGTCCGAAGGTCACTACGGTCACGAAGATTCAGACCACTACGACACGATCGAATGGATTACGCAGCAACCGTGGTCCAACGGCAAGGTCGGCATGGTGGGCATCTCGGGTTACGCCGGCGAGCAATGGCGGGCGGCAGCCCAAGGACACCCGGCGCTAAAGGCCATCTTTCCGTACGATGCGTGCAGCGCATACGGCGGGATGTTCGGCTTTCGCGATTTCTACCCCGGCGGCGTGCTTCACACCTTCCCGTATTTGCTCGATGTGTTCAGCACAGTGCACGAATCGCGCGCGAGACCGGGCGAGTTGCCTCCCGCGGAGCAGACGCTGTTCAGCGCAGCGATGGCGAATCCCGACTTCAAGATGTACATGAATCTGTACAACATCCTTACGCAGAAGGGTCAGCGCACGTTCATCATGTACCGCTCGATGGTGGCGCCGTGGGAAGCGGACGGTACGGTCGAGGCCGCGGAGATGCACTACCAAAAGATCAAGATTCCGTTCTATACGGGTTCCGGCGCCTACGCCTACACTTATAAGCTTCACTGGCTCGGTGCGCAGCACTATTTCCAGAACGTCAAGGCGCCATCGAAGTTGATTTTCACCGGACCTGCTCATCTCGAGAGGCCGTTTCATCAATATCACGATGAAATTCTGCGCTGGTACGACCATTGGTTGAAGGACGTCGACACCGGCATCATGGACGAGCCACGGGTGCGCTACTGGCTTATGGGCGCCAATGAGTGGCGCACGGGCGACAACTGGCCGCTACCCGAAACACAGTGGGCGAAATACTACTTGCGGGATTGGGAGGGGTTGACGACCGCGCCTCCGTCACCCACCCACCAGGTGGGAGCAGCGGCACGCGAGCCGGATGTCTTCACTCAAATGCCTCTCAAGAAGACAACCAAGATCGAGCGATTGCGTTATTTGACTGAGCCCTTGACCTCGGATCTCACGGTCGTCGGCCCGATCAGTCTGACGCTCTACGCGGCCATCGATCAACTCGACACCAACTGGATAGTCATCCTCAAGGATCTAGGCCCGGATGTATCCGTGGTCACCGCACGCGAAGGCGAACGTGCCATACCGACCGATCTGCCGGAGCGAGAGCTCACACGCGGGTGGTTGAAGGCGTCGTATCGCGCATTGGACGAACAGCGCTCCACACCCTGGGAGCCGTTCCATAAGCTCACGCGCGCCGCGATCCAGCCGGTGCCGGCCGGAGAAGTGTTGGAATATCGCATCCAAATCCTCGCGACCGCCAACCAATTCAAGGCCGGACACCGCATATGCCTGGAGATCACATCCATGGACGTGCCGACGGGCACGGGAGCCATGACCAACGTGGAATACATTCCATACCATGTCTGTAGCAGCCGCACGGTCACGCATCGCGTCTACCACGACGCGGAGCGGCCCTCGCACCTGCTATTACCCATCATTCGCTAATCCGCGGTTGCAATCCGCAAGGAAGGGCCTGTTATGAAGACGATTCGATTCGATCGCGACCAAGGTGTTGGCCACATCGTGCTGGCCAATCCTCCACGCAACCTTCTCGATAAACGATTTTGCGAGTCTCTCGCCAGTGCCGTGCACGAAGCGAGTGAGAGCGATGTTCGAGTAGTCTTGGTTCGAGCCGAGGGACCCCATTTCAGCTTCGGCGGCGACGTTCGAGAGTGGCCCGGAAAGGACCTCAACTGGTTTCGCACCTTTGTCGCCGAAGTCAACCAGTCCTATCGCGCCCTCGAAGCATTGCGGGTGCCGACAATCGCCGCCGTTCAAGGAATTGCCTTTGGCGGCGGTTTTGAACTCGCCTTGAATTGCGACTTCATCGTCGCGGCGGAGAGTACGATTTTTCGTTGCGTGGAGGTCACTACCGGCATGCTGCCCATTGCCGGCGCATTGCAGCGACTTGCCGAGCGTGCCGGGCGTACTTGGGCATCGCGCTGGGCCATGTTGGGCGAGCCCATCACGGGTGCCTTGGCCGGGCAACTCGGGATTGTCAGTCATGTGGTCGCCGAGGCGGAAGTCGCCGCCGCTGCGAAAGAGCTTGCACAGAAGTTGGCAACCGGACCGACTCGCTCGTACGCGGCGACCCGGACATTGCTGAAGGCATGGTCAGCCGGAGGTGTGCCGGCGGCCGATGCGATGATGCTGGATATTTCCATGGATTTGTATACTTCGGAGGATTGCACCCGAGGTTTCTTGAGTACCGCCAAAGCGCTCGCTCAGGACATCGAGCCTCCCGACATGATGTTCAACGGTCGATAAAGAACGCCTGCGCCCGTTTGAGCCGACAATCAGCGGCGCTGATGAAGCCAGGCGGTCGGTGTTGTGCCGAGGATGTCGAGGAATGCACGAGAGAAGTGACTTTGATCGGCGAAGCCCGACCGCACCGCGATGGACGCGAGAGAGAGTGCAGGATCGTCGACCATCAAGCGTTGCGCCAGGCGCACCCGGGCATCCATCTGCCACCTCTGCGGTGATAGTCCGGTGGCTTCACGAAAGGCGTGACCGAACTCTGTTGGAGAGATCTCGGCGAGGTGCGCAAGGCTCTCGTTTGTAACCCGCTGATGGAGGTGTTCGACGATATGAGTCAGGACTTGGGCAAGCCGGCGGCTGGTGAGCCGGCTCTTCGAGGGCCGCGTTGGATCGCTCACCACCCCCACAAGGGCGGCAAACAGCGCATACCGCAATCCGAGCCCGTATGCGTCGTTTCCGTCGTCGCTTTCGTAGGCGCTCAGCATTTGCGCGCAGATATGCAGCCTCTTGTCTTGGAACATGAGGCGGCTCGGTGCGCGGCCAATCAACTCAGCCTGATCGACGGTCAAACAGCCTGCTTCGTGCGGGCGAAGAACGAAGCACGCGAACTGCGCTTGCCGTAGTGATGAAGAATATAGGGTGATCGGGTCAGCGGCGGGGAGGAGAGGGTGATGACCTGTTCCGAAATATTCCCCTTCCGCAGGTGTGTCGGGTCGAGCCCGCAGCTCCGCGCGACCCCCGACCTCTTCGAGCAAGAAACACAGCGTTGGTTGCGCGAACGACAAACTCATCCAACCGGGTGCTGAATCCCACAGCACATCGTATACGACGCATGATAGGCCGGCCCACTGGTGACGGCGCCGAAGCGAGGCGTGCGTTGCGTGTTCTGCCACCAACATCCTTAGCCAACCACTCCCGCTGCACGCAGTCTCTGAAACTCAGCGTGGGAAAGCCCGGCCTCCAGCAGCACGGTCTCGGTGTCCAAGCCCGCGACATGACCGGGTGTGGGCGTGGCGGCAGGCGTGCGGCTGAATCTCGGGGCGGGGGCATTCTGAGCAACACCTCCGATTTCGATAAATGTCCGTCTTGCCATATTGTGCGGATGATGCGCGGCTTCCTCCAAGGTGAGAACCGGCGCAAAGCAGACATCGCTGCCCTCCAGCACGTCTCGCCACTCCTCACGCGTGCGTGTCTTGAACACTCGTTGCAACGCGCGTCGCAAGGCGGGCCAGCGTGCGCGTGCCGCGGCATCGCCGACGCTGACGAGTCCCAGCCCTTGTAGTTCAGCTTCGGCGCTCAAGCCGAGCTTCTCCAACAGTAACGCGTAGAACTGCGGCTCTAACGACCCGATCGAGATGTATTTGCGGTCCAAGGTCTCGTAGGTGTCGTAGAAGGGCGCCCCACCGGCGAAGGTGTTGTCACCCGTTGAATCGCGGAAGAAGCCATCGGCACGCAGAGCAAACATCATGCCCATCAGGGCCACAGCGCCGTCGACCATGGCGGCGTCCACCACCTGCCCTCGACCCGAATGACCCGCCTCGAGCAGCGCTGCCAGAACACCACTCAGAAGGAGCATGCCGCCACCACCGAAATCACCGATGAGATTCAGGGGTGGCGTGGGCTTTCCGCCGGGCGGGCCGATGAGGTGCAACGTACCCGACAGTGCGATGTAGTTGATATCGTGCCCCGCGACCGGAGCCAGCGGGCCATCTTGCCCCCACCCGGTCATCCGCCCGTAAACCAGCCGCGGGTTGCGATTGAGACAGGTGTCTGGGCCAAGCCCCAAGCGCTCCATGACGCCGGGCCTGTAGCCCTCGATGAGCACATGTGCCGTTCCAATCAGCCGCAGTGCCGTCTCGATCCCGTCGGGGTGCTTGAGGTTGAGCGCGATCGAGCGTCGATTGCGCAGCAAGGGATCCTTGGCAGGGTCACGGTCGAGCGTCGCACCCGCGCGCTCGACTCGGATGACATCGGCGCCCATATCGCCCAGCATCATGCCGCAGAACGGCGCGGGACCGATCCCGGCCAGCTCGATCACCCTGAATCCTGAAAGGGGTCCGCCCATACGTCAGTTCTCCCCTTGCATCGGTCTAAAATGCCCCGCTCCCGGCGGCCACCCGCGTCCGCCGCCAGCTCGATCAGAGCGCTTCTCTCTTGACATTGATAGTCAGCATAAAGCGCTTGCTGACATAGTGCACTTCGGCAAATTCAAGCGGCCGCCCGAACGTATCGAATACGGTAAGTCGGCGAATCAAGAGAGGGGAGGTTTTTCGGATGCGCAATTCTTTGGCCAGCGGCGCCCTCGCCGCTTCGGCGCCGAATGCTTCGCTGGCACTATCGGCATTCAATCCAGAGACTTCGGTCACGAGATCGTACAGGGGCCGCGAAAACTTCTCGCCTGCCGCAAATCGGACGCGGGGATGAAACCAGGAACGAGAGCGCAAGACAGGCAGCTCGCCCCAGCCGCGCACGCGGTCGAGGCGCTGCACCGAAGTCCCGCTCGGGATTCGCAATGCTGCCGCCACACTCGAGGTCGCCGGCACCTCTTGCAGCTGCAGATGAAAATTTCGGACGACAATACCCTTGCGGGCCATCTCGCGGGAGAAACTGCGCCATGCGTCGATCGCCACCTCGGCGGAACGTTGCACAACCCGCGTACCCACACCCGCCTTGCGCTCAAGGGACCCCTCCGCGACCAATCTCAGCGTGGCGGTACGCACAGTGCCCCTGCTAACCCCGAGTCTTTTGGCGAGGGTCAGCTCATCGGGTAAGAGCTCCCCTTGCGCATATTCGGGGGCGGTCATCAGGGCGCGCAACGCCTCTTCAACCTTGATATGCAGGGGCAAGCCGCCTTGGCGCAGCGGCAACAGCAGAACATTCATTGGTAAATGTATAGACATTTAGATATTAGGCCAATTATACTGCCGCATATTGAGTTCCGTCACCCCTTATCAAGGGTGGGTCCGCACTCCAATAACAGCTTTGACAGTTTTGTGGGTATTGGAATGCCCAGGTCATCAGCCGCGTCACGCTGGGCGATAAGGAGTACGCGCGGTGCGCCACTTACCGTCCACCCAAGCTCATGTCGAGGACACCATGTCTGCGCCCATTGATGCGTCCCGCATACAGATCCTCGCCGTCGACGATCATCCGCTGCTGCGTGGAGGAGTGGCGGCGCTGATCGCTGCCGAGAGCGACATGGTTCTGGTGGGCGAAGCTTCAAGCGGGCAGGAGGCAATCCAAGAGTTTCGACGACTGAAGCCGGACGTTACACTCATGGATGTGCAGATGCCGAACGTGGATGGCATCGATGCGATCATCGCCATTCGGAGTGGGTTCCCGTCTGCAAGAATCATAGTTCTAACGACCTACGAGGGCGATTTCCTTGCGAAGCGTGCCCTCAAGGCCGGCGCCCAGGCCTATGTGCTGAAAAGCTTGGTGAGAAAAGATCTCCTCGACACCATTCGCCTCGTTCACCGGGGTGCCCGGCGTGTTGACCCAGAGATTGCCGAGCAGATTGCCAACAGCGTGTCCGATGACGCGCTCTCGGAGCGGGAGATTGAGGTGCTCTCACTCATTGCCGCCGGTGAGTCGAACAAAGTAGTCGCAGCAAATTTGCGGATAAGCGAGGAAACGGTGAAGACTCACGTGCGCAGCATCCTAGCCAAGCTGGGTGCAAGCGATCGCACTCACGCTGTGACGCTGGCGCTGCGGCGCGGAATCATTCAACTGTAGCGCCCGATGGCATTGCAACCTGCTTGATCGGACACCTCATGGCCGCCGCAATGCTCGCGTTCGCAGCGACGAGCGGGGCTGAGGCTGCATCTGACCGGCCCGGGATGCCGCAGCAAGTTGCTGGCGGTAACGAAGTAATCCGCGTTCCCACCGTCGAAGGCGTCGGGATCCGTTTCGAACGCCTCAAGCGCTCCCTGGGCCTGTCGCATCAGCGAGTTACACAGATTGTGCAGGACGATCGGGGCTTCATGTGGTTCGGGACACAGTTCGGACTCAACCGATACGACGGTTACCACTTTAGGACGTTTAAGAATGAGCCCGACGATTCGCACAGCCTATGTGGCGTCGTCATCTCGTCACTCTTCATGGACCGTTCTGGCCGACTGTGGGTTGGTTGCGACTATGCCGTCGATCGATACGATCCGGTCACTGAGACCTTCATTCACTACCGCTTGGGAACGGCCGTGTCCGCCGGCGCCCCGGGGGGAGTGCGGCATATGAGCCAGGGCCCGGCTGGCATGCTCTGGCTATCAACCGGAAATGGGCTCTACGGCCTCAATCCAATCAATGGCGAGCTAACACATTTTAGTCATGATCCTGCGAATCCTTCGAGTCTTGCTAGCGACGATGTAAAGTCGAGCGGTACAGATCGCAGTGGGAATTTCTGGATTGCGACGAGCAAGGGTCTCGATCTGCTGGATCGCGACCATGGACGGGTGACGCAACATATCCCGCTATCGGAAGAGCGGGATTTTTCCTTTTATGAAGATCATGAAGGAATTTTCTGGATCTTATACGCATCCGGTAACGGCCTGGCGATACTCGACAGGAAAACCGGCCGGCTCACGCCTTACTCATTCGGCAGAGAGAACTCACCGACGCACCCTTTGACCGGCGTGAGCTCAATGTTGGAGGACCAGGACGGGAATCTTTGGATTGGCACCTTCTCTGATGGGCTACTAAGGTACGATCGCGACCACCACCGGTTCCTTCGCTACCGTAATGACCCGACGAACAGCGAGAGTCTGTCCGAGAACCGGATTACGACGATGTTCGAAGACCGAGAGGGGAACATTTGGCTCGGATTCGGCGCGACTGAGCCGGCATTTTTTGCCACCCGGCCACCGCCGTTCGAGATCCTACCACCTGATCCTAACAATCCTGCCAATCTCGGCGAGAGGCTCGTGAACGCAATCTATGAGGACGGGAGGGGAATTCTCTGGATCGGTACAACCGGAGCTCTCATGCGACTCGACCGTCGCGATGGACGGTACACCCATGTGGATATACCCGGCAACGGAATCGCAAGCGACGTGCTATCCATCGTGGAAGACACTTCCGGTGCTCTCTGGCTCGGCACATCGGGACAGGGCCTCTATCGGCGCTCGACGGGAAGGGACCGACTGAAGGGTTTTCGACATGCGGATGGCGACGCGAAAAGTCTGAGCAACGACACAGTCGTTGCTCTGCTGGTTGATCACACCGGCACCCTTTGGGCATCGACGCTGAATGGTCTCAACCGATTTGAACCCGCGACTCAGTCGTTTACTGTTTTCCACTTCATTCAGGGCCAAGCCGATACATACCAATACTTTATGGAAGATCCGAACGGCACGCTATGGCTCGGCTCGTACGGCAACGGCGTCCTGCGATTCGACCCCGCATCGGGACGGTTTTCCGAGCTCAGAAGCCGTCCCCACGGCGAGACCCTCGGTGATGCACGAATCAACAGTCTAGTGATCGATCATAGCGGCGCACTGTGGGCCGGGACGCAAAATGGCATTGATCGCTTCGATATGACGACGGGATGGATCGCCCACTATTCCGAAAAGGAGGGACTCGCCGGTATTGACGTCAGTTGTGTTCTCGAGGATTTAACCGGCACCTTATGGTTCGGTACTAGCGCTGGACTGTCTCGCCTTGATGCCCGTCGTCAGACCTTCCGCAACTACACCGAGGCGGACGGTCTGCCGGGACCGGATTTTACCGGCTGGCGGGCCTGCTTTCGCAATTCCCGGGGTGAGATGTTCATCGGCGGATTCTCGGGAGCCTTCGCCTTTCGTCCGGAGAACGTCGTTGACGGGTCGTATACGCCCTCGGTAGCCCTCACCGGTTTCCAGCTATTTGGGGAATCGGTCGTACCCGGCCGTGGTTCACCCCTCAGACGCGCCATCGACTACACAGATGAGTTAACGCTCGCTCACGATCAGAACAGTTTTTCTTTTGAGTTCTCGGCGCTCAGTTTCCGCAGTCCGTCGACAAACCGGTTCCGCTACAAGCTCGAAGGTCTGGATGAGGACTGGCACAACGTCGGAAGCGATCGCCGGTACGCGAATTATACGACTCTGCCTGTCGGCAAGTACCGGTTCCGAGTTCAGGGCGCCACGAGTCGTGGACCATGGAGCGAGCCGGGTCTGGCAGTTCGTATCACGATCCAACCCGCCTGGTGGGCTACATGGTGGTCGAAGACGCTGCTTGCAGTCGCCGCGCTCCTGTCAATTCTCTTGATTTACTACATGCGAATTCGCCAGCTGCAGCGGAACTTTCTGACGCTTCTCAAGGCCCGCGAAAGCGAGCGAGCACGTATCGCCCGAGACTTGCACGATTCGCTGCTCCAGGGCTTCCAGGGGCTGTTATTTCGCTTACAGGCTGTGCGCAACCTGCTGCCGTTACGGCCCGCCGATGCGGCCCGCGAACTCGAGACCGCCATGGACATTGGCGACGGGGCGATGCTCGAAAGTCGTTCCGCCGTCAGAGACCTACGCGTCTCAGCGCAAGGCCAAATTGATCTGGCTCACTCGCTGACCGAACTGGAAAATGAGTTGTCGAGCAACGAGGTACCGAAATACTCTGTCCTGGTGGAAGGCAGTCCCCGCGCTATGACGTCACTTGTACGCGACGAAATTTATCAAATTGCCCGAGAGGCAGTCCGCAACTCCATGGCACACGCTCAAGCGCAGAAAATAGAGGTCGAGCTCGTCTACGGGGACTTGGAGTTTCGCCTGCGAGTGCGCGATGATGGGGTGGGGATCAACTCTGAGCTTGCTGAGCATCGCCGCTTGGGTCACTTTGGCTTGCAAGGTATGCGCGAGCGGGCCGAATCATTCGGTGGTTCTCTGAGAGTGTGGAGTGAAAGTGGTGCGGGTACCGAAATTGAACTGGTCGTGCCTGCACGGATCTGCTATGGACGCGAAAAGCAGCGAGGGGAGGCATGAAGGCAACCGCGCGGCACCATGTCTTAAATCAGACCCAGAGCGCCGGCAGTCGATACCGCGTGAGCTCGGGTTTGCACCGCAAGCTTGATGAAGATGCCTTTGACGTGGGACTTCACTGTTTCGGGGGCGATCCGCAGCTCTTGAGCGATGCGCTTGTTGGAAAGGCCACAACTCATCGAGCGCAGGACGCTGCGTTCGCGCGGACTCAGTGCCTCCGAAACGCGCGAGGTGCGAGGCCGCGATGTACGTGCACCTAGCTGAGCACGCTCCGCGAGAATGCTTCCGATGTAAGGCCTTAACTCCGGCGGCAGGCGGCTGTCCTTCGGCGCGGCATGATAAAGGGATGAGAGGAACCCGGCAGCGTGAGTACCGACATCGACGAATGTCTGATACACCCCGGCGCGAGCGCCAATTTGAAGCGCTTGAATGAGCATTGCGCGACCCTCGGCATGATCGCCGCAACCGAGCAGAGCGTCGGCGAGATGAACCGTCAATCGCAGAGCCCAATAAGGGCTTCGTTTTCCGCTTTCCGCCAGCAGTGCCCGAAGAATTGCCGCGGCTCGGCAAGGCTCACCGATGGCGACCAGCACCTGTGCACGCGCCAAAGCATGTGTGCCGTGAATGATGTCGTCCGAGGGGATCGGATGATTGTGTAAGAGCGCCTCGATGCGTTCAATGCAGATCGCCGCATCGCGCGTGCGGCCTTCCTTGAGGAGAATCTGCGATCGCAGCCCCAAGCTTTCAGCGGTCACACCCGTCCAGTTGCGCTCAGCCGCCAGGACCTCCGCCTCCTTCAAGGCGAGGTAGGCGAAATCCATGTCTCCCCGACGGCAAGCCAGACGAACGATAAGCCTGTATGCCCGCAAGGCGCTGTCCTCGTCCCCCGACGTTCGGACGGCATTGAGGCATTCCATAACCATAGTGTCCAAGCCACCGGAGTGCCCTTCCTCATACAACAATTCAGCGAGCACGACGGCCGCCCGAGCGGTCGCCGGCGATCGTTTTCCGAAACGACTCACGGCGCGTTTGTGCGCGCTCCTCGCGAGTCTTGTCGCGACGCCGAGTCGGAGCTGTTCAGCCTCCAGGACGGCTTCGAACGTCGGCCCAATGATTGTCGCGAGTCCACGAGTGCCGCGATAGATGGGCACTGCGTGTTCGAGATGGGGCACCGCGTAGTATCGATCGAAGTCTCGTAGCTTCCAGTAGCCGACTCGCAACGCCGCAGCGAGCGCCGGACTCCTCCCACGCGATTGCCAACGGCGTTCGAGTACGGCAAGCGCCACCCGCACCGATGCGCCGTCCTGGCTCTGCAGCACCAGTAGCACAGCTCTCAAGACCTCTGCGAACGGCCGAGTTCGCGCCGAAACGGCGGCATCGGCACGCGCCGTCTCCGCTTCGAACCGCGTCATAGTGGCGCACACATTGTCAAAGCGCAGTTCTATGAGGGCCCGCCAAGCCCGCACGAGCAGTGCGTTCGGAGAAAGCTGAGTGCTTCGCGAATCCAGCGCGCTCGCTTCCCGGCGTGGTCCGGGATTCGCGTGCCCCTGATCGCGGACAGTCGCATGCCGAAGATGACCGAGCTCAAGTTGCACCACGTCACGTGCAAGTGTCGCGCTTTGCGCGAACCGCTCCAGATGCAGAGGAAGGTCGGCCGCAGCAATCAGCGCTATTACATCGTGCGCCCGCTGACCTGATCGGGTTTGAGTCTTCTGACTGGTTTGCACTTCGCTGGTTTGAATTTGCATTGCGGTTGCCTCCGATGGAGCAACGGTATCAACGCATCAACCAATGTGGATCGCGAATTGCAGTGGGTGAGAGCTCCCTCGATAGAGTGACTGCGCTACGGATTCGTCGCCCGCAGAATCCATTCAGGATGAGCGCGGCTAATCGCGAAGGCGGGCTCCAAGTCTGCGACGCAGGCAGCAACTCGTTTACAGGATGCGTTTTCGGCCGAACAAGCGAGCATCGACGGACCAAGCACCGGGTCCCAGCATGGCCAGCGACGCCCCCGTGGCAGCGAAGACCAGCAGCGACACATTGAATTGGCGTCCAACAATAATGACAAGGATCTGAATAACCGCCTCGATGATCGCGGCAGTCG
>Ga0210393_10003486_pt1 | contig 12620 bp, 12 predicted proteins | sample IncBWC27OmetaG_FD_160068 | JGI IMG/M metagenome (GOLD analysis project Ga0210393, IMG submission 160068) | Forest soil microbial communities from Barre Woods Harvard Forest LTER site, Petersham, Massachusetts, United States - Inc-BW-C-27-O ... | reverse complement strand
TCAGGTAGGCCGACCAAACGATGATGGCCGTGAAGACCAGTGCCGCGGCGACGGCGTTCGGCCAGATTTTGCCGGTCCCGAGTGCAAAACAGACGACGCCGATAACCGAGGTTGCCCAGTAGTAGCGACGAGCCTGAGCACGCTCTTTGATGTAGCGATAGCGCGCCTGGGATGCTCCGGCCAGGATGAAGATCAGCCCGGTCGCCAGCAAGGTGAGTTCGATACGTTCCGTCGTTGACACGTCGACGATCTTATGGCCGGTCAAAGGCCGGCAAGGAAAGTCGTAGGCCCGGCCGACCCGAGTTGAAGTCCGCGCCCCGCAGCGCCGGCACGGGGCAGGACAACCACCGCCCCGCCCTGTACAACCCGCTCAGTGAGGCGATGACCTTCCGTTACTTCTACAACGGCGCCTATCGGGAGGCGTTCGTGCCAGCCGGTGGCCGGATCGTGCTCGATGTCGCCACCGTTGGCCTGTTCCCGTTCACCGCGGTCGGCTACAGCTATGTGGCGTCGGGCAGCTTCTACCGCGGGGCCTCGATACCGCCGTCGGGTTCGGACGGCCCGCCGCCGCCGAAATACACTCTGCCGGCGCCCCCGGAGGTGTACCAGGACGTCGCGGCCGATGTCCCCGCCGGTGACCAGATCGTGGCAGTCGGCCAAGTGGAGGTGCTGGGCCACGGCGATAGCCAACCCGCGGGCAGCCAGGACACCTTCCTGCTCGACGACACCACCTTGGCCTGGGGTCAGGTCAACGATCCCACCGGCAACTCTCAGATCACGGTGACCAGGACCCAGTCGCTGCCGGGTGCCGGGCCGACCGACAATGGCAGCTTCTTGGTGGCGCTGGCCGCTTTTAAGGAGCCCACCCAACCCTCCGAACCCTGGTGGCCCTCGGCGCTGAGCTACGGGGGGCTCGCGATAGCAGTGCGCCTTGTCGCCTGGATGATCGATCGTCGGAAACGGAGCGCGGATCTGACCGCTAGCCCCTGGCGACCGGCCCGTCGTCCGTCGTCAGCGCGACATAGCGGATTCGCTGCGAGAGCTGCGCATCCCAGGTTGTGCCGAGCGTCCGCTCCCGGAGCCTGATCTCGCTAATCAGCGACACCGGGGCATCATCCTCGGCGGCGCGGGCCACCAGCTCGATGGTGTCAAGCGCGAACTCCCAATGCTGGGCTGCCACAGCGCGGCGTGCGGGATTCGTCTCCAGGCGTACCAGCGGGCCCGCACATAGGCCGGCCACGCTTGGCCGTTGCGGCGACGCGGCGGCAACCGCGGCCCCGACATGTTGGGGGTGTTCTCGACTTCCGTCCAGCCGTAGAGCCGCGGGTTGCGTGTGACGGCTTGGCCGGGTGGCTTGGGCCTTCGACCGCCGACGGGCATGTGAAACCGTAAACCCGTGCGGCGCAGCCAACTACTGTTCCAAACCGAACAGTGGAGCCACGATCAGCGGCTGAAAACCGCAATGCCCGATCGCCCCTAGGGCTGATTCGTGCAGATCGCCACACACATTGCTGAAACAGGAATGGACACCCATTGCAGTTGCCCATCCGCCTTGCGCTCGCAGTATATCGGGCCGGGGTTCCCCCATACTTTCGCGCCTTCCGGCGAGCATGGTTTACCAATATCGGTATCGGCGTGCGCTGGGCCACTTCCGATGAGGACCGCGATTGGAGCGACCGCCGTCAATATCGCCAAGCCGACGAACCTCGGTGTGCCCATGATCCACGCCTTCCTCGACAACATCCGCTACATCACCATCGAGCTTAACGGATTGACCCTGTACGACACCCGCGACGACGTGCCTTGCGACATGGACAAGTGGCGGGAGACCCGCGCCCGGTTCCCTGCCCGCTGGCCGGTCGTCCGTCTCAAAAGACCCACATCTGAGACACCGGGCAGACGATCCGAACCGCACCCGTTCGCCAAGGTCGGGCTGTCTCAAAGCGTGACGAAGACCTTCTCCGACACCATGTCCGGCGCTCGCGATGACCGCCCCGGCCTGGCCGCACTGATGGAGTACGTCCGCGAGGGAGACACCGTGGTGGTCTGGAAGCTCAACCGCCTAGGCCGCAATATGCTCCATATCCTGCAGACGGTCAACGAGTTGACCGACCATGGCGTCACCCTGGTATCGGTCACCGACGGCATCGACTCGTCCACTCCCGCGGGACGCATGATGATCGGTGTTCTCGAGTCCCTGGCCGAGTACGAGCGTGAGCTGACGATCGAGCGTACTGCGTTGAAGCGAGCAGCATCTCGCGCTATCGGCACCAAGTTCGGGCGGCCTCGGAAAGTCAACGACGCCGAGGACATCGCCACGGCCAAGCGGATGAAGGCCGACGGGCATACCGGCAGGGCGATCGCCAGATACCTCGGGGTCAGCCGGGCAACGCTTTGTCCTCTGTCGAGGGGCGCATCGGTACCGTCGTCGTCATCCACGCACGCCGTTGACGCTCTTCTTGTCCTGGGCCCAAATCATTGGGGTCTTGCTTGCCGGCCCGGCAGTCGTTGCACGCACCCATCACCGCTCCCGGCTGCTGGCAGGCGCGCGGACGTATTCGTCGATGTCGGCCGGCGTCATCAGCTGCGGGTCGTGCGGCCGTTGGTCGAAGAAGTGCCGTAGCCGGTCAGCATCCGCCACAGGAACGAGTAACTCAGCGCCGACTTGAACGCGATCTGCTCGTTGTCGGCCGCGCCGGCGTGTCCGCCCTCGATGTTCTCGTAGTACCAGGCTCGATGGCCAACGGCCTCTAAGGCCGCCGTCATCTTACGGGCATGGCCCGGGTGCACCCGGTCGTCGCGGGTGGACGTGGTGAACAGCACCGGCGGATACTGCCGGGTCGACGAAATATTCTGGTAGGGCGAATATTCGGAGATGAACTCCCAGTCGTCCGGGCTGTCCGGATCGCCGTACTCGGCCACCCAGGAGGCGCCGGCGAGCAACAGGTGGTAGCGCTTCATGTCGAGCAGCGGCACATCGCAGACCAGTGCCCCGAATTTCTCTGGGTATTGGGTGAGCATGATGCCCATCAGCAGTCCGCCGTTGCTGCCGCCGCGCGCGCCGAGCTGCTCGACGGTGGTGATGCGGCGGCTCACCAGATCGGTTGCCACCGCTGCGAAATCCTCGGCCACCTTGTGTCGGCCCTCGCGCATCGCCTGGGTGTGCCACCCGGGCCCGTACTCGCCGCCGCCGCGGATGTTGGCCATTACGAAGGTCCCCCCGCGGGCCAGCCACAGCCGGCCCAACACGCCGTCGTATCCGGGTGTTCTGGCCACTTCGAATCCGCCGTAGCCGCTCAGCAGGGTGGGGCCCGGGCCGTCCGCTTCGCTGGGCCGTACCACGAAGTACGGGATCGACGTCCCATCGTCAGAGGTCGCGAAATACTGTGCCACGGACAAGTTTTCGGCGTCGAAGAACGCCGGTGCGGACTTGATCCGGTCTAGTTGCCCGTCGCCTGCGCTGCGCATCAGCCTCGAAGGCGTGACGAATCCGCTGGAGTCGAGGAAGAACTCGTCGCCCGTGTCGTCGGCGGTGACGACGACGGTGTTGGTCGCGGCCGGAATTCCCGGCACCGGCTCGCGCCGCCAAGTGCCCGGGGTGGCGATCTCCACGCGGCTGGCCACGTCGGCCAGCGTGACGATCAACAGGCGGTCTTTCGTCCACGCGTAGTGATTCAACGCGGTGTGCTCGTCGGGCTCGAATACCACTCGCAATTCCGCCGTGCCGGCGAGGAATTCGTCGTAATCGGCCGCCAGTAGCGAACCCGCGGTATACGTCGCGTCGCGGAAATACCAATCGGTGCGCAGCTCGATCAATATCCATTCGCGATGTATCGACAGGCTGGCGTCGGTGGGCGCGTCGATGCGAATCAGCTCCGGGCCCCGTAGTTCGTAGACCTCGTCGTTCCAGAAGTCGAGTGCCCGCAGCAACAGGGTGCGCTCGAAGCCGGGTGTCCGGTCCACGGAGGCAAAGACGCGGACATCGGAACGTGTGCCCTCGAACACGGTCTCCGCGTCGGCCAATGGCGTGCCCCGCTGCCACCGCTTGATCACTCGTGGGTAGCCCGATTCGGTGAGCGAGTCAGCGCCGAAATCGGTGCCCACCAGCACGGTATCCGCGTCGGCCCAGGCGACCTGCGATTTGGCCTCAGGAAGCTCGAACCCGTCAGCGACGAATTCTCGTGCCAGCATGTCGAATTCGCGCACGATGGATGCGTCGGAACCACCCGGGGAAAGGCCGATCAGCGCACGGGTGTGGTCGGGTTCGATGACGCCGGCACCGGCCCACACCCATTTCTCGTCGTCGGCGCGGCCCAGTTCATCGACATCGATCAGCACCTCCCACTCGGGGGAGTCGGTGCGGTAGCTGTCCAGGGTGGTGCGCCGCCACAGCCCGCGCGGGTTTGCGGCGTCGCGCCAGAAGTTATACAGGTATTCGCCGCGGCGGACGACGTAGGGGATTCGGGCGTCGGTGTCCAACACCTCGAGCGCCTCGGTGCGCATGTGCTCGAACTGCGCATCGCGGAATTCCGCCAGCGTCGGTTCGTTGCGGGCCCGGACCCAATCCAGCGCCTCCTCGGCAGTGACTTCCTCAAGCCATAGGTACGGGTCCTCGGGCGTGTGGTCACCGTCAGCAGCAGCCTCAGAAGTCATGGAAGCCATTGTGGCCCGCGGCGGTAGTGTGAGTTACATCGCATGCGGAGAGAGCGAGGAGCCGAGCAGATGACTGTTTTCGCACGTCCAGGTGCCGCCGGGGCATTGATGTCATATGAATCCCGGTATGAGAACTTCATCGGGGGCCAGTGGGTCCCGCCGGTGGGCGGCCGCTATTTCGAGAACCCGACGCCGGTGACCGGTCAGACGTTCTGCGAAGTGGCCCGTTCCGACGAGGCCGATATCGAAAAGGCGCTCGACGCCGCGCATGCGGCGGCGCCGGCCTGGGGCAAGACTGCGCCCGGCGAGCGGGCGGCGATCCTGAACAAGATCGCCGACCGCATGGAGGAAAACAAGGCCGCGCTGGCACTGGCCGAAGTGTGGGACAACGGCAAGCCGATCCGAGAAGCGATGGCCGCCGACATCCCGTTGGCGGTGGACCATTTCCGGTATTTCGCCGGGGCGATCCGTGCACAGGAGGGCTCGCTGTCGCAGATCGATCAGGACACCGTGGCCTACCACTTCCATGAGCCGCTGGGCGTGGTGGCGCAGATCATTCCGTGGAACTTCCCGATCCTGATGGCCACCTGGAAACTCGCGCCGGCGTTGGCCGCGGGCAACGCGGTGGTGCTCAAGCCGGCCGAACAGACACCCGCGTCGGTGCTGTACTTCATGTCGCTGATCGCCGATCTGCTGCCGCCCGGGGTGGTCAACGTGGTCAACGGATTCGGGGCCGAGGCGGGCAAACCGCTGGCCTCGAGCAACCGGATCGCCAAGGTCGCATTCACCGGGGAGACCACCACCGGGCGGCTGATCATGCAGTACGCCAGCCAGAACCTGATCCCGGTCACGCTGGAACTGGGCGGCAAGAGCCCCAACATCTTCTTCTCCGATGTCATGACCGCGCACGACGACTTCCTGGACAAGGCGTTGGAGGGGTTCACTGGCTTCGCTCTCAACCAGGGCGAATGCTGCACCTGTCCGTCGCGCGGTCTGATTCAGGCTGATATCTACGACGAGTTCCTTGAGCTGGCTGCGATCCGCGCCAAGGCGGTCCGGCAAGGCGACCCGCTGGACACCGAGACGATGCTGGGTTCCCAGGCGTCCAACGACCAACTGGAAAAGGTGTTGTCCTACATCGAGATCGGCAAGGACGAGGGTGCCACGATTGTCACCGGCGGCGAGCGCGCCGAGCTGGGTGGTGACCTGTCCGGCGGCTTTTACATGCAGCCGACGATCTTTGCCGGCAACAACAAGATGCGGATCTTCCAGGAGGAGATCTTCGGACCGGTGGTGGCGGTGACGTCGTTTTCCGATTACGACGACGTGATCTCGATCGCCAACGACACCCTCTACGGTCTGGGTGCCGGGGTGTGGAGCCGCGACGGCAATACCGCCTATCGGGCCGGCCGCGACATCAAGGCCGGCCGGGTGTGGGTCAACTGCTACCACCTCTACCCCGCGCACGCGGCATTCGGCGGCTACAAGCAGTCCGGCATCGGCCGGGAGAACCACAAGATGATGCTCGAGCACTACCAGCAGACCAAGAATCTGCTGGTGTCCTATTCGGACAAGGGGCTCGGACTGTACTGATGGGCACGCCGCAGGTGCTGATCACCGCCGCAGCCGCCCAGCTACTACGCCAGCTGCAGGAGCGCCATGGTCCGCTGATGTTCCACCAGTCCGGCGGCTGCTGCGACGGGTCGTCGCCGATGTGCTACCCGCGCGGGGATTTCCTGGTCGGTGACCGTGACGTGTTGCTCGGCGTGCTCGATGTCGGCCCGCAAGGTTCAGAAGGGGTTCCGGTGTGGATTTCCGGGCCGCAGTTCGAGGTGTGGAAGCACACCCAGCTGGTCATCGACGTGGTGCCCGGCCGCGGTGGCGGCTTCAGCCTGGAAGCGCCGGAGGGCATGCGATTCCTCAGTCGCGGCCGGGTGTTCACCGACGACGAAAAAGCCGAACTGCAGGGTGTACCGGTCATCACCGGCGCGGCTTATGAGCGCGGCCAACGCCCGTCCGTGCGCGGCCAGGTAGTGGTTTTTGATTCAGCGGCCGCGCCGGGAAGGTGCCCCACTGGGAGTAGGGAACCGCAGTAAGGTCGTCACCGTGATTCCCCTTCCGCGTCCCTGGCTGCTGGCCAGCGCCATGCTGATTGGCAGCGCGGTCGGGTTGTTGGCGGGGGTGGCGTTCACCGTGGTGGTCCATGCCAGGATTCGCCCGGACGTGGCCATCGCGCTGGTGGTGGGGATTCCCAGTGTGATCGGGTTGCTGACGATCCTGTTCTCCGGGCGTCGATGGGTGACGATGGCGGGCGCGTTCATCCTGGCGCTGGCGCCGGGTTGGTTCGGTGTGCTCGTCGCTCTGCGGGTGGCGTCCGGTGCCTGACGACGACCGCGGGTCGCATCCCCGGACTGAGGCGTTCGTGCCGGACTTCGATGACACCGGCGAACAGTCGGTGCCCTTCGTGCCGAACTTCGATGACACTGGCTCGCAGCCGATTCCTCAATCCAAGGAGGAGCCGGAGACGCCGGCTGCGGAAGAGGATTCCGAGAAAGATTTGGAGACCGACTCGTCCGGTGCGCCGGTGCAGTCGGTCACCGTTCCCGGTCGTTACCAATACCTGAAGTGGTGGAAATTGGTGCTGGTGATCCTCGGTGTGTGGATCGCCACCGGCGAGGTCGGGCTGAGTCTGTTCTATTGGTGGTATCACACGATCGACAAGACGCCCGCGGTCTTCATGGTCCTGGTCTATGTCGTCATATGCGTGGTGGGTGGCGTGATGCTGGCGATGGTGCAGGGCAGGCCGATCATCTCGGCGTTGTCGCTCGCGGTGATGTCGGGGCCGTTTGCCTCCGTGGTCGCTGCGGCGCCGCTCTACGGCTATTACTACTGCGCAAGGACGGGCCACTGCCTGATCGGCGTAATTCCGTATTAACGGTCCGCCTACGCGGCCACTAGGGTAGGGGCCGTGACTCACTATGACGTCGTCGTCGTCGGGGCCGGTCCCGGCGGATATGTCGCAGCCATTCGTGCCGCACAGCTGGGCTTGAACACCGCAGTCGTCGAACCGAAGTACTGGGGTGGAGTCTGCCTCAACGTCGGCTGCATTCCGTCCAAGGCGCTACTGCGCAACGCCGAACTCGTCCACATCTTCACCAAAGAGGCCAAGACTTTTGGCATCAGCGGCGAGGCCACCTTCGATTACGGGATCGCCTTCGACCGCAGCCGCAAAGTGGCCGAGGGCCGCGTCGCCGGTGTGCACTTCCTGATGAAGAAGAACAAGATCACCGAGATTCACGGGTACGGCAGATTCACCGACCCCCACACGTTGTCGGTTGAGCTCAACGATGGTGGCACCGAAACCGTCACATTCGACAACGCCATCATCGCCACCGGCAGCAGCACCCGGCTGGTTCCCGGTACGTCGCTGTCGTCCAACGTGGTCACCTACGAAGAACAGATCCTGTCCCGGGAGCTGCCGGAATCGATCATCATCGCCGGCGCCGGGGCCATCGGCATGGAGTTCGGTTACGTGCTGAAGAACTACGGCGTCGACGTGACCATCGTCGAGTTCTTGCCGCGGGCGCTGCCCAACGAGGACGCCGAGGTTTCCAAGGAGATCGAAAAGCAATTCAAAAAGCTGGGCGTCAGGGTGTTGACGGGAACCAAGGTCGAGTCCATCTCCGACGATGGTTCGGTGGTCAGGGTGACGGTCAGCAAGGACGGTGGTACCGAAGAGCTCAAGGCCGAAAAGGTGTTGCAGGCCATCGGATTTGCGCCCAACGTCGAGGGCTACGGACTGGACATAGCCGGGGTTGCGCTCACCGACCGCAAGGCCATCGGCATCAGTGACTATATGCGCACCAACGTCCCGCACATCTACGCCATCGGCGACGTCACCGGGCTGCTGCAGCTCGCGCACGTCGCCGAGGCTCAAGGCGTCGTGGCGGCCGAAACCATCGCTGGGGCAGAGACTTTGGCGCTTGGCGATTATCGGATGCTGCCGCGGGCGACGTTCTGCCAGCCGAACGTCGCCAGCTTCGGGCTCACCGAGGAGCAGGCCCGCGACGAAGGCTACGACGTCGTGGTGGCCAAGTTCCCCTTCACCGCGAACGCCAAAGCGCATGGCGTCGGTGACCCCAGTGGTTTCGTCAAGCTGGTCGCCGACGCGAAGTACGGCGAGCTGCTCGGGGGGCACCTGGTCGGCCATGACGTGTCCGAGCTGCTTCCGGAGCTGACGCTGGCCCAGAAGTGGGATCTGACTGCTAACGAGCTGGCCCGCAACGTGCACACCCATCCGACCATGTCAGAGGCATTGCAAGAATGCTTCCACGGCCTGACCGGCCACATGATCAACTTCTGAACAGCGGATGATTCGCAGGGAGATCATTGTCGGCGCCATTGGCGGTGTGGCCATCGGCTATGTGCTGTGGCTGATCGCCATTTCGATCGGTGACAATGCGACGGCGGGCCAGTGGGGTCCGCTGGTGTTGGTCCTGTCGGTTGTGTTGGGAATCTGCGCCGGGGTGTGGGGTTGGTGGCTGCGCCGGCGCGGTAACCACCTATGGGCAGCATTTGCCTTCGGCCTGCCGATACTTCCCGTGGTACTGACGTTGGCCGTACTGGCCGACGTCTACATGTAGCTAGTGCGGGTTGTCCAGCGGGATGTCGAGTGCGGACATCGTCGCGGCGAGTCCGTCGTATTGGCTTGTGAGCAAGCAGAATTCGATCAGTTGTCGCCGATCTAGGTGAGTTGCCAGCTGCTGCCAGGTAGCGCCGCTGATCGTCCGGTCTTTGACGAACTGATCCGTCGCCTTCAGCAGCGCCTGTTGCCGGTCGGTGAGTCCGGGCCCGGAACCCGCTGTCGCGTCAGGCCAGGCGAAAATCGTGGCCTGCATGTTCGCGTCCAGTCCCGCTTTGCGGGCCATCCGGCGATGGTGCTGCAGCTCGTATTCGCAGGCGCGCAAATGTGCGACCCGCAGGATCACCAGCTCGGTGTCGACCGGCCGCAGTCGTCCTCGTAGCAGTCGGGCGCCGTAGAACGCCCAGGCCCAGAACAGCAGCCGGCGCTGACCCAGGGTCGTGAACAGGTGCATCTCCGGAGCGCCGACCGTGCGCGCGCCCAGCTTTGCGATCACCCAGTTGATCGGCCCCAGCTCGCGAAACCGGCCCGACGGGATGCGGGCGACTTGGCCGTTTCCAGGCGTGGTCATGGTTGCTTCACCAGATACGGGGACACGGTGCTGCGGTGTTCGTCGAGATCGAGTGCGCGTCCCAGCGCGGGGAACGCCCGCTGCGGACAGTTGTCGCGTTCGCAGACACGGCAACCCGCGCCGATCGGTGTGGCTGTAATGTTCGGGTCCCCCGACAAGTCGAGTCCTTCCGAGTAGACGAGCCGGTGCGCGTGCCGAAGTTCGCAGCCCAGCCCGATCGCGAAGGTTTTACCCGGCTGACCATACCGCGCGGCGCGGCGCTCCACGGTCCGGGCCACCCACATGTAGTTGCGGCCGTCGGGCATCTGCGCGATCTGCACGAGGATCTTGCCCGGGTTGGCGAACGTTTCGTAGACGTTCCACAACGGGCAGGTGCCGCCGCTCGATGAGAAGTGAAAACCGGTGGCGGACTGGCGTTTTGACATGTTGCCGGCTCGGTCGACGCGGATGAACGAGAACGGCACGCCCCGCATCGACGGCCGTTGCAGCGTCGAAAGCCGGTGCGCGATGGTCTCATAGCTCACCGAGTAGAACGCCGACAGCCGCTCGACGTCGTAGCGGAAATTCTCGGCGACGTCGTGGAATTGACGGTAGGGCAGCACCGCGGCCGCGGCGAAGTAATTGGCCAACCCCAGCCGGGCCAGCGTGTGCGACTCGTCGCTGGTGAACTTGCCCTCTTCGACCATGCTGTCGATCAGGTCACCGAACTCGAGGTAGGCCAGTTCTGCGGCCATCTTGAATACCTGCTGACCCAACGAGAGATGATTGCTGATTTCCAGCGTCTTGGTCTCGGCGTCATAGCGGTGCAGCACGGTGTCACCGAGATCGATGCGCCGGTTGATATGCACGCCGTGCAGCTCGGTGAGCCGGCGGGTCAGCTCGCGGGCCAGGTCGCCGTGATGCAACCGCATCTGGGTGGTGAGGTCTTCGGCGGCGGTGTCCAGCTCGTGCAGGTAGTTCTGGCGCTGGTAGAAGTAGTCGCGCACCTCTTCGTGGGGCATGGTGATCGACCCGCTGCCACTGCCGTCGAAGAACCGCTCCTCGGTGGCCGCAGCCAGCTGTGCGGTGGTGATCCGGTAGCGCCGGTGCAGGTTGACCACCGCTCGGGCCAACGCGGGATGAGCGCTGACCATTTCGGCGACCTCGGGCGGGTCGACGTCGATGCCCAGGTCACGATCCATCGTGACCTCGCGCAGCTCGGCGACCAGCCGAGTGTCGTCGTGAGGTGCGAAGAAGGTCGCGTCCACCCCGAACACCTCAGTGATCCGGAGCAGCACGGCCACCGTCAGCGGCCGAACATCGTGCTCGATCTGGTTGAGGTAGCTGGGCGAGATCTCCAGCATCTGGGCCAGCGCCGCCTGACTGAATCCGCGCTCACTGCGCAACTGGCGAACGCGCGAGCCGACGAATGTTTTGGACACTTAACGAAGCGTACTCGCCGCTGTGAAGACACGGTTTGAAGAGTTGGCATCGCGGTACTATTGGTCGCGATTGGTGTTTCAGAGATGTCATTTGGCATGATTCGCGTCGGATTCCGAGGTAAACATGGGATACCGACGATGAGCAAACGGGGAGCTAAGCCGTGAGCCTGGACAAAATAATGATGCCGGTGCCCGACGGCCACCCCGATGTATTCGACCGCGAATGGCCGGTGCGTGTCGGCGACATCGACCGCACCGGCCGGCTGCGGCTGGACGCAGCCGCCCGGCACATCCAGGACATCGGCCAGGACCAGCTGCGCGAGATGGGCTTCGAGGAGACCCACCCGCTGTGGATCGTCCGCCGCACCATGGTCGACCTGATCCGCCCGATCGAGTTCCAGGACATGCTGCGATGTCGGCGTTGGTGCTCGGGCACCTCGAACCGGTGGTGTGAGATGCGGGTCCGCATCGACGGACGCAAGGGCGGCCTGATCGAATCCGAGGCCTTCTGGATCAACATGAACCGGGAAACCCAGATGCCTGCGCGCATCGCTGACGACTTCCTGGCAGGTCTGCACAAGACGACCTCCATTGATCGGCTGCGGTGGAAAGGCTATTTGAAACCCGGCGGCCGCGACGACGCGTCGGAGATCCACGAGTTCCCCGTCCGAGTCACCGACATCGACATGTTCGACCACATGAACAACTCGGTGTACTGGAGCGTGATCGAGGACTACTTGGCCTCGCATCCCGAACTGCTGCAGGGACGGCTGCGCACCACGATCGAGCACGAGGCGCCGGTCGCCTTGGGAGACAAGCTCGAGATCATCTCGCACGTTCACCCGGCCGGCTCCACCGATCAGTTCGGTCCTGGCCTGGCCGATCGCCCTGTTACAACGCTCACATATGCCGTTGGCGACGAGACAAAAGCCGTCGCCGCGCTCTTCTCCCTGTAGCCAAACGGGCCCGGATCGGCGACCCTTTAAATTTCCGCGTTGAACTGCAGCTTTGCGGTTACTGGCCGGTAGCTTCTGAAACGGTTAAGTTTTGCAGCGTCTTCGCAAAATTTGCAAAATCACGGAAAGTCGTTGCCGAAATTGGCAAATGAAACGGGTGGACCGGCATAAACAAACTGTGCCATGGTCGAGTTAGCACGCCAGTGAAGTTAAGCCTCCAGCTACCGCCCCGGACGGCGGTGTGGCGTTAACCGTTCACCATTTGAGTTAAGGAGTAAGCCCAATGTCTGTCGTTGGCACCCCGAAGAGCGCCGAGCAGATCCAGCATGACTGGGACACCAACCCGCGCTGGAAGGACGTCAGCCGCACCTACACCG
>Ga0210393_10003485_pt1 | contig 12621 bp, 9 predicted proteins | sample IncBWC27OmetaG_FD_160068 | JGI IMG/M metagenome (GOLD analysis project Ga0210393, IMG submission 160068) | Forest soil microbial communities from Barre Woods Harvard Forest LTER site, Petersham, Massachusetts, United States - Inc-BW-C-27-O ... | reverse complement strand
GGCGGACACCGGGGTGGTCGCTTCAATCGAGGTTTCGGCCGCCGCAGTGATTGGGGCTACGCCTCATACAGCCCAGTCGACTACGGAACTTACGCTGTCGAGCCGGAAGTGGTCGTCTCGGAAGCCCCCGTTGTGGAAGACTGGATCGTCGAAGCCCCGGCTTACACGAGCTACGAGCCGGTCGCCAGCACGTACGACAGCTACGGCTATTTCGGTGGTCACCGGGGTCACAACTTCCGCCGCAATCACGGCCGGAATGGTGGACACCGCCAGGGTGGACACGGCGGACACGGGAAGAAGTAAGCCCAGAACGGAACAACGAACACTCAGAAGGACGATTCGCTACGGCGAATCGTCCTTCTTTGCATTTCGAGGGCCCGGTAGTCGCGATATAAAGTCAATGCCAACAATTGGTTACGGCTTATCGGCAATTTATGCGGGTCTTTCAGTAACAGATCCCGGTTTTCCCCGCTCAGCAGGATGAAAGAAACGAAAACAAAACCAAGAAAACAAGAAAACGGGGAGCCGGGCCATGTCACGCAAAATCACCTTCGTCGCTGTGTTCGCAGTCGCCTTGACCTTCGCCGCTGATTCGCAAGCCTTCGCCAAGGGTGGGAAAGGTGGCGGTAAGGGTGGGGCTCGGCCGGCCGTCCATCACAATCGGGGCGGACACCGAGGTGGTCGCTTTGATGATCACTTTGGCCATCGCAGCGGTTGGGGCTATGACTACGCCAGCTACCCAGTCGTGGTCGCGGAAGCACCGGTCGTGGAAACGGCGGAAGCGCCGGTCGTCGACTCCGACGAGGTGGTTGACGCGACGCCCGTGGTCGCGAGCTATGACAACTACTACTTCGGCGGCCACCGCGGTCACGACTTCCACCACAATCACGGCCGGATTGGTGGACGCCACAACCGGGGTGGACACGGCGGACACACGGGACACGGCAAGAAGTAACTCAAAATCGATCAACCGAGGAGGACGAGGAAACTCGCCCTCCTCGCTGCATTTCGAATGCTATCGGAGACGCGGGCTGTGCGATTGCTTACGGACCATGGCGGCGTGCCGCTGAAGGCCGGAGGCTGAACGATCTCTGAGGAGAGACTGAATGCCGTCAATCGCGATCCGGCTTCGGTCGGCTGCTCTTCTTCCGCACGCTCGTTTTTGGCAGTGCTGAGGGGCGTCGCGTTTTCGATTTCGCGCGAGCTTTCGTCGGTCCGGTTGTCTTGGGGACCACCCGCTTCTTGCGTTTCGAGCGGGCCTTGTGGGCCAGCCCTTTGACCAGGTCACGCAGAAACTGCGACGACTGCGCAGCCAACCCAGGCAGGCCTCCGCGCGGCGCCGTGCCGCCGAACCGCTGGCCAAATTGTTGAAACACGTCGCTCGAGTGAACGTCCAGAAGTTGGAGGAACTCGACCACCGAGGAATCGGCAGCCGGGTCATCCGAAGCTTGGCTGGTCGAGGAATCGGCCGATCCGAGGATGGAAACTTCCGAACTCGAGTCGAAGCGCGCTGGAGGCCAGGCGGTTTCCACGGGAATCGCGAACGGAACCGCCGACCCGACATCGGCCACGTTTTCCGTCGGTGTTCTTCGTTCCGTAGGCACCGTGGCGTCAACCGACAACGTCGGATCCGTGGCCAAGGAGCCGGGCGTGCGGTGATCGGCGGGCCAATCGACGACCATTCCTTCGTCGAGATTCGGTTCGTCGCCTCGAATTTCGGCGAAGAAGGGACTGCCAACTTCCGCGGGACTGCCTTCGAGAATCGCCGCCAAATCAGCCGCCAGCGCTGCGGGCGTCTGGTAGCGCTCCCCGGGATCGCGTTTGAGCATCTTGGCGACGACCGCATCCAGTCCACGGGGAACCTCGGGGCAGACCGTCGAAAGGCGAGGCGCTTCACCTCGCAGACGATTCATGTAGGTCTGGACTAGCGTTTGGCCTGCGAGCGGGGGCGTTCCCGTGAGCAGTTCGTAAAAGGTGACCCCCAGTCCGTAAATGTCTGCGCGAATGTCGGCCTTGCGAGCGTCGGTCACTTGTTCGGGAGCCATGTAGTTCCCGGTGCCGACGATCTGACCAGCCCGCGTGAGGCCCCCCTCTTCTTCGGCTTCGCTGACAAAACGCGCCAGCCCGATGTCGAGCAGCTTGACCACTGGGCGTTGATCGGGCGGAATCGTCGTCACCAGCAGGTTGGACGGTTTCACATCGCGATGGACGAGCCCGCAATCGTGAATATGTTGCAGGGCCAACGCGGCTTGTCGCACGCAGTCGCAAGCCCAGCGCGGCGGAAGTCGCTCGAACTGCTGAACCAACATTTTCAAACTGCGTCCGGTGACGTACTCCATGATCAGGCAGTACGTCCCGTCGATGACATCGGCATCGTAGGCGACGACGAGGTTCGGATGGTTGAGTACGGCGGTCGAGCGGATCTCGCGCAAGAATCGGGCTACCGATCGCGGCCGATCGACGATCGATTTGGGCAACACCTTGATGGCGACGCTGCGGTCGAAATCGGGATGCTGGGCCTTGAAGACGATGCCCATCGCCCCGCGGCCGCGAAACTTCAAGAGCTTGTATTTGCCGAGATGGAACTGCGTGCGTCCGAGCAGAAGCTGGGCCGATTGCCACTCGGTCAGGAGCTTGTGCTTGACGAGAGTGTCGGCCGCCAGCGCAGCGTCGCTGACTCCCTGGCAGAGGTGCTTGGCTTCGACGCGATCCTCAGTCGAGAGCAACTCGCTGCGTTTCAGGAGGCGGAAGAATTCGCCCTTGGTCGAAACGCTCATCGGCGGCCCGTTCGTGCGTTCAGCCCGCGCCGCATCCGATCGCCTCGTATCGATCGGCAGACGCCCACACAATTCCCAGTCGGAAATTGGGCACCGGCGGCCGGGTGGGCCGCGCACCCTAGTCGTCTTTGCTCTTCCAGAGAGCGAATCGACCCACTTAATAGATCAAGCGGGAGGCACTCCGGCAATAGGGGATTCTGCGTAAGGGAACCCCCGATGCGGGTCGGCCCGTGGCCGATTCGCGGCCCCCCCGGTCGATGTGGGGGCCGTCGAGCTTATTGCGCCCGGAGCGAACCCCGTCCTGGCGTTCGGGCACACCGCTCGATAGAGGTCCCACGCGGAGCGAGACCCCGCGGGCTGGCTCAGACGCCCCGGCTCACAAACGAGAGGAGCAACGGATATCCGAGCAAGAAGATCCAGCCGAAAACCATGATCAGGCCGGACGGGGAAGGCCGAGGCACGCCCCGTGAAAAACAGGCCGCCTCCGCCAGCGGTTCAGCAAACCAGATCAGCATCAGTCCGAAAAGCGAAAACATCAGGGTGATAAACACCCCAATCGCCGGCATTCCCGTGGCGTTCAGAATCGTGATTACCACCACGGCCATCACGGCAAAGACGAACAGCGACAAAACTTTATCTTTTGTAATGGCCATCTTTGTACCCTTGGTTCAAGGAGGACTGCCCAGACGGGTTCCAATCATTGGTGGACCGCTCCGGACGCTTGGCCCTGAAGGAATTCTAGGTCTGAGTCGGCCGCGATCAATGACTTTCCCCCCTCGGACGGGCGATCCCTGTCAAGGCATCGAAAAAGACCGGCGTCGATGTGGCCGGCGGGCAACAGGGTTGCGGTTTATCCACGTGATTTGATGCTTTCCGGCAACGCAGCCCTGTAGGCAATGGGCCAAAAAACCTGGAGATTCGGCGCTTTCCCCAACGCCTGAGCCGAGTCGTACGTAGAGTAGGCGGCGAATCCTTCCCGCCAGGCGTAGGCGTTCCCTTCAACGTCTCGTTGGCCGATCTTTCGCCGAAGCGAGGCAGCCGCGATTGAACGCCCTCGCGGCCCGTTTAGAATGAAATTTTGGATCGATTGAGTGCGGCTCGCGCGGGCCGGCTCGCTCGTTTGATTTTGCTGGAGTCTGCGGCGATGCGAGTTCTGGGAGCCCTACTGGGAGTCGTCCTCGGAGTGGGTGCGCTGGCCGGCATGATTTGGATCGCCCGCTATGCACCTTGGGTGGAGCGCGTGCAACCCAATTTGCCACTCGGGGCCCGGCCGCCCGCTGCTGCGCAGGAAGCGCCCCCGCCTACCGCCCCACACAGTGCCGACAAGAACGACGTCAAGGTGCGGCCGCCGCTGGCCGACAAACCCCCGTTCCCCAAGGCCTTCACCGGCGTGCGGGTCTTTGAGTTTGGCACCATGGCCGTCAACGAAGAGCAGAAGCACACCTTCAAAATCCGCAACAAGGGCGAAGGGCCTTTGGACCTTGAAGTTGGCCCTTCGACTTGCAAGTGCACGGTCGGCAGCCTGTCAAAGAAGAGGGTCGAGCCGGGCGAATCCGTTCAGGTTGAGTTGACCTGGAGAGCCAAGGAGACATCGCAGAACTTTGCCCAGTCAGCCACGATCTGGACGAGCGACCCCGATGCCCCAGACATTCAGTTCAAGGTCTACGGAAAAGTCGTGGAAAAATATGTGGTCATCCCCGAGAAGGCTTGGCATGCCGGGCATGTCACCGACGTGCAGGAAGGGTCGACGACGGCCCAAGTGGCGTCGATGCTGGATAGTTTCAATATCACCAAGGTCGAGTCGAACAGCCCCAACGTGAAGGTGACCTATGTGCCGTTGGATGCCATCACCCTGATGTCGCTCCACGGGAAGGCGGGCTACCAGTTCACCGTCAAGGTCGATCGCGGCATGCCGATGGGGCAGTTTCGTGTCCCCGTTCGGATTCACACGACGCTCGAAGGGAACAAGACGATCGAAATCGACGTGACCGGCTCACGGTCGGGTCCGATGCTGTTTCTGCCGCCAGTCGGGAAGGGGTTGTGGATCGCCGAAAAATCGCGATTGAACCTGGGCCGCGTCCTGCATGATGTCGGAGCCAAGGTGAAATTGCCGGCAATCATTTATGGGATCAAGGACAAATTCAAGGTCCTCAAGACGAACAGTGATGCCGACTTCTTGAAGGTTTCGCTCGAGCCGAACCCCGAAATCGCCCAAGGGGAGCAACAGGGGGTCTACTTCGTCTTCGAGTTGCCTCCCGGTTCCCCGGCCGTGACGCGCGTGAGCCCCAACAGCGTGCACATCACCCTCGAAACGAATCACCCGAAGCTCAAAGAGATCGCCTTCGAGGTTGAATTCATTTGCCAGTAAGTGTTCGCAAGGCGCGCAGGCGCTTCGCAATCTAGGCAGGGCTTGGTTAGACTCTTTGGGCTGGCTGAACGTCCCGAATTCTGCTGGGACGCGGCGGCACTGTTGCGGGAGTCTGTCCATGTTTTGGAAGCGGATATTCCAGCGCAAATCACTGGAAACCCTGCTTGAGGAGATGGCCGGTGAAAACCGGCTGCGCCGTGTCCTAGGTCCCATCTCGCTGACTTCGCTGGGTGTCGGAGCGATCATCGGCGCCGGCATCTTTGCGATTACAGGTCGCGTTGCGGCTGAGGACGCCGGTCCCGGCATCATGCTCTCGTTCGTCGTGGCCGGTTTTGCCTGCGCGTTTGCCGCGCTGTGCTACGCCGAGTTCGCTGCGATGGCGCCCGTCGCCGGCAGTGCCTATACCTACACCTACGCAACCCTCGGGGAAATCTGGGCCTGGATCATTGGCTGGGACTTAGTGCTCGAATACGCGATGTCCTGTTCGGTCGTCGCTGCGCACTGGACAAGTTATTTCAACGAGTTCATCAGAACCTCGTCCAAGGCGTTTGTCGAAGCGGGACATGAGTGGACGATCCCCGATCAACTCAAGAACGATCCGTTTTCGGGGGGTTACTTGAACCTGCCCGCCGTCCTGATCATGGTGCTGATCACGGTGGTCCTCGTGATCGGCATTCGCGAGAGCGCCACCACGAACGCCATTCTGGTGGTCGTCAAGCTGGCCGTCGTGTTCTTCGTCATCGCGGTCGGTTGGGGTTATATCAACAGCGCCAACTGGAACACCTTGCCCGTCGAGAAACGCCGCGTCACCGATCTCGCCGACTTTCTCAATCGCAAGCCCGACATCAAGGCCCAGATTCCCGCCGGTGACGTCACGTTCAACACCAGCGGGAAGGCTTTGCTCGAGGCCCATCCGGAACTGGAGAAGCCGCTGGCGGCCGCGCGAGTCAACGAGTTCAAGGCCATGTCGGCCACCGATCTCGGGGACTTTCTCCAACGAAACCCCAAGATCAAGGCCGAGATTCCCGCTGACGAAATGACCGATGCGACGACCGGCGCGACGCTCTTGCAGAAGCATCCCAAGCTGGAGGAACAGCTGTCGACCGGAACGATCGACGAGATCAAAGGTCTCCCGGCGGAGGTGAAGAAGTGGGGTCTCTTGGGGGCGCTCGGTCTCAAAGAGACGCTCACGCCCTTGGATACCTCCGTGCGCAGCCCGTTTATTCCCTACGGCATCTCGGGCCTGATGGCTGGGGCGGCGCTGGTGTTCTTCGCTTACATCGGGTTCGACTCGATCTCGACCCACTCCGAAGAAGCCATCAAACCCAAGCGTGACGTGCCGCTGGGAATTATCGCCTCGCTGGCGCTCTGCACTGTGCTGTATATCCTGATGGCGGCCGTGATCACCGGTATGGAGCCGTATTATCAGATCGACACAGGGGCTCCGGTTGCAGCGGCTTTCCGGCACAAAGCCGAGCTGACGCACAGCCGGGTGTTGAATGCCTCGGCCTGGCTGATTTCGGTCGGCGCGCTCGCCGGGATGACCAGCGTGCTACTAGTGATCTTTTTGAGCCAGGCGCGAGTCTTCCTGGCAATGGCCCGTGACGGCCTGTTGCCGCATAGCATTTTCGGCGTCGTGCACGAAAGGTTTCGAACACCGCACCGTTCGACCATGTTGACCGGGCTCTTCATCGCGTTGGCTGCCGGATTCTTTCCGGTCAAAACGCTCGAGGAGATGGTCAACATCGGCACGCTGCTGGCGTTCATCTTCGTCTGTGCCTCGGTAATGGTGCTCCGTATTACGCGACCCGACGCCGAGAGACCGTTCCGCTGTCCCGGACTCTTCATTATCGCGCCGCTGGGGATCATTGTGAATCTGGCCATGATGCTGTTCCTGCCGCTGGATACCTGGTACCGGCTGATCGTCTGGCTCTTCGTCGGGCTGCTGATTTACTTCTTCTATGGGATGTGGCACAGCACGATGAGTCACAACATCGAGCGGGAGATGAAGCTGCACGGCGCAACCGGCAGCGACGCGCCCCTGACATGACCGGGGCCGACACATGGACGAAACCCGGCGCAAACCCCTCTATCTGGTTTTCGACGTCGAAGCGGTCGGCGACGGAGATCTGATCGCCCGCGTGAAATATCCGGGAGAGAAACTGTCGGCCGCCGAGGCGCTGGCCCGCTTCCGGGCGCAGCTGATGGCCGAAAAGGGGAAGGACATCCTTCCCACGACCTTCATGCTGCCGATCGCGCTGGCGATCGCGAAAATCGACGCCGACTATCGACTGCTCGATCTCTCAGTCCTCGACGCGCCCCTCTATCGACCGCACGAAATCGTCAAGCGGTTCTGGCATGGCTGGCAACACTACGGCCGGCCGGCGTTGGTGACCTTCAACGGACGCGGGTACGACATTCCCGTGCTGGAGTTGGCGGCTTACCGCTACGGGATCAGTCTTCCGGCTTGGTTCAACGTCGAGGCACGCAGCTACGAGCAGGCCCGTCACCGTTACAACCTCGAAGCGCACATCGATCTGTACGACCTGTTCTCAAACTTCGGGGCCGCCCAAGTCGCCGGCGGATTGAACCTACTGGCAAACCTCATCGGCAAGCCGGGGAAGAACAAGATCGACGGCTCGAAGGTGCAGGACATGTACGACGCGGGGCAGGCCGAAGAACTCAACGACTATTGTCGCTGCGACGTCCTCGACACGTATTTTGTTTTTCTTCGCAGCCGCGTGCTGCTGGGGAAGTTATCGCTCGACGAGGAGCACACAATCGTCGCCGAAACAAAGCGCTGGCTGGAAGAACAAGCCCCGTCGAGCCCCGCTTACCGTCACTACCTCGACCACTGGGGCGACTGGCACCCGCCGGAATGAGCCCGAAGCAGTAAGTTGAGCCTCCCTCGCCGGCCCCGTATGATTCTCGCGCCAGGCACATCGAGTGATTTTCGTCAGCCAGACAGGGGCGTGCGGCGATGGGGTTGTTCGACAAGCTCAAACAAGGGCTGAAAAAGACTCATCAGCTCCTAAAGACCGACGTCCGCGATATCTTCAAAGCGGGCGAGATCCTCGACGAATCGAAGCTCGAGCGATTCGAGTCGCGGCTCGTGCAAGCCGATTTGGGGGTCAAGGCGGCTGACGAGATCATCGTCGAACTGCGAAAGCAGTACCTCGGCCGAACGGTCGTCAACGAAGCGGTCTGGGGCATCGTCAAGGATAAGCTCAAGGGGATTCTCAAGGGCGCGCAGCACGTCACCTGGAATCCCAACGATCCACTCGCGCCGATCAACAAGGCGACGAGCGGGCCGACCGTGATCCTCGTCGCTGGCGTCAACGGTTCGGGCAAAACAACGTCGATCTCAAAACTCGCCAAGCTCCTGCAGACAGGGGGCAAGAAGGTGATGCTGGCCGCGGGCGACACCTTTCGTGCGGCGGCCGTCGAGCAACTGACCCTCTGGAGCAAGCGACTGGGCTGCGAGATCGTCTCCCAGCCGGCCGGCTCCGACCCGGCCAGTGTGGCCCACATCGGTTGCGAAAAGGCGTTGGCAGCCGGGATCGACTTCCTGATCATCGACACGGCGGGCCGACTGCAGACGCAGAAAAACTTGATGGACGAACTCTCGAAAATCCGCCGCGTCGTCGCTAAGAAGATCCCCGACGCTCCGCACGAATGCCTGTTGGTGATCGACGCAACGACCGGTCAAAACGGCCTGAGCCAGGCAAAGAGTTTCGCGGAAGCGGCCGGCTGCACAGGCATCGTCCTGGCGAAGCTCGACGGCACCGCGAAAGGGGGCGTCGTCGTCCCCATCCGGCAACAGATGGGCATCCCGGTCAAGTACGTCGGCGTCGGCGAGAAGATCGACGATATCGAAATCTTCGATCCCGAGACGTTTGTCGACGCGCTGGTTGCTGAGTGACGGGCGGCGGCTGAACCCCTGCGTTCCCGTCGATTACCAGCGCACGATCAAATCGCTCGCGGCGGTGAACAGGTCGTGCTTGTTCTCGAACGGTCGCGATTCGCCGTTTATGTCGTATCGCAGCTCGGGACGGAGGATCAGCCACGGCCAGGGCTTGAATGAGAGTCCCGTGGTCAGCGAGGTATAGAGCCCGGCGAAGCCGGTGCGCTCGCCTTGCACATCGTCGAAGAATTCGAGCCGCGTAGTGCTGCTCACGCGCGGCGAGATTTCGTAGGTCAGATAATTTAGGATGCCGAACCACTCAGCTGTGCCGATGTCGGGAACGTTTGTGGTAAAGCCGAAGAGGCTCTCGAAGTTGTAGGTCAGGTTGTCGCTGAATTTGTGCGTATAGACCAGGTCGAACACTTCGGGATTGTGAAAATCCCGAGCCTGGTTGAAGCGCCCGGAACCGAGGATCACGCTGAATAGCACGCTGTCTTGCTGATCCTTTGTGGTCCATTTCGCGGTGCCGGCGAACGTGGGCGTGTCAGCCGGATCGATGAAGACATCGCTACCTAGGACGAGACCTGCTTGCACGGTCCAGGCGTCCGAGAGTTTGGTCGTCGTCAAGACCCCCGTGTGCGTGAAGGGGTCGTACAAGTCGGTGTAGGAGTGCGAAAAGAGAGGCGTATTGATCGTGTCGGTCGTCTCGACGCCGTAGAGCGTAAAGAAATGTCCAATCTTGACGTCCATGCCCTGAGCAATACTGGGGAAATAGGCCTCGCCATAAAACTGGATCGGATCGATACCGTAACGGTTCGGCCCACCGTGATCGTCGCTGAGCTGGCCACTAAAGAGCCCGCGAGCCAGGGTGAACCGGTAGTCGGAGCCTGGAAGAATCGTGTCAGACCGGAATCCGAAACTCGGATCGCTGCTATTCGTGTCGATGGGCCGATCGATCCGCAGCCAATTCTGATCGAGCAGGAACTGGTTGGCCAGGTAGTTGAAGCCTTGCGGCAAATTGCTCGAGCGATCGGTGCTCGCGGTGAACGAAAGGTCGGTCCACCCGCTGATCTCGATCCTTTCCCGTTTGAGGAAGTCGCCGACAGCGGTCCCGTCCAACGACTTCATCAGGAACCACGGCTCGGGCGGCGTCTCTGTTGGAGAACTGGCGGCCGGTGTTTCCGCGGGCGCAGTCGGAGCGGCGGTCGATGGAGCCGTGGTGGATGGTGTGGTGGCGGAGGGCGTCGCCGCGGGTGGCGGATCAAACGACGTCGCCATACTGCCAAGGGGCGGCAAATCGTCGGCCATCGAGCGAGCGATCACTCCGAATCCGACGACGCAGGCGGCAAACGCCGCGAAGAGCTGGGGGCGACCGATACGCACGGTGACTCACGAATGTTGGAGAGTCAGCTCAGCAATAGCTGGCGGAACATCGCCTTCGTGAGCACGAACCGCGGCACTCGAGAGACCGACGGTAGCCCCGGGCGCTTTCTCCAGGGAACTATCGGTTGGCCAGGTCGCAGAGAGCCAAATGAATGCGCAGGTTGTCGCCAGACCGCGACCACCGGACGGTCGGCCGCGCGGTACATCCCACCTAGTTTGGCGACCGCCCGGAATCAGAGTGCGATCGGATGCTCAAAGTCGTCGGTTGAGCAATGACCTCCCGATTCGATCGCGCGCCGAGCGTTTAGAAGCGAAGCGTCGTATTCATGCCGACGATCCATTCACCCATCGCATTGCCGTCGTCGAAGGCCCGCTGGTCGTAGCCGCGGTAATAGCCAACCTCGGACCGAACTTGCCACAACTCATTGACGTTGTAACTGATTCCGACCGCGTGACTCGCATAGAGGTTGGCGAAATCCCGACGCGTTGATTGCTAAGTGAGCCTCGTCGGCACCCAGGTGTCGGCATCGGGTCGCCGTGTATCAACTAACATCCGGTGTCGACTAGAGGGCGAGGGTCACGTTTTGGTCGATGATCGTGTTCTCGAAGAGAATGCGGAAGAAACCGAGTGAGGCGCCGGCGAAAACGTCGCAGTAGCAATACGCACGATCCGAAATGACTTTCCAGCGATTGTGGGAAAGCGCGGCTTCGGCTGCGGTGGCCAAATGGGCGGCGCTGAGAAGCATCCGTCCCAGGGGATGGAAAAAGGGCATTCCGCTGAGTCAGGGCTGTGATGTTTTGGATGTCAGGGCATGTCCATTCCCCTTCTCCTTGAGACAGCACTGACTGCTTTAGCTCCGCGACGTGCTGAGCGCACATCCGCCAAGCATGCGCGTAGACAACGCACCCGCGCCCGCTGGGCTCCGTCTCAATGACGTAATACAGATCGTGCGCTGAGGAATAGTGCACGCTGCAGCGATTCATCGGAATCCCCACCGAGGGATTTGCTAATCCGCCACCTTGTGTGGACATCATCATGACTCTCCCCGGAGCAATCGCGAGATTGGCCCATGACGACCTCAGTCGCCTCGCCTTCGGCGCGGTGAAAAAGGAGCAGCGTTTCTAAGGCTTGGCTATCCGGCGCAAGCCGAAGCAAACCGCGATGTAAGACGCGAGTCGCTCGGAGTGACGTCGAGTGTCGTTCGCGCTGATGGGAAACTTGTAAATGGGCTCATCACCAGAATGCTCGGAAGAGAGATCGTCGAGCGCGCAGGGGTCGTCAATCTTCACGAGCATCCCGGGAATGAGAGCATTGATGCCAGGCCCAGCCAGCCTCGCATCGTGCAGGCGCGAGATCATTTTGTGTCATCATTTCGGACTCGGCGCCGCGCATCTCGCGAGTCAGATTTCGCGCGCGGCGACAGCACTTTGAACCAAGACCGGGAACCTGACCCGTTCAGGTCCACTGCCGGACCTTCACTGCCGGTCTGACGGTTCCGAGAACGCAAAGGTCATTCCGAGCGACGAGGCGGCCGGCTCAAGGTATGCCGTAAACATTGGCAGGCGAAGGCCTTTCGTTTCGCGCCGGACTGATGGGATCGGGCTTTCAGAGGGTTGCGCGGGCCGATCCTCCGAGGTGAATGCATGCAATTGGCCCGCCGAATCCAGGCAGTTTGCAATGGTGATCGATCGCGGCAATTGCGAGCCATCTGTCCACAGTTCGAAATGAGAAGAAGCTTTCGGCCGAGGTGGGGAGTGCCCCCTTCCACCGAAAGCTTCTGACCGTTGCGCTTGAGCGTCCCCTTCGGCTCAGAATCGCAACGTCGTGTCCATGCCGACGATCCATTCGCCCATCGCGTTGCCGTCGTCGAACGACCGTTGGTAATAACCGCGGTAGTATCCAACCTCGGGACGGACTTGCCACAGCTCGTTGATGTTGTAGCTGATCCCCACCGCGTGACTGGAGTAGAGGTTGGCGAAGCCCGTTCGCTCGCCCTTCTGGTCTTCCCAAACTTCGTTGCGCACCGACATGTAAGCCTTCTTCGAGAGCTGAAACTCGGTGTAGTTGAGCACGCCGTAAGCTGCGGCAACGCCGGGAATCGGGGCTCCGAGACCCCCGCCGCCGAGTTCGTTGGCTGGCGCGGCAATCGAAGTTCCACCGACGTGGGCGTCGAACTGCCACATGTAGT
>Ga0210393_10003483_pt1 | contig 12626 bp, 12 predicted proteins | sample IncBWC27OmetaG_FD_160068 | JGI IMG/M metagenome (GOLD analysis project Ga0210393, IMG submission 160068) | Forest soil microbial communities from Barre Woods Harvard Forest LTER site, Petersham, Massachusetts, United States - Inc-BW-C-27-O ... | reverse complement strand
CGCAAGATTGCGGCTAGAGGTCAAGCGTGATCCAGGCTGGGGCGTGGTCGCTGGCGTTTTCCTGTCCACGCGCCCATCGGTCTACACCGCCCGCCACGAGCCGGTCCGACAAATTCGGTGAGAGCAAAAAGTGATCGAGTCGCATGCCTTTGTTTTTCTGCCACCGTTCAAATTTGTAATCCCAGAATGTCCAGAGCGGCCCGCCCGGATGCAGCTTCCGCATGGCGTCGGTCCAGCCTTGAGCCAGCAAACGCGCGAAGGCCTGTCGGCTCTCGGGTTGGATTAACGCGTTGTTAACCAACGACCGAGTCGGATAGATATCCTGCGGTGTCGGCACGACGTTGTAGTCCCCGGCCAACACCACGGGTGCGCCGCTCGCCATGAGTTCGGCGGCGTGGGCAATGAGGCGCTCAAACCAGGCCAGCTTGTAATTGAATTTCGGTCCAGGCTGCGGATTCCCATTGGGGAGGTAGATGGAAGCGATCAGGACTCCCTGAACCGCCGCTTCAATGTAGCGAGCTTGATGATCTTTTTTATGAACCTCGGAATCTCCCGGCAAACTTGTGCGGGTCAGCACGGGAACATGGTTTCGCGCGAGAATGGCCACGCCATTCCAAGAGCGCTCCCCTTGCCAGACCGCTTCGTACCCGAGAGTTCGAAGGGCATTCACGGGGAAGGCTTCCTGCTCTGCCTTGAGCTCTTGGAGACTAACCACGTCCGGGTCAGCTTTCGCTAACCAAGCCAGAAGGTTGTCGAGCCGCTTATTGATGTTGTTAATGTTGAAGGTAGCGACTTTCAGCGGGTCCCTTTCTGACAGCCGGAGCGCAAAAAAGAAATGCCCTGATGAACAGTTTGAGATATGTGGGCATGGATGTCCACCGGGAGACGATTTTGGTGGCAGTGTTGGAGGAGAGTGGCTTGGTGCGGCTTTTCCGTGACAATCCCAGAGGCCCGCGCTAGGATAAGCGAAAGGCGAAAGAGCTATGATTCACAGTGTCAAAGACCTGTCACCCGACCAAAAGCTGGCTATCGAAAGCCTGCTCGGTCGCCCCATTTCCGAAGACGAGCAGGTTAGCGTGCGCACCCTACCAGCTTCGCCGGAATGGCTTATGTCAATCCAACAGGACGCCAGGAAAAAGGGAACCGATAAACTCACGATGGAAGAAATCGACGCGGAAATTGCCGCAGCACGGCGTGAGCGCGGACCGCGTCCCGGACAATGATTCGGGTTGTTATCGACACCAACATTTTGGTTTCAGCATTATTGACCAGCGGCGGTTTGCCGGAGGCTGTCATCGACCTTGCCATTTCCGGCGAAGTGCAGTGGTTTGCCTCCGAGTCGGTTCTTGCGGAATATGAGGAAGTGCTGAAACGCCCCCGGCTCGCAATCGATTCTGTTAAAGTCGCGGACGCCATCGCCAAAATCCGGGCAATTGTCTCTCTTGTAAAACCGGAAGTTCGGGTCTCAGCGGCACGCGACCCAGACGACAATCAGTTCCTCGAATGCGCCGAGGCCGCGCAAGCGGATTACCTCGTTACCGGAAATATTCGCCATTTCCCAGAGATCTGGAAAGAGACTCGCATTGTGACACCTCGCGAGTTCATTGACGCTTGGACTGCGGCTCCCGACGATTTGCTCTAACCGTGAACCGCTGCCACATCCCGGGAAACGCTTCCTGCTCTGCCTTGAGCTCCTGGAGACTCACCACGTCCGGCTCAGCTTTCGCTAACCAAGCCAGGAGGTTGTCCAGCCGCTTGTTGATGTTGTTAATGTTGAAGGTGGCGACTTTCAGCGGGCCCCTTTCCGGCTATCGGCAGCATCGTACCCGCCCTCGCACAAAACGCAAGGACGGGCACCGCAGCGTTCGTGATTCCGGCGTGATCAAAGACCCGGGCCACCCGCCACGCAGATCCGCAAGTCTAGTGAACCTCAAATTCAGGAGGACTCGGTTTTCCAAACGGCAGGTCCAACGGGTGCGCCGGGCTTATCCATCCTTCGGCTGCACCCAATCGTGCGGCCTTCAAGTTTTCCTCTGTGGCCGGAACCGCCCTACACGCGCCATTGTCGAACGTCAGAAACTGTTCGTCTGGGTGAACGACGCCCAAGCCTATAAGGTCCGCAGGGAGGTCGAACTCCTGCCACTGATCAGGACGTTGAGGCGTAATTCCTGGTAGTCGACGAACTGTCATCAGGGGCAAATTGGGGTCAGGTTTTAGTTTGACGACTTTCAGAAGTTCTAGGCGGTGGGTCTGGCGGCTGAGGCTTCGAATGATCGCAGGTGTGCAGGGATTTGGATCATCCTCCGCGCCCTCCGCTATTTCTGCCCGTAGTTCCTTCCAAGCCGTGGGAAGAATGTCCGCTTGTTCAGTGCAATGCCGCCAGCGGGTGATGCAGGCAAAGTTGAGGTCGGTGAGGCGCAAAACATCTCGCGGGTCGGCAAAGGGAGTAAATTTGACCCATCCATGCACGCAACTCGTGCATGCGGTCGGCCCGCCGATTTGATATTCGGGATGTCGGGCCCATACCCGGAAGGGAGAATCAGTCCCGATGCTGCCAGCCAGATTATATTCGACGCGTCTACCGTCCGGCTCCGTATCCAAGGTCTCGATGCCCAAGCTTATGCCCTTCCCCCACAGAATGTTGTCCCGAACTTGAATGAACGCATATGCGCCCGCGAGGCGCCCGCCGAGACTGTGATAGATGGCACGAACTGCAAGGTGATTCAAGAGAAACTCAAGGTGTCGCGCGCCTGTGTTGTTCAGGGATATGTCCAGATCGCACCAAGACGGCCGACAGACTTTTTCTTTCGTGTTATCGAACCAGCGATCTTCCAGTCGCCGGGCGTCGGCGAATGTGCTTTTTCGCAATTCGAGTGAGCGAACATCAGACTGCAGGCGCTCGGCGCGGTAACGGAGCACATATTGGTCAACGCGAATTGCTGCGGCGAGCAAGAGAATGGATGCCAACACCGCCGCTAAGAACCATGCCAAGATGCGCACGATCTTCTTACACATGCCTAGAGTAGACACCACTCGTGCACGGAATGGTCAATCCGTCGAAATCACTAAAGTAACATCGAAGGAAAACACGGGACAGCCGGGACGAACCTCGCTGCACCAAACCCTACGAATAGATCCCGGGCGCCTCATGTCCAAGCTTCCGCACTTACTCAACGTATGATCCGGGATAAACAGTGGGATGGCGCTCCGTGCCACAGTCGTTGCCATTCGACTTCTGCTCCTACCCTCTTCGCTTCTTACCCTCCACCATCACTTTTAGCAAGATCCGGTTGATTCGCGTCTGGTAGCCCGGGCCCTTGGACTTGAACCAATCCACAACCTCTGCATCCACGCGCAGCGAGATTCGCCGTTTGCGCGGACGGTTCCAGCGCGCCTCCGACCCTGTCTCCTCCTCGGCCAGGGACAACAGTTCCTCTTGAATCGAGGCCCACACCCGGCCCAGTTTCCGCGGGAGTGATCGCCCCTTCCGCCGCTTTGTTTTCTTCTTCTTAACTGTCATGACACAATCGTATGCCCGCAACCGTCATGACGCTATGTTCCCCGTGGAACGTTTTGAAAATCCCAGCCCAGGCGACCCATACAGGCAGAACACGCCCTACGAATAGATTCCGGGCGCCTCGTGTCCAAGCTTCTGCACGTACTCAACGTATGACCCAGGATAAACAGTGGGAGTGCGGTCCGTGCCGCTCTCACCGCCCAGTTCCAGCACACGTGAGCCGAGACCGCGAAGGAACATGCGGTCATGGGATACGAAGATCATGGTGCCTTCAAAATCTTTCAGGGCGTCCACCAGCATTTCCTTGGTCGCAAGATCCAGGTGATTGGTAGGTTCGTCGAGCACCAGGAAGTTCGGCGGGTTGTAGAGCATGCGCGCGATTGCCAGCCGCGACTTTTCTCCGCCGGAGAGTGCGCGGATCTTCTTGTCTACGTCTTCGCCGGAGAACTGAAATGCTCCTGCCAGGTTCCGCAATGATCCGAGCCCGTCTTGAGGAAAATCCTGTTGCAACTGTTCGATCACGGTGAGATCGGGATTGAGTGTTTCTAAAGATTGTTGCGCGAAGTACCCCATATGCAGGCTGGCGCCGAGCCGCACGCTTCCGGCATCTGGAGCACTGGCTCCGGCAATCATTTTGAGCAGCGTGGTCTTGCCCGCGCCGTTTCTTCCCATGACGGCCCAGCGTTCTCCGCGGCGGATGGTGAGATTGAATCCTTCATAAATCACACGCGGGCCGTAACTCTTGTGCAGATTCTCAAGGACGGCCACCTGTTCGCCGGATCGCGGCGGAACGCGAAAGTCGAATTTCACGACCTGCCGTTTTTTGGGTAGTTCGATCTTCTCGATCTTATCCAAGGCCTTGATTCGGCTCTGCACCTGCGCCGCTTTGGCCGCGTGCGTCCTGAAACGATCGATGAAGCGTTGTTCTTTGGAGAGCATGGACTGCTGCCGGGCAAATGCTGCCTGCTGATTGCTCTCTCGCACCGCTCTTTCGCGCTCGTAGAAGTCGTAGTCGCCCGAGTAGGTGATGATTTCGCCGCCATCAATCTCTGCAATCTTTGAGACCAGACGATTCATGAACTCACGGTCGTGCGAGGTCATGAGCAGCGCGCCGGGAAATGACTTGAGAAACTGCTCCAGCCAGATGATGGATTCGATGTCGAGGTGGTTCGTCGGTTCGTCCATCAGCAGCACATCCGGCATTCCGAGCAGGACGCGCGCCAGCGCAACCCGCATTTTCCATCCGCCCGAGAGCGCGCCCACGTCGCCGTCAATCTGATCGTCTTTGAATCCCAGACCGTGCAGCACTTCACGGGCTTGCGATTCGAGCGCGTAACCGCCTAAATGCTCGTACTCCTCCTGCACGTGACCGAAGCGATCAAGAATGCGATCCATGTCATCCGCCTTGTCGGGGTCGGACATTTCTCGCTGCAAGGCTTCGAGTTCATGGTGCAGATCGCCGACGCGTCCGCTGCCGGCGATCGCTTCATCGAGAACCGAACGGCCCTGCATTTCCTCGACGTCCTGGCGAAAGTAGCCGATCGTCAACTTCTTCGGGACAGAGACCGCGCCCTCGTCGGGAGTTTCCTCGCCGACCACCATGCGGAAGAGCGTTGTCTTGCCCGCCCCGTTGGGACCGACCAGTCCGACTTTTTCGCCGGGATTCAACTGAAAGGACGCATCCACGAAGAGCAACTGCTTGCCATACTGCTTATTGATGTTTGAGAAAGAGATCATTTTGAAGGAGCAACTCGCGGCACGGTCGTACGAACAGCCTAGGCTTGGAGCCAGCGTCTCCACGACAGGCTCGATAGACTAGTTCTTCGCGGGCGGGTCGCAAGCCATGAGAGTCCCGGTTGACCAAAGTTCGACCTTTCCAAAAAGACGATCGCCAAGCCATTTGCCGCTTGGACTCATCTTGAAATCTTGCGCCGGATGTATTTGCCAACGGCATTTCACGGCGCCATCCGCCGTGTAAAGTGCTGACACCTTGAACTCATGTACGAAGAGTTGATTGTGCTCGCGATCAGCACCCACCCAGTAAGTTGGGACGCTTGTCGCTTTACGTACTTGAAGGGAGGGCAGATCGTATTTGAGGAGTCCACTTTGAGACGGAATGTATGCAAAAGTCGAAGTGCCGCTCGACAGGACTGCCAGATTAGGCGTTTGGTCCAGCTTTACCTGATCAAGCAGGGGCGCTGTGCCAACCGTGCTCCAGTCGCTGACCTTCAGACCAAAAATCTTATTCCGATTGATTACCCAGAGTGTTGTTTGGTCCGGGCTCAGCGCCATGTCGTATCCATCTTCAAGATTGGCGACCGCCTTCGGTGAACCGCTGCGAAGATCCAGCACCTTTCCATTGTCTTGATTGACATATGCCAACCAACTCCCGTCAGGCGCGATTAGCAACTTTTGAATGTCGTAGTTGAACCGGCCCTTCTCGACTTCGATCTCGCTGATCTTCTTTCCCTTTTGGGGATCGATAAACCGGATCACTCCGCCTTTCGTGACCACAATGATCCGTTTCCCTGAAGGGTCGTCGTAGGCCTGCCAAATAGGGCCCGCAATGAGCTTGATTTCAGCCACTCGCTTGCCAGTCTCAATGTCGCGGGTCTCAAGGCGGCCAGACTTCCACTCTATGAAAAGTGCGGTCTCGTTCGCGCTGAAATCGAACGCCTCTAATTGAAAATCATCAGGAGGCTCGCGAACTGTGAAGGTGTTTCCGGGACCAAGCGTAGTCGCGTTGAACTGCTTGTCGTCCTTCACGATCTTTGCGGGATCGGGAAACGGCAGCAACGTTGACTGGGCGTAGCCTGCCACGGAAAGCACGAGAGCTAGAAGAGAAAAGGCGACAAAGCGCATAATGCAACCATCTTACCGCCTCTTCCAGTGTAGCTCTGCCAGAAAATTGCCGGCCAACGCTTGGCACATTGGGGATCAGTGAACAGAAATCAGGGACAGCAAAATTCACACTTGACATTGACCGATAATCCACTACCATATGGTTGTGGATAAATTGGGTACAACGTTTGCGGCTTTGTCTGATCCAACCCGGCGGGCAATGATCGACCGGCTCTCCCATGGACCGGCCTCTGTGCATGGATTGACGGAACCGTTCGCACTCTCGCAGCAGATGATTTCAAAACATATTGCCTACCTGGTGCGGGCGCGGATTGTGATCAAGACCAAGCGCGGAAGAGAGAGCGTGTGCACGCTTAGGCCAGCGGCGATAAAGACAGTCAGCGACTGGGCGATTAGCTATCGCCGATTCTGGGAAGAGAGTTTCGACAAGTTGGATGTGGTTGTGAATCAAATGAAAAAAGAGGAGGTCAGAGATGACAAAAAACACGGTTAACGAGACAGAGCGGATGGTTATCACTAGAGTTTTTGATGCCCCACGCGCATTGGTTTGGAAGGCGTGGACAGACCCGAAGTACGTGATGCAGTGGTGGGGGCCGAAGGGTTTTACTTCGCCAGTTTGCCAGATGGATTTTCGTGTGGGAGGAAAATATCTCATCTGCACGAGAACGCCGGATGGACAGGACTTCTGGCATGGCGGTGAATACCATGAGATTGTTCCCCTGGAAAGGATCGTTTCCTCCATGTACTTTTCGGACTCGAAGGGAAACAAGGTTGAGCCTGCACAATTGGGAATAGAACATGAGGCTATAGAAGGTGCTAACGACGTGATTCTGTTTGAGGATCTTGGAAACGGCCAGACGAAACTCACCTTCATTGGAAATGAACCCATGGAGAGCGCGAAAAACAGCGGTCAACTGGAGGGCATGAACCAGGTACTCGATAAAGTTGCTGAGGTTGTTACGAAGCTGGCGCAGGCGAAATAAGAAGCTGAAGCTTTGATTCGCAAAACTCAATCATGGAGAAAGAAATGAAAACAATACCGTTTCTCGCCATCGTCCTGCTGGCATTCGCATTTCCCGCCCATGCCCAGGACGCGATGAAGAAAGATGCAGCCGTCAAACCTGCCGACCCCGAATTGAAGGTCGTGCTGGATTCCTGGAACGAGGTTGGCCGCAAACTCATCGCCATGGCCGAGGATTTTCCTGAGGACAAATACGACTTCAAGCCCACGCCGGCGCAACGCAGCTTCGCAGAACAGTTGCTGCACGCGGCAGGATCGAACTATTTCTTCACCAATCCCGTCATGGGGAAGGAGCCTCAGGCAGCAGAAGATCCCAAGCGCGACCAATACAAGTCCAAGGCCGACATCGTTGCGTTCGTCAAGAAATCCTTCGCCGATGGCGCAGCCGCCATCCAGTCGAAAGGCGAAAAAGGCCTGACGACGGAGGTTGTTTATTTCCCTGACCAGAAAGCGCGCGTTCTCGACATAGCATACGGCCTCATCGAACATAGCGGTGAACACTACGGCCAGCTCGTTGTGTACTACCGCCTCGCAGGCCTTGTGCCGCCGGAGTCTCGGCCCAAGAAGTAAAGCTCAAGAGACCAGGTACCCCGTCCTTATCGCGCGCCGTTTGCGCGAATGGGCGGGCGACCCATCCTTCGCGCACTTTGCGAAGAGCCTGCCCTGAGCGAAGTCGAAGGGGCGGGTACGACGACGGCATACGCAACGGGCGGTGTAGAACGGACAAAAGTTGCGCCGGCAGCATCGCCGCCCACCCTTCGGCAAGCTCAGGGCAGGCGCTTGCAAAAAATGCAAGAATGGGGCACCGTCCGTGGGCGTAGTCTGGCTCCTCTTTGCCTCCTTCCGTACCGTCACTGCGCCTCCGCGGTAAGTCACCGAGACATAATTCCCGCGTGCGACAACCCATGCGGCAGGTGATGGCGCTTCGCGTTTCCAAAGCGGTTCTCGTTCTTGCAATCGCACTTTTCTACACGATTCTGGTCCTGAACAACCTCACGGATTACAGCTCCAACTATGAGTTTGTCCGCCACGTCCTGATGATGGACTCAACCCTTCCGGGGAACCACCTCATGTGGCGCGCCGTCAATTCGTTGCTGGTACATACGGTCTTCTACATCGGCATCATCGGCTGGGAATCAGTCACGATGGTTCTATGTTGGTGGGCGGGTGTTCGGTTGCTGAAATCGTATCGTGCGGACAGGGCGCAATTCGCCGCTACGCTGAACTTCGCCGTAATTGCGCTGACCACGAGCCTGCTGATGTGGTTGGTGGCATTCCTCGATGTCGGGGGCGAATGGTTTCTGATGTGGCAGTCGAAAATGTGGAATGGGCAGGAAGAGGCATTCCGAATGTTTACCATTGTCGGCGTGATGTTTTTGGTTGTGCTCCAACCCGAGGCAACTCCCGATTGGTCGGCAAACCTTCTTTTGGAGGGAAATAACAGCCTTTTTTAGAGAGGACTCGATCGGATCAAATGATATTCAATTCTATTTGTTCAACGCCGCCGTCCAGTTCGTAAGTAGGGTGATTGAGGAAGTCTTCGCGCGATCTGCGGTGAGCACGACGAATCGCTGGCCATCACGTGTCACATCGAAGATGGGATCGGTGAAATTGGGCAGGTCTAATTGAAACAGCGGGTGTAAGTCCTCCAGGTGAAAATTCGGCTGCGTCACAACTCGTGCCGCCATCAACCGGTTTCCCATCGTCACGAAGAAGAATTCATTACCAGCGAAGCGCGAAACCCAGCCTCCAGTAGTAGATGCCTGATACTTCACGCCATTCGCCAGAAACGGCACCACGTAGACTTCCGGACGCCCCGACTCGTAGGAAAAATACGACAGCCAGCGACCGTCGGGAGAAAAATGTCCGTCGTATTGGCTGGCGTCCGTCGCGATTGTGGTAGCGGAGAGGAACGGTTCGCGCTTTCCAGTCAGCGGGAGGATCCAGTCTCGATAGATCAACTCTTTGTTTAGCAAATCCAGCGAAAGATACTTTCCGTCTGGCGACCAGTCTTGCACCGTTGCACCGACAAAATTAGCCGCTTCGTACAGCGTTTCGTCGGGGTTGCTTCCATCCAGCGGCCGCTTGTGAATCGAGAGCTTGTTGCCATCGTGAACAGCATAGGCGATCTCGCGGCCGTCAGGAGACCATGTTGCCCGATAGTCATCCGGTCCGAAGGTGATTCGCGTCGGCTGTCCGCCTGCAATCGGATATATCCAGACATCGTCTTTTCCCGACTTCGGATCGCGCACGTCCGCAGAGATCGATTTGCCATCGGGAGAGAACCGCGGCGAGTGGTAAGCGGCAAGCGGACCGGGGCTGGCGACGACGTTTCCGCTGCGATCGAATACCTTCAGTTCTGAATCTGCCGAACTCTCGTGATAGGCGAGCACTCCGCTCTGAGAGACGGAAAACAAATTGGCTTCGCCCAGCACTTCCGGATCGCCGGAAAGTTTGAATGTATCTGGTTCGAACGGCTGCGCCAGAATCTTCCCACCCCGGACGAACAACAGATGGCCCGAAGAAAATTTCGGCGCCGCGCCTTCCGCTACCACCACGCTGCTGTCGGGCTTGCCCAATGTGCCAACCTTAATCCGGCTGGGGGCATTTGCACGGTAACCGGTGTAGAGAAAATGTTTTCTGTCCGGCAGGAACCATGCTGAGTTCACCCCGTACTCATCGCTGCTGTGGGTCAGCGCGGTCGAACTGTCTCCTCCCGCGGCACTGACCTGTTTAATGGCAATCCTGTGCTCATCGACAAACAGAATCGTGCCGTCGGCGCCCCATTCGCCGCGGCCCTCAGCGTGGTCCGCTAGGGTTTGCGCCTCGCCGCCGGTAACGGCGATCTTTTTTAACTTGCGATCGGCAACGAACCCCAGATACTTGTTGTCGGGCGACCAGAACGGGTACGTAACGTCCTCCGTGCCTTGCAACATAGTTGCTTGCGCCGCATCCAGCGCGTGGACCCAGAGATTCGTGATTCCTTTTTCGTCAACGGCCGAGAAGGCCAGCGTCTTGCCGTCGGGAGAAACTGCCACCGGCCCTGCGTCAAATCCGGTCGGACGAAATGCGGTTCCCGCGGGCGGAGGAATATAAGCGCGCACCGAAAGCGTGGGCGTGCTGCCGCGCTTCGAGGAGTAGAAGAAAAGCGCGGCAGCGACGAGCAGAACTGCGGCCACTGCTGGCAACAGCCAGGAACGGTTCGTATGCCGCGCTTCCGGTGCCGCAGAGGTTGAAGTTTGAGGAGCGTGCGTGATTGTCTTCAACTGCAGCGCGAGATCGTGCGCGGACTGAAATCGTTCGTCGCGATCTTTTGCCAGACAAGTTGCTACCAGTTGATCCAGAGCGATCGGCGCCAATGGCTTGACCGTGCTGATCGGCTCGGGATTTTTCTCCAGAATCGCAGACGCCACCGTAATTTGGCTCTTTCCCTCAAATGCGCGCCGTCCCGTTGCCATCTCGTACAGCACAGCGCCGAAAGCAAAAATGTCCGATGCCGCGTCGGCTTCGCGCCCTTCAATCTGCTCCGGAGACATGTACTGAATCGTGCCGACAATGCTTCCAGCCGTAGTCAGCGGACTTGGCCCGCTCATGGTTCGCGCCGCCGAGAGCAGCGGCGCGGATGCCGACCCCGGCGCACCGGCCAGCGCCGGTTTTGCCAGACCAAAATCCATCAGCTTCGCACCGGATTTTGTCAGCATGATGTTGCCGGGCTTCAGATCGCGGTGCACAATTCCGGCCCTATGCGCCACAGCCAGGGCGTCGGCTACATCGATCCCGATCTTCAACAATTCGTTCAATGCCAATGCGCCGTGCCGCACACGTTCAGCCAGGGTTTCGCCGTCGAGGAACTCCATCACCAGGTAGTCGGTGCTGCCGTCCCGTCCCACGTCAAAAAGCTGGCAGATATGTGGATGATTCAGCGAGGAAACGGTGCGCGCCTCACGCTCGAATCGTTGCTTGAATTCGTTATCCGAGGAAAGATGCGCGGGCAAGATCTTTACGGCCACGATCCGGTCCAAGCGCGTGTCACGAGCGCGATATACTTCGCCCATGCCACCCGCGCCCAGCAGTGAGAGGATTTCGTAAGGGCCGAGTTTGGCACCAGAGGTCAGCGCCATAAATGTGTGGCGTCATTATAGTGCAAGGGAGGGCAGGCGTTTCGCTAAACTTTGAGGGCCGTTGGTGGATAGTCGGCAATTGGGAAGTCTACTTCTGGTTTGCCCGTGATCCAGGAGTTTCTGGAATCGATTTACACGAGCTGGCTTATCAGCACTGATCTCCCAGTCACGCCATGCCGGCACTTGTTCCAAATGATGGCTAGGGATAGCTAGGGGCTGCAAGATGTGAAAAAATCAGTTAGGGCCGCAGATGAGGAAACCGGGGTGCAATCCTCAACCGAAAGGTATCCCAATGACCATCCGCATTTGTATCATCCTTTGGTTCGCAGCCTCTACCTCGATAACCATGGCAGCGCAGAGCGAACCTGTGTTGGTGTCCGCGAACATACCAACGCATCCTCCACTGGCGTGCCAAGCACGTATTGGAGGAGTCGTGAAGTTGACTTTCACTTTGGGGGCGAACGGCGCTGAACCAACGGACGTTGAGGCGGTGTCGGGTCCGACGTTATTGAAGGGTGCTGCAGTGGAGAATGTGAAGACGTGGCGCTTTGAAAACCATTACGCCGACGGCAAGTACGAAACAACGTTCGATTATCAGCTCCTCGCGTCCGGCCCGAAAAAGGTAACCTTTGAATCGTTCCGCCGCGTGGAAGTTGCCACTTGCCTTCCGGCCCTTTTGCAACCATGACTGACATAAAATCCGGATGGCACTGATTGAACCGCGGAGGTCGGTTTCGCCAAAACGCTTGTCCCCGCTGGGTTCGCCATCGAAAGACTACGAGATGCGAAAAGGGTTTACAAGAAAACCGCAAAGCGACGAGCCCGCGACGCATGTCAAGAACTACATCACGCCGAGCGGCCTCGAGCGCCTCAAAGATGAGCACCGGTTTCTGCTCACCAGGGAACGCCCGGCGGTGACGGAGGTGGTGGCGTGGGCTGCGGGCAACGGCGATCGCAGTGAAAACGCCGACTATCAATACGGCAAGCGGCGGCTGCGGCAGATCGATGGGCGGATTCGCTTTCTCACCAAGCGAATCGAAGCCGCGGAAGTGGTGGACCCGGAAGCTCCGCGGCCGGGGCAGGCGGCAACGAGGGCATTCTTCGG
>Ga0210393_10003482_pt1 | contig 12626 bp, 11 predicted proteins | sample IncBWC27OmetaG_FD_160068 | JGI IMG/M metagenome (GOLD analysis project Ga0210393, IMG submission 160068) | Forest soil microbial communities from Barre Woods Harvard Forest LTER site, Petersham, Massachusetts, United States - Inc-BW-C-27-O ... | reverse complement strand
GAGATTCCGGTTTTGTTTCCGCTCACACCAATTTGAAAAAACTCTCTACTTTTTCCATTGGCATATTTTATTGTGTGAAATCCATATCCAATCGTAGGGTTGGAAACAGTATGATTTTTGCTGTCTTTACCATCGAAGAACCATAATTTGCATTCTGGTGACACTTGAAGTGTGAGCCGATGCAACTCTCGCATGTCACTGCGTTTTGGCTCCGGTTGGCTGGTAATATACTTCTTGATTTGTTCTTGTACGTTCAAATGTTCTGCTCCCCAGTTGCGCGCACGAGATTATACGACGTTTAATCCTTTTGAACCGCTATCGCAAAACCGCGTTCGAGGAAGTAATCGAATCAAACCGTCGCGGCACTTGATGATTAACGCTGTCGGAGATGTGAAGCAATGCTTCACTTGATGGACGGTTACCGCTGTTCTACCAAGCAGTGGATCATTCGGCTCGCTACTTCAGCCCGCGTCTCTCGGTTCACGATCCCAGACATCAAGCCCCTTCGATCTTGCTAGTTTTGATCCTACCAGGGAGAACATATACTGCGAAGATGGATGCGAAGAAGCCGGTTGTCAAGCTGTGTGCCGATGGCATGAAGGCCGAAATGGAAGGTAAGCCTGAGGAGGCACGTCAGCTATTCCTGCGAAGCATTGCGGGCGGGATGAGGATCAGATGAACCGAAGGGATTTTGTGCGGCTTGGATGGGCCACCGTGATCGGAGCGAGGGCAGGAAAGCTGCGGCCCGCATTCGCGGAGTCGCTAGCGCTCCGGCACGTTCCGGCGCCGCCACAGCATCCGCAGAAGGCGATGTCGGAAGCGAAGGCCACCGGACGCGCGGCGGATTTCACCCTGCGAATCGCGCCCACAATGGTTGAGCTGGCCCCACAGGTTGTCATCAGCACGATCGGCTACAACAATAAGGTTCCCGGTCCTCTCATGAGGATGCGCGAGGGCCAGCCCGTCACCGTCGACGTTGTGAATGATACAGACGTTCCCGAGTTCGTGCATTGGCATGGCCTATTCGTTCCGTCGGAAGTGGATGGGGCGGAGGAAGAAGGCACGCCCCCGGTCCCGCCACACGGCCGGCGGCGCTATCAATTCGTGGCCAAGCCGGCGGGCTCACGATGGTACCACTCGCACACCGCTGCCATGATGGATCTGCGACGGGGTGCCTACACCGGCCAGTTCGGTTTTTTCATGATCGATTCCACGAATGACCCTGGACTGTTCGACCAAGAGGTCTTTCTGGCGCTGCGTGAATGGGAGCCTTATCTGACCACGACGGATCAGGACGAGGCGTCGGCGGATCCTAACGACCCGATGCCCGAAAAACCCGCCACTCCAGACCCGCGTCCCAACGGACTCGAAGTCAGCGCTCCTCTCTATTCGATCAACGATAAAATGCTCGGCGCGGGGGATCCCCTACGCGTGCAATCGGGTCAGCGCATCCTGATGCACCTGCTCAACGCCAGCGCCTCGCAAATTCATCGCATAGCTTTTTCCGGTCACCGTTTTCAGGTGATCGCTCTCGACGGCAATCCCGTGCCCGCGCCTCAGCCGGTTGAGGTCATTGAGATCGCCCCGGGCGAGCGCGTGGACGCGATCGTGGAGATGAATCAGCCGGGCGTCTGGATTTTAGGGGAGCTGCGCGATGTCGCGCGGCGATCCGGTATGGGTATGGTGGTGGAGTACGCCAATCAGCAGCAGCGCGCGCAATGGCTTCCCCCTAAAAAGGCGCGCTGGGACTACACAATCTTTGGCAAAACCGCGCCGCACCCCGCGCCAGACCAGACCATCGACATGGTCTTTGAAAAGGTGCCCGGCGGGCCCCACGGGATCAATCACTGGCTCGTCAACGGCAAGGAATATCCGCATGAACGGGAATTCGTGTTCCGGCAGGGAGGCCGCTACCGGCTGGTGTTTCACAATCGCAGCGACGATTCTCACCCGCTACACATGCACCGGCATCTGTTCGAGCTCGTCGAGCTCAATGGCAAGCCCACTGCCGGCATCAAGAAGGATACGGTGATCGTTCCCGCATTTGGACGCGTCACGGTGGATCTGGTCGCCGACCAGCCGGGCCTGACTCTCTTTCACTGCCATATCCAGCAGCATATGGACTTTGGTTTCATGGCGCTATTTCGCTACGCCTGAGCACGGCATCGCGTGCAAAACGGCGATGCCGTGCCTCTGAAAATGAACACGGAATGAACCCGCTGCGGGGACGGCAACTTTTTGCGAAAGCCTTACTGATGACGTGCAAAGAATAGCAGTCACGAGCTTTTTACACATTAGAGATACACACGAAATATTGAAGAGATGAGAATCACCGCTTGGCAACTGTCCGAAAAGAGGTCCAAACGGGAGGAATCGCATGAAGACGATCGGGAGAAGGTTCCGAGCGGCAGCGCTCATTGGCGCGGCTGCCTTGGCGCTGGCATTCGCAGCTGGGACACGGGCACAGAATCAAAACTCCAACCGCAATGGGGATCCACATTCGAACGACAATACGTGGCCTTACGCAAAGACGGGGCGCTCGCCAGTACTGGCGGTGGTTGGCGACGTCGCCTGCCAGCCAGGCGAGACGGAGCCGAGTGGTGAGAAGAAGGGTGAAAACTGCGTCGGGGACACCGCTCAGAATCTGTACGCATCGCAGGCGGCCACTGCGAATCTGATTGAGAGTATGAAGCCTGACCTCATCGCGCTTGTCGGAGATGAGCAATATCAGGTAGGCCAATATTCGGACTTTGAGAACTCGTACGAATTGACGTACGGCGCTTTCAAATTTATCACGCGGCCCGCGCCTGGCAACCACGAGTTTTATACCGAGCACGGCGCGATCGGCGTTGCCGGCTACGGCTACTTCTCCTACTTCAACGGCGTCCAGCACAATGCCGATGGAACCATGATGACGGCTACGATCGCCAACAACCCTGACACCGGCGGTACCTTCACCCAACCCGTGCCGTATTCGGATGGACAGGCGGGGCACTTCGAGCAGTCGGGCGGACTCGGAAACACAGTACCGGCGGGTGGCACAGTCGGGGTCGGAGATGGCTGGTATTCCTATAATCTGGGCGCGTGGCACCTTATCTCGCTCAATATAGAGTGCGAAACACAGCCGGGCGGCTGCACGGGCTCCTGGTTTGCTTCCGAACTCGCATGGCTGAAAAACGATCTCGCCGCGAATCATTCCGCGTGCACAGCCGCCTACTGGCACCAGCCCACGTTCAGCGCTGCCAACAGCATCGCCGTACCCGAAGGCCCGACTGCTCAGGCCTTTTGGCAACTGCTCTACGAGTACGGAGCCGACTTGGTGCTGAACGGACACGACCACCTCTATGCCCGCTACCGCCCACTTGACCCTTCCGGGAATTACGATCCAAAGAAGGGCATACGGGAATTCATCGTGGGCACCGGCGGCGAGACACTCGATGCGGTCGTCACAACCGACACAACAACCGCCGATCCTAGCGGCAACCCGAACTTCAATGCAGAGAATCTCGAAGCGGCAACCGGGCAGTTCTGGGGCGTGATGGGCCTGACGCTCAATCAGAACGGCTACGCGTGGGATTTCGAGTCGGCACTGAAGGACCCTGCACAGCCAACCGGTCCGCCCACCTTCAGCGACAAGGGCGTTGGCTACTGCCACGGTGGGCCCAGTTGGGGTGGTAACAACCGAGATGGTCACAATAACAACCAATAACTAGCTCGGCTTCGAGGCGTTCCGACGTTTCGTTCGGTACGTAATCCCCCACCCTTCGCGACTCCTCGCGAACGGTGGGGGATTTTCTTTACCTCGCCCTGGCCGGCCCCGGTATTTTAAGTCCACCTGGAGATTTAGTTTTGGGCAGAATCTAGACCCGACAATTGGAAATAGCATTCTTGCCAGCCCCGCCTGTGCCCAGAGTCCGCGCATCGTGTCGATCATCTTTTCGATTGCTCTTGCTGATCAATTGCACCTTTTGCACGTGCGCCACGAGCACCGCGTGACCCAGTTCTCTTAAAAGAAGGCCCAGCCTCTTCTTACGATTACTTAGGCGGGGGTTTGGGATTGCCGATTTGTTTCTCAATTTTCTTGTGAAAGATAGAGACCCCGACCGTTGGGTTTTCGCGAGTGCCAGTGACGGAAATAGGAATCACCGTTCCAGCCCCGTTTTTCTCGAAAAATGGGTCAAGCGCTTTCAGAAAGAAGGATTTCGTCCCCGTGACGGTCTGCGAGAGCTTTGCCTGAAGACGCAGGTGTCCTTGGAGATCGATCTGGCCGCCAATGATCTGGTAAGTGCCGGCGAGATCGATCACGGCGCCGGGGATGCCAAAAGTCAGACTGGAAAAGCGCACGATTCCTTTTTCCACGTGAAAATTCCCGCGCAGATCGGAAACCGCGCTTCCAGCATCATCGTCTTGAGGTTTGCCCTCGGCGCGGCGGCTGAGCGACTCTAGCGCTTTACGGACTTCCGGACTTGACCACTGCGCGTCGTCGATACCTATCTGGCCGTCGAGAATCATCTTGTCGAGAACCTTTTCCTTGCCGGGTGGCAGGAGTAGTTTCGCCTTGATCTTTGCCGGGCCAGTCAAGATGGGCTTATCGGAATTTATCGCAAGACTGAGAATGTCTTGAATCCGGGCATTGGGAGCGCCAACGTCGAGGACGATCCTGTGGCCTACATGATCCGGTTCATTGATGACGCTGCCTTCCGCAATGATGAGCGAGCGAATAAGGGTAGCGCGCACGGGATGTAGAACCGTATCTCCATTGGTGCCGTCCACCGTGGCCGAGTACTCGGTGTGGAGCGGAGCGGGCTTTCCAACCTTGTCGAGAGAGAAATCGGGCGTGTCCGTTTCGCCATCGACTTCCAGCTCCGCAAGTTTTCCAGTGAATTTGCCGTTCGAGGATAAGATTCCGGCAATGCCGGGGAAGGGACCAAGATCAGCGTCGGTAAATTTGTAGGAGCCGGAGACAGGACTGGAGCCTGGATCGTCGACCACCCAAGGACCGAACTCGCCGCTAGTGTCGATTTCGCCCCTGGGTTTGGCGTTCGTGAGTATTCCGTGGAAGTGGAAGGGCTTGTCTACGCTTGCGGAACGTAAGTCGAGGTCGTGAATGTCCCATTCGAGCGGCTCTTTTGCGGGTTTTCCCGGATCGGGTTTCCGGGGAAGGGTGATCAGAATGGTGTTTTTGCAGATGACTTCATCGACGATCAGAGAAGTCAGCATGTTATTCGTTTTTCCGGAGCCGCTTGCATTTGGATTCTTTTTTTCTCCGCGAGGCGGAATGGTGACGGTCATGTTTTCGATTAGCGCGGTGGAGACACGCCGTGGCAGCCGAAGGATAGCGAGCGCACCAAGGTCAAACGAGAATTTATCGATATGAATGATCGGCGGAGCGTCCGTGCGATCGTGGAAATAAATCGTCAGGTCTTCGCCGGAAACACCAAGGTCAGGAAATCCGGTGACGCGGAGGGTCGCGAGTTCAACGCGGCTTTGGAAATGATCGCTGAGCGAGCGAATCACCCAGAGGCGGATAGCGTTATCCATGTGCCGCACACGCCAGGCGAGCACCCCACCAGCTGCGAGCAACACCAACAAGAAAGCTCCAAGAACGATCAGCCAGTTTCGCGAAGCGCCCCGAGCGTCCGTCATCCGGACATTGTCCCAAAGTTGGCCAGTGCATGCACTCGGGGAAAGACAGTATGAAGTTCATGCTGGACGCCGGCAGGAAGCATTGGCTGAGCGGTGAAGGCGGGCCGCAGCTATGGGACAGCAGTTATCGAGTGTGAGAGCTTATTTCGGTGGAAAAATCTCAGCGTGCGCCGGTTTGCCGGCGGAAGCCGCAACGTCGAAGGCGGCGTCCAGGGAAAGAGTGACCGGAGGCAAGCAAATTTCCGTGCTGCAAGCCTGGTAGCGAAGTTTCAGCGGGATGTGCTGTCCGCCAAGAGGAGCGCTCGGGAGCGCCGTAACCGGAACGCGGAGCGTGATGGTGTCCTCGTAGACGTTCAGCGGCTTCTTCGAGAAAGAAAAGGAGTGCAGCGCGCCTTTGGGATAGGAGACATCTCCCCATTGAAATCCAGCGGGAACATCAGCGCGAAGGTCGGTGGCGATCAAATAGTCTTCGGATTTTTCGCGCGCGTTGATATGGAAGCCAGGGCGGATTTTCAAGACCACCGCAAGCTGAAACTGGCTGCCGCGGCCAACTGGGTCGAAAGAAGCATAGATTGTGGGGGCAACGACATCCTTCGGCGAAGGAACCTGCGGCGGCGCGGAGGGCAGAGCAGAAATGCCGGCTAGAAGCAGGACACTAGCGAAAATGGCCGCTAAGTATTTCATATATGGACTTGAGTCCCGAGCTGCTGGGACACGACCCGATTCATAACTTGAAAAAGATCTTCGCCCGTTTTTTCAAGTACAAAAGCGTTCTTTGCTTCCGACCAGCCCAGCTTGAAGGAAGTGGATAACGCCGAAATCCAAATCTCGCGTATCGGCGTATTCGGTGAAACCACGAACTTCACTTCCTCGGGCTCTTCGAAGATCACCTCAAGTTTGCCACTCTCGCCTTCCACGTCAAAGCTGTGCTCATCCGCAACGACAAGCAGTCGTTTCTTGAGCTCTTCAAAGACCGCGTCCGCTTTTCTCTGAAAATCTTTTTCTTCCAGCATGGATTCAGCGTATCAGAGTTGCGACTCCACGGCTTTGTTCATTTCATCTTCGCTGATCATGCCCGTGACGCGCTTGATCTGCTTCCCATCGCGCGAGATGAGAATGCTGGTGGGATAGCCGAATAGCCCGCCGAATTTATCCGCAGCATCGTCGTTTCCGATCAGGATTTTGTAGCTCATGGGGAGCTTTTGGCCGTTTACCTCGAAACGCTCTTTGGCGACATAGGGAGCGACAACGCTTTTGCCTTCTTCATCCAGGGCGATCCCTAATATGACGAACCCCTTCGGGCCGTACTTTTCCTGCATTTCGATGAGCCACGGAATCTCTACTTGGCATGGTTCACACCAGGTGGCCCAGAAATTCACCAGGACAACCTTGCCTTTGTATTCGCTCAGGGAAACATCTTTTCCGTCGAGGTCTTTAAGCGTTAGTTCAGGCTCCGGCAAACCGATCTTCGCCTCGCCGGTGTTCGGATTATCGCCCTTCATAACCGTATCGGCTGGGACCGCAGTCTTTGCTTTGACGCGTGTCGCCTTATCCGCAAAGTAGGTGCCGGCAACCAGAGCCAGCACAGTAGCAATGACCAAAAGCGTTTTCATTATTCCATTCCTCAATGTCAATTATACCCAAAGACGGCCTCCTCCAAATTGCGTGACGATCCGGCTGCTTATTTCACGCCCGTCAGAGATTTCTCAAGCCACAAAACAGCATCGTTCAAGAAGCTGAGCTTGCCCGCCAGCCAAGTTAGCTTGTTCACGAAGACGAGCCCCCCCACGAAGAGCAGCAAGGCGCCGCTAAGCAGTTCGACGGCGTGGAGATACTTTCGGAAGCGCTGATAAAACTTGAGAAATTGCCCGATGCCAAGCGCCGTCAGCAAAAAAGGCACGGCCAAACCTGCCGAGTAAACCGCAAGAAGCAGTATCCCGCGCGCAATCGTATCGCTGGCGGCAGCGAGCGCAAGCACCGTGGCAAGAATCGGCCCGATACACGGAGTCCAGCCAAAGGCGAATGCGAACCCAAGAAAGAAGCCGCTGAAGAGGCCCGGCTTCGTGCTGGTGCTGCGCAGGTGCACGTCGCGATTGAGCCACTTTGCGAGGGCCGGACCAAAAAAGCCGATGAGCGAGAGCGAAAAAAAGTGAACCCAGCCGAGGCCGAAGAAGAGCGGCCCGTGGTGGAGTATCGCGGCGATGCCCAAAACCACAAGGAGCGATCCCACAATCAAGCCGGTGCGGAAAGAGAGCTTCACCAACACACCGACCAGGTGCAAGCCAAACAGCAAAATCAGCGCGCCGGCAATGGGTGCGAGCATTCCTCGGTTTTTCAGAAGAAAAGTGCCGACAGCGCTCGCCGAAGCGCCGAACGAAATGAAAACGACGGAAAAACCGACAACAAAGGAAAGCGCGGAAGCGAAAAGTCCGCCTCGCGGCTGCTGGCCCTGCCGCAATTGCTCCATGCCGATGCCCGAGAGCATCGAGATGTAGCCTGGAACGAGAGGAAGCACGCAGGGCGAGAGGAAAGAAACCAACCCGGCGATAAACGCTGCTGCTAGAGAAACGTCCGTCATCTTTTTTTGAACCTAATTTTTGTGAACTCGAGCCAGTCGTAAGTTCCCATCTTGAATTGTGTTACTGGCACTAGACCAACCGTGCGACGCGGTTATTCCAGATTGAGCAGCTGATTCGTTTCTTGCTTGGACTTCTCTAATTCTCCCACAAAGACGGGAAAAGCGCGCCACGCGTTAGTCGAAGGACTGCCTGCGGCAACTCTGTTAGACGCAGGCGAGCGGCAATAGATACTTACGGAAGGAAACGGGCGACAGATGAAAGGTTTGGCCGACGCACGGTGATGTGTAGGTTCGTCAGAAAGCGCGTAAGTCACTGAGCCCTAAGGCGTTGCTCGAGCCCTGATTGGCAGAGCGGTTGCCAACTGACAACCCGGGCGCTTTTTGATCGCCCGGCAGGCTGGAGCAGGCGGCTATGCAGTGGACACCGAACAAAGTGACGGCGCTACGCGTGGCGGTGGGGTTTGCCGCGGTGAGCCTGTTTGGGCGCGGACCATGGGCGAATCTCGCGGCGGTGGGGCTAACGGTGACGACGATCGCGCTGGATGCTCTCGATGGGCACATCGCGCGGCGGAAGAATCTTGCGACGCCGGTCGGCGCGCAGCTCGACATTCTCGGCGACCGCATGATCGAAAATGTGTACTTCACGTACTTCGCCGTGGTGGGCATGGTGTCGCTGTGGCTGCCGGTTTTCTTTTTCGCGCGAGGAGCGGCGACGGATTTTCTGCGCGGGCTGGCGCTGCGCGCGGGGCACTCCGGTTGGGGGGCGAACGCCATGCTGAAGACTTGGTGGGGACGCGCGCTGGTAGCGTCGCGCTGGAGCCGCGGTTTGTATGCGGCGATGAAATGCCTGTGCTTTTGCTACCTCGGACTGGAGTTGGCGTTGACACGCGGGCCCGTTGCGTTGCTCGGCGGAATGACCGCGGATGTGCACGGGTTGGTGCGTGTCGGCGCCCACGTGCTGACTTGGATGACGGCGGCGTTTTGCTTGTTGCGTGGGTTGCCGGTGTTGGCGGAGGGATGGCGGTTTGTATCTGGAGTCGGGCAGGTTCGCCGCGTGAAGAGAATCGCGCAAGGTGCGATGTGATGGAGCCGAGGGAAGCAGAGGACATGGCGGAGAAGAACGCTGGCGTCGCGGCGTTTTTTGATTTGGACGGAACGCTGATGCGCTTGCCGTCCTTGGAGAGAAGATTTTTCTCGATGCTGCGATATCGGAATTTGATTGAGGTTCGGAACTATGTTTTGTCGATTTTGGAGGCGGTCCGGCTGTTGCCTCGCGGGATCAATCAGATCATGCATAGGAACAAGATGTATTTGCGTGGCATTTCTGTTGACGAAGAGGATTCATTGAAAGCGCAGTCGTTTTATCGGGAGGCGATCGAGCGAGTGGCGTGGCATGCGGAACGCGCGCACTTGATTGTGATTGTGAGCGGCACGCTGGAGTTCTTGGCGGAGCGAGCGGCGCGGGCGCTAGAAGCCCACTTAGGGGCGCGCGGGTTGGTCCGCGCGATCCGGTTTTCGGCGACGCGTCTGGAAGAGAAAAACGAAAGATGGACGGGGCGGATTGTGGGAGAGGCTATGTTTGGCGAGGCGAAGGCGCGGGCTGTTCGGCTGATTGCAGCGGCGGAAGATTTGGATTTGCAGAGATGTTTTGCGTATGGAAACAGCTCGAGTGACAGATGGATGCTAGAGGCGGTGGGAAAACCGGCGGCTGTAAATCCCTCGAACGATTTGGGGCGCATCGCCCGGAGGAATGACTGGGCGGTGCTGCGTTGGGGGAAAGAAAAAACATTTACACAGAGGGCACAGAGGACGCAGAGAGCAGGGGAGAGCAACCACAAGTTGGAGGCAGTTCGGGCTAAGGCGGGATACCGGGCATGAGAAACATTGAGAGGAATGAATACAAAGGCGGTGAGTACGCGATCGCGTGGCGTGACGCAGCGCTTGAGAAAGGCGAGAGCGCTGCGGTTGTTGAATTGGCGACGCCGAGTCTTGGCGCGCTCTTGGGGTGCGAGTTGGCGGCGGCGTGGGCCACTTGCGGGATGTTTGAGTTTGTCGCAATCGGTTACCTGGGAATTTCGAGCGCGTTGATCGTTTTGTTTGCCGAGAATTTGGCGCATCCGGCGCGGCTGATTGGGATGCAGGTCTTGGTTGCGGCGCTGATTCTGGTTTTGTGCATAACTGAGGCTCGCGTCTCCGGGCGTGCACTTTTGGACGATGTGGAAGGCAGAGAGACAGACAGGAATGTCTGTCCCACTTTCACGCAAAGATTTTGGCATTTTTGGCGGCATTGGTATCCGCATTTGTACTTTTTGTTTTGCTTTGAGGAGTTGGGGCGGCTAGTGCATCTGGTGCAGCCGGGGTGGCAGGATGCGAAATTGATTGCGTTCGATCATTGGCTGACGGGGGTGCATCCAACCGTGTGGCTAGAGCAATTCGCTACTCCAGCGCGGAACGATTTCATGCAGTTTGTTTATTTGACTTACTTTACGTATTTGCTCGTGGTCGGCGGCATTTTGTATTACCGGCGCGATTGGCGCGGCTATTGGTCGGTGATGACGTATTCTGCGGCGGGTTACGCGATCGGTTATGTGATTGCGATTTTCTTTCCGATCGAGAGCCCGTGGTTTTCGATGGCCGGCGCATGGCATGGACCGTTGCAGGGTGGCGCGGCGACTTCGGTGATCAATTTTATCGAACACTATGGGCGGGTGCGGGGAGCTGCGTTTCCGTCGGAGCATGTAGCCGGGGCTGTGGCGGCGACTTGGGGAGCTTGGCGCCACCGGAGATGGCTCTTCTGGGTGATGCTGCCGCTGGTGGCGTGCATGTGCGTATCAACGGTTTGGGGACGCTATCATTATGTAGCGGACATCTTCGGTGGCGTGGTCACCGGGACGCTTGGTTACGTGATCGGCGGCTGGCTGCTTAGATCGCGAGATGCGATGAAGCTTCGCCAGGCGTCAGCGCGCGCCGCCGGCTCAGCACCTTGCATAGCTCTTTGAAGATTCGCTTGGCTTCGGCCGTCAGTTCGCGGTCGGACGCTCGATGCGCTCCACGGTGTATACCGGCAAGATGCTCTCTTGCCGATTCAGTTCGAGACCGAGTTTGCCTAGGACCGTGAAAATTGCGGGGAGGCCGGCGAAGTGGTTCACCTCCGGCGTGCTGTTCAGTGGCGGAGGGGGCAGCCGCATGGGGAACCAACCTTCCGTGTTTAGGGTAAACAGCCCGCTGAGCGCCGTGCGGTTGACGACTGGCAAATCCGTCCAGTTCTCAATGTAATGGGCAAGGTCGTCCATATCTATGGCTTTTGCATTCAGGGGATGGCCGAAGCCGGCAACAAAGTTATGGCAACCTCCCGGGTCGGTATCGAAAGTGCAGTCCTTCTCGGTGATGGCGGACTTGTGAAGCTTCGGACCATCGCTGGCTACGGTGAGAGCATAAACTGACATCGTTTTATTCTCGACCCGCATCACGAGTCTGAAACGATCGGCGAGGAATCCGCGGATCATTTGCTGAATTCGGCTTCGCGCTTCGCTGTCCTGAAGACTGGGGGTGATGGCGTCGGCGGGCGCTCTCCCTTCGATATCGTACCTCTCACGAACAGTCCAGTCGGGTAGAGGAGAAAGACGCGCCGATGGGTTGACCGGCACGTCGTAAGCGTAACTCAAAAGCATGCTCAGAGGGACCGCATTCGCAATCAAGTCGCCGTTAGGCAGAACTTGCATACGCATGTTGCGCGGGTCCGCTGAGCGAGCCGGCCTTATGGTGATCTTTGCAAATGCTTGCGACTGAGCGACAGCAGGCAAAGCCACAAGCAAATATAAGACCGCTTGGCAGAACACTGACATAATCCACCCTCCTTGGCAGGATTCAGCGGCTCTTACGCAGAGTTTGTTACCGGCATGCCATTCCCTACCTGGTAGGGTCCAGGATTTTAAGTCAAAATGACCCCAAAACCACTTTTCCGGTAACCGCGTCAGGAGTTGCTTTGCTCATCAGAGATTGTCGGCTTTCTTATGTCGGTGTAGAGCCGGGTGCCGCAGACGTTTGATGGGGTGCCGCATCCCTGCGGTTTTCAGGGTGCGCGTTTTGACTTCAACTCCGAGTCCTTGAAACATGGGGACGTTTCCGAATCATTTTGCCTGAAACTGTTGCTGAGTTCGGGCGCGGGTCATCCGACGTTAAGAAAACGTTCCGTCTATCCCTTTCGATCTGGTTTCCGCGCATGAAGAAAGCCCACGCTAGTTCCGTCTCTAATGACGTAGACTCTCTCTGTCTCTTGCCCACCCCCAGTTTTTAGTTGCCGCTGAGTGGATGTAGCCTGCCGCTTTGTGTTGAGGTTAAACAACACCGGTCTGGAAGAAAATCCTTGCAATGCATGTGTGTTATATGGCACACATACGAT